>Ga0265797_10000602_pt1 | contig 65458 bp, 50 predicted proteins | sample P2T30metagenome_FD_192433 | JGI IMG/M metagenome (GOLD analysis project Ga0265797, IMG submission 192433) | Plant litter microbial communities from East Loma Ridge, Irvine, California - P2 T30 | ecosystem: Environmental > Terrestrial > Plant litter > Unclassified | place: USA: California... | reverse complement strand
AGAAAGACATGAGTGTTGGCAATGCTAGTGATGGTGATGCTCGGAGTGACGGGAAAGTTGCGGTGGCATGAGATGGTTGTCGACTGTTGGAAGTATGGAGGTCGCGACTGTCGTGTTAGTCATTGGTGGTCATTGGTCCTAGCTCTGCGGGGAGTCACCGTTCTGCGGAGCGGCCCTCATCCATCGCTCTCAGCCTCAACACGGATCGCCGCAACAGCAGACGCCCTTTTCCCTGGTGCGATTTACAAATCGTATCCGTACTGACCTTGCATTGATTCAAAATTACTGTCGGCTTAAAGCACAGTACTCACTGGTAGGTATCAACACATTCGTTAGCCAACAGCGTTAGAAACATCGTGTGGACTGCAGAATGCAAAACCATCTTGCCGTACGATCATCTGTTGCGTGAATATCCATGCCTGCATTCAGCAGAGCAAAGTACGAATGTGCTGGTCACGTCTCCAGTCTCGTGGAGACTTTACAAGACTTGGTCCATATCTGCATTCCGCGTTGGTTCTGGAGGGCTTCTTCTATGTATGCTGTTCTGCCAGTTGCATATCAAGAACGATGTCTGGGATCATGTCACATCATAACATACACTGGTCTTATTGCTGACTGATTCCGGCACGGCACGCGTATTCGTATCTGAACGCCAGGCATCGACGGGCTTAGGGCGACGATCGGGTTCAGACACGAGAAGGGCGTAATGTTGGCGCAGGCTGGGTACCCAATAACCTTACCTCCATGTGAATATGCCAGTAGCAATGACCAGCTCAGCGCATTGCCTACCAGACTAAGAAGGCGTTACGAGATTAAAGATAATGCTGCAGTCGCCAGACAATGCGACGCTCTAGCGAGTTCGAATCGAAGCACACAAGACACATGCCGACCAAACCCCAGTGCACTACGGCATCAAAACATCTCGGCGCAGGATTCCGCTAAAGCTCAGCCGGCGGTTGAGGCTGAAATGCTACGAAACAGACACCTAAACGTATATGGGACAATGATATGACCGTATGACAGGCTCGCGTCCTCCACCATGAAAGGACTGCTGAAGACCCCTGTTACGGCTGTTGGCCGCTTTGTGCGGTTAATCTATTCCCACGCACATGCCGCCGCCTCATTGAAACAGTCCGCCCATCTGGTGGACGGCTCTGACTTTAGCCGGCTTTCTCGAAGGTGACACTGCACGTTTCCCGCAGTAGTGGACACGCGAGCGCTACGAGCCAAACCATTGCCCTGGAGCCCCATGTGTAACCTTGACCATGCACGTCAGCCTTGCACATGCGAGGACCACATGGTTCGAAACTCCGGCTATTATCTCTGCGATGGCTCACCACGCGAAGGGGATGCGCGTCAGATGTTGGTGTTTGAGTGCTGCTGGGGATGGCATTCTGATGCTTTCTGTTCGTGTGTAAGTTGCGAATGCCTCACTTCTGACAAGCGATGACATATCGCCGACTGCACTGTGGGTAGCCCGCCTAATGCTCATCATTTGCGGCGCAGTGATCTAGAGACGCGAGCGCGAGACCAGGTCGGATTCGGGTACGTTGCCGGGTCACTTGCGCGTCTCGATCACATCGTGGAGACGCTCACAGTGCGTGAAATTCCCACGGAAGATCTCTGGATGCACACATGGGCCACAATTTCGTCAAGATCGAACGATACGTACGCAGGTGAGATGTCTATCATTTCTTGGCCACACTGTGCTGCGTTCATCGACTCATGCAGGTGATCTAGAAGGTAGTTTTGCTGTGGGGTGGGGCGGTGTTATGGTCGCCTGAGGAAACATACGATTAGACGCTTTGAGATAGGCAAAGTGGACAAGGGAGGGCTGACGCCCGTCACTGTGCCGCCGGCACTGATGTCCTAGGTTGGTAAACACTCCGGTCATCAACCTCGTAGAGGCAGTTCTGCATCGTTGAGACTCCGTTTAACAAATTGGCGAGCGGTCCGATAGCTCGATCGTTCCAGCCGCGGGCAACACAGACGGCGGAGTGAAGTGATTGAAGCCGCGGCGTTACTTCAAGTCAGCCCGTTCGCCCTAGCGGGTTCTGCATGCCGGATCGTCCATTCCATTACCTTGTAGCTAGCCGCCTGTACATAGGGTGCTGAGATCTGAGCCAAACACAACGGTTTTCACGTGATGCCGAATGAATGTACTTCGTGCTCCCCTTGTCTCATCCTTGCTAAGTACACTGAGGGATCAAGTGACTGTCATCCTTCCCGCGCAGCCGCGCCCCGCCGGATCATCCTGGCGATTCTCCAAGCTCCATCCACACGTCAGCAAAAGGCGTGTCGGGCACGCGCTTGGCTGTGGGGGCGAAGCAAGATGGACCGCCGAGGACCCTTTCACGTCATTGTTCCCGGTGCTTGAATTGGACCGAAATCCCGCGTGGTTAGGTACAATCCCTCTCCAAAGCGGTAAGGGGCCAATGAGCAAGGGGTGGTTCCAGCGACTCGGTTCCGACTATACGCTAAGTCTGCCGGGTTTGCAAGGCCAAGCGACAGAGAGATGACCTTGCAAATCGGATTTGGGCCACGAGTCTGTCCTAGAGTCGGATGCGTATCATTGTGTTGTGTGTCAGTGCGGGTCCCGCGCCGCAGAGGCAGGGCGAAACATGAATAATGATCTCTATACTCATTTTCCTGATCAGTAATACAGCGTTAGACGCGTTTCTGAGCTGCAGTGGCTGTCTTGGCAGCATGCACGTCGAAGCTTCAATCACACACACTTTGTGCGAGCGACCAGTGAGCCACCGAACGTGTGTTTGATTGCATATTGTACGTTAAAGCCGGAAATATCCACGTCACCGGTGTCTCCCAAAGTTGCATATATGCATATGTACGTTTGTAACCCGGTGCTGAAAGCCCATTTACGCGGTTGTCGGTTTCCGAAACAAGGGACCATTCGCATGGCGGATTGTTGTTCCGCTGCCCAGTGATGTCAACATGGAGATGAGGAACGAATGGCCACCAGTATCGTAGCCGCTGTTGTACCGATGACATGGTTCTCATGAGTACATACAATTGCCCGGACCACAGTCGTCCACTTGACAACCATTGTCGAATGGTGCGCTGCGCGTTAGTGGCGCCTCTCGGTAGCTTCGGTTCGTTGTTGCATGGTTGGTCCTTCTCCACAGCGGTGGGTGCTTTTTACAAGGCTTTTCCCGCACTAAGTCGTGGCGACAACGGCCCGCTAGACTGATCGTTACTCAAAGTTGAGAAAAGCCGTGCGAGGTCAGTCGGCAGCCTGGCTCGCGTGTTCGTGGCTAATGCATGTGAAACCGGCTCGTAATAATTGGTGCGCATCGAGAAGGCATCGAATCGAATTCGGGTAGAGCATCAGTCATGGACATACGGCTCTGTTGTGAAATCAGTCGCAAGTCATGTTTAAGATTGCAGTGCTGCAAACCTACTGGAACTGCCATACGATCTGATGCTGAATGCTGAATCGTAGAGGTGCTCGGTAAAATTCCCTTCTCGGTCTAAGGTACGAGTTTTCGCACGATTTCGCGCGGCATTGCCGAAGCATGCCGTGCGGGACAGCGTCGGCCATGGTGCTCTGTTCGCTCTTGGACCCTGATAGGGAAGAGGTGCTGACCGATGATTTTGCGTGACCCGTGTGGTCGGATACATCGCAGGGAAAAGCTACAGGGGCACCCTCAACCAGCAGGAACTCCATGTTCCTGCTTTCCTCATTCCTCCAAATCCTCCCGCGATCCCTCGAACGGGTCGGTCAACGCCTTCTTTCGTAATCCAGTCTCATTGGTACGAAGGAGAAGGAGTCCGACGTTGGGTGTGAGGAAATGACATACGCGCTCTTTCAAATAGTTGAGATTGGGACGAGACCGTGTACAGAAGGCCATGTTGTAGCAATTTGGCCAAGTATACGAAGAGATGGTGGTCTTTGCGACCTTGAAGCTGTATATTCGTGGCTTCATAAAGAACAGGCGCTTGCTTGCAAACATTATATACAAAGGAACTGATGACTGTTGAGCGCTTCGCTGGAAGCCTGGTGCTCAAACACTAATGTCACGAAGTGTGACGGAGCCGGGACTGTGTACAAGCCTAAAGCGTACGAGACAAGTCGGAGCTACGATTCCTGCGGCGTAAAAGTGTGCCCTTTGGAAGCTTCGAGTGTCCTGCGGGCCAAATTCCGATTTGGGAAGCGGCACACAATGGTATGGTCGCCAGCTGGCATGCTTCCACCTGTGCGTGTCGATGCTGCATGATATCGAGGCGAAGCCTAATGTCTTTAGCCAGACCGTGACACTTGGTGCTCGGGTATTACACTTAGTTCAACCAGCACCTTCTTTGGTTGTCCTTGAACTGGATAGTTCTAGATCGATCGAGCGATGAGATACAGGATTCATCTACCCACTCGTTTCAGACGCTCTTCTTGGCTTGCACTTATCGTGCGCCATGTGCCCGTTTCTTGCAGTAGTCCGCGTGAATTCGGCTCCACACCTAGGGCATGAGCTTTTCGAGGCGGTCCCTGACTTCTCTCGTTGATGTCGTAAAAGGTTACTGAACGTAGAGAACTGCCGTCCGTTACACCCATGCTCCCAGCATTGGGGCTTCGGTCTAGAGTTCACAACACGTGGCTGCATTGCACTGCCCTGCGTACTTGGAGATGAAGATAGCGCAGGTACTGGACCACCAGCCGGCGGGCCACTCTGCGAAGACTCGTACGATGGATACGCGGCAGGTGTCGTAGAACTTGGAGGGTACATAGTCGGCAGTGGGTGGTGATAATCGCTAGTACCATAAGTAGTTGGAGGGTACGGCTGTGGACTTTCTTCAATCAGTGGAAAGCTTCGCTAGGCGCTTAATTTGACTTACGGCGAGTAAGAGTTGCTTCCCATCGACTGGCTCGGAACACTATTGTGCGGGGCCGAATAGGAGTAGGAATGGGCCGTAGAAGACATCGGAGATGCATGTCCTCGCATCGAATCAACGGGCTGGTGCTGTTGGTAGGGGCTACGTGGAAGAGATGGATGCTGAGGCTGATAAGGCGGTAGAATGTTATGTTGATCGGATCGTCTTTGCTGGCTGTCATTGGGCAGCGGACTCGAAGCATAGGATGAGCTGTATGGATTTGACGCTGATGATCTTGGTTCTGCGTAAGACTGAAGAGGTGGGTAGCCCGACGAGTAAGACGTCTGTGGAGAGCCGTAGTGGCCCATTCCGTACTGCGAAGATGGCATCATGAAGCCCAAGGTGCTGTCGATATTAGAACAGGCTCAATTCTTGAGGGCTGATAGAGTGATATACCTCATATCTTGCAGTTCCAAGAACGAATCGTCCGACTGTCCGACGTCAACCGGCAGTTGTAGCTCGAGGTCGTGGTTACCAGAAACAGACGTTAATGGCGATGGGAAGAAGGTCAGCGCTCGGCTGGGCTGGCTGTGCGGAGTGCGCAGCGACTGTGGGCTAACGCTATGCGCAAGTCCTGGGTTGGAGTCTTGGAGTGGCTCGTGGTGTGCAGAATATGTTGTTTGCGCAAGAGACGAGTCGGGAGACCTATCTCGATGAGAGGTCAATAAATGGAAGGAGCTGTCAGGTGGAATGTCTTCGAGAACGTGTGAAGTATTCCAGGCTAGCGAAAGTGGGTGCGACCCGGGCGTCTGATAATCAATGGGATTGTGGCGGGGCGTTTGCAAGTTTGCGGCACGGTGGGAGCGAGCTCCTCTTATTTGTGGAATTTCTGGTGGCTGAACAGATAGGTTCTGGTCGGCACGGTCCCTAAGTCTTCGTGAGATGGTCGTCGTCTTGGGTTGATGTGGTTTGGGAGACCGATCGGTCATGTTCAATAATGGAAAGGCAACATTTGATGCGGAAGGTACCAGTGGGGTTGACGTACGTTTGCGTTCCTGAGTACGGCCCGTCGGGAGGAATTATACCAGCCTTATGGCAACTTGACTGCGAGGCAGAATCACGTATCAAACCTTGACATTTGATGGTCTGCGCCCTACATGGGGGAAACTGGACGCACAGGAACAGAGCATCTGAGCTTCATGATCCAACAGCAACAGAGCCGGCTTTGCGGCTGCGGACTGGTTGGAGCCTCGAAGGATCCGTATCCTGGTATCGAACCCAAGCCCTCCGACCGTTGACTAGCCACAGGACGTGCACCCGCGATGGGTGCCTGGCAGGTCTGGGCCGGGGTACCCACGCACCAGCGAGAATTGCGCGACTCTGTCTAGGATGGATGAAAGCAGGTATGCCTGTTAGTCTGCCGACGATGTCTTCGCCATAACCCCCACTACTTGTCCGAAAGCCAGCCCCTGTCAATTAGCGAGTGATGCCATCGCCGCAAGTAGTGTTGGCGAAGCCACGAATACTGGCGTGGATGGATGCCTCATTCACCAAGCAGAGGGTTGGTGGCGCTCACGATCCCGCGCCTGTGACGAGGAGCCATGCCGCGTTGAGTCTGGTATAAGGAATGACCTGTCAGATCCCTCTACGTTAGCCGCGGGTGGGTCGCAATAACGCACGATAGACAGAATGTGGGTGTTGTCGGGTAACATGCAGTCGAAAGAGGAGTGGCGTAAGCCCAGCTTCATCTCGAATATTACTGGCACTGCCACGAGAGCCACGAGAGTATGCTGTTCATGAACCCAAATCGCGTGTCATGCTCTGCCGGTGCACAGCTCATCGAGCGGTTCTAATTTTGGCTCGCTGCAGTGTTGCCCGAGCACGTGCTGGGCACTGCCTAAGCGGCCCGTTGTCTTTCGGAAGCGCTGCCGTTAATGTGAACGACGAGAATTAGGCGGCACGCCTACGGTGTCGGAGCTTCTGGAATCCATCTCGAAGCTCGAGAAGAAGTTGTGTGGCTTTCTGTACGCGACTTCGAAGGAGTGTGACTGAAGCCAAGGTGGGATGCTGAGGTGTCCGCGCGTTTCGGAGGGGCACGCAGTGCCGCCGTTCACGGTAGACATCCATCGCGGGCCCACCGTACGAACAGCTCGACTCTTGATGTAGTTGTGGAGACTGGAGTTCGGCTCCTCAGAACTGCGGCCAAAGCAATGAATGCGAGCACAGCTACTGTCTGAAGGAAGTCGTAGCCGCTACTACGAGTGCCAAGGTTTCATTGATTGGTCGCAGCCATGCGTCGCCTCTCCAATTGCGACTCTACGCTTCCCTCCTGAACAGCCTCTCATTAAAAACACAAATCAGATCCCGTCCGTTCTCGACTTCGAAGCGGGTCAATTGTGCGTGGATCCACTGCGTCGGGGTCGACTTAAGCCGACTTCGTCCATCCGCGACCGCGCAAAAGATGCCTGCCGGCGCCGGCAGCGACCTTGGAACTGTTCGGCTTCATCCTAGCTCTGGCATCCATGCAGGCCCATCACCTCATTTGAGCGCTCGTACCACTGAGAACATTGGCCTCAATACACGAGATAGCCGCTTATGGAACGAAGACGTTGCTGAGCCGCACCCTACTCGCCGACATCTTCGTTGTTGTTCGGCGTTAACACTACGGCGACCACATGACGGCGACCTGAGTCCTAACGCCCCGCCACTTGAGGCTCAGCCCTGGATGCAACTATATCGACATACAACTTCTAGCCGCTGGCACGCCTAATGATCAGATGGTACGATGCACCTGCCATGGCACGGAGCGAATCTTGGATGTTCATGCGAAACCAGGATGATCTAGGATCGCCCTGGCCGGGCGCAGGGGCTGTAGTCTCCGCACTACCGTTATCGCACTACAATCACAGTTGTCACATTCCTCATACGATACCTCCTACACCTAATAAGTCGCACTATGTTCAACTTTGGAGATCATAGCTTCTCTGCCATGGATTCTATAGCGACCCATGGGGCGTCTTTAAGCGATGTGGATTCCGGGCAGGTTCGCAGCGCCAGTGACAAGTAACTTGTTCACCCATACGTCTACAAGCGGGGGGGACCCGCCTGCACTCTTGAGTTGCTGGGATAGAACAGTCTACGCACTTGCAACAACTAGTAGCAGCAACACAAGGCGGCTGTGTTGATGAACCGTTAACACAACAGTTGTATAGGCACCCACACAGATGTGTGACTTGTCACTTTCATCATGCTTCGACATGATCTTAGCGACGAACAACTATGCTCCAGAAACTTCATCCAATTCCCAAAATTAGTCTATATCAGAACTCGCTGTCGCAAATGAGTACGTCAAATCACAGCCCTCTTAGGCCCACCGCACTGCGCTTCACTTCGGGTTGTCGGAAGCGCCCATCCGCCCCAGACCCCCAGAGCCTCAGGATAGGTACACGGTTTGCCTTACCGTCGAGCAAAAGCTCAGGCAGGTTTTGCGAACCAATGAATGCACGTGGACTACAACGACCAGTGTTTGCGACATGAGCGCCGGGCCCACAGGTACCCATACGGGAGGAAGTCAAGGGTGACGATACTTCGGTTACATGAGGGCCCTAAGGATGAACAAGTGTGTGCCGTAGAACACGCCTACGCAGGCGTAAGTGTTATGGGAAATGTTTGTGGCGATCAATATTGCAACGTCACAGATGGGGTGGGAGGGGCTACTCCTAACCTGGTTTCCATCGAGAATACGCGAATTTACTGCTGACTCGTTGCAACTGCGCTCTCCATCAACGGCAGAGATGACCGCGATATCGTACATCCAATCCTTTGTCATCAGCCCATCATGACGTGTCTCTGCCTTGATGACAACTATCGAACATTCTTGTCGGACACTTTGAATTCATCTGGAATGATCAAAATCAGACTCCCGTGGCATCATGACGACACTTCAACGACTGATCGCTCACACGAAAAATGTACATTGACATCAAAATCCACGAAACTCAATGCCTCAGCCGATATCTCTCATCGGATTTTACTGTGGAGTAGCGCAGTATGACGATCCAACAAGACAGAATCTGCATACCAACACTGCGATTGTCGATCGATGCTTGGACAATGTCATAATAACTGGCCATCAGTCGAGATCTGGAGTGCACGGAATCATCCGCGCAGATCGAACACATCAATGCGAAAATCAAACACAGCGGCAGATGCGTTGATCTTACCACCAGCTATGTCATGTCAACGCGTAGCCCACACTGGTGATGACACATAATATCCACTAGCTGATCAAGAAGTGAATGATGCTCTCATTATACAGGACCATCCCTCGTGAGCAGCGAATGCTGCTGCTTCGTCGCTCGCGGATCTGTAAAGGAGATGTAAGGCGGAAGGAACGACCTCGCGTTTCATGTTCGTCGCTGCCAGAAGAAGCGAAATAAGGAGAGAACCGCATGTTACTGCCCAGACTGGAAGGAACCGCCGAGGTAAGAAGGTCAAGACCACGAATGCAGCCAATGCCTCGAAATGCAGAATATGCCATGTCATATCGATTCGCATTGTTACTCGCACAATTTTACCGGCTTCCAAACGCAAATACTACTCTGCAGCAGGAATCGCATCCAGCGCCCTCTTGAACGTCTCGACCAACTTGCTCGTCTCCTCCAACCCAACACTAAATCGAATCAAATCCGCTTCCACGCCCCATTTCGCACACCAGTCCAACTCGCCATAATGCGCCAAGATCACATACGGCGAGCTGAGCGTAAAGTTTGTACCTAGACTGGGTCCCTTGACGGTATCGAGGTTATCGAAGAAGGCGATTGCGTCGGCTTTTGTGTAGAAGGTGGCGGAGAGGAGGCCGCCGTAGCCACCGGAGGGGTTGCGGCATTTCTCGTAGAAGGGACGCGTTGGTGAGGTTTTGGGGTAGTTTACTTGTTTCACTGCAGGTGGTGTTAGTTGGGTGCTGGATGAGAGAGATCAGGTGTGGAAAAGGTACGTCCCTCGGGGATGTGCGCTGAGTACGTCGCAGATGGCTTCGGCGTTGGTGCCGATACGATCGATCCTCGAGACAAAGTCACGGCTGTTGCGCTCGAGGAAGATGCTGTCTTCAGCCCAGTGGTTGTCTTCGTAGTCTTCTTCCCAAGTGCGCTTGAGGAGGGCGTAGTTCTTTGCTTTAGGGTTGAGCACAAGTCTGTGAATTTTGTCTTAGTAAGTGTTTTTTCGACAATGGTCAGGGTTGGTGCTTACCCTCCACCCATGACATTGCTGTCTCCGCTGAACACCTTGGTCAGACTGCTGACGACAACGTCCGCATACTGCAAAACATTGACGTTGATGAAATTGCCGATCGTCTCATCTACGACTACGCAGAAGTCGTACTTGTCGGCTAGTTTACGTATGCGCTCTAGGTCCGGGGATCTGAGTAACGGGTTTCCGGGGAACTCGGTGAAGAGGGCGACGAATCTCTCGCCACCTTCTAATCGTTGCTCGAGGTCGTCTAGCTCTTCCGATGAACCGAAGCCGTAGAACTGTGAACCAGGACCGAACTTCTCGGTGATTTTCAAGGTGTCGATGTATGGGAAGCTGAAGCTGTTAGAGTGGTACAGGCGCGGAGACTGGGGAGCTCACCCATAGACGATAGCCCTCTTTGAGCCCTTTGCTCTGAGTAGATTCCGGTGAGAGTTGAAAATGGAGCTCATTCCAGTGGGATACAGATAGACGTCATCTTCGGAGAAGCCTGCTACAGGCCTCTTCCTTGCCGCGTCATGATCCAGGGTCATTGCTTCTGTCAAGCTGACGTCTGCGGTTAATGAACCTGCAATGCGCCTTCGAATGGCCAACTTTGCATTCTTGGTTTTTGAGAGATCCAAGTTGCGTCCGAATCTTTCTTCGACGAACTGCGAAGGATCTTGCACTTCTCCGTTGCCGTTGGTGGATGTGTCCGAAGCGCCCAGGTCAATCGACGTCTGCTTCTGATACCGTCTGGGTCCTTTGCACACTCTTGCTGGCTGGTTGACAGTGGAAGCTTCTACCAAAACGCCCTCCTTGAAGAGCTGAGAGCAGTACTCTGCTCTACGACTTGAGACACCATCTCCGGAGTGCTGCCAAAATGTCTTTGCGATGCTGAAGCGATCTTTTGGGAAGAGGACGGCTGATACTCTCGGTGAAATAATTTGCAATTCGTCAGAGCGAGCTCTTTCAGCTGCCGGTACGAAATCCAAAATCCGAACTTGCGACGCATCCAGGTCTGGTGCTTGTCGTAGGAAGAATTCTTGACACCTCGATGCAGTTGCGTTTGTGGGGAACAGCATTGCACTCTCTCCCTCTTTGCCATGCTTGTCGACAATTGCAGCCGCAAAGGCTTGTATGATCTTGTGTATGAAGAATCTTGTCGTGGTTAGCATACGTTTGCCATCTGCCTCGCCACACAGTACCTAGGATAGCCAGTCTTCATTTTGCTGATGACCCATTCTTCACCCTCTTCATATCCAACGTTTGCCCGCCATGTCGGCAGTGACACACTAACGGCCTGCCTCTTATCAGCCTATGATATGGTAGTCAGGAGTGAAGTTGGACGCACGTGCTCAGTTGCCGGCGGCAGACTCTCTCCGACTTCTACATCGTTCTCCAGGACCATTGGCGACATGTTGCAAGCACGACCGAGAAAAGGGTGGTAAGGCAAGACTAGAGAATAGCGAAGACACCAGTAACGGGGCAGGTAAATGAGATGTAATGGCGCAATGACTCCAATTGCACCATGGCTTATTCCAAAAGCCGATTAGCTCCGACTTCGGCACTTGGGTAGGAAATTTAAGGTTATCGATAATGCAGCGTCACTGCCTCCGCGTCGCAGTGGCAGTCCGGAACGTCAGCGCATCCACATATGCACCCTCGACTGGGGCAGCTGAGCCCGTTCACGCTCGCACTGGCCCCACTTTGGCGTTGCTTTCTTCTGTAAGGGTTCAGCCTAGCTCTCGATAGCCAGACACCTGAGCACCGCGAGCACGACCATGGACAACCTCACCCCTTCCGACCTCTTCTCGCCCTCCAAAGCGCGTCAGCAGCGCGCACAAGCCCAGGACTGGGCGCACATCGACTCATGGCTGTCGTACAAGTATGCCGGGCGCACGGTGCCGACGTTCGAGCGCAACGAGGAGACGCTCAAGGTCCTCCGCGAGCTGTCCATGGCAAATGAGCGCGCCGACGAGGAGAGGACCGTCATGGAGCGCCTGGAGAGGGAGGCATTGAAGGAGCTGGACGAGGTATGAGAACTGCAGGTCCGCATCAGCTGCCGCGCACCGAGCACCCGGCTCACGACGGTAGGTCCCCAGGAATGAAGTCGACGAACGCATCCTGTCCAGGCTGCAAGCGAGCCTTACCCCCGAAGGCGAGCAAGCGCTCAATGCACTCGCATCCACAGCTGTGGCTCTCAACCTACCGACCGCCAACCCCGAGAGCATCGCGCATGCTCTCATACAGCACACGACCGCCTCGCAGAACCTCACGAACCAGCTGCAGCACATCCACACACTGCAAAGTTACCTAGACAAGCAGCAAGCTCTCCTTCGAACCCAGCTCCACGAGCTCCAAACGAATCCCGCCTTCGCAACGCCGTCCAATCTCCAGCGCCAGACGACGGAGCAAACGCGTCAGGTTAAGCACCTACGCAACAAGATCCGCGAACACGAAGACAAGCTCTCGTCCCTCCAGTCGTCGCAATCGCGCAACATGACGCCGGGGTCCAAGAACGTTGGATCTGCCGAGGCTATAACCGACATGTTGGAGCAGCAGAAGGCTCTCGATGAGCTGCGAGAACGAGTAGAAGGCCTGGAGAAGCAGGTCGGAGAATTTGGTGGCCTGCCTGCGGACAAAGAGGCGGCCAGGAAAGAGGTGGGTAAACTGGAGGTTAGGCTTGACGAATTACGGAGGAGACGGGATGAGTTGTTCGAGGGGCTGGTAGGACAGTAGTGGTACAAGACGGCTATAGAGACTACGCTACCATTCGAATTCCATCTCCACCTACACGGGCGCATCCGTCAGCGGCACGTATTGCACACCATACAACTTTTGCCGCTCGAGACTTCCGTCCTTGTTCTTGTCGATGACATAGATATGCTGCGTCCCGCCTTCCGCGACCGGAACGAACAGCCGGCCCGGAGCTTTCAGCTGATCGGTCAACGCCTCGTGGTGCACAGCTGCTGCTGCCCCTACATGAATAGCGTCGTACGGCGCGCCCTCGGCCCATCCTTCTCGCCCGTCACCAGTCACAAACTTGATCTGGCCCGATTCCAGCATCTTCCGCCCCTCTTCCGACTTGCCCATATTCGCGTTCGCCATGTCGTTCAACGGCTGGATGTGATCGATGCCAATGACCGTCCCATTGGGCGCAACGAGGTTCGCGAGCACAGCTGTGAGGTAGCCCGAGCCAGAACCAACATCCAGGACTTTGGCTCCGGGTTGGAGGTAGTCGAGGAGTGACTCGCACGCTGAAGCATGCATGTGTGGTGCGGAGATAGTGGCCTTGTGCCCTATGGGTTGAGGAGAGTCATCGTACGGTTTGGCTGGGGCAAAGTGCGCGCGATCAACCTAGCGAGTGTTATCATACTTGAACATGTTGGCTCATCAAACACTCGCAGCCCTACCCGTAACATGGCATCTTTAACACGGTCAGACCGGATCAGCTTGTTCTTTACAAGGTTGGTAATCAGAGCTTCGTTAGTCGCCCCAGAGCTTCGCCAAGCCATGCTGAGAGCTTTACTCTGTGCAGTTACAGATGGGGGCTTGAAGAAGAGGGAAGGTCCGCGTACGCGGTTGAACTTAGCGGAAAGAGGCACCGTGGAAAGTAGTACTAGGGGAGCAAGACGAATGGAGATGATTTAGTTAGATAGAGATATGCTCATATAAATCAAAGACCAGGACAAGCTTGAGACTAACGCGATTATGTGTGTCAAGAGCTCATGATGCATGCATAGCAAGTACACCGGTGTACATGTGGCAAGCGCGCCCAGGTTACGAGCTCGTGGAGCTGTCAAAGAGGGGTGGGTGTGATGTAAACGCGCCATAACTAATCCCTGCTTATCGATAAGCGTCCGCTCCCAAAAGTCCCAGAGAAATTTCGCGTCGCATGCGCTCACACCTCACGAACCACGACCATGGCACCTCCCGCGACAAAACGGAGAAAGCTCGAGCACAGCGACTCGGAGGACGGCAGTGAAGGAAGTTTCGCCCATTTCGACGGCGACAACGGTGGAGTCGCGCTGGACGGCAGCGATGCCGAGGATGCGCTCGATCACAGCGATGCCGAGATGGACAGCGCAGAAGAGCTCCAAGACGACGATGACGAGGATATGAGCGGGGAGGAAGGAAACGACTTTGAGGAAGAAGAGGACGTCCATGAGAGCAGGAAGCAGACGACTGCCGGCAAAGCGACGAGCGCGTCCAAGCCGCCCAAGAGACCTGCGCCGAGCCTGCAGGACGGCGTATACACTGCGGAATCCTTCAAGTCGAACATGTTCAAGCTTCAGCTCGATGAGCTGCTCGACCAGGTCAAGCTGAAGTACGGCAAGAAGGAAGCTCCCGCAGAGAACGCGATGCGCACCCTCAAGACCATCATCGAGCAGATACCCACCCGCGAGCCATTGCCAGTATGTGAAGAATGATTCGGATGGGGTCAGTACAAGCTAATCAACCGTAGATTGCTGAAGCCGAGAAGGCGCTCAAGTCAGCCGGTGTCGCGGTCCCCTTCCCCAGTCCTCGCCCTCCTAAAGACGCCCTCTACAAGCTGCAGTACGAACGACCTGCGAGCATCAACGCGACCGGCAGCTACCCACTCAAAATCGCGACTCGACACGACGAAGGCATGTCAATTGATCTAGTTGTGACAATGCCCAGAAGTCTGTTCACAGACAAGGATTACCTGAATCACCGGTACTTTTACAAGCGCTCGTACTATCTGGCGTGCCTGGCTGCTGGCATCAAGGCTTCGAAGGAACACAAATTTCAATTATCCTTCGACATCCTGAACGGCAACCAGCTTCAGCCTATCCTAGTTGTACGACCGAGCGGAAACGGCGATGCGGACGACTTCTCAAGCTCCAAGTGCCAGATCAACATCCTGGTCGCGGTACCGGAGAAAACCTTCCCGTCAAACAAACTGCTGCCCACCTCGAACTGCGTGCGACCAAAGGGTAGCGACGACGAAGCCTCCACCAAGACGCTCACTCCAACGCCATTCTACAACAACACACTGCAATCGGATGCCAACGTCACGGCTTACCTCAAGCTTCTTCACGGCACCGCCTCGAGAGCTGATGCGTTCAAGGACGCTTGCATACTTGGACGTGTTTGGCTGAAGCAGCGTGGCTTCGGTAGCCAGATTCGCAAAGGAGGTTTCGGAAACTTTGAATGGGCTGCGATCATGGCTATACTACTGCAGCCAAACGCTGGCACCGGTGCACAATCTGTCTCTTCAGGATTCAGCAGTTACCAACTGTTCAAGTCGACGTTGCAGTTTTTGTCCCGAGGTGATCTCACAAAGAAACCGTTCATCTTCCAAGCCACCAACATCACCATCCCGAAGGCAGAGACCGCCCCTGTCGTGTTTGACGGCCCTCGTGGACAAAATGTCCTTTTCAAGATGACACCATGGTCCTACACGCGTCTACGATCCGAAGCGAAAACTACCGTAGACATGCTCAGTGACTCTGTGTTCGATCACTTCGATGCGGCATTCATTCTGAAGACGGAGTTGTTGAAGTACCGTTACGATGCCACACTTGAGATACCTCTTGCATCGCTTGGACTCGAAAACGCCGGTGAGGAATACGACCAACGCGTCAGCGAGACTTGCAAGAAAGTACATAATAGTCTAACTCGCGCGCTTACCGACCGCATCTCGGCTTTGTCATTCACCATGCCCGAAGAAGAGTCGTGGTCGATATCCTCGCGACGTCCACAGGATAAGCAAAGCAGAAGCATGCTTGTCAACTTCGCTACTGATCCCGCCAATGCAACTCGTACTGTCGACCACGGTCCTTCTGCTGAGAACAAACAGGAAGCTGCAGCTTTCCGAAAATTCTGGGGCGAGAAGGCGGAGCTCAGACGCTTTAAAGATGGCAGCATTCTTGAGAGTGTTGTCTGGGCCGTCAAAGACGCATCTGTTTCCGTGATCGAACAGATCGTACTCTACATTCTTGGCAAACACGTAGGTGAGAAAGTGGCGGAAGCAGCCAAGTTCTCGAGCGACTCGTTTGGACACCTCATCCCTGCTGGCCGCATGCAGGGACAATCTGGGACCGCGCCATTCTTGCCCATCATGAACGCTTTCAGTGCTATGGAGAAGGACATTCGAGATTTGGAAGAACTCCCACTTCGCCTTCGCCATTTGAGGGCCGCCGACCCACAACTTCGATATGCGTCTATTGACGTCCCAGCTGCAGGCCATGCTCCCGCTTCTGTCGTATTGCAATTTGAGGGTTCTGGTCGCTGGCCGGACGATCTATGCGCCATACAACGGACCAAGATCGCTTTCCTGCTCAGGCTAGCCGAGCTTCTATCGAAGCTTGAATCTGGCTACGTTGCTCGCGTGGGCATGGAAAATCCGTCACAACCAGCTCAGAACCAAGCGTTCCTGGATGTTACCGTCGCTGCAGGCTTCACATTCCGTATCCGCATCTACCACGACCGTGAACCTACGCTGTTCGACCGCCAGATCAAGGATAAGTCATTGGATGGACCATCAAGAGAATCCGCTGCTGCATCTCTGGCACTGTACAAGCGCGAGTTTGTTCAGTCCCCTATGCATTCGCAGGTACTACAGACGTTATGTACCCGTTTCTTGGCCCTCTCGCCAGCCATACGGTTGATGAAGAAGTGGTTCGCATCGCACCTTCTGGCTCCGCACTTCTCGCCTGAGCTTATTGAGCTTCTCGTCATCCGCACATTCCTGCAGCCGCACCCATGGCTGGTACCCACAACCGCAACTACTGGCTTCCTACGAACGTTGTCTTGGATAAGCCGATGGGACTGGAGACATGTGCCATTGATAGTCGACTTCTCGACAACGTTCTCCGCAAACCCCGCAGATTTGGAGGACACCACATCCAAAGGTATGAAATCTGAAGATCTCGACCGGTTACGGACGCGCTTCGAAGCATGGCGTCGCATAGATCCAGCCATGAACCGCGTTGTGCTCTTTGCTGCAACAAATCTTGACGAAGAGGGCACAACCTGGACAGATAAAGCGAAGCCTGAGAAGGTTGTTGCTGCACGTTTAACGGCGTTGGCAAAGGCGGCTACGCAGGCTGTTCGAGCGGACGAAGACCGTCTGCTGAACCATATCAACAACAGCAAAGATGCTGCCAAGGCACAGAACACATTCTCGCCCGAAGCACTCTTCACGCCCAGCATCTCCGACTTCGACATCACCATAACCATCTCCACGAAACACACGCTCAAGCAAACCAAATCCAGCAAATCCACTCCCAAATTCAAGAACCTCGACCTCCAGAAGTCCACGACCAGCTCATCACCGGCCGCACCACCGCTCCCGCAGCTCTTCGCACAAGACCTACTAGAAATCTACGGCGATGCCGTGCTCTGGTTCTGGGACCCGGAGACACTAGACAAGATCGTTGGGCTGTGGAACCCAGTCGTTACAGCGCAGAGGAGTTGGAAGGTCAAGCCTGGGTGGAACAGTGTTCCCGTGGCTGGCAAGAAGGATGATGTTGAGATTAAAGCGAATAGAGAGGGTATTGTGCATGAGATCAAGCGGTTGGGTGGGGAGCTTGTTAAGAGCGTTGAGGTTAAGGCATAGTTTGTAGGGTGGTGGACAATAGTGACAAGACATATAGGAGGTATTTCGAAGGAGTAGTTCAGTGGAAGCAATACCCAAACCAAAGTATTCTTTTCGATGCAGGCATCACAGCGCATTGTTTACGCTAACATATCTCGCATCCTTAGTCCGCTATCAATACCACCATCTCTGCATATTACCAGGTATAATCAAGTTTCTTCCAACTTGGACACGGCAGCAGCCTCACCAGTACCAACAACACACGTGACGAAGGTCATAGCGTAATGTTTTAGTATACAGATTCCGTAGAGTTCGGCCGATGTCACGTGCGCGCTCCGCTCAATTGGGGGTGGAGGATTACGCCCGCCTCAAGTACCCGCTTCCTTCGTCTCTGGTGGGTTAGTGCGATCGTACGCCGTGTATGTTGTGCTAGATTACCATAGATAGCTGAGGGATAATTGGAAGGGTGAAGGGATTATATGGGGGGAGGAGCAAGGTATATAAGGTGAACAGTCCTATGGAGAGCAGGATAAGTAAGAGCAGCGTATTTCTTACAATGACTCCAAGTGACTATATGGAACGAACCACTCTTGAGACTACTTTTGGTTCCTTTGTGGGCGTGGAAGAAGATGGAGTAAGAAAGTTCCTCGGCATCAAGTATGCTGAGGTCAGGAACTGGCTCGCAGCGCCCGAACTCGTCACTTGGTATGGTAATCAAATCGTGGATGCTACACGATACGGGTAACTTGGCCCCTTGTTCTCCATCCCGCAGAACTGCATGCTAAGAACAACAGACCACGCGCCCCAGCACCAGACCTTTGCTCATTCGAGCAATCCACCTTGATTCAATGCACCATCGGTGCCGCACCTGAAACTACCATGTCCCATTCGGAGTGTCTCAATCTAAACATCACCGTCCCGTCTCTTCCCACAGAAACCGGCAGCGCCCTGCCAGTCATGGTATTCATTCACGGCGGCGGCCTCATCATGGGCGCAAACTCTTGGCCGCAATGGGATCCTGCACGTCTCGTCAATATGAGCGCCGACATTGGCATGCCAATAGTTGTCGTCATTGTGAATTACCGACTAGGTGCACCGGGGAATCTGACGAGTGAGGAGTTGAGAAATGCTGGGTATCTAGGAAACAACAGTCTGAGGGATCAGAGATGTGCGTTGAAGTGGGTGAAGAAATTCATCGGTGGCTTTGGAGGTGATGGAGAAAATGTTACTGTGTTTGGGGTTAGTGCCGGTGCTGGTAAGTTATTACAAGTCGTTATCTTTAACGTGGATCGGGGGTGTGCTAATATGAGTTAGCCTCCGTATTGCATCATCTAAGTTGCAAAGAACCATTGTTCAGACGTGGGATCAGCATGTCTGGAACGCCGCTCATGCTCAAACCACTCTCGCCCGCTGTGGCCGAAAAATCTTACAAGGCTGTTCTGCAAGCCCTGGGACTCGAAGACGCTTCCACGCATGATCGTATTCAGAAGTTACTTGCCATGAGTCCCGAAGACCTGGTCCAGAAGATACCAATCAAGATTCCACTCGCTCCATACCTGGATGGCGACATGATTCCCGAAGCGCCCTCATTCGCGAACTTATCAAATGGCACGCTCCAGAGCTTGCACAACACTCGGTGCGAGGAGTTGTTGATAGGCTCGTGCGCAGATGATGGAAACGTCTTCTATTTCATGGGTCTGAGTTCGCGTCTTCCTGGCATCGCATCCGCAATTCATACATCCTTCTCCCGCAACCTCTCGGCATCGGTTGCTCAAGCCGTCTTATCTGCATACGGTATCGCACCTTCAACTCCAGACGAAGAGGCCATGACATCCATCATCAACTTAGGAACGGACATCGCGTATGGGCTTCCTGCATCGTACTACGCGCGTGCTTTCAAGGGGAGGGTTTCCTCGTATCTCTTTACTGAGCCAAATCCTTGGGACGGCATGTTCAACGGGAAGAGCGTGCATTTGATGGATGCAGTGTTCCTGTTTCAGAACTTTAATGAACATATACTTGATCAGGCGAAGAAGACGGCCAGGAAAATCGCGGAGGACTTTGTGGCTTTTGCGTACGGGCGGGCTGGTTGTACTTGGGCGGAGGGTCAGACTAAGATATATGGGCCAGACTCTGGCGATGTTGACAGGCTGGAGACATTAAGACAAGAAGGAGCTGTCGATCTCGATGAGGTCAGTGTGGCGTGGGATTTGTTTGTTGCTGGGAAGTAGCGAATGAGAGCTTCTAAGGTCTGGTTGGCCACATTCGTGTCGAGCACCCGAGTTCTCTACTTGGTCAGTCACAACAGCAGCAAAGGTTGCGTGGTTGTTGCTCATCTCATATCCTCTAATGCATTTCGGCATCGGTTTACCGAAAACGAAAATGCACGTCGCTCGCGAGTGTCCGCCGAGCGCTTTCACCCCCGCACGCCCCATGCAGTTTAGTGCGGGGTAAACTCGGCTCTGTCCTCAACTCCCGACGTGCAGTATGTGGGGTCTTCGAGCACATCCCCACGCCCCATAACCCCAGCGACGACGATGTTTGCCGCGCAGCTTAGCCGGGACGATGTTTCCGATCGGCAAACATGCGAGAGCGATGGTGTAGTAAGGCATACCACGCTATTCTTTGACGGCGCATGGTATTTTCTTCCTTAGGAACTCGAGCATTGATCTTGCAAAGCACTATCAACCTCAAGCCTTGAAAACGCTGAAGCAATCAGTGAACAAACGACATGTCGAAACCAGTAGCCATTGTGACAGGCGCCGGCTCCGGCATCGGTGAAGCAGTCGCAACCCACCTCTACAGCAAAGGCTTCAAAGTTGTCGTCGCAGACCTCAATCCCTCGTCCGGCGAGCACGTAGCCAGTGCCCTTGGACCTGACGCCATATTTCATCGAGTCGACGTCTCATCATACAAATCGCAAGCACAGCTGTTCAAACGCGCATACGAATGGGGTGGCAACCGTCTGGACTTCTGCCATGCCAATGCAGGTATCGATGACCGACAGAACATCTTTGAGGATATGGACAAGGAGGAGCTGGATGAGGACGGCTTGGTCAAGAAGCTGAATACGAAGACTATGGAGGTCAATCTTGAAGCCGTCATCCAGGGACTATGGCTGTTCAAGTATTATGTCAGGAGAAGTAAAGAGGCAGGTGGGGGGAAGGGCAAGTTTGTTGCTACAAGCAGTGCGGCAGGATTATAGTAAGTCATTTCCCCTACAACCCCTAGTGTAAAGAGACTCAAGAGGCTAACGAGACCATTAGCGCCATGACACAATGCCCCCAATACACCGCCAGCAAATACGGTGTCATAGGTCTATGCCGCGCCTCAGGCCCCGTATTCGTCAAAGAAGGCATCACCGTCAACGCAATCTGCCCAGCCTTCATTCCCACAAATCTCTGTCCACCAGAAGTAGCAGCACGATGGCCGAAAGAGCACATCACACCTTTGTCGACAGTGAACAAGGCCATGGACGCTTTCCTCGCAGACGACAACTTGACTGGCCAGGCGGTGGAGTTATCACAGGAGAATATCTACTTTAGACAACAGGTTGATTATCCGAATGAGAGTCAGCGGTGGATTGGCTTGGAGAGTGATAAGATCTGGGATGTGGGGTACAAGGAGCCGCCGAAGAGGGCGGGGTACTAGGACAGGTTTTGTATCAATCAGATTTTTTTTGGTAGACTCAATTCGTTGGCTCGGGACAGTCTCGGTGGCTCAAACTGAACCACGAGTTCGATATCATGCATCTGAGCATGCTCTTGAACTCGTGGTTGAGTTCGAGCCACCTAGACTGTCTTGAGTCATCATATCTATGAATACCAAACTACCCACATCAATAGTTCAACCCTTCCCTTTCTGCCCTCTCGCTCTCCTCCTTCATAATCTTGGCATGTGCCTCACTCCTCGGCCTGATGTCGCATTCAAACGGCTCTGGCACACTCATAAACCCTGGCTCCATCTTCGTATTAACCTCCACCTCTTCTCCGTCTTTCCCTGTCTTCTTGTTGAGATTGAATCCCCAGAGTACGCGCGATACGTTGATGAACAGTGAGCGTTCAGCGACATGGACACCGGGACATCCACGCCGCCCCGCGCCATAGGTGAAGTGATCGCGTTCCAGAGGATCGGGACTGTTCATGTAGTGTGCCGCAGATGCGGTATGGTTTAGATAGCGAGATGGGTCGAAAGCCGTGGGATTGGACCAGAGTGTTGGGTCGTTGTGTATAGCCCTATAACACGAATCAGTCAAATGGTAATGGGTAGGATAATGGGGAAAGAAGGTATACATACCACCAATTCAACACAATGACACTCCCCTTGGGAATAAACCACCCCTCATACCAATCATCCTCACTGATCGCATGCGGCATGCCAAACTTGTTCACGGGCCTCCACCTCAATACCTCTTTGATCACACTCCTCACATACGGCAACTTCTCCTCATCCTCCCACGTCGGCAACCTATCTCGCCCAACGACCCTATCCAACTCTTCCTGTGCCTTCTTCTGCGCCTCAGGAAATAACACCATACAAAGTACAAAGTTGTTCAGCGTCGACCCCGTAGTCTCGGAGCCCGCTTCAATAAGCCCGCCGCACGTGTACGCCGCAGCCAAATCATCAATCCCCGATTTCTCAGGCCCGTTTAGATAGAACGTTTTCGTGAAGCAATCTTTCGCCACACCGGCATCTGTGTCTTTTTTGAGCTTGTTCCACAGATCGAGGTACACTTTACTGTCTTGTTCGCACAGCTTTTGCCCATGGGTGCGCCAGTTACCGAAAAGCCATTGTGGCAGTGAGGCTAGCGCGGGAAAGGAATCTATAGCCCAGGCACCAGGTGCGGTATTCACGGTAAAACGGTCGATGACGCCGTAGATGCGTTTTATGAGCGGGTCATCCCAGCTGGGTATCCGGTAGCCGTAGGTAACTTGCATGATTACGCTGGCAGAGTAGCGGCGGTTGATGGACATGAAGTCAGCGGGGTCGCGCATTAGTTGTTGTAGTAGGACTTTGCTTTCAAAGTCTTGCACCGGTTGATAGTTCGTGCTTGCTGTTAGATTCAGGAGCGCATGACTGTGCTTGCGGATACTACGCCATCTGGGCCCGTATTGCATGAAGAGTTGGCGGCGGCCCGCTGACAAAACGTCTTGAGCCATGGGGGCTGGGGCGCGAGAAGAGTAGATGTTGGATTTCTTGTCCATGAGGTCTTTTACGGCTTGGGGTGAGGAGAGCCAGATGTAGTCTGTTCCGCCAATCTTGGTGTGGAATACATGGCCGTACTGCTTGCGCCAGGCGATGGCTTTCTCGCGGACGGCTTCAGTGTCTGCGAGCTCGAAAAGGGACCCGACGAATGGGTGGCCCTTGGGACCTGGTGGGAGATGTCGACGTCTTGTGTCCTGCGATCCGAGTCAGTAGAATGCGCTGGGTTATCTCATGGAGTGTGTTACCTTGATGGCGTTGGGTACGACAATGAAGTATATGGTTAAGAGAAGAAGTATTGGTGTTGTAGCAATAAGCCCAAGTTTGATGACAAAAGACGACCGCCAAGTTGCCTGAACAATGTCGAGGAAGGTCATGGTGATTATTTGCTGTGTGAAGATGGAGAAAATGTTCAACCACTTGGAAGCCTACCTTGAAGCACTTAGATGGTGAGCTGTAATGCTGTTGTTCCATTCATACAGTCTGTAACCCCAGATCTTCCAAAATTTAATGCAGCTATTGGTGAGGCTGTATAGTTCTAAGAGTTGGGGTATACCTAGGTATTTCGTGGACCCTGCAGCTTCCCCGCAACATGGGCCCCACAAGCCGCTGTACCCCAGGATACTACAACACGATCCTGGTGAGACCAAGTCGGCATCGGATGTGAGCAAAAGGTTGGGAAAGAGCACATACCCCGGAAAAGTGAAAGGGATTGGGGAGAGAACGACTCGAAAGCCGCAACACCCAACACCGCATCCTCAACATGCCGTTAGAACGCGACGCCTCCGGCCGAACATTCATCCACCACCCGTCCGGTCAACGAACCCACTACATCCTGAATGACTTCACCGACCCATGGAAATCGCGAGAAACAATCTTGATACAACATGGGTTCGGGCGCCACGCCGCCTTCTGGTACCACTGGATCCCCGTTCTATCTCGTAAATACCGTGTCGTACGACGGGACTTGCGAGGCCATGGATACTCCAGCTATCCCCAAAAAGCAGAAAAGTACGACTATACCTTAGATACGGTATTAGGCGAGGTTGTCGATACGCTTGATCAACTGTGTGTTGAGAAAGTGCATTTCCTCGGCGAATCGACAGGGGGCATTCTGGGCGAGATATTCGCGGCGAAACACCCAGAGAGGCTGCTGAGCTTGACTGTTTGCTCTACACCGACTTATCTACCTCCAGTGGCTTTGCGGCTATTCGCTTTCGGTAGGAAGGATTGGCCGACGGCGTGCAGGGAGCTTGGGTCACGGGGTTGGGCAGAGGAGTTGTCGCGCATTCCGGGGACTATCCCCGTGACGGATCCGCAGTATCTTCCGTGGTATTTGGAACAGATTGCTGTTAGTGATGGTGAGGGTTTGGCTCAATATGCGGAGTTTCTATCGACATTGGACGCGAGGCCTTGGTTGGGGAGGATCAAAGTGCCGACGTTAATCTTATCGCCAACGCAGAGTGCTGCTGTAAAAGTCGAAGATATGAAAGTCCTGGCGGAGAAGATCGAAGGAAGCAAGCTCGTGCTTGTCGAGGGCCCAGGACATGAGATTTATGTCACTCAAGCGGAGCAATGTCAGCAGGCGTTCCTAGGATTCCTGGAGAATCTGGACAGGGACATCACTAAAAGATAAAATTAACGTAAATTGTAATGGGTGTTTTACATTATGGATTGCTGCATATATCATGCGCAAAACGTACTCGCTGGACCCAGAAGTCTACAATGCGTTGAGATCAAACCAACCTTTCATCTTGATACTAATGTAGCCTGCAGCGCGCCTCTTCGATTTCTCCTTTTGGAATCGCTGTGGACCATTTTAACGGCTCAGAAAAAAAAAGAACGACCGCCTAATGTCTGCATCAAACGCCGTTAATGCAAGTGTGAGTGGGTTTTACCATAATGCTCCTAATGCGCCGCTATGCAATAGTCATGAAACATGTGAAGCCAAAAACGTGAGTGCTCGGTGCGAAATGTAGAATGCACCGGGGTCGGTGGTGTGAAGTGTGGCAGATCATGCGTCCTGTCGTTCTCGTTCTCGTCGTTCATTCATATCCAGGGCCATCTTCTTGCTAAACTCGTAGCAACTGATCATGATGGCGCATGCCGGTGCGATCTTGAGACATCGGGCAGCCCAGCCCTTGAACAAGCCCGGCATGCCTTGTTCGCGGTAGATGTGCATCAGGAATCGTGGCATGGATTGGTCTTCTGGCCGTGTTGAGTTCGCAATGTCTTTAGCGGTCTCGCCCATGTGCCGCGCGACTTGTTGTCTTGTCTTTCCGACGTCAAATGGTGTGGTGACAAAGGCCGCGACTGCTCCTGACGTAGCACCAGCGATGAAGCTATCGACTAGTGTATCTCTGTGGTTTTCCTGGCTTCGAGATCTGCTTCTCCGTCGTACCCTCTCCTCACCGCGGCCCATGCGGAACTCGAAACCATCGTTCCTTGCCTCTCTCCGTCCTCGTTGGTCGGTCAGAACATTTCTTGTGGCTTCATAACCCCACCAGTAGAAGGCCGAGAAGGGTACGTCGCGCCAGAGGGTCAATGTGAGGCCCCGCCATAGACTGAAGACTCCCTGGTTGCCGACCATGTCTTTCAGTCCATCCATCGTGTCTCGAAAGTGTCCGGCGGCGGTGGCGGTGGAGTTGGCTGCCTGCATTCGCGTTCGGAATATCTCGATCGGGCCTACCGCTATCGCAGCGAGTATCCGCGCAGTCGCTCCGGCCACTAATGGTATGTAGGCATCTGATACCGTTTGTCGTAGGGGCGAAGCTTGCGCTGTCCGGAGCCAATCGTATCCGGCGAAGTAGATGACATTTGCAGGTACTGCCATGACTAATGTTGGTGACAGTCCTCTCCAGAGTGTCCGTGGTCCCTCGTTCTGTGCGATCTTGCGTAGCCCATCCCATGTGCTATTTATTGTTTTCCGTTCGACCTCCTCTACCGCACAGCTCAGATCGGCGGGGTTGATGGGTGCCATGGTAGGCCCCGCCACGCAGAAGGGTGCTTTGTTGTTCATCCAGAAGACTTCTCTACAGCAAGACGATATGCCGAGGTTGGGGGGCAGATCGCGGAATTGAGTGAGCGTTGCGCCATTGTACCCGCGTGGCCGTGGCGCTGTGCTCGAGACGGTTTCTTGTGATTGTAAACGTACGCGGACGACATCGAGAGGTGTGACTGGTGAGTGTTAGTATCAACTTCCATGATGCGAGTACCCAAATGTGCAGAGTTCAGACGGGATAAGAACAGCGCAGTCGGAAAGACTTATGTTGAAGGAATGTGCAGATATTGCATACCTAGTAACGACGTGAGGACACTGCCAGACACTGCCGACAGCATCTTTTGTCCGAGCGACACATCGCCCACACCGCTCGGGTCCGCTTCCTCGGCTCGCTGGGTGGCCGTGGCCATGGTGCCGGTGGTCGGGATGGCAGCGGAACGGCGTGTTACCTCTCAGCGGTGAGGGTTGTGGTGGCAGAGGGCTGGATGGGCGAAAAGGGCGTACTGCGCATTGTTTGCTGCGGTGATAGGCAGGCACGAGTGGTGACGAAGGCGACGGGAAGCTTTGACGCAAGGACTTAATTATCGGAAGGAACTACGCACTTTTGGCGCGTCATTCCCGCGCCGCCCACGTTGCGCCCCCGCCGACTGATTGGACCGCCGGCCGAAAGCCAGAGGAAAGGGCGTTGGCTTATCAGATGGCGCATGGGTCGGGGCTAGATCATGCATCGAGTGGCGCCCTTCATCGCCTCGCCGTGGCTTCACAGGCCCCTTCATGCACGCCTAATCGCTGTGAACGGAACACTGTCCTGAGTCACACTCCGTTGTATCATGTATTCTTACTAAAAGCCTGCTGCTAGCCTCTGCATTGTACCCTGCACGTCCTATTGCCATCGACACCTGCGACCTCGGACATACCGCATCTAACCGACAAGTACTACCGATCTTGGCCAAGTTTGTTACCATGGACCCCAAGGACCTTTCCACCAACACCGAGGCCGAGCTTGAGTCTTTCCGCCAGAAATGGAGAGAGGAAGTCACTGCCCGGGTCAAGGGTAAGGCGCCTGCCTCGTCGGCATCCGCAAAGCCCACCGCTACTTCCTCATCCACCGGCAAACCTCATCCAAGCAAAAGCAACGCGCAGGATGCTCAACATCACACTCGTGCTCGAAGTTTGAGCCTAGAAGGCGGTGACGAAGTCAACTCATACACTTATCACAATCTGGGCGAGAAGCAACATGGCCGGAGACTTGATGAGACCAGTGCCCAGGCCGCTGCCGCTATTGCTGAGGAGGCAGAACCAAGATCGGCATTAGAACACTATGAGAAAGCCGTAGAGAAAGAGAGTCAAGGTAGTTTGGGTGACAGCGTCGATCTATACAGAAAGGCCTTCAAGCTTGACTCAGGAGTCCAAGAGACCTACAAGGCAAAGTACTTCCCGCCCTCATACTTCAAGAAACTCAAAGCTGCACAAGCGGCAAGTGCATCGGCTTCATCAGCTGCTCCGAAGCCCCAGGACCCCAACCCATCCAATGCCTCCGCGACAGTGCCTAATACCGCCCACCACTCCCTACATGGCCTCTCGCCCTCGTATCAAAACCTGATCAGCGAATACGCCAGCACCTCCATCCTCGGCGAGCTACCGCCAACAGAATTCAGTCCCGCGCCTCCATGTCCAATCTCCAACATCCCAGAAGAAATAATCGTTGAGATATTGGAGCAGCTCGCAGTCCAGGACATAGCATCCTTTGCCCGCCTAGCCCAAGTATGCAAACGCCTCGCCTACCTCGTAACCACCGAAGACCGCGTCTGGAAACGACTAGCTATCGGACCTGAGTACGGCTTCGCGTCCATGCATTACACCTGGTCATGCGAAGTAGGCGGGAAACCCCTCGACGATGACCAAGCAGGCGGCATCACCCTAGGCACCGCCGACCTCTCCCTCTCCGACAGCGAAGAGATAGAACCTGAGTCAGAACCCCTCTCCCCAGCACTCCTAACCCAACTCCTCGTGCCAACTCCCTACCCTACTTACCGCGTGCTCTTCCGTCAACGCCCGCGCATCCGCTTCAACGGCTGCTACATCAGCACAGTAAACTACACGCGCCCAGGACAAGCCGAGCCCACAACCTCCTCCTGGAACTCACCCATCCACATCGTAACCTACTTCCGTTACCTACGCTTCCTCCGCGATGGGACGTGTATCTCGCTACTTACCACGACCGAGCCCGCAGACGTAGTGCCGTATCTCTACACCGAACATATCCGTAAGAACCACCACAACCTACCCAGCGCGCCGATGAAAGACGCCGTGCTGGGCCGCTGGCGTATGAGTGGACCTGAACCGGGTAGTGGAGAACAAGAGGGTACGGTGCATATTGAGAAACCGGGAGCGACGCCAAAGTACATGTACAAGATGGCGCTTAATTTTGGTAATGCGGGCAGAGGGGCTAAGAACAACAAACTGGTTTGGCAAGGGTATTGGAGCTATAATCGGTTGACGGATGATTGGGCCGAGTTTGGGCTGAAGAACGATCGTGCGTTTTACTTTAGTAGGGTCAAGAGTTACGGGATGAGCTGGGATGAGAGGGGGATCAAGGAGTAGGATTCGAAGATGTGAAGTTGAATGTCAGCAATGAAGGACTGCCGATAATGATCACTGAATCGGCAAATAGTTGTGGGAAGTCCACGAATGCTGCACAGACGTGTGAACATGACGTTGTTCGATTCTTCCTTTTCGCATTATTCATAGACAGCTGAATCTACGACGTGGCGTAGCATAAGCGTGTCCGTGTTGTGGTATACACCCCTTCTCTTGTCTCTGTGTCTTTACCGTCTGGGCATGCCGCGGCCACGTCCCCTTCCGCCGAGTGCCCTTTGGGCGGCGCCTGGTGGTAGCGGCCTGTTGGGTGCCTGCGGTTGCTGTGACTCCTGGTTCTCTGCTTATTGTTAGCACTTGCTGACTACATGACATGGTTTCACATACTGATTGTCTCGTCAACGCTCAAGATGAGGCAGGCCGCCTCTGTCGCCGCCTGCAGAGCGTTGACCTTGACCAGACTAGGCTCCCACACGAACTTCTCCATGTTGTTTGCTATGCTCTCAGTTGTGAAGTCGACACCGGCCCAGATATTGCCCTTCTTGTGCTCTACGCGAAGGCGGTTGAGGATGTCCGTCGCGTCGACACCGGCGTTGTCGCACAGTTGCCTAGGAATGACCTCGAGTGCCTTCGCGAACGCCTTGATGATGGGTTGTTGCTTGTGCGGGATGTTACTGTCGGCGTAGTTGTGTAGGTATGATGAGATCTCCATCTCGACGGCACCACCTCCGGCAACAATGTTCCTGTTCTTGATCGCACGCTTGACGATCATGATCGCGTCGTGTAAGCTTCGCTCGACCTCGGCGATGAACTGCTCTGCGCCACCACGGAGCACCAATGTGCAAGTCTTGGCCTCTGGGCAGCCCTGGAAGAAGTTGAAACGCTCGCCACCGATCTGTCGCTCGTCGAAGGATTCGCAGGTTCCGAGATGCTTGCTCTGGATGTCGGAGCAAGTAGACTGAAGACTCGCGCCCGTTGCCCGGCAGACACGGTCGAGGTCGTCTGCGGCAACTCGTCCGGCACAGAAGATGTCTCGGTCTGCAAAGTACTGTGTCGCCAAATCGCCGATGGGGAGCTTGCTCAGAACAACCTTGGCGCCCGTCTTGTATAGCGCTTCCATCTTGTTGTAGATGATCTGCCACTCTGCGTCGACAATCGCCTGGTATTCCGAGACCTGCTCCACCCGTACCTCAGCATTGTCCTTCTCACTCTTGAGCTCGAGTTCGACGTTCAGGCAGACGATCTTGGGCTGCTTGAAGGTCTTCGGTTGCTGCTCGAAACCGGCGTATGAGAAGGTCTTCTTGAATGCGACACCGTTAACGAACAGTGAGTCCTGGAGAGCACCACCGGTAATCTTCTTTACTCCGATGAGCTTCTCGTTCAACTCGTCTTGGTCGAGCGAAAGTACGGCGTCCACGACCATCTTTGTGAAGAAGTCGGCGTTCCTGTGGATGAGCTTGCTGCTCATGGCGGTCGCGGCGAGCTTCTGAAGGGTATCCCGCTGGTTGCCCTCAGCGGTGTCTACAGCAATCTCCATGATCTTGTTGACAGCAAGATGCGACGCTCTCCGCAGACCCTTCATGATGGTCTGGCTGCTGACTCCCTGCTCGACAAAGTCCTTGATCTCCTTCAGTATCTCTCCGGCGATGACGACAACGGACGTGGTACCGTCGCCCACTTCGGCATCTTGCGATCGTGCGATATCGGTGAGGACGCGGGCGGCGGGGTGGACGATGTCGAGAAGCTGCATGCAGTCAGTATTAGTGTATATGATAAGGTTTTGTGGCATAATCTACCTTCATGACGGTGGCGCCGTCGTTGGTGATTGTCTGCCTGCCATTCTCGTCGACCATGAGCAGATCACCGCCATACGGTCCTAGAGTGCCCTTGATCGTGGCCTGCACAGCGAGGCAGGCGTTGATGTTTGATATTACCTGGCCGCGACCCTGTGACTGATCGGTACCTGAGGCTGTAAGCTACGTGTGTATCAAAGAGTGTCGAGGCACCTACCCTCCCGCAACACCACGATGGTCGGTGTTTGACCGCCGAACGACATGCTGGCTGATGGTGCGAACACAAAAACTTGAGCTCAGGTCGTGGAAGCTTTGGAACTCGAACAAAGCTGGCGGTGTAATGTGAGGGGTATGCGCAGCCGTATGTTTCCAACTTGTCTGCGGGGAACGCGTTCCCGTGAATTTTCCATTTCCAGGGCACGTCCGTCTCGTTGCCAAGGCCGTCCGTGCCCTTGTTGACAACCTTCTTCCGACCTTCTCTCAACCTTCCATGCGTTGTGCCACAGTACGCCATCGCATAACCCCCAAACCTCCAGCCTGCATTCCTCGTCGTCGCAGCATCCATACGATCAATCCCGTGCTGCGTAGTGACTTTGACACGGCACATGTGACTTCGTGACCGCTTCGTCTCATAGGGTGAACCTATCGCAGGACTTGCCATTAGCCCCGACCACATCCACAGACTCTCTCCCGTAAGCGCCCATTCTACGAGCATGCCGGCCAAGACATCTGCCAAGAAGGTCAGGTCATCCCGTACTTGTGGTCTTTAGTGGCACTGACGTGTGTATAGATGGCACCCACACCCAAGCCAACGGAGGATATCCGCCTACGTCGTCTGGACCGTCGATCTAAGGAGAGTGTAGAGAAGCAAATATCGCTAGCCGAGACCATATCGCCTTTGGATACATATCCACCATTACTGCGCATTCCATCTGAGATCCGGAGAGAGATCTTCCGGTACGTCTTACCATCGTCAAACAAACGCTTCATTCTGTACACCGACTGCGACTCTCGATCCATCAACAGAAAATGGAACAAGAACTGCCGCCCCCATCCAGATAGACATTTGACTCTGGACATTCTGCGAACGAACCGCCTGATCTATCACGAATGCCTACAAATCATCTACTCAGAGAACCAGTTCCATTTCTATGCATTTAATTATCTACCTGTTCTCGACTTCATACGCCATCTCAGTCCTGAAGCGAAGAACCAAGTCCGCAATGTGCGGCTTACGCCTTTGACGGACAAGCAGGATGATCCGCCGGCGTCGCACGATGTCTTCTGTACCGTCATGCATGACTCTCTCCCCGGACTCAGCCAACTACAGGCAGATCCCGTTGTCTTCTTCTAGGAGGACGGCCAGCCTTTCCTTCAATTTCAGTTCTCCACCTGTCCAGTCGTCGCATCTAGGTACATAGGCGAATCTACGAGGATGTGACCTTGCGTATAAGGCATATATGAGACATTCGATCATTGTATGGCAGCCATTTTGTCTCCAACGTATGGCAGGATCAAAACTATTCGATGATGCTGACCACTCTAGACTTCCTGTGACCCCAATTACTGATCACGCTGGAGATCAGTCACCCGGGTCCAAATCTCAAGCTTAGATGGCCTCGTTATTGATGACTGGACAGCTCAGCCGGCATGGCTGCCGTGCCAGTGAGCCTTTTCGACCTGGAATGTTCTTCGATGATCGCCAGGAGATCTTGATGTTCCGAATCAGAGGCAATGTCATAAGGGCTCTTGCCCTCTGCATTCGCTTGAAACGGATTTGCTCCTCTCTCGCATAAGAAGGATGTTACTGTGGCTCGAAGATCCAGATCCCATTTGTAGGCGCCTGTCCAGAAAGAAACAGCTTGGTGCAGCACGGTTCCCCCGGATGTCATCATCGGTGCATTGATATCCCATCCGCGGTTGAGCAAGACATCCATGACTGCGATGATGCGGCTTGGAACGAGGTGCTTGTCGGCATCCGACGTGGTCTTGATCAGCCATGAGCGACTCATAAGCTGTCCGGCCAAGGTCGACCAGGTGTCCGGCTCGGCTGGCACCGCTCCGTTGGCAGTGAGCAAGTCGACCATGGCCACTTGTCGAGCGCCTACAGCGAAGTTGAGCGGCGTTAGAGTTGTTGAGTAGCCAAAAGGAACTTCGTTGACGCTGAATCCCGCTTGGATCAGGGTCCTCGCCATAACCACTTCTCCCAGCAGCGCGGCGAAGTGTAGCGCGGTGACTCGCTCTGGACGGCCCCGTTTACGCACACTCGAGCGCCAGAACCCCTTCTTCTTGTTAAGGATAGCTGTCAACGCTCCATGATCTCCATCGCAAACAGCCTCTTCGGTCCGATCCCTTGGTTGGCATCCGACTTTACCAAGGATTTCTTTGCGAGATAAGGGCTTTCCCTCGGATGTCGCCATATGCCTGGGTTCATCCGAGCTCGGAACCACTGGTTCTGCTTTTCTCGGGCTAGGAGAGTAGCCCTGTGTCCAAATTCCATCCTCTGACGGCCTCCATTCCACCTTGTTTGATGCAGAAGGTTGCGATTTTCCCATCGGAGGGCTGGAATCCACCAGAGTCATGTTCTCGGATATAACACTTCGAGGCGCTTTCCAAGGCCGAGCAGCCAGTACCATGGACACAGATGCTGAGTCGCTCCCAGTAGGTTCTGGCGAGGCTTCCAAGCTTGTTTCGGAGAGTCTGCTGCGAGGTCGCTCTCCTATCGCATCGGTCTCGGGAGGTCTCGCACGCGAGAGAAGCGAAGAAAACTCAAGGTGCTCTACGCTCGTTTGCAGCGATTCTTCGACTGCCTTTAAAGAGGCTTCTCGGTTTGCCTCCGGTATCATGGCAAGGCAGGATTTCGCAAGCGCACGGTTATTGAGCAAGACGTAAATGTGAGCCATAAGAGCCAAGGACTCCAAAGACGAAGCATGCCGTTTTCCAAGTAATCGTCGTCTTGCTTGTAAGGCCTTCTCGCATTCGGCTCGTGCACGTTCGAGTTGCCTCATTCGGACATATAACTGAGACAGCAAGTGCGTCGCGTTGTGAATGCATTCACGTTGCTGATCAGAGTCTGCTGGCTGGTTGACAAATCCGATCAGAGCTTTTGCCGCATCTACAGGTTCCTGAACGTGGTAGGCGCAGACTGCAAGCCTGTAGAAGAGGCTGAACACGTCACAGAATGCGCGTTGGCGCGTTGACAGCCCTTGCAATATTCTGAGTGCTTCTTGGAGTAGAGAGTCCGCCTCGTCCCAACTTCCGGAATCGAAGGCTTGCGAGCCTGTGCTCAAGGCCGCTTTCGCGAAGTCGGTATCCAGATCATCGTCCGAGTCGGATGTCTCACGCTCTTGTACACCTTGAAGCGGAGCCGCACCTCGCAAGACACTGAGAGCTCTCCTAGGGCTCTTTGTTGGCACCGACTCCTTTCGATCTTCTCTTATTGCTTGGATAGCCTTCATCCATGGCAGACGATCGCTATTGCTAGATACCTTGGGTGAAGTCTGAGCTACAATGTCTTCCCGTGGGTTGGCTCCCGGAGTATTCATTCCTTTCACAATAACCTCTTGCGCATATTGCATCAACGTAGCCTCTGTATGAGAATACCGCCATGGTGGACCGACCTGGGATGATCGTTGTAGCTTCCTAACCATTTGTTGAAGCTTCATGACGTCAGGTGCAGGACGTCGTTCGGCCTGTATAGGCGCAATATAGGAGAGGACACTGGGAAACGATTCAGCGGTTGAAACCAATTTTGGTGCAAGGAAGGACCTACGCCTGAATCAGAAGTAACGTAGTTCTCAAATTGTCGCTGTGTCTGTGTACAGCGGCTCCCATTTCTTCAATCTGCTCCTTGCTGTTGTGCAGCTGGGCAAGGCGTTGCGGCTGGAATACAATGCTGGCCTCTTCGGCCTCTTCCATCCTGACAGCGCTGACGAATGAGTTCAGGCTATCTATAGTCTGACTTGCATCCTCGACCTGAGTTGCCAGACAATTCCACATTCTCCCATCCCCGTCATAAGGTGGAGGTGACCCTGTCTTGGTCTTGCTTGCGACTTCTGCCAGTTTGAGGTGAATCTGGTAACACTCGTTCCCAAGCGACTTCACCTCCCCCACAAGATTGTCAAGGGATGCATCGCAATGTTTCGCGTCCAGGTTGAGTTCGGAAAGAGATACAAACAACGCCCAAGCCGTTTTGTTCAGAACCGAAACTGCGGAAGATGCATCCGCCGGTGTGATTGCAACTCTCTCCATCGCAGATGGTCGATATTTGCATTGCGATGGGTGTGAGGCCCAGGAGAGATCGAATTGCTGGCTGCGCAGACGCTATGCTAGGCAGTGTGACGTGAAAAGCACCGATAGCTACACAGGTCGTGGCTTACGCCATGAAGCAGTGGATCATGCGGTGAGCCTGACCGGGAGAACTACTCAACGCTTGAGTACAAAGCGACGCCGATCTGGAACTTTGCCGTCCAATAGACACATGGAAGAAATATTAAAAGTCTATACCATTGGGGCCGGCGGGGTTATTGATTTCGCAATATCCTTGCTTGTGCACTTCGACCAAGGGCCGAACACAACTATCCCCATTGGTCGATGCGCGCCATGATAAGCCTGTCATATATCTCTCACGAAGGGCTTTGCGAATGTGATGGAAAGAGGCGTAGACGTACGAGCAAGATGATGGGGCCGAAACATATCCCAATGCGTCCATTTTGACCTCCGCACCTCACTCCGAGCACATAGACCTTCCAGCTCACTGGGCTGATACGTGTTGCGACTCCCAGTGGTACTTCGCATGTCTTGGCTCTATCTCTGCAGTGGGCGGAGCCATCTCTGTGGATGCAGGGTGTGTTCACAATTTGGCGTTGGGGTACGCCACGGGCTTACATAGGCGCGCCGCACACAGCAGTCTTACGCGACGAGCTGAGCTGCGCAAAGTGAGCTTCCGATCGAGCCTTGCTCGTGTAATCGATCTTGGTGCGCCAAACAGAAATATATCGACCAGAGGACAGCATCCTGCAATTGAGTAGGACTTCAGCATTCTGACGATACCAAGCATGGATAGCTTGCGTCCCCAGGGTTGGGCACTGTGCATAAAGGAGGGTGTGGTAACACAGCTTGTGATACAAAGATAGCGAGACTGCGCTGCCACAATCATGCACTGCGCCAATCAGTCCATCTATCGAAAAACACGAGTGCATGCACGTCCGCAGATCGGACTGAACTGGCCCCATCGTACGTGAGCGATCCAGCAACAGCTACTAAGACGAACAGACCAGCCTGACCAGCATTCTGAATCCTTCCTTTGTCTCGTCGTTTCAGGTTTGCACGGTAGAATCAACACTATCTCGTTTTTTTATCTACAACATCCGCACTTGCAGCTCGCCGATTAGTTGCTTGAATACAAGGCTCAAGTCCCACGAGACGCCCCGTCAATTATACGAGCACCAATGGCGAAAAACGACGACTCTGGATGGGCAAGCGCAAGAGCGCCTGTCAGTAACGGCGACCATGGAGATTTCGAAAGACCGAAAGGATGGAAATACCGCAGCTTGAGAATCGGACCCATCAAGCTTCCATGCTATGCATCGCCAGAATCGCAGCTGATCTTAGTCTCATTTGTGTGCTTCTTGTGTCCCGGTAAGCAGCCCACGATTGTAGCAACGCAAATTTTACTAACTCTACGCAGGCATGTTCAACGCCGTCAATGGTATCGGAGCCGCAGGTCTCGACGACGATGCACATGCCAGCAACGCTGCGAATACTACACTTTATGCTACCTTCGCAATCGTCGGTTTCTTTGCTGGCACTATCACCAATGTCCTCGGTATTCGAGTTGCGCTTTCCTTCGGCGGTCTGGGGTATTGCGTTTACGTCAGTGCATTGCTTTGCTTCAACAAAACTCAAAACTTGGGCTACGTCGTCTTCTCTGGGTTCTTGTTAGGATGTTGCGCTGGCATACTGTGGTCGGCGCAAGGTGCCATAATGTAAGCTGACTTATGAAGAGTATGTGAGACATATACTGACTTCGTACCTCTGCAGGATGAGTTATCCACCAGAGAAGCAGAAGGGGCGGTACATCTCTTTGTTCTGGATGTAGGTGTCGCTGTACGGACCGTACCGAGATAAGCTAATTTCTCATGATAGCATCTTCAACATGGGTGCTGTTATTGGCAGCCTGGTCCAGCTTGGGCTGAACTTTGATACACAAAACGCAGACGGACCAGCAGCTGTCACTGACCAGACATACATCGGCTTCATGGTCCTCACATTCCTCGGCGCCTGCCTCTCCTGGACACTCATCGATGCCAAACACGTCATACGGCGCGACGGCAGCCGAATTATCATGATGAAACACCCAACTTGGCAGTCCGAGATCTTGGGTCTTTGGGAGACTCTCCGTACGGATCCCTATATCATACTCCTCTTCCCTATGTTCTTCGCCTCTAATTGGTTCTACACGTACCAGTTCAACGACGTCAACTACGCACGTTTCAATGTGCGGACGCGCGCACTCAACAATGCGCTTTATTGGCTGGCGCAGATACTCGGAGCTGGTGTGTTTGGATTTGCACTGGATTTCCCGAACGTCAGAAGGACTACCAGGGCGAAGATTGCCTGGGTAGTCATGCTATTGTTGACCTTCGCCGTTTGGGGAGGAGGGTACGTATTCCAACGGCGGTATCGTCGCGACGATGATAGCCACCACTTTGATTGGACAGACGGCGGGTATGGTACGTGAAAGCCATGTGCGAAATGCATGTGAGACATATACTGACTTTTTATCTCTACCTCTACAGGCGGCCCAATGGTGTTGTACATAAGCTATGGCTTTTATGATGCAGCATGGCAGACATGCGTGTACTGGTACGTCGATCTTCGAATCGGCACTGCTCTCTGCTAACCATCTTCAGGTTCATGGGCGCAATCTCGAACAACAGTCGAAAGCTCGCCAACTTTGCTGGCTTTTACAAGGGCATTCAATCAGCTGGCGCAGCTATCGTGTTCCGCCTAGACGGCTACAAGAGGCCTTACATGGACATATTCCTATCCAGTTGGGTGTTGTTGGCTGGAAGCTTGATCGTCGCGCTGCCAGTGATGCTGTTGAAGATCAAAGACACGGTGCCGCTTGAGGAGGACTTGAAATTCACAGACGAGACCGTCGAGGATGTGCTAGGTAGGAGGGATGGCTACTTGTTGGATGAGCCTGAGAAAGCGTAGGACATTACGTCCGGACATGGGAAGGTGCCGTTCTCGCCTACATGGATGCGGCGGGAGCTACGACCAAAGGACAGTTAGCGCTCAACCGATGCGATCTGCATCATCAGACATCAGGCGCGAAAACCGTGAACAGATTTCTCATCAATTTTTTTCCCATCAAATGCGCGTGTTCAGCTGTGCGATATCGCCTCCGACTCCGTTGCGATACCGATAAGCCACTGGAGCACTCTATGCCGAACTCCGGCGCCCCTCGGAGTTCCATGTGCGCTGCGTCGCCCACTCCGAAAGCGCTTTGAAATCAGCGCCATGCACTCTTTCCAAATTATGACATCTCTACCAGTCTGCCATGCCCCGCTTTCGAGAAGGGATCGCTTTTCTCTTCCTGTGTTAGAGCTGAACAGCTCAACGTCCTTGGTGCGTTGGGCATGATCTTGGTCGGCGGACCCTGCAGTCAGCAAATTGCTATGCATTTATCGTTGATATCATACAGCATCAGCGCTGAATTGATTGCCATATAAATGAAGCCCTCTGTGGATATTTTCTAGAGCAGCAACCTGACGATATCTACGTTCAACACTCATCATGGAGACTAGAACTCAATCGGCCCTTACAAGCACCGGCACCACGCCCGACAACCAATCGGAATTCGAGCTTGAATCAAGCCAACGATGGAATGAGCAGCCCGCGAACGAGAACGAGTCTTTGCTACCGCCGACTGATTGCGGGAAAGATGCGTGGTTGTTCGTTGCGGCTGGCTTTATGGTGGAGATGATGGTATGGGGTGAGTGTGAAGTGTTTCATTGACTACGCCTTTGCCCTCGTAGTATCATCATGACTGCATATCTTCCAACCCAATTCTCCCGTAGTATTGTCCAAGTTGGAACGTTTGCTAATATATCTACTAGGCTTCCCATGGTCATATGGCATCTTCCAAGAGTACTATAGTTCATCCCCAGAATTCGCAGGTTCATCTGGTATCCCAGCCATCGGCACTTCAGCGATGGGCATTTTATACATGATCGCGCCATTGACCTTTGGTTCGTTCACGCGCTGGCCGCAGTACAGAAGGAAGGCAATGGTCGCTGGTGTATTCACCATGTGCCTTTCGCTTGGTCTGAGCTCGCTATGCACGACCGTACCGCAACTCATCGTCACTCAAGGGATCTTTTATGGTGTCGGCGGCGCAATAGCGTACTGCCCTTGTATCATACTCTTGGACGAATGGTTTGTAAGACGCAAAGGTCTCGCATTTGGTATCATGTGGGCAGGAACAGCACTTGGTGGCGTCGTCATCCCACTGTTGCTGCAGTTCCTTCTCAATCGCTATGGCTTCCGCAACACGCTACGCATATGGGCAGGCCTACTCTTTGCAGTTCTTCTACCCGTCACAATCTTTATCAAACCACGGTTGCCTGTCTCGGCAACTACTAGGTGTGGAATTACTTTCACTTTCCTCACGAACAAGACCTTTTGGGTTCTGCAGTCTGGCAACATCTTGCAGGGCTTAGGGTTCTTTGTACCATCCATTTGTAAGTGTCTCTGTATGAATCACATGCGAGAACTACACTGATGTTTTGCTAATTTAGACCTTCCTACATACACCAAGGCACTGGGATTCAGTAGCACAGTCTCTGCCGTTCCTCTCATTCTCCTCAACGTCGCCGCTGTCATCGGATCCGTTAGTATGGGAAGTATCATCGATCGCACACACGTCACCACCGCCATCCTCATCTCCACCATCGGTGCCATGATCTCCACTTTCCTGATCTGGGGCTTCAGCACGTCTCTACCACCGTTGCTGATCTTCTGCTTCACATATGGACTCTTCGCAGGCAGCTTCGCGAATACTTGGCCTGGCATCATGAGGGCAGTGCAAACGAGTACGGGACAGATGGAGAGCTCTATGGTCTTCTCGTTCTTGTGTATGGGTAGGGGTATTGGGAATATTGTTAGTGGGCCTATCAGTGAGGCATTGATCAAGACGGGAACTCTTGGTGAGCATGGATTGTACGGAACGCAATATGGCAGTTTGGTGGTGTGGACGGGGGTTAGCGCTGCGCTTGGGGGTGTGAGCATCATCGGAAGGAGGGTGGGATGGCTGTGATGGAGCTTACAACAACCGACCCGAAATACTCAACCACCCTTCATTCGACTTTGTTATGATCGCTCTCAGGAAGTAACCGTAACCGAAATGTTCAAGGTGGTTTGCAATAGATGTCTCGAAGGAACAAAGTGTAATTGACGTGGCTACTAGCACACTTCGATGACAACGATCGCTTCTATTTGTTGCTTACCGAACGGTCAGCTTCGTCATATCCCGCGTTCGTAAGAATTGGCTTGCATATCGTACCGTGTTTTCGCTTAGGAGCGCATTGCTGAGCAAGGCCGGATCAGCCACCCAACATCGCATGTCGCTTGGCCATTTCACCGGAGATAGGCAACTCACAAGGCTCAAATCTTCGAAAGAGCGCTGAGAATTGAAGATAAGCCTGCCTTGTAGTACGCCTGCCTTCCAACGGCCAATCGAAACGTATGGTAATCCCAGACCGCGCTGATCTAGAGTCGAAGCCATATATTGGTGACGTATGGTTTGCATACACATGCGCAAGAAATTCCCTCGATTGGCTCATCTCGCGGCACGCCAGCTTCCGTTTCTCTTTGATATGTTTTGCGCGTTGTCGGCCTTTAATACTTGAGGTTGCTCAAAATCTCGGAGAGCATTTCCGATGACTTCTCTATCATCTAATGCGAAGAACACTGTCTCACTATGACTGCAATAATTCAACCGGATGGGAAGATAGGAGGACTTCAACTTGGGCCACCCGATGTCTTAGCTACGGCTACTCTTATCACATCATTATGGAACCATTTCGGTGGCCTCGAAAAGCTTGTTAAGGTCTTCAGGTATATACTTGGGCTCAGTTCTCTCACGCGAGTGAGGGACTTGGGGTTCAAACCAGAGACTCTGCCGGCCACCTGTCACATTCTCACAACCAACGGCATTCGACTCCTAAATGATGCAGACCCCGAAGCCTGCTTCGGAGGAGATCCAAGGACTCAACTAGTGGGATACACCATATGCGCGCTGTCGCACCTTTTTGGACCTGAGTTTGGTGTCCGTATGTTCATGAAATGCATAGCACCTACTCTTCTCGAAGAAGGTGTGGATCCAGGTGTGAAGGACCTGCTTTTCAGTGAGCTTACCGACAACGCTCATCATATCGTCCAAGAAGGAGTCTTTCGCTCTCTACCAACTCGTTTCGAAGAAGCCATCAAAGAGACTCGACTTCCAACATTCACACCTACGGAATCCCGAACTCTCAGCACAGATGATCAATACATCGGGGGCTTGCTGAGATGGGTCGTACAAAAACGCAGAACCCACTATCTTACAAGAAGCGCGGACGTAGTTCGCGTTGCTGCATGCTTGAAGAGCGTTGGCTGGCTGATAGGGCCAATCCGCATCTCGAGTAATGATCGCCCACCCGGCGCTTACGACGGATTGACGCTTGTCACAAGTGGACATCACGTCACGGATACTCTTGCATTCGAAGACGAAGACTGCCCAACATCCGAGGGCGACGTTCAGCACGTTCACCATTATCGCAACGAAACTGCTGGCTCTATGCTGTTCCTTGCATCTGGAGGCCCAGCGGAATTAAGCCCAGAGAAGATTCAAACCGACTTCAACGGTATACGGGCCAAGATGCGGAGCAGGCTTACTTTCACCTGGACCGTTCAACGACGTGATGAAGATGGCATTGTACCAGCCTTGGTTGCGATGCCTCGTTGGCAGAAGAGTTCCAAAACCAAGAACAGTCTGTGCGTGGGCCTGGCCTGTCGATTCTTCACTTCCAAAATCGCTGAGAATGTCGCTGATTGCTTCGATGAACTTGCTTCCGATGCAGTGATGAAAGAAATGCGCGACTTCGACATGGCAACAGACTGCGAACGGTCGGAACCAGAGTCAGTGCGGCACTGGAAGATCATCGTGATCTGCATTGTCCTTGCGATTGCAGAGATACTTGGGGGGGGGAGAACTATAATATGTGGGCACATGCGACACGCATAGATCTGTATCGACCTTGCAACTATACGGACCACACTGCTCTACAGCTTCTCTCCGGGTTGTTCAAAGAACTGGAACGGGGTTTTCCATCTGGTGCAGTGCTGAGATTGCTTGCGATATGTCATGCGAGCTTGCCATTGAACTTTGGACCTTCGGACAACGCATGGGATGGGTATGTTATCGGGTATCAGGGGAATGGCTACACTGTCTTACCAAACCTGATGTTCAACATGAAGGTTGATCCAAGTGCCATTGGCTTCAGATGCGAGAACCTAGTATTCGCAAACTTGCCTGCGCATATCGTAGACGGTAGTGTCGAGACTACACAGTCTGACGATTGGGCAAGTTATGCCACAGGCACAGGCGAGGGAAATGACCAGTCTATAGTACCCAGTCAGTCTAGTTTCGTAAGCGAGCCACGCCAACAGCCTCCGGACGTTCCACTTTACATCAACTTCGAGAGAGCAAGACCAGACTATGCCCCAATGCAAAGACAGATCGCGCTTGTTGGGAGAGTTCATGGAGAGTCGATAGGTGTTTCCGGAATCTATGACATCATGGTAGTGGTGGTTCAAAGCCTTAGCAAAGCGGAGTCTCCCTGCCCTGGGCATGCTTCACGAGCTAAAGCTTTGATCATCAAAGCTTCTACCTGGATGTCCAAGAGGCACAAACGTCCCATGGATGGTACCAACCAGTATCATACGTATTTACCCACCGAGGGCGACCAGGCATGGGCGGTGTTTCTTGCGGGTCAAGTCATGGGTATCGATGGACGGGTTTCTCTCGGATGTTACGATTGCACCCTGGAGGCAGACAAGCGCCATCCCACTACACCGGACTTCAGTCTAGAATCAGAGGATGAATACCCAAGGGTTGTTATCGGTCTCTGATCTATTGACGGAGTAAGATCTGCAGATAATTGAAAGGGATGGTGTTCCTACATATGTACAAGTAGGGCGACTGTAGATCCCAATGATTTTAAATTTAATGAATTAGCCAAATCTGAGAACTCGCCTCCACTAGCGTTCATTGAGGGTATGAAAACAAGGGATATAGAAACCGCTTCAGCTCGATGTATGCGGGGCCGAAGCTCAGATGTGAGTGGTGACTGCTTGAAAGAGGAATGGTGCCAGCGCCTTAGTACCTCATCCAGTCGACGAATACCGAGTCTTTACACCTTTTCGCTTCCTGACGAACTTCAAATAGAAATTATCGAGATTAAAATGAGATGATCGATCAAGACGGCAACGTTAAGATGATCAAGATCATAATGTGTACCTCATCCAGTTTGTCTTTCCTTCTTTGCTGTCTTCGCTTGCGTTAACTTCATTTACTTCCTTCCCCACAGACTGCAACTCTTCCGCAGTATCCTCTATCTGCATCGTAAAACATATCCCCATTCTCTCGTCAAGCAGGCTTCTTGACATCAACCTTGTCAAACTGCGTCGACGAGAACAACACCCGTGTAGAAGTCTTATGTCTCAATCCATTACCATCACCCTCTTTCGCAACCTGGTCCTCTTTACTCTTCCTCCCCTTCTTCTTCCCGGCCCTATTCCTCTTGTCCAACGGCGAATGGCACACGATCTGACTCGTCGGTCGATGAAGCGCAGCTTCGGAGTTCGAATGGGTCGAAGAATTATATCGCGGTTTTGGTAGTTGCATCGAAACTAGGTTCTCGTCCGATTGAGTTTGTTTTGGGGGTCGGATTGGCTGTGAAGATGGTTTTGTAGGGTTGAGGCTGGACTTCCACTTCTTTAGTGTTGTGCTGAAGAGCATTTTGCGCGTTCGTTCGACGCGGTCGTCGCCGCGTATCGTGGGATGCAGGCGCGTCTCTCGCGCCCACGGTGTTGGAAGGTCTAGCGAAGGTGCGGTGCAGAGTAGGAAGCAGCGATTCGAGCGAAACGATCGAAAAGGACATTGAGCGACATCATATCATAACATATGCACTGATATAACGGTGATTTTCGCCGTGACTACGAATGCGTTGCTTCCCTAGCTAAAAGCGGCAATCTCCTTACGTGACGCGACGTGTGACGAGCGATGGATGCAAACCGCGCCGCATAAGAGTCGTTCTTGCATACCCGGTAGCTCTTCGGCAAATTCCACGAGGCCATAGCCAGGTTCCTGGAACTCGCTGTAAACTCTATCTCTCGTACAAGGAACTTCCCATCGCATGTTACAGGTCTTGGGGTGAGAAGAAGTAGAGTTTGGTGCTGCCCGTTAGTTCTACGGACCAATCCACATGTTCGCAGCGGGACTGCGGCACAATAGCGGAACAACGCCCGTCGGCCCCGACCGTACCTTCTCAAGTTGGTTGTGCAATTTCATGAGTGGTTCCTTCGAGTTTGTGCTCAAAGTATGTGGCTTGCAGGCTGTGGCATGAATCTTGGGGGGATGCGGCACGGCTGCCTTTGGACAAGGGTGCGTCGGTACCCGACGTAATGCACAAGAAGGAGCGAAATTGCATCCGAGAGGATGCAGCATCCAGACTACATGGGTATCTATTTTGTATGTAGTCAGCATGACGATGGAACGCGTTACAGACAGAGGCTGAGTAAGCTCAGTATGTGAAATGCATTCAGAGGCTGGCTGAGTGCTGCGGCAACCTTGTGGTTTCTCAAGGGGTCGCACCGCAACAATCTGTGGACCAAGACCGAGCCAAGCTCAGACGCAATGGCGGTGTTGTTATCGACGCGTACTAGCCAAAGACAGGAACACTACGAAGTCGATAGTTTCGCACGCGCATACAGATAGGCCGATCTCCCAATGGTACGTATCGCAAACTCTCCGTATGCACACCTGAAACATTGGCTAAAGATCTGAACGGCGTCTTCCATCAATTATGGATCTGGGCTTATCGTATAGACTCCACCACCGCAATATCTGGGGATGTTCGTGAAACCAAGAGCGCTTCTTAGCTGATCAATCGCATCGTGACCTCGACCGTAGCAAATGTGCCTGCCGAGACTGGCATAGCCCTGAGCAAAGTCGGTCCAATACCCCTCCAAAAGCCACCCAAGCCCTCTCCCTTGTACGTCTTCGCGAAGCAATCCCTCATACTTTTGTACTTCTGATCCTTGCCAAACGCGTCACTTTGCATCTTGCTCTTGATGACTGCAGAGATAGAGGTACGAGGTCAGTATATGTCTCACATGCACTCGTACAGGAAAAGGATTTGCTCACCATCGAACGGATAACTGCTGATCCACAGTACTTCACCCGCAAGTCCACCATACGCCGCGACCTTTAGGGTAGAGATCTCCTTCCGGTCAATTCCGTTGCGTGCAGCGTCTGCGTTCATCATGTACTCGAAGGCGGTGAACCAACAGCCGTAAGCTTGTGCTTCGCGCATGAATGTGACAGCTGTGCCACGGTAGACACCGCCAAGTACGCCTTGGTGTGCCGAGAGTTTGCGCACGCAGTCGATCGGGCCGGCATAGAGACGATTTGCACCGTGGGGTTGTGTTTGCAGTCTTATACGGATGTGCTCGATGGGGCTGGATAGAACGGTATTGGCGATACCGGCGAATGCACCTGCGGCATAGTATTGTGAGTATGATAATTGACCTTTTCCAGTCTTGGCCTCATTACTGGCTTCGAAGGCACGTCGTGCATAGTGGAAGCCACCGAATTGGATTGATACACAAGCTCCGATTCCGATGAGTGGTGTCAGTGTGCCTTTGTAGAAGGCGAGGGCTCCTTCGTTTTGGTAGATCTTGGTCGCTGCGTCCAGGGCACCATTGTATTGTGATGTTGTTTGTAATCTCACTTTGACAATGTCTGTCGAAGTGCGAAGTCAGCGTATGTCTCACACGCAATTCGTAGAGATTTTACCAAAAGGCTGTCCTATCAAGACTTGCGCAACTCCTCCCACTGCACCTGCGAAGAGGTCTTTGAGTGTTCGAGAAAGACCATCCTGAACTGGAAGCTCTTCCTCAATGTGAGGTTTCGACATCTTGCTCCTGCTCTTTCTCTGTTGCCAATATCTCTTCTTGCTCGATGCTCTCTTATCTCCGTCAACACGGACCCTTTGGAGGGGTAGTTACGACGTCACCGGCCTTGAACGCACTGTTTGCGCTCCTTGCCTGGGTATCGACAGGTGCAGGATGTCCCTGTAGCTTTTTGTTGGTATTAACAGTTCGATGCTATTGCGAGGGTTTTCGAAGTTGTCCAAGGGCTTTACAGGCCAATGGCGTGCTCGTGCACAGACGCGCTAGCGATGCCTTGGATAGCCGACGGGGTGGTTAGCCTCAAAGCGGTCATCGTTCGCACCACATCCTATAGGTACATATCGCGATTACTGCTGCGCTCAATTACTCATACAGAATGTAGAGCCTTCTGATAGAGTCTGCAAATCGCAGCATACGAAAAGGTTTCATTTCATCTGCAGTGTGCGCCAGCTGACACCTAGGTATGTATTCTGATTCAAAACTTGATGTGAACTCTTTACAGTATGAAATCGACAGTGATGCAAGGAAATATACAGTCGCAAGATGTGAGACGCTGTAGAAAATGAACAAGAATCAGACAGCCGCCCGGTATATCCCGTGGTTTCCCCATTCCCGCTAATCGACATATCCATGCCATGCGTATACAAATGCTTTGCGCCCGTAACATCGACGCATATATACAAGTCAAGGAAATAAACGGGAAAGCAAAGTGTGTAGAAAACAAGCAGGTCGTGCTTCATGTCCCATGCCACATCTCAGCGAGCCCGTGAATGAACGACAAGTCCCCAGGCTATTGGTAAACGCCTGAGACTTATGTGCAATGCGTAGCAACATAGGAATGCAACTACCAGCACTTCAGCCTCCTCCACCAACTCTTTTTGGGCTCGTCCTCATCATCCTTCTCATTATCCAGATACGCCGCCGAAGAGTTCGGGTCGCGGTTCGGATGCGATTGAAGGGGAAGAGCGGCAGTTCGGTTCGCAGGGCCGTCTCCGGCAGTGAGTCTCCGCGCTTCTACTACACGACGTACGAGCACTGTCCGTCTTGTTAGCCATGTCTCTGCCGTCATCTGCGCTGCAGGACTTACGCGCAAAAGTCTCCTCAATGTTGACCATCTCTCTCGCACTCGTCTCCATGAAGCCGCACTTTCTCCGCCTCGCCCACTCGAGACCCGTCTTCGCTTCTACCTGTCTTTGGCCCTGTAAATCGCACTTGTTGCCTACCACGCACTTGATGGGCGGTATCTTGCCATTGTCTAACCGGTTCTCGGTCTCCATTTCTATCATCTCCATGAAGTAGTCGAGCGCGTCGAGCGAGTTGGCAGATGTTATGTCGTAGACGAGGAGGAAGGCGTCGGATTGCAGGTTCGAGGCGGCCCAAAGACCGCGGTATTCTTCTTGGCCGGCCGTGTCCGTGAGCATGAGGTAGTAGGGGACGCCATCGACGGTTCGGGTTACGGAGTATGAGTCTTCTGGAGGGGTGTTAGTCGTGTGAGGCTACAAGTTGCGACGAATTCGCGCGCAGGGGGATGTACCTATTGTTGGGTCGTACTCAGATGTCCATTGGCTTCTCACAAGCCGCAGCGTAATCGAACTCTTTCCGCATCCACCATCACCGCACACTGTAATCGTGATTCTGTTGTTCTCGTCCATTGTGTCCTTCTCTTGCGCTTGATTCTGTGTCTGCGATTGTAACTCTTGTGACGTGTATGCGCTCCCGTTCAGGCGGTATTCGTGTCGTAACCGGATCCGTTTCGAGTCGTCAACTCTCGTGGGTGCGCTTGTCGCAAACCGTCCTTCCGAACCAAGCACTCCCTTTTCTCGTGTCCCGTGGTTCCACGCAAACGCAATCCTTCCAAGTTCCCGTGCAGATATGTATGGTCCTGTAATTCGCGTTCGGAATGTGTCGTCGGAATAGGTCACGACTTTGGCTGAGGTCCGACCAAAAGTAAACCCACGACAATAGAAACAAGAAAAGATATCGCGCGTAGGCTTCGCAAGTTCGCGTTATCGTCGCAGCGGTCCAGACAAACGAAGAAGAACCAGGAAATGCAAAAGTACAAAAAGGCAGAGCAGCGCAACGCAGGCGTTCCTCTCGTATGTGTAATACCGGAAAGCCAACCAACAAATTAATGAAGCGAACAGTGCCCCCAGCAGAACGGAACGGTCCCTAGTACTATCCAAAGCCGCACAGCGTTAGAAATGAATCAGGCATGAAGCTCAACCCAGCCTAGGACTAAGTGAAAAAAAGAAATGAAGGACGAAGATCGCTTCCAAAAGCCCAGCCCGTTACCTCTTTTGCGTGCAAGTATCCGGGGACCATGTCCCCCATCGGCTCTGCTGCGCGCGCAAAGTTTCGGTGCGAAAGAGGGCCACAGACCCTTGTACCCTTGCATCGCGCGCGCCGCTTCGACATGTCATGGCACGCACCAAGGAAAACCCACAGACATCAGAGCCCAGATAAGGCGCTGCCAGAACGCTCAGGCCGCAGGGGATCGAAGGATCCAAAGGATCAAGCCCGGAAGACGGCCCCACTTGTTTGATTGGGAGGCTGGAGCGGGCTTGGGGAGGGGGGAACGAGGGAGGCAGTCTGCCAGAGCCCAAGCCATGTGGGTAACAACGTGCGATGGACCAAAGTTTATTTGCCATGTTGAACTTTGAGCTTTCGTCATTGGAGCTCATGGCCACGGGTCTCGATGCCGAGGCACACGAAGTTTTTCCCACCTCCAACTACCGTTCTCGCAATACCCAACCCAACGACTCCTCACAAGATCTAGGTTAGGCTCAGAGAATACCCAACGAGTTACTCGGCATGGCGTTTTCCCTAGGCCCCCCAAATCTAGATGCTATCCATGGAACGTAATCTGCCATGTGTCCAAGAGACTTGGAACTAAACCCAGTGATGCCGGGGCTAACTGTCCGGGAACCTGCATGCTGCCCAGCTTCCTTCCTGCCAAACCCCCTGTTCGGTTGTGTTCCTCTTCCTGCTTCCGTGGAACACATGCAGCGTTCTAGCGCCACATCACGCGCATTCTAGGGCTACATCCAACACACCCTCCCCGACCTTGTCAATGTCCCACGCGCCTGTCGCAGGTTGTCAGACTCCAAGCGAGGACAAGGCCGACGTCAGCGTCGTAGGTTGGACTTGGGATGCCCGTTGTCTTATCGTACTTCGTGTTCGCTGCCAACCTTGGAAGCCGCGCAGTTGCGGTGCGCCTCGTACAAACAAACAGCCGTGCAAACATGCTAGGATTACGCACTAGATATGGGCAAAAGGGCCTTGTTATCCTAGTTAGCGGTTGATGTTATGATCTGACTTGACGTATGACAAGTGAGGCCACTCGACGCCACAATTGCGGCGGGGATGGATGGTCGCGTCGCGTCACTTCGCTTCGACTCGAATCGTAGGCGAGCGAGCAAACAAGCGAATCGACAAGATGTGCGGGTGGGGGAGAGTTGCGAAAGAATTAATGGGTAAAGGGCAACGTTGGGGTTCGCCATGACGCTTCAGCCAGGTCATGCAATCGCGTTCCACTATTCATTTTGACATGATCTGAACTGATGCGACATATATGATTGATTGATTGATGAGTGATACCGTCCGTACGCGTGCGCCCCACGCGATCCTGATAAGCCATCCCGTACCGTTGCCAAACGTCGTTGATATATACAACAGAATAAGAAGACACCTGATAAAGTGTGCCCAAGACATGTACATGCATATTGCGCCTCATCTCTCAGCCTCCAATTTGTAAAACCCGCAGTCGAATAGCTCGACCACACGCCAAACCTTCCCCACGTTGTTGACCCAAGTCGTAAAACATCAAACGGATATAGAAAGAAAAAGGATGTGAGTCTAAAAACTCCCCCATGAGAAGCTCGCTTCGAGCAAGCGAATGTGAAGTTCGTTAAAGTGAATATAAGTAATGGGGTATCGTTTGACCAAAGCGGAGAATGACACGAAACAGGAGAGAGAAACCGCGAAGAAGAAGTAAGAAGACGACGTTCAGATCCGTCGTGCTTATGATTCCGGCTCCGTCACTTCATCGATCGACGGTGGGGGAATGAAGCCCTGTGAAGCAGCAACTTCTATACGTGGCGCCTTTGCAGCATGCGACTCGCTGATGCTACCTTGTTGCGGCGAACGTTTGGTGGAAGTGGCCATTGGCGAAGGGATAGTAGACTGTTGTCCGCTCTCCGTCTTCGCATGAGGAAGGATAGTCTGATGACTTGAGTGGCTTGTAGGAAAGTGGCGTGGCGAAGCACTCTTTTTGCTCTTGTCACTGGCCGCAGACGACGTTCTAGGTGACACTCGTCCTTGCTGTGAGTGTCCCTGTTAGTTTGATTATGTGGACTAGATGTGAGAAGATTAACTTACCTGTTTAGCCCACCGTAGTCCGCACGAGTTGCACAAGTCGCGGTTGCCCGATGGACCTCGCCGCCACTCGGGTGTTGTTCTTGTATGGCAATTCGCACAGTCCTTCTGCATCTGGCCTGCGCCCTTTCTGCGCTTCCTCTTCTTTTTGGCTGCCAATAAGCTCTGGACCTCTTCGGCCAGGTATCGGTTTCGCTTTTCCATTTGTCGGAGCTCGTATTGCCAGCTTGTGCTTCGTGTCGTCTTCAGTTCGTCGAACACGTTATCGTCTGAAGCAAGACTTTGATCCTGGTGTCCAAGCTGTAGACCGTTGTGGCCAGCAAACGTCGCAGGCGATTCCTCGGTAGTGATGAAAAGAGGATTTGTGTTTGATGTGTTTGGCGTATTTGACCCGGTGTGGCCGGTCAGAGATCCTGCGGCGGGCGATGCTGCTCCTGACATCTGCGTGTGTACAGAGTTATGAGAGTCGCGTTCATGCTTGGTGTTCGTGTACATCGATGGGCGGCCAGCATTGCTATTTCGCGAATACTTGAGAAGTCGCGTTTGACCAACGACAAAGGTGGGTTTCTGGCCCTCGATTGCATCTCCGGGGTAGATGGTTGTGAAAGCCTGGAGGACCTGGCCACGTTTGTTGATCATTTCGTGCTTGACTTCACCTTTCCTGCCACCTCTGGCAAGCTCCAGGATACGGCCGAACTGGATCTTAGACTCTTGGCGCATAAGAGATTGTATGCTTGTGCCCACAAGCTCCTCGGGTTGCTTGTCGAGTAACTGACGTACGTTGGACGAGACGTACAAGAACATGCCTGACGTAGACATTTTGGTCCAAAGTTCGTTGTCACCAACGCCTCCGGATTCGCGTACGATAGCCTTGCTGAGAGTATAGACTGGGCGCTCGCGACCCACAAGGATGATGCATTTCCGGCCCTTGCCTTGCTCCGTGTGAAGGGAACCGTGACCTTCGAACCACATGTAGCCGCTCTTCTTTCGCCGTATCCTAAACACGACATTGACCGATGCGCCGTTTGTGGTTTCCTTTAACTCTCGTGTAACCGGGACGATGTCGCTAGGATGGCAGACAGAAGACAGGGCAGTCCCAACAAGCTCACTTGGGTCGTACTCTAGTATCCTGTTGCTGGCCGGTGACAGGTATAAGAAGAGTCCCTTCAGCGACAAGACATGGACGACGTCGTCGCTGTTCTCAAGCAGGACCTTGTCCCAGATACGTCTGGTCATCTCTGAGTCACCGCTACCGCTGTATGCAGCGAGCACGTTAGACACCTCATCCTTGGAGATGGTCTGACCTTGCTCGGCTGCTTGTGGCTTGTGGTGGTCGCTGAAAACGTAACTGGGTATCGACATTCCGCGTTGGTAGTTGACTCGGTACGAACCGTCTATAACATGATCAGCTCACACACGAGGTGTTGTGTTAGATGCGGAAGCCCACCTGAGTTCTTGTTCGTCATGGCTCCAGGCTGCTCGACTAGATCGACCTGGAAACCAACGAAGAATTTCATCTTGCCACCAGGCTCCCAAGCGATAGGGATCATAGTGAGCAGGTTCATGAATGGCTGGCCGCCTCTTCGGTAATTGATCAAGCTGATCTGCGCCTCGGCACGACTCTCGATCATGTTCTTGAGATAGTATACCGAATCATCGTCAACGTAGTTGCGTTTGATACCCGATTCCACCTTGCCGTCAGGTGCTTGTAAGAAACGGCAATTCCGCCCGAGGATCATATGTCTCGTGTAGCCGGTCAGTCGTTCGAAGTTCTCAGAGCAGTAAACAATGGGAATGTCGTCCAGCTCGGCATCGCAAACGACGAAAGCGCACGAAAGATCAACGGAGCCGATGTCGATCTGGGGTTCAGGTCGAGTAGCTACGCGCATCTATTGGCATGTCAGTATGTCAATCTCAGTACACTGTGTCGATACGTACCAGCACTCCGAGCATGTCAAATCCGGTCGACGAGTACGCATTCTTGAACTGCGTCTTCATGTGCGGGTTGTTCGCTTTGGTTGACGGGAACCCGCCGGTGGGCGCCTGCCACGGAATCTTGAAGTCTGCGAGTTGCTTCTTCATGACCTCTTTAGACAGATCTTGAGCAGGGTCCTGTGCGACGGGTTGTTGGTTCTGCAGTGAGGCCAGGGTCATGCGCGTTGGAACACTGTTGGAAGAATGGTGTTCACTTTGGGGCCGGGAGTGGGACCGCATGCTGGACTGGTCCTGGCTGGTCGACCGACTGAGGAAGCTGGATCTGCCAGACTTGACTTCTGGTGTATTGTTTAGGGACGGACGTTTGAACTGGTCTTGGGTCTGCCCTGACGGAGTATTGTCTCCTTGGGGAGCAGCGGGCACTGGTCCTACAAAGTCCTGCTGGATGGGCGAGTCCAGCATGGGTGTGTTGAATTGGCTGCCTGGGAACATGTTCATGTCCATGGGTGTCATGGCCATCGAATCGTCCATGTCCAAGGGCATGTTCATGCCGTTCTGATACGATCCCATGTCCAGGTCGAGGGAGTTCTTCTGGTGCATGGGCGAGGCGTAGGCAGAGCCAGGACCGCCCATGGTCGGAAAGGGAGAGGCCTGGCCTTGGAACTGTGTGTTGATGTTGAGGTCGGCAGCCGGCATTTGGTCATTCTGGATGTCGGCCGTGGTGCGCGGAAAAGCGGTGTTGTTGCGCATCATGTTGTCCATGGCAGCGGTTGACATGTCGAATTGGAAATCGTCCATGTCTCCGCCATTGGGGTCACCAAAATTCATCATGCTCAGCCGGCGCGTGTCGGGGCTGCCCAGATTCATTTGTTGTTGCTGCTGCTGTTGTTGGGGCCCTCTAGCGTAAACGGGCATACTCCGGCGGCGGTTGTCCTTGTCGTTCTGCGCGACGATGGAGTCCAGCGACTGGCCCTCGACCATGTTGAAGCCGTTCATGCCGTCCCCATTCATATTCATCATCATGTTCCCATTGGCGGCCGGGTTGAAGGGCCGGGTGGGATATGGGTAGCCATTCATGGTGGCGGCTAGGGCGCTACGGGCTCAAGAGCGGCAGGAGCAGGCAGTGTCGTCCGGCACGGGGTTGTAGGCATCCACGGGTGTGGGCGGCGCCCGAGGGCACGGCGGTGGTGCGCTATCGCTTGTCTCGCGGGTGATGTTGGAGTCGCGGCGGCGGCGGGGCGTGCAGCGTCTGACAAGCGACATCCGGGGGCGGCGACAGATGGGGGGCTCCTCGACCGCAGGTGCAGTGCAGCAGGACGGGGAGTCGTCTGGGGCAGATTGGGCGGGTGAGGTTGGGATGCGAAGAGCGAGCATGTGTAGCGTCAGTGGAATGCGCTAGGTGCCAAGCCAAAAGGCCGCGTGCGGGATAGCTGCAGAAGATGACGGAAGCATGTCAGTGGCTTCACGCGAGCAATTATTGGGGGCAGCCCGGGCACAAGCACTCTGAGCACAGGCGGAGCGGCATGGGATAAGCAAGAGGCGAGCGACTCTGCAAGCAGGGACCAGCTATGGTATTTTGCACTTTGCCATGCTCTGCCCTACCGGTGGGACCGATGCACGCAGCCCCCCTCGCTGCGGTCCTGACTGGCACACATGATCTGACAATGACGGCAATCGCCTGAGGCTGGTTATCGGTCTGACACTGGAGGATGGGCTGGCCTGCAGGGTGGCCCAATTGGGCTAGCTTGGCGGGGGCTTGGCATGCCCCGGCTCGAGAGTTTTTGGAGCGACAGCGCCGACTGCACGCGACGGCAAAATGATACTGAGGAGCATCGCAGCGCGCAGTGGTAGGAGACGTCAATTGGACATGACTGCACATACTAACACCATCGATAGCCCCCCGGGCGCTCGCACGACACTCCCGCCAGCCGCTCCGCCCGCTGCAGCGATTTCTCTCCACCGAGACCGAGTCGATCGAGGCCGCTACCGACAACAGTCTCAAGCAGATCCAGTCGATAGAGGCCCAGCTCAACACCCACCTCCAGCAGCCCATCCCCTCCGTCGACCCCGAGACCCATGGCACCTCCGAGTCCGCCTCCGACGATGTCGCTGAGCAGTACTACATGTACAAGCAGCAGTGTACGACCGCCGCCCCATCCTGACTCCACCCTGCTGACGATCCGTAGCCAAGCAGATGGGACATCTGGGAACCCAGATCGAGCCGCACTACCAACCGCACTCCCTCCTGAACCACCCCCCATCGCCCGCCGACGTGACCCTCGAACTGCTCCTCGCCTCCGAGGCCCACCAAGGCCATGTCACTTCCCTATGGAACCCCGCAAACGCACGCTACATCCACGGCATACGGCAAGGCGTCCACATCATCTCGCTCGAAGTCACTGCAGCCCACTTGCGGCGGTCCGCCAAGGTCGTGCAGGAAGTTGCGCGGCGGGGAGGCATGATCTTGTTCGTGGGCACACGCGACGGGCAGGATAGGGCAGTGGCACGCGCTGCCGAGCTAGCCAAAGGATACCACCTGTTCGAGCGCTGGATCCCAGGAAGCATCACCAACGGCCAGCAAATTCTCGGCAGGTGCAAGACCAAGGTCGTGAATGAGTTCGACGAGGAGGTCCCCGGCTTCGAAGAGCAGCTCTTCGACCGATCCGTCCTCCGGCCCGACCTGGTCGTCTGCATGAATCCCCTTGAGAACTACGTTCTGCTGCACGAGTGTGCGCTGAACAACATTCCCACCATCGGTGTCATTGACACCAACGCGGACCCCACCTGGGTCACCTACCCCATCCCTGCCAACGACGACAGGTAAGACGTCTCCCACCAGCGGCTACTGTTTCAGGCTAACACATCACAGTCTACGCTGCATACAAGTCATCGCTGGCGTCCTAGGTCGTGCCGGAGAAACCGGCCAAAAGCAACGGCTTGCGGCCGCCGCTGAAGGCCGCATCACCTACCGCCCAGCACAAGGCTTGACATTAACCAGCACAGATGTGGATGCCAAGAGTGCAGAAAGCGTGAGACCCGAACGCAGATCTGTAGGACGGATGGGTACGAATGTCCCCCTGGAGCAAGTCGACGAAGCAGCGGGACCGATAGACACGGGCTTAGAGGATGCCAATGAAATGGCCACCAAACTGGACGAAGTGGCCAACCACGAGAGCCATCGGACGAGAGAAGGCAGAGATCTTAAAGTCACCTCATAGAGCGTTTGTATAGCATGTAAATCTACAGTACGAATATTATGCATAGGATCAGGTCTCACCTTCACGCGCACGCTTACTCATGCCGTTTTTTGTGTTCAGTTGTCACGCCTCAGGACCACACCAAAGTTCAAACTATCGAATTTGAGCGCCGTATGTCACGACACCAACTTCACAAGTGCGCATCCAATCTTAAACACCAACAGTAACGTTTCCATGCCAAACAAAACATCAACACCATAACATTCCCAGTTCTAAGATGTAGATCTACGAAGATCTCCACGGCACCTATCAGGAACGAGCCTGAGCTCTTTTCCCCCGGAGCCACCCACAGCTGTGCAGCGCACCCAGCCAAAAACACCGCGACGTTGCGATAAAGCCTGGCCCATCACAACCGTGCTAGCAGCACCACGGAACCTGCAACCGCCTAACTAACCCTCTAGCTTAGGCCCAGGAGCCGAGCCGGAAAAAGGAGGAAAAGCACATACCGAGAGTCCCAAGGGCAAGCAGAAAGAAGCAAGCGTCACATTTGTTCCGATGCAGGAACATGACGTCAATCGTGCTAGTGCATCGACCCGCGATCGGAAGTTTGGGCCGCATCGAATGAACAGTGCTCACGCAGGGAAGCCCCGTAGTATGGGGCGCGCATTTCACCGGAGAGGATTGAAACGTAGTGAGGCGGTAAAGGAAGAAGGGGGAAGGCAAAAGCAGGTGGTGTGGGGATTTTAGTAGTTGGTTGGTAAGAGGCGAATGAGAGATATTATTAGGTAGGGGTTAACTGCAACTTTACGAGACGAAGGCTATCAAAGGGGATGGGTTGTGGAGTATACAGAGAGTTTGTTTTCAAGACTACACATTAGAGTGATGGTGTGCTAAACCGGCCGTTTACCAAACCAACATAGTGGATGCCACGAAGGGGAAAGGGATTATGGTTGTTTCGAAGCGTCGGCCAAGGTGTTGAAGGTGCTGTACCGCCGGAGTAGCTGGGCTTTCGAGTCCTAGTCGAGATCGTCGGCGCTGGTTTCTGTTGCTTTTGGCGCTGCGGCTGCGGCGGGCGCTGGGGTTTGGCCGTAGAAGTCTAGTTTGCCTTCGCTCTGGAGGACGCCCATACGGTCGTACAGTGAGCGAGCTCGAACATATGGGTCCAGCTTCCAGTAGTTCTGCCTCAGTTGTTCGGCAATGCTATCCCTTTCTTTCCTCTTCTCGTCCGCTGGCGCACCATCACCGGCGTGTACCCACTCCAGCACGGAGGTCTCGTAGTTGTCGACGATCTGTTGCCTCTCGCTTTGCAGCTCCTGCTTTGGCTTCTCTTCGGCCATCTTGTCGTTCTCACCAGGCACGGGCTCTGGGAACTTGTACTCCCACTTCTCCTCTCCACCTAGTTCAGTTGGAATCTGCGACTTTGGAATGTAGTTGCTGAGATCGTCGATCGTCTTTGCAAAGTGCACCTTGCCGGCGACGACGGGGTCCAGCCAGCCTTTGACGATACTCCACACGGCGTTGAAGACCCAGGGCGCTCGGTAGACGAGAACGGTGCCAAGCGATTCGGGGTAGTTGGCCTCAAAGCACTTGATCATGAACTTTACCGGCGTGTAGTCCATGTTGGCCATAGAGAAGTCCGTCATATCGAAGACGATAGTCTGTATTCGGTTAATCATTGCACACAATCCGGAGAAGAGAATAGACTTACGGCTGTGTCAATCGGAGGCCTCAACAGCATGCGTGCGGTCTCAATAGTGTAGACGGTGAATCTTTCCAGACTTTCCTCCGTCTGCTCGCCGGCTTTGTGTAACCTCGCGCGAACAAAACACATCGGCCTTCCTTCAATGTCCAATCCGTGTAGATAGCTCTTGCCCATGCGCAGCTGTGTCAGGAAGTCCTCCGCGTTCTTCTTTGTCTTAGCATCGTCGCTGGTAGTTTGCGCAGCGGCGAGCTCTCCATTCTTCATGATGTCGTCGTCGACATGCATCTCGTTCAACCTCCACTGCATGGTAGAGATCATCATGACTAGCGCCTTTTCCACGTCCCATTTCCGTGCGCGGAGGAATCGGAGAAGGAGAGCATCGGGGTGGTCGTGTTTGACCATCATCCAGAAGGTCCTTCGCAGCTCCTCTGGTGGAATGTTGGCGATCGCTGCCTTGAACTCTGCGGTCTGACCGAACTTGTCGTCATCGGCGGATATTGACAGCCTGCTAATGTCTGACGGGGTCGAGCCTGTCGAAGCAGTCGACGCCTTGTCGTCTGCGCCCTTCTCGCCCTTATTCCTCTTGAACACGTTCAATCGGCTCTTCTTCTTGTCCTTCTTGCCGTCCGCTGCCGCCTCACTTGTGGTCGGTGATGCGACCTCATCGACCGTGCTTGCAGCTTCCGACCCCGCTTCCACGCCGAAAACCTTCATAACGATCCCCCATAGCTCACGCAGCTTCTTGTCCTCTTCGGGTGTGAGCGTTCCCGGTCGCCCGGCGGGGGTGTTCGGTGCCATGACGAGGTACGAGTCTGTGAGGTCTGCGGTGTTGAAATGAGTCGGGGTGGATTTCCTGGCTGTCTTGGGCTCTGAAGAGCTCTGTACGAAAGGGACAAGTAGCACGCCGCCAATTGCAATGCCAGCGACTATTCCTACAGTCCACAGGTTGAGTCCGCTTGTCTTGTGAGGTGCCGGTGCCGTGCTTCGCCGACTGTGATGTAGTAGGTTTGCGCGTGTGACCGGATTCGTAGAGCTATAGGGGGCAGGTGGGGCGCCGCGATACTTTGGGTTATACACGGATAGTGGACGCTTGGGTGTAGAGGAGTGCAAAAGTCGTCGTAGGGGCTGTGCGCGAGGCAACATGGAAAAGTGTCAGGTCGCTGAGCTGAGCCTCGTTATGGCAACTGCTCGCGTCTGCTTAGTGTGACGTCGGCAGAGCTTTCCGGATACGTCGGACGAATATGTAGCCGCGATCTACGTACAGAATGCAGCAGCGGGACGCCTTAGAGCAAGCTGCGGGCAAGTGCGTCTTGTGATAGTTTGCTGAACACAAAGTATCCGGAGACATACAGAGAGGCGTACATTTGGAAGCAAGAACAATGGCATCATCGACCAATTGGTCTTAGCGCGATTGCCCTGCGTGTGGGGTACTGTTTACTTCGTATCAAGCTCCCGAACTAGGACCGCGTTTCAAGATCTCAGAGGCGTCACAGTACCAGACTGCAATTGCGCGACTGTGCTACCAGATTTACAAGGAGATACATCTACCACCGTGCAACATGGCGTCTACAACACCCACAACAACGCCCTCGTACCGGCGCACACGCAGCAAATCACCACGCTCACGTCCGACCACGCCCCTCCGCCCGTCTTCCCGCTCCTCATTACGCGACTCATCCCAACGCGGTCGCGCTGCTTCGGCATCTGGCAACGCGCTTGAAGGCTTACAGGATGGATTCGCGGAGTTGAGCGACGCCATGGCAGACCTTGAGCAAAACTTCTTGCAATTGCAACTTATGCACGAGAGCCTGGCACGTTTCTCAGAGAGTTTTGCGGGGTTTCTGTATGGAATGAACATGAATGCTTTTTGCGTAGACTTCCCGGAGGTGAGTGATGGGAGACTGAAGAGAAGATACAGAGGAGAGAGAACGCGGGATGGTACTGACTCGTCACTAGGCTCCTGTTCCAGAATCCTTCAAGCGCCCACAGAACCAACCTGATCAGGGTGCCGCAAACCTGAATCGCTCTCAAGGCCCAGAAGATATGGAAGCCACGTTCTTAACGACCGACACTTCATTCGTCGACAACCCGCCGAGTAGTAAAATCCACTCCAAATTCCAGAACCCACAAACGCCAGCACCGGCTACGAGAACAAGTGGCGTACCTAGAGGAAGAGGGGGAATACCACGAGCAGGCGGACGGGGTGGTATACCTACACGCGGCGGTGCGCCTAGAGGAACCAGGGGTGGTACAGGCATAGCAAGAGGTGTCGCTGGACGGGGTCGCGGAGCACGTTGAGAACGTCAGACAAATCTATGGTGATGTCTCGATGAGTACAATTTGCATGGCAATGAGGAAGCTCGTTCTATGAATGTTCTATTATCCCACATCGTGTAGGGGTTGCATGGCTACATTGCTAACTGTGGTGTAACCTAGTATTAACTTCCAGAGTCGCCATTCGTCTATTACTACCATGATCCCTTCGTCCCAAGAAGCTCATTCATCCAAGATGACCTTCATTACCACCGGTCTATAACAAAACAGGCATTAGGTGCAGCTATCCAGGCTGTCGTCTTCCTTAAGAAAGGGGTATACTGCGACCAACCCATTAAACCAAAAAAAAAGCGTCAAAGTCGTGAAGAGGAAATGTAGGGTATCAAGTGGAAGTTCCACTTCCTAGATAAGAAAATCGTGACCGGTCGATCGATCGAGGGTATCTCGTAAAGATGTCGTCTACGCCAATACTCCAGCAAGACCCTTTGCGTACTGGCTGCTGCTCTCCTTGCGTAGAGCCCATCCCTTGATAGCGATTACTACAGTCGTCCAAGCCATGAGCAGCGCGGTAAGTCCCATGACAACCGTGAAGATGAACATAGCGTCGAGGTCGTATGATTCCAGAGCTGCGACCGTGTCCTTGTTGCTGACCATGAAGGTAATACCACCCGATATCAGACAAAATGCGGTGATGATTTCCGTAGGCGGCCGGGATGGCAGGAACGAAGTCGGTGGTGAGATGTATAGGGTGATATAGGTAAGACCGCGGGCAAGAGCAAAGGCCATGAACATGCTGCCCCATTGGGTATGGATCATAGTCGAGACCATTGAGCTCTGATGATGAGAGCTCATCATCTTGCCGAGTAACATAATGATTAGGGCCGGGAGTGGGTTCATCGAAAAGCGATATTGGCTAGGCTGCTTCCAGGACTCGTTTTGTAGCGAGCTTGCTTGAGAGGCAACGACTCCGCTGTTAAGAAGGTCGCGTACCTTGGTCGATTCGATGCACATTCCCAACTAGGAAGAATGTCAGCGATATTAAACAGAAAAGGAAGGAGCGACCTTTACTCACCAAACCACCACCAAAGAACATCACCGAAATCGAAACATGTTCCAGATCTTGTGCAGTCCATGCATCGCCCCACGCAGCCAGGTGTTCGAGGAAGACGTTTGTGCAGCCGTATAGCCAGATGACGAAGGATTCGGTAAACTCTGCCGACGGTAGTGCCGCTCTCCGACGACCGACGACTTCCTTCGGTGGCTTCACGTTCCAGGCCCATCCGAAATCTGCAAATGCACCCATCCATCGACCCAAGGTAAGGAAGCCGTATAGAAAGAAGATCCCTCCTTTTACTGTGTGCGCCAGGACGTTGAAAATTGCACCTCCCCTTCCGATGCCGCCGTAGACGATGGCGCCACTTACAATCGCTGTGAAACCCTGTACCAAGATTGTGCGCTCGATGGCAACGTGGAGAAAGCGAATTGCCTTGAGTGTCCGACCAACTGCGAAGCGCGCCACGCTGCGAGAGAAGAAATTGTCCACCGAGGTGTTGCGAAGGAAGCCGCGCTTCTCGTCGTCGCTGTCGTCGTCGTTACCGAAAGAGTCGTCGTCATGTGTGGATCTTCGAAGAGGGGGAGCGAATTGCTGGTTCTCAGACTCCACGCTGGGGGACTGAGAGGGATCATACAGAGAAGCCGAGTTCCGCTCTGTGCCCTGCCCCGAATCCCCTGACCATCGCGACGGCGCGACAGCCTCTTCGTCGTGTACGCGCTCGTATCTGAGCATATTGGCGGTCGTCATTGGCTCCGCAAATTCGTCCGCTTTCGAGTGCGACTCTGACCTACCAGCGTAGGCCTGGATCAGAGCCATGAACACCCATGCCGAAGCGATCCAGGTGATGGCCCATCCCATCTTGCTGTGTGCATTTCCTGCGTACATCTCCGGTGTCTTGTGGTCGTATACGAGGCCGAGTACGAGCGCGAACGCATTGGTGGCGAGGAAGATCATTTGCGAGGGGAGAGTATATCTTGAGCGAGCGATGCTAAACATGACTGCGATTGGCAAGATGACAATCCAGGCCAGGATCTCAAGCCCTATGTGCCAGTACATAAGCGAAGCATGCTCCGATAAACTCCAATAACCTTCAAAGCCATTGTCTTGCGGTTGCGCCTTCGGCATATCATGTGCGCTCATGTCCATTTTCTTGCTATCGCCATGCGCAGCTGCCAACGGTAAGAGCCCAATTAGCAGCGCCGCGGTGGCTATCGTCAAACTCCTGCGATCCGGCATGTATGTTGTGTTCAGAGAAGGATTAGAGTTGTTCAGGTGAAATGTATTGCGCAAAGCTCAGACAACTGAAATAGCAAGACGCAGACCAGTCGTATGAATGGCTACAGTACTTCAGGATGCGCTGTCAAAGCAACAAGAAGATGAGGGATTCAAGGGAGACAGCAGATGTAACAGGAAGAAATGTTTCAATGCATGTGGCCGCCAGCGCCATGGGCCTAGCTCGCATCTATATTGTTTCCGGAAGTTTCGGAACAAGAAGTTTGAGCAAGTCATTGCGACAAGAGTTTGTCAGCTGCGAAACCCATCCGATCGCATGGCATTCTTCGTTGGCTGTGACGTCGGATGTGATTGTCAGGCGCGGCGTGGGTCCGGGCAAGCACGGACAGAGGGCCATTCCGTCAGCCACCGCTAATGGGATTTTGCGAGCAATCCACCCGGCAAAGTTCGCCATGTTAGTCTTAAGGTTGTGGCTGCATCTATCTCATCATGACATTGAAACCTACGGCGACTTTGGCCTGACATTGAAACAGCCTCATCGCCTTTGACTTCGTCGCAGACTCAGGGAGTGTGTCACGCCATGCCTGCGACAAGGCGGATATACAAGCGCCTGCATCGGATTCCGGTGACAACGACCATCCGTCTCGGCCTCCCACACTCGACTTGCGCTCGAATCGAAGATTCACATGCGATCTTCACCACCCTGTCCTAGGGCACGCCGGAAGCTAAGACCGCGCGCCTGTCAGATCCCAGTTTTCCTTCGCGATCTTGCAAAAATTCAACCACCGCTATCTCCAGGCTTTGTCCGAGCTACACACTCGCGAAAGACATCATTGGTGCTTACATCAACCATAGTCACCTGCGCCATGTCTCTAATCCACTCAAGCTTTGTTTTCTCTTGGCAATGCACGCTAGAGGCGGATATAATCCCACGCGCAGACCGCAAGATGATCAAGCTCCGATTTCCATGTGTTTTGCTGGCATCCGGCCAGTCCCGGGCTGACACACCTGTGGCTCAATGTGACAGAAACTTGACGAGAAGACATCATGCCATGGTGCCTCAACCCGAAGGTTCAGGATTGTTTCGCAACTAGATAAGGTTCTAGAGCCGCAAAACTCGTTTCGGAGTATTTATCCGCTTGTTCAAGATCGCTTCACTTCCATTCTGACGCAACATTACAATCAAGAAGTGTCAACGTTGAAGGCAGCGCTGGGCTCTGCGACCCCGGCTTTGACTCAGACCTCCAAGTTTCTGCCTAGCGCTTGAGGTACTCAATAAGCGCACTTGATGCAAATTCGTCACCGATCCTATGAGCTGCAAATCGCGAACATGCGCAAGGTGTGGGGCCAGCGGGCACCCATTCGCTTGGACCTCGCAACTATACCTTCTTCGACAGCGATTCTTCATCATCTGATACTGAACGCCAAGTGTCTGACATATCTTTACACACTGTACATCCGGACTTTCGGAAAGCGTAGAACCGACATCGCTGTTTGTTATTGCCGAGGAGGAATCATTACCATGCATGCTGCAACTCGGGTCATACGATGTATCGACCGGGAGAGGACGACAGCCATGGCATGATGTGTATGGCATGTACTGACGCGTGGCAGTGACTTGAGACTTATAACCTTCATCAGTATCATCGCCGATGGCTTATATGAAGACCTTCCAATACCTCCCTCGATGTCTTCATGCGATTTACGTCTGTTTGATCAGGTCATGCATGCAGTCTGACATGCTCGGGGACGACACCTAGATGCTGACATAAGATTCAAGCTCACGCCCTGTGCAACGAAATATCGCTCTGTATAGCATGACTAGGCACGCATACTGGAGAGCTATTATCATGCAGTCTGCTGGACGTAGTGCCAACCAGCAGAACGAACTGTTGGACGCGTTAACCAATCAATGATAACCTACGACTCTCGCTAAGCTTTATGGTTCTTAGAAGTCACAGACATATTGAATATCAAACTTGCGAGCTTCAAGAACGTCTGGCTGCTGTGTGGCCTCGCTCCTGCCATCGTGATAGGCTTGGCGCCAAGTGTCCGAAGAGCCCACGTGACCGCGCGGCGGCTGGAAACATCGACGTGCGCGACCCCAATGGTCCATCGAGAACCTCGCGCGCAACAGACCCCGACTACCTTCACCCCAGCAAAACACGCTCCACCCTAAACATGCTTGATATTGAGGACTTTGACGCGGTATATCGCAATCTTCACTACAACGATGGCCTTGTTCAAGAGATTCAATCATACCGGACTGCGCTCGGTGGGCGCACCTTCTTCGAACGGCTGCTGACACTCCTAAACATCAAGGGCAAGTCGCGCACATTGGGCCTCTCCAAATGCTAATTAGAAATAGGCAGCAAGATGTACCCGCCCAAAAGCTCACAACAGCTTCAAGAGCTCCATCAGCGCATAATCTCCTCCAACACCACACTACACAATAAGCACTGTCTTGTGTTCTACCTACTCAAAGATTTATCGGCGCAACACCACGAAGCGACAGAGCTAGCTGAATCGTTCGCGAAAGACGTACACCTCGAGAAGCGATTCTGGACATTCGTTGAAGGACTCTGGTTCCTCGACCACCTCCAATTCGCGACCGCCGTCGGACACCTTACATACCCGGGCATAATACCTACCTTCCCCGACGAGATCATGTACACCCTCTTGACAGGGCAGGATAAAGTGAGCAGCATGGGCATGGCAAGGGATCCGAAAGATGATATACTGGCGCTAGCATACTACAACTGCGTACGGCCGCCGCTGGAGGATCAGAAGACCAGGGACGAGTTCGCCAAATACCTTGCAGGTCGTAATGTCACGGAGATGTACCAGTGGATCCACAGCAGGCCGGAGTACGAGCAGAGACCACTATTAGAGATCCTTATCGAGCAGACGCTAGATCACCAACCGTGGTCTCAGGACCCCGAACACGAGATGTACACACGAGACGCTAAGGCGTTTGAGCTAGCGGGCTTGCCGTTCAGTGAAGACGAAGAGGAGTTCATCGAGAAGTTCCTGACTGAAGGCAGAGGCAGGACCTTCCAGAGCGCACAAGATCTGGTTATGATGCGCAGGATTGCCACAGGCAAATTGAGTGATGTCGCGTCTGATATGGGCACACGTGGACGCAGGATAGATGGTGTGAACTGGGAGAGCTTGAAGGATGGTGTGAAGAGGGGGCTGGGACCCAGGAAGGACGAGCAGAGCTTCGCCGTCTGAGAAGAAGAGTTTGCGGAAAACATTCCCTGCACACTCCCTGTTTACTAGTGCATAGCGAAGGCGTCTGGTACAAATTCAACGCGGTGCTTTAGCCTGGCACACCTGCCTCGGATCGTCTCACTAATTGCTTAGCAGGATGCTACAGCATCACCTCTTAACAGCTCCTTCGTTCGGAACACTGCTCGGTCATCACTCGTATTTCGTGTCCTTCGGTGTTAACTACAGCGCCACGGCTGACCAGTGCCGTATCTTGAAGTCCGCGCTACTTGGCAGCTGAATCCCACTAGTGTTGGTGCTCAGTACTCAGCGCATTCATTGGAATCTACTCCTCATTGAGACTTTGATGTTATTCAAGATTTTTTTTACATTAAAATCGTATGTGGTGACGCAGAAAGTACAGCGGATAACATCATGGAGCGGAGGTCTCAAGGGAAAAGCAAGATGCAAAAGCAAGCGCAACATCAATACACATATGAACTCCCAGCTGATCTTGGCGTGTTCGCTCCACTCCCCATTGGGCTCGAGCCTGGACTCAAGCCACCTCTTCGCCTGTCAGCCCCGAAGAACCTTTCCAGCTCTTCTGCCGGCCCGAGTACATCCTGATAATAGCTACTTTCGATGCTCTTCTCCGCCATAACATCATTATCTTGCAGTACATTGAGGCAGAAAAACACCATGTTTCCCAATAACATGTTACTCCTCAACTCGACCTGCGATGCGACATCGTGAGCACTGACCTCCTCGCCATCGTTGATGTACAAGCGTGTCTTATGGGTCGCCGTGTCGAAATCGATGTACGAGAATGGTGATTTGAGTGCTATCTCGGCGAGGACGAGTCCGATGCGAAAGATTTGGATGTGTTTGGAGAGATTGCGACCATCTCTCCTTTGGCGATTCATTTGGTAGCATTGGTTCAGGGTACGTGTTGTCATCGAGGAGCCAGGCGCTGCGGTCAGCATGCTAGCCCACTTCCCATCCTTCGTTCTCCGCCAACGTACATTCGA
>Ga0265797_10000601_pt1 | contig 65467 bp, 50 predicted proteins | sample P2T30metagenome_FD_192433 | JGI IMG/M metagenome (GOLD analysis project Ga0265797, IMG submission 192433) | Plant litter microbial communities from East Loma Ridge, Irvine, California - P2 T30 | ecosystem: Environmental > Terrestrial > Plant litter > Unclassified | place: USA: California... | reverse complement strand
TTATACTGATATGCTTACACTCGGGTCTATTATAGACGAATGCGCTTACCGGCTTGCCGAGCGAGCCGAACGGTACTCCTAGCGCCGGTGGTAACAGGATGTCTTTTACTTCTCGTATTTTGTATCGACCGAAAAGCTCGAGAACCGCTTGTCTTTCTGCCGCGTTTCCTGTATGGTACTCCTGTAGATGAAAGCTAAGATTGCAGATAGCATAGCTGTGTGTAACGCATATCAGTACGTCGTATCTATCGAGCCATTCGAGAAATTTATGTGTATTCTCTACAGTTATCCTCTCTCCTTTATCGGATGCTTCGCTTATGTTTTAATCGCCAGACTGTATATTTATCGCCTAACGGACGTTTATGAAGTTAGTAGTGTCTATGTCCGGGTGTATAAAGCTAGATAGTAGAGATGCAGACATTATATCTAAGAGACATAGAAAACAGTACAAAAGTCGGTCCTTCTATAGCGATTTTAGTTGTAATTGATTCCTCTAGCCGAGAAGATATTATTGATGTTTATTTGATAGTCTAGAGACGTGTGGTAGATGTGTATACGCGACTGGAATCCTACCCCTAGAATCCTACCTGAAAGTGGCCGTGCACTCCTGCACCTTACTGGATTAAGCGACTACTAAGCTAGAATCCAACCTGGATTCTAGGTATTATATTGGTTAGGCATTATATTAGTTAGGTCTATATAGATTAGCTACTTTTTTATCTATAGTTAAAGTATATAATTACTAACTTTGTTCTATAGATAGTAGAGTTCTTAATAATATCTTATAATAGGTTTTATACTATTTGCTAGATAAACTAAACTCCTTAGTTATTAGCTTTATTATATACTTTAATAAGTAGATTTACAAGTATATTAAGGTCTAACTTAATAGCTAATAGTATCTATTAGCTATATTAAGTATAGTTATAATCTATACTAGTAATTATTATAAACTTATTATTTATAAGTTACTACTAAGTATTAAAAGCTATTTAAGAGGCTAAAGATAGTTCTAGATACTTAGTCTTAAGTAGTTACTCTAACTTGTTTAATTATAAGTAGTTTATATATAAATCTAATATAGATATTAAGCTAAAGCTTATTCTCTTATGTTTAGATATATAACTCTTATAAGAGTTAATAATATATTAGTATATCTCCTACTTTAGAGAATACTCTAAGAGCTCCTATACTATTATTCCTATAAGATCTACTTCATAAAGTTAGTTTAGAATATTGTATATAATTTATAGCTGTTTCTTAGTTAGATTCTTAAGACTTAGTCTACTAAAAGTAGTCTATTCTTAGAATAAGCTAGTCTTACTTTATAGCTATCTCTTAGTATATATCTATAGTATAGTTATATCTTATATAGTCTAATTAGATAACTTAGCTATATCTTCTATATCTTTATCTTACTTTATTATAAACTTAGGGTTCTTCTAGTTCTAGATAGTAGATAAGACTTCTATACTATTCCTATAAGATACTAGTATAATCTGATTGTAGCTAGCTCTTCTAGTTCCTAGTACTATTTTTAGCTAAGATATTAGAGAGTTTAAACTACTATCTTTCTAAAGATAATAAGGTAATTAACTATAAGGATATAGTAGGTAGAGATTCTAAATAGTATCTCTTAGATAGGTTATTAATAATTGTCTATAGAGTCTAAGTAGAAGTAGAAGCTAAGAAGAGTCTTCTAAGATACTATATACTAAGCCTAGAAGTCCTATAGGATTTATATACAGATTGTATATAGGTTATATATAGGAAGCCTATAGTTCCTATTATATAACTAGTGTTTCCTTATATATAACTTATATATATATATAATATCTAGAGAGTACTATAGCTAGAAGCTCTTTATATATAGAAGTAAGTAACTCTATAGGTTATTATAAGTACTTAATAATTTATAAAACATAGTAGGATTAGTATATAGACTATAATAATATACTAAGTATTTTTTTTATAATAAAAAAATATCTATATTAGTAAGATAAAGATATTAAATTCTATTCTAGAATCTAATAGTAAGTAGCTTCTACCTTACTAATTTAAGTAAAGTCCTAATATACTAATACTAGAATCCTGCAGCATTCGCAGCCTCATATTAGTTAGGAGAGTAGCCTAAAGGTAAACTTCTACTGCTTAGTAAAGAAGTCACTAAGACTTGGAAAGCCAAGTTTCAGACGGAGCGGCTGCACCTACGTGGTCGACTGACCACCAGGCTATCATTTTACTACCATACTTCCAAAGATGTCGTCCTACCGAAAATTGCCTCGCTCCGTTACACTGGTTTACTCGCCGTATCATGTCGGCGTCCGCAGTCACAAAGTCGGTGGCGGGCCTGACTTCCTCAAGTCCAAAGGCCTAGAGACGTCACTTCATCAATTGGGAATCGAGGTTAGCCAGGTCGAGCTCGAACATGTGGACGAGTTCGAAGGCGAGATCGGACGCAGTTTCGAGCTCATCCGTCGTACCTCAACGGCTGTCACCGCGGCGTCAGAGCGCGGCTCGTTCCCGATCGTACTTTCTGGGAACTGTAGTGCTTCCTTAGGGGTTGCAGCAGGCTTTCATGCTTATCACTATAGAGTTCGAGAGAAGATGAGAATTGATGGACAGGACCTTAAAGAGCAGGGAAGAGAAGAAAGCCCGTTGGCAATCGTGTGGTTCGATGCTCATGATGACTTCAATACGCCGGATACAGTCATGAGTGGGTACTTTGACTCTCAAGGTATCGCGATGCTTGGAGGCAAATGTTGGAAGGGGCTGATAGGGAGCGTGCCAGGTCACAGGGCGATAAACTTGCAAAAGCAGCTCATACACGTTGGTATGCGGGACGTGAACGAACTCGAACGTAGGCGGGTCACAGATGCGAAATTGGACGTCATATGGGGAAGCGAGTATGACAATGTCGACTACGTACCACGTTTACGAAAGTTACTGGACATAAAGACGTTCGATTTGACCATGGTACACCTGGATCTGGACTGTCTGGACGTCTCGGTTGGCCAAGCAAACCAATATTCTGCTCCTGGAGGCCTGTCTGAGAACGATCTTTTGGGTTGTTTCGACGCTATTGCTCAGCATACACGACCTGTGTGTTTAACTGTTTCTTCTTTCGACCCGTCTTTGGAAGGTGTTGACAAAATTGCGAGCATAGCTATTGCAGCTATAGTCACACTGATCCAAACTTGCTGAGGACTATGACATATTGAGTCACAAAGGCTTGCGATACTTGCCAGATGTCGTTTGAGGTGATCCTGTCCAGGAGACCTTGGATCTGCGCATGGAGAGATGTGGGCAACAAGGAGAGCATCTCCGAGTATGGCAACTGCTGTACAGCCGTTGAGATTCCTGGTTCCGATTGCTTGTATGAGAGGGGTAAAAAGAGTGAGATTGCATACAGTTCATATGTTTTTAGGCCTTGGCTCCAAGACTCTACCTCCATCCTGCGATCAATTCATTATCGCCGTTCTGTTGGGTGTCCAAAGTTTCACTTTCACAGCTCAAAAATCAGTGCGATGACTTTGTACCGCCAACACCACTGCAACTTGCGACCGACAAGCCAGACCTACAGGCACTCTTGCTTGAATGAACAGGTGAATCAGCCACAGATTGAAAACATGTATTGCCCATTCTTGATTGACCCAATCCTACTGTCCGCATCATTTTACAGTGTCAGTGTATATACCTTAGTCAGCCGTTGTAGATCTGTCAAGCTGCGTCATCGCTCGGCAGTGCTACACTTTCGAGTGCTTAACATTTGTCCCTGTTTGAGGAGTGTTAGGAGTACATGTCAGCAACGCCGCAGCCTGTACCTCGCTATCATGCCCACTTCCGATCAACTGCCTATCTCACTCCCGCTTGCTGCACTACCGTGAGATCAAAGTACCTGCGTCACATCCGCCATGCCGGACACACAGCCTGCACAGCGCCCGCAGCTGCAGCAACAAGATACCTTGGACGCACCGCAGCTGGTCGGCAAGCTGGGACGCAATAGCATCGCGGAGCTGCAACCAGACCACTTGCCTTCGCCAGTAACTCCCTCATCTAAAGAGAACGGTGTTCCTGGGACACCTCAACAGAACGGTGTAGGCTCTCAGGACTTTGCTTCCCGGTCCAAACCCGACTCAGTCGACGCGCCCGTGGACTCGGACGATGCCATTGAGGACTACGATGATCTCCAGCTGGACCCAGACACTTTGATCGCCAACACTAGAGCCAGTTTGGATGAAATTCCCAAATTCAAGAGCGATGATGGCGAAGGCAACAACACACATGGTCGCTCGGACACGGCCAAGGTCAACCGCAGGAGGAGCATACAAATTAAGCTGCAGAAAACAGACCGCAAAGGACAGTATACCTTGACGGCCGATGACCCTGAGATCAGCGACATCTTGCAAAAGGGCATCGAGAGGGAAAAGCGGGAAGCAAAGGATAAATCAAGGACCCGCTTTCGAGACCTGGTCTTCACGCGCCAGTTCACGACATTCGATCGGCAGAATCCAGCATCATCCGAAAGCCCTTTCTTCGGGTTCTTCACCTTGTTCTGGCTCTCAATGGTCATCATCTTCGTCCAGGTCTCCATGCACAACTGGCGCATCTATGGCAGCATCCTAGGCAGCAACCAGATCATGAAGATGATGTTCAGTCGTGATGTGTTGATGCTGGGCCTGTCGGATGGTGTCATGTGTGTTGCAACAGCAGAGGCATTTCTACTGTCGAAGCTCGTGCAGAAAGGCTACGTCAACTGGGCAAAACACGGCTGGATAATCCAAAATATCTGGCAGTCGGTCTATCTTGCGACTGTAATCTGGTGGACATGGTTCCGTGAGTGGCCTTGGACCCACTCAATCTTCCTCTTCCTACACTGCCTGGTCTTCATCATGAAGCAACACAGCTACACCTTCTACAACGGCTATCTCTCTGGCGTCCGCCGACGTCGGGAAGTCCTACAGCTGAAGCTCAAGCAGCTCGAACACACCGAACCAGCGCCGGCAAGTACACCAAAGAATTCGGAGTTCTCGCCTCTGCTCAGCCAATCCAACGGCAGTCCAAAGGACCGTCGGCCCTCCTCGCACCGCACCAGCACGAACCTGGTCTCCGAAAAGTCAGACGTTGCTACAGTCGCCGCAGCCCTAGAATCCGGCCGTCCTTTCGACCTCGCTCAACTTCAAGCTTTTGAGGGCGTGATCAAGTCGGAGATCTCGGACCTGAATGAGCAACTCGAGGGAAAGATGCCCAACCCCGAGCGCACCAACACATACCCACGCAACCTCCGTATCGGCAATTTCGCCGAATTCATCTGCCTGCCGACCCTGGTTTACGAGCTGGACTACCCACGCCAGGAGCGCACGAACTGGTGGTACGTGGCGGAAAAGACAGCCGCGACCTTCGGCGTCCTCGGCGTCATGATGGTGATTTCGCAAGGTTTCATCTACCCAGCAGTCGCGCGCACCGTCGAGATGAAAGAATCCGGCATGCCGCTGGAAGAACGCTGGAAGGAGCTCCCCTTCATCGTGTCCGAGATGCTGTTCCCGCTGCTGATCGAGCAGCTGCTGACCTGGTACGTGATCTGGGAGTGCATTCTCAACGTGCTGGCGGAGGTGACCCGGTTCGCGGACCGCGGCTTCTACGGCGACTGGTGGAACTCGGTGTCGTGGGACCAGTACGCGCGCGACTGGAACCGACCCGTGCACAACTTCCTGCTCCGCCACGTCTACCACAGCAGCATCAGCACGTTCCACCTGTCGCGCAACGCCGCCACGTTCGTCACTTTCTTGCTCTCCGCTCTTGTGCACGAGCTGTGCATGGCGATTTTGTTCCGGAAGGTCAGACCTTACCTTTTCACCATGCAGCTGTTGCAGATGCCCTTAGTGACTTTGTCGAGAACCAAGTTGCTCAAGGGGAGGACTGTTCTGGGGAATGTGATTTTCTGGTGTGGGTTGTTCGTGGGTCCGGCCGTACTAACTTCTCTGTACTTGATTATCTAAAAAACATGGAGGGTATAGAGAGAGATGTATATGTTATAGAAGGTCGTTACAACTTTTAGAGATCGCGAGGATTAGGTTCTCGAGCAATTGAAATGCCCGAGCGACTATATTATACACAGCGATTGACTGGCCTTGTTTATAACTTGTCAAATGCTGTTCATTCATGTACCTCAACAATCTCCCTAGTGCTTACTACGAGATCAGAATCGCTGCAAGATGCAAAACACCAACCCAAGGCGGCGAACGATGCAACGTCAACGCATGTTTGCATTCACCGCAGCACCATCCTAATCCCGACCTAACCATAAGTAAGAGTCTCCATCAGACCAAGACTCAAGACTCATGACAAGACCGGGTTGTGATTGAAAGAACCCTTAGACACTTAAGTCAACTATATGTAACTTTGTTACTTCCTAACAACAAAAGAATAGTCATCAGAAGTCTGAAATCCTATTTTGCTTCTCCCTAAGTTTGTGAGTGGACTGAGGCGACTGAAATACCTAACATGACATGTCCATAACCAACAAAACCAATCCGACCCAATGCAAACCAATCCAATAGAAATGTTCCAATTGATACTAACAAGAAAAAAGGAAAAGAAAAGCAAGAGGAAAAATTCGCAACCCTCATCATCCCACGTACGCCATGCTAAAAGGCACAAAAAAACCCAAGTCTTTTTCGCCATTCCATCCCACAAAAAAAAGAAAAGAAAATGAAACACAAGTCGTTTCTCTGAATCCTGAGTTCCTGAACTCCTCAGAGCCCCAGTTCATTCCTCCGCTCCACCTCTTCCAACCAACACTACCCAGCGATCACATAACAACACAATCTCTCTCTTCGTGCCCACTCTTATGGTGCGAATGCGAATGGCCATGATGTTTCTTCTTACTCTCCTTGTCCTTCTTCGTCTTGCCGCCGGCGTTACCGTTACCGCTCCCGCCTGCCACTTGGGGCACTTTTGAAGGCGAGCCCGTGACATTTTCCTTGCTGCCGTTGTTCTCGCGATGCCACTCTTCCGAAGGGCGCACGCTAGGCACGTAGGATGGAGGGGGCATTGGGTCGGAGTTGTGCTCGCTTCTTGGGGATGTGAGTTCTGATTCGGGGGGCTGGGTGGTGAGGGGAGAGTTGTTGTTGGAGCTGGAGTTGCCGTTCCCGTTGAAAAGAGTGGCCAGACTGTTGGTGTTGGCGTTGGCCGTGTTGTCTGTCTTGGACATGCGCAAGGACAGTTTGGACATGTTCAGGCTGAAGCGCGAGGCTTCCTTGTCTACCTTTTCGCCGGTGGCGGGGCCTGCTGACGGCGGTCTTGATCGGGTGGGACGGCTTGGACGGCGGGTGCCCAGGCTCTTTGCTACGGCGAGGAACGCGTTGTTCTTTTCTTCCACCGGTGTGGCTGGTACCGAGGTAGATCCTGCAGTTCCGAGGCTGGTGCCTGATACCGAGCCAGCAAAGCTAGAGTCTTCAAACACGAGGCTGCTCCTACGCTGGTCGCGAGAATTGCGTCCTCGTGAATGTAATGCGGTGTTGATGTCAAGACTGTTACGTGCGGAGTTCAATCCAAAGTCTGCTGCTTCTGTTGAGGGCGGAGAGGCGCGCTGATTTTCGGCATTGGTATCGAGAGAAAGGCTGGAATCGTTCAAAATGTCCGACTTTTCCAGAGGCATAGCATCGGAATGTGAGCGCGACGTGGCTTCGGCGTAGCTTGGTAGGTCATGAATGCTGTGGCCATCGTCACCAATCGGCTGAACTTGGTAGAACAGAAGATATGGTGTTTCTTCTCGAAGAGCGTCTTGAATATTGACATAGCTGACACGCTCTGCGGCAAGATCGTCAAAGCGCATCCAAGGATCGTCAAAGTCGGCAGCGCTGCTATCACTTTCGTGACGGTCACCTGTCGAGTTGCGGGTGGCGTTTGGTGCGCTACCTCTGCTGAGGCAGACGTAGTGTCCGGAATGTACTGAGACGCCACGGTGGCAGATTACGCTCTGTAGCACTAGCCTGAAGTTGCCAACCAGCGGGCCCTCGTCTCGCATACTGTCGTCGCTGACAAAGTTGGGGACGGCGATTTCGAGAGGAATGTCGACAAAAGTATCACGCCGCCTCGCCGTGCCTTCGTTCGTGTAGGAATATCGTTTCAAAGCAATGCCCAAAACAGGTCGCTTTCTTGAGAAGTGAGCAGCAACCTGGGCATCAGAAGTGGGCATGTGGTCGGTATACCACGGTAAGAGCTTGAAGAACTGCCACGCTGGCATCAAAACTTCCGTCCTCGTGCTCATGCGCCGTTCAAGTTTTGCTCCTTGGGCACTCTTTGTGTCGTCGAACGTGGGTGCATTTGGATCCACGCCTTGGATGGTAACTTTTCGCTGACTGAAAATGCTATCCGCCCGTTTCCTCGCACTGCCGGGCCTCAGTTTGTCCAAAGAGCTCTTTGACTGCGAAGCAGCAGACGGGCCCTCGGCGATCGGTGTCGACACGACCGGAGTTTCGCATACTTCTGCAACCTCGACATGCATGCCACCCTCTGGCTTTTCTTCGCTTTCGCAACGCTTCAATTCGTCGTCCAACTTGTTCCCTTGTAGCGTGTTTCTTCTATGTTGTTCCAGGTGTCGCTTGACTTCTATCCGGTTGTTGAAGTAATGCTCCAGGCAGTCTTCCAGTGTGATGACGCTTGTGCCGTCTCGTGGTTCTTCTGGGATTGCCACTTCGAGCAGCCTCTCGTTGACAAATTTGTGGTCGTCTGCAGGGTCTTCCTTTCCAGTATGATACAGGTCCATCTTCAGAGTTAGCAATGGGAGTTCGAGCTGTCCGGTGATGAAGCCGAAAGCTTCTGAAGGGTCTTGCTGCCTGAGATTGGCCGCATCACTCCAGCCGCATTCAGCAAGCGACTCTTGCAGGTGTTTGGTGAGATCTTTCGTGATCAATCTGCCAGATCGAAGCAAATTGACCCATAAGCGCAAGAATCCGGCCAGTTTCCGTCGTTTTGGGTCTTCGAAGCTCTCATACAGCATGGCTTCGAAACTATCCAACCGAGCGAACATGCCGAAGAGCAAAGCGTCCAGGAAGCATGTCACCGACTCACGATTTTCGGCTCCAAGCAATCTCGTATTCGGGTCGAATGGCCGCACGATGCCCTCGTAGGTTTCCTCCAACAGCATCAACAACCGGAAAGCGGCGTCTGGGTCGCCATTCGTGGAAGGTGCTCGAAGCGCATATTCGATGTTGTCGTCGCAGATGTTCTCAATCCCATAATTATGCAGTCGGGCGGCGATTGCCTTGACTTTCTTCTCTTCCTCCTTGTCGAGCTTCTTGCGGTGGGGATCACTGAGTGTGAAGACGCCTCCGAAGTGGTCGGGCTTGACGACAGTCTGGAACAGTGAACGTTAGCATATGGTGTTGGCAGTGCAATAGGGCGAGTAATGCGATTCTGCGGTATTTCCTATTGCGCCCAACGAGCCTACGACGGACGGAGTCGCTGGCAGAGGAGATACTGTTTAACGTGCTCGTGACCGAAGGGCAGCGCCGCAGACGCTTTTGCCCAGCAGAAGCAGCAGTCGCAGTCGCATTTCCACCGATTGATTGTGAGGTTGGAGCCACCAGGCTGCTAAGGAATGTTCTCATGACGAGTGTGGAAGATGTGTCGTGGAAATGGAATTATGCATACTCTTTCAGGCGCATGTACTGGCTTGGTCGTGGTGGTGTGCTTCTTGTCGCGCCGGCTGAGGAAGCGAGAGACTCCACTCATTATGAGGGCGCTGGCGTTGCTCTGGTCGCCTGTGTCACGCTTGCTTCATGAAGAGTCGTGGATTTGTCGCGCTTGTTGAAATAGCGCTAGATCGATACAGTACTGAGGACCGTATCACAAAAGTGGCAGGCAAGCAAACGAAGTGAGAGGTGTTGACCGGTGACTGAGGGGTCGATATGGCCAAAGCGGCGCGCGGGCAACAGCACAGCAGTTCGACAGAGCAAAGGTCAGCGGAGGTGAAAGTGAGAGAGGAGCCTTTGGCTGTCGGTGCAAGGAGAAGGTGGAGGAAGAGAAGAAATCAGCATGGTTCAAGGCAGCAAGCATGCGAACAGTCGCTGGTGGGATAGAGCGACGTAGGCAGTATTGGCATTGCTTCTATTCCTTCAGCCCTGCTTCGGCTTTAGATACCTGCCCGACCGACCTAGATGGACCGTGGACCCTGTGGCTGGTATTGGTCTGTATTAGTTGATGCCGGCTGTCTGTGAGTAACGCTAAGGTGGATGCGACAATATCGATGTTCTGGCAATTGTCGTTGGTGTCAGGGTGGCAGAGATCATGCTTGAACAAAAGCATATGAAAGACAACGCTTTTGGCCAAAACAGATCGAAGAGATACGCGTTAACACTTGCTGGCGGACTGGCAATTAATTATGCATTCGCTTAGTCTTTCCCCTAGTGTTTCCTGACGCCCACGATCTGATTGGCCGGCGCTGTAGCTCGAGGTTGCCCAATCGGGCTGAGGCACTCCCGCGCCGCGAAAGTCCAAGTCGCATACCAGACCGGCCGAGTGAACGACTGAAGTGAAGCGCTTACTGTCGAACGCTGCTACGGCCAATCCATCCACACACCCCTCGACCAACACAAACATGGCCTTGCAAGAGGTCACCGCCTCATTTTTGAGGCGGCTGCGGAGACATAACACCGCCCTCTCACACACCTCGACCCTCCTATGCCGACGACAAGCTTCCACCAGCGCGCCTGTCGCACGTGAGATCCAGGACCTCGAGGAGACCGACTTTGTGAAGACAGACCCGGCAGAGGCAACCAACATCAAATACGATCCTCTGCACCGTTCGCGCAGCTTCCAGGGCACTCCGCCTGCCAGCAGGTATGTCAATGCCAACGCAACCTCCTCGCCCGCCAGCATGCCTTTCTCTAACCTTGCTTGCATTCATTCAGATACAAGTTCCGCCCTCCCAAGTACTACCGCGGTCCTCTCCACCCTCACCAACCTCCCAAGGCCTCCGATCCGTCATCGCGAGAGTTCATCCCTGGTCCCTTCTCTCTCCCACGCCTCAAGCAAACCTACCTCTCAACAATCGAACCCGACATCATGACCCTCGCCTACGTCCACCACGAACCAGGCTACTCCGCGCCCAAAAAGGGCGAGCGTCTCCGCTCATGGCAGGGCGAATCGCCATACTTCAAGAACCGTCCCTTGCGCGGACCCAGAGGCGGTGACGTCCTCCGACTGCTGAGGAAAGAAATCACATTCCGCAACGTGCCCAAGATTGAGCGAGTAACGGTACACTCCATGGTCAAGGGTGCAATCAGCGACTCCGCCCACCTTCACGTCGCAGGTATGGCCATGCAAGCCATCACAAATGTGCGCGCGACAGCCCACGCGACCAAGAAGGCCGTCGCAGGTTTCGGCATCCGCGCCGGCCAGCACGTATCCGTCACTTGCGACCTGCAAGGCGAGGACATGTACCACTTCCTCGGCAAGTGCGTGGATGTTGTCATGCCCAAGATGAAGGAGTGGAGAGGCGTAAAGGGAAGTTCGGGTGATACCTCGGGCAACATCGCCTTTGGTTTCACCCCTGAAGAGGTTGCATCTTTCCCCGAGATCGAGGTGAACTACGACATGTAAGTTCTCCAGGAACCACTGACAATTGACAAAATGATCCTGACAAAAATCCACCAGGTACCCGCCGAAGATGATCCCCGGCTGCCACGTCGTCATCCACACCTCCGCAACCACCGACCAGGACGCTCGCCTCCTGTTGACCGCCATCGGTATCCCCTTCTACGGCAAATTCATCAACTAAGAAAGAGCTAGGAACTGTCGAGGATTATGGCACATGCATTGCTGCGGGCGTACACTTCTAAGCGGGGGGACGGATGGCAGCAGGGAAAGGGGTTCTCATTTGACAGGCAATACAGGCCATGTACAAAAAGTGGTGGGGGAGATAAAACTTCATCATTGTATCATACTAGTCAAAAAAGACAAATCTAACCTTGAACGTATTTCTCAAGACTAGTATCTTCTACCTTCCACCGTGCTAGTATCAAAATAGCGGAGAACTCCTTCAGGGCCTGTGAAATGCGTGAACGAAGATGAGTCTACAGCGAGCCGATGATGATGATGACAATGATGGGCACCATGACTGCTGCGACGCCACATAGAGCTTTCGCTCAGTTGGTATGGAACTATCCATCAATTTCCCATGACCCGTTTCTACGCGTCGATGTTGTACTGTATGTCCTTGACTACAGTACACCGTCGGTCCTCAGGGCGGCCGTCAACAATTCTCCGCCCCACCCCGCCATCAACGGATATCTCAGAGTTTGTACATCCGGGCCATTATTATTGAGCAGTCATCATTCGTCCATCAATAATCCTCCATCGTCCCTTCCTTTCCTTACACAACTCATCCATCCCATCCCACCCCATCTCCACATGGCCCTCACGCAAGAAACAACGCCCCCGCCAACCCCCCAAAACCAAGCTTCAGCAGTAGTAGTACAAGGTAGTAAGTCTCAAATCTCAAGTCCCAATCAACTCGCCAAAAACCTCTCCCTCAACCTCAAAAACTCCTCCACAGCCTCCCCCCCACCCCACCTCTCCATTGCCACCGTCCCATCCCGCCTCGCAAGCTCCACAAACCTCGCAACCCGATCGAGATACCCGGGCGCCGAACTGGTCAAATCCTCATTCGTGACGGCGGGACTCGCCTTCTCGTCCAGCAGCGTCTTGGCCCAGTGCACGATGTTCGAGCAGCGTAGCACGTGGCCGCCGAAAGCGAGCGTGTGCCCACCGCCACCACCATCACCAGCACCAGCACCAGCTGATGGAAGGCGGAAAACGAAGTGGACTGTGCCGGCCGGGAAGAAGACTGTTTGCCCCGGCTTGAGGACGACGTACCTGCAAGCGTCGCCTGCGATGTCCCCATGGGTGTTCCAGCGCTGGCGCTGGTCGGCGCTGGGGAACGAGAGCCAGCCGAAGCCGACGGAGCCCTGGTTGACGGTGATGTAGGTGCTGTAGCCGTGGCTGTCCTGGTGCGGCTCGGTCAGCGCGCCACGCTCGGCGAGCAGCGCCCACTTCTCGACTTCTTTGTAGCCTTGCGGGTAGCTGCGGCGGCCGGCGGCGGCGGCGCTCTCGGCGGCGTGTTGCTGCTCGAGCTTGAGCTTGGTGAGGAGGCGTGAGTCTTCGCCTGCGAGGAAGGCGGGGCGCAGGCCGTCTTCGACGTGGGTGGCGAGTTCGAGGCAGTTCCATGGTCTTCCTTTGGATTTGCCTTGGAGGAGGCGTTTCTTGACCGCGCCGATCGTTACTTCTCGGACGAAGTTGTGCGTTCCTGAGATTGGGACGCTGGGGTCTTGGACGAAGACTTTGGTTTCGTTGTCGTAGTATTCTCCGAGGAAATCTTCGATGCGCTGGAGTGGCATTGGCTGTTGGCCCTCGGTGAGGATCGGTCCGTCGTGGAATACCCCAGGCCTGAGCATGGCGGCAGCCTCTGTGCCGGAGAGGAAGAGCATTTCCTTGTCGTTCGCTGGAGTTGCAGTTTGGAGGAGTTCGAGAATGGTTTTGTTCTGGCGGTCACCGAAAAGTTTGGCTCGAGGTTTGCGTCTGATCTCGAGGGCTTTGATGACTTGGTTCGCGAAGGCGAGGTATGCGTCGGTGTCGTTGATCGGTCGAATGTCTTCTGGTGGCGTTGATGTCACGGTGGTCGCAATTGCCGTGGCTTGCGGAGCAGGTGTCGTGCGCTCAACGGGATTCGAGTCTGTCGCTCCTTCGTCTTGCAGGACCTTGCGGAGTTGAGCAGGTCTGTCGCTGACCAGATCTTCACTCGGTCGTTTTGATCTACGGAGCGTCTCTGGTGGACTCGAGGTAAGAAGCTGAGCAGATATCTCGCTTATCACGCCTTCACTCGGTGGTTTCGATCTGCGGGTTCCTGACGAGCTCGAGGCGGCCCGCCTTTGATGAGGTTTCGCCACGCCGGGAGCGTGAGCCATCTGATTGAAGATGACAGCCTTGCGGCTTCTTGCCTTGATCCTGTCCGCCATGTTTAGGAAAGCCTCGGGATGGAATGGAGTTTCGTTGTCTTGACCTTGACCTTGGCCGTGGTCGGACGGTGGCGACGCTAAACTCATGTTTGCGATTTGCGGTATTGTAGTGACGAGAGCCACGGTCTGTGTTGTCGCGTGCGCCATTTGTGGTGGTGGTGGAAGTTTTTTGGTCAGTCAATAATGTGAGCCGCAGGGTGACTGCGACTTGAAGACTGAAGCCAGGAGGCGTGAAAGTTGGTGTGTGTAGATATCGCGAGTGCTGGAAGGAGGTGTGCTAATCTATGTGAGGTGGTTGCGCACAGGCTGTGTGATGAAGCTTGTGATCGTTTCCCCACCGAATAGAAAGGTGGGGTGGAGTGGCGGTGTTGTCGTTGTTGTTACGGTATTGTTCGCGCGCGAATCAAAGTGAGGTTCGGTGGTGGAAGACGAGGCGACGCGCGAAGCGACAAGCGAGGCGTTTGCACCGCACCTTCCCTCGAGCCTCTCTACTTCAAGTAAGCCTTGAACGCCGAGGATTCGAATAAATTATAGAGAGTGTCTCACGCAGTCTTTAAGCAAACAATCACAGAATCTACCCGTTTCGCTGTCTCGGCCTGTGACCTCGACGTCGTCAAGTTTTGTCTCAGCCTCGTCGGTTGCAGCGGCTTGTTCTCGATCCCAGCAGAAGCAGCCGCATTACGAGATCTAAGCATATCACGAATAGATAGGAATTGTTGTGATGCATCTTGCTCATATCTAACTATAAACACTAGACCTTGAAATACCCAGCATCATGACCGTCGGAGCTGTAGAAATGTGTCTTTCGAACGGTCGGACTGGAGGAAAAATACCCACGTAAATGAATATCCCTCGTTCGTAGCTCGCTTGTCGTTTGTTTGATCATACCGCTGATGATGTCTAGCAAAAGAAGCCGTGATCGAGAGTAGTCGTGTAGCATAATGATACTTGGTAGGCAGTAGCACTGTGAAGGGTGTTGGTCATGGACCGCACCAGTCGCAACGATGGTGTCGTCGCTGGTTCGTCTCGCAACTGTCGCTTGATTGGAAGAAATAGGTGATGTATCGTTATCTTTTCTCGATCCGGCAGTGTCATGTTCACCGTCTCTAGCACCCTCTGACCGGAAATGTCAGGGGTGAACACATTCGTTATCCCACGATCTCTCCAGGTACAATGCCATAATGCACCCTTCTCCTTGGTAAAGAGGGTTGTCGAGAACTACGATGTCCATTTGCCATCCTTTCAGTTTCAGGTCGGGCGCGGAGACAAGGTTGATGGAGCTAGATATTCATGTCAGTAATGCACCATCGTATTATCAATGAGCCGGGTTCCGACTTACGCAGGGTCATTGTGCAGCTCAGTGAGTGTGTCGGTAAGGTCGATAGGATCACCATGACCACAAGGTCACTCGACCTCGAACTTGATGCTGCGTGCTCCCTGTCTCTGGTCGACGCTGTCAGGGATGAAAAGAGATCTATTCATGTCAGCGTCAGCGTTCGGCCATCAAAAACATCACACGAAATCTCCCACTTACTCAGAATCCCCAGTCAAATCAACTGCCGTGCCACAGCCGCTTAGATCGATGACATCACCCTGCCCCAAAGGCCGATGAACGACACGCGCGGATGTGATCTCCAGATCCGAGTGCATCGAGAACTTTCGCCTGCCTCGCCTGGCTCCTTTGGTCGTGCGAGACAAGGGACGCCGAGGTACCCCAAAGTCGATGGACGGGGAGTCCGAGCGCTCGATGGGCAATTCGTTGTCGTCGTCTAGCAAAGAATCCGGCGAGGGCTTGATGTCAGCATTCTGAATCCAGCTGATGATCTTCGTTACAGCGGGAACGTCGCTTTCGACGGTGTCGACTGCGTCCGAGAGGTCGATGGGACTGTCGAACTCGTGGCCCACGCGCTGTACGGATAAGACTTCACAGTCAGAGGACGAGGTCGCTGGAGACATTCTGTTGGGTCTTTGTCTTGCTTCGCCGTGGACTGGCACTGACCTCCTGTTGTCTCTGTCCCTCTTTCGGATGCCTCTCGGCGAAGGTGTCGGTGACTGCTGTTGGGAGCGATCGCCAGATCGCTGTACACGCTGAACATGCTTCGGGAGACTTTGTAGTCTCTTGACGAGACCAATTGCCTCCTCGTCGGTCAGCGGCCTGCTTGGGACACTCAGGGTATCACGCAACCGCCTCCACTGCCGGGCCACGTTGTCGCCGTCGCCGCCGCCGCCGCCGCCTGTTCTGTCGTTGAATCCAGCATCTTCACCATTTGCATTCTCCCTGCGACGAGCTCTGCGACGAGCACCACCAAATCCTCGTCCCCAGCCGCCGTTGCTATCATCGCCATCGTCTTGCTCCTCGCCGCCCATGCGTCCGGCGCCAAAATCGTCGTGACCATCGTCATCATCACCGCCATCGCCACCGCCATCGCCACCACCATCGTCACCGCCCTCGCTACCACCATCAGAACCCCAACCATCATTATCAAGCCCAGGGTCACCACCAAACTCCCCCACCCTACGCCCAGTAACGACACACCTCCGCATCTCAAGCATCCCAAACCCCGCAGTCTTCAACCTCCCCACATCAAAGAAAAACCGCCAGACCCTCCGCTCAGGGTGCAATCGGTCAGGCGTATTGAGCCAGAACCTAAGCGGCTTCGAGCACAAAGCCGAATCGCGGCCCATGATCCTCGGAATAGTCTGCCTGTCCTCACCGCGCGGGTTGGCGTGGATGTCATTCATGGCGTTGAGGAAACTTTCGTCGAAGTTCTCGGGGCCGGAGACGGGGCGCCCGTTGTTGACGTCGTGCATTTGGGTGCCGGCGATGATGATTTCGGTCATGTGGTCTGATCGCTTCCATTGGTCGATGGAGTGGGTAGGGAAGAAGCAGTCTAGGAGGAAGAGACAGTCGCAGGTGGATTCGTTGGCTTTGGTGATGAGTTTGTGGGCGTTTACTCGCCTGGGTCCGGGGGCGGTGAGCTGGCTGTTGCGAGGTTAGTGGTTGGTCTGATCATAGAGATGAGTCGGGTTCAACTTACAAGGTATAACCGGTGCCATCGCCGCCAGCCGATCCGTGGAAGCAGAACACAACCAAGTCGTCCTCGTTTTTGTCCTGCAGCTCTTGTTCGATCTTTGCGAGAAGATGCTTTGATCTCTGACCGTTCTGCATTGTGATGCTGTGGACTGTGCACCTCTCGACTGTGTTTACCCAAGCAAGACGCATGTTGTTGCAGGACTGCGCATGCCTCAATTGAGTTGCGGTACTTTGAGCTCCAACAACGCCAGGATCGTCCAGGATGTACACAGTCACTTTCGCGTAGTTTGATGTGTACTCTTCCGGCATGTTGTTGATCTTGTTTTCCCAGCCGGTGATTCGCAGGCCCTTCACGCCGCCAGGAACCCACACAAGCCTTCCCATGATGCCAGAAGGTTTGTGGCGTGGGATCGGGGATCGGAAGGAAGCTAGTCTTGATGGTGTTTTCGGATGGAGGCTTGCACAGTGGTAGTCTCTTGTGGATCGATGATGAACACACCCTCGTAGTTGGAGGTGGAAGCAAGGATGGACAAGTGTGTCGCACTGTGTGAGGGCAAGGCAGTGTTGTGTTGGAAGGGAGGTCTCGGTATTGGTATAGCAAAGTCGCGAGGATGATGTTGTTGTATGGGATTAGAATCAATAAAAGCAGATGCGAGAGCAGATATAGCTGTGATCTGACCATCCCATCACAAGCATACTGTTGCCGACACGTGCCTTGATGAATGAACGAGACGATGACCGGTGAGCTTCTGAAAGATGTGTCTGTGAATAGGCGCTCACCATCGCTCAGACGAGATGAGTACAGCCTGTGTCAGCACAAGCCAAACCGAAGTAGAGAGGAATCGACCATGTGATGAGATTCACCAGAAACAGAGAGAAGGTTGCAACCCGCTTCATGTGAGTAGCATGTGAGACGAACGTGGGAAGGACTCTGGACCACCGAGTCGAGATCCGTGAAAGTCGAATGACATTGATGTGCGCGCACGGATCCATGTAGAGGAGACAGTTGTTTGATGCAGCTCCTGGGTAGCCATGAAGTACACCAGGCGCTCAGATATCCGGCAGCGGCAGCATCCTTTCCTGCACCCTCTTCGCGACCTCAACGAAGCGCCCCTTCTCCTCTTCAGTCTTGAACTCGATCCTGACACCCGTGACATTCCTCTCCGGCCCTTTCTTCGCTTTGGCTTCTGACATCCGTAAGCTGGCGCCGTCGTTGAAAGTCGAAGACGACCTAACTGCCGTGCTACTCCGGACCTCCACCGGACGTAGCACCCTGATATCGATTCCCTTCAACTTGGCGAACTTGTTGTGTTCATCCTTGACCCGTACTTGCTGTCTTGAGGAGTTCATCCACCATTTCGCGTAGCCTTGGCCGAAATTGCCACTCAAGTGCAATAGGGCCATGACACCGCCGGAACCGCCGGGTGTGTTGACTCCATCGTCTTCCCAGAGGCGTAGGACTTCGATGTTGGCGAACTGCTCTTCGAAAGCGAAAGCTCCTTTGAAGCCCTCATGCAGGACCGTGGTCTTGGTCGTCCTGAAGGAGCCTAAAAGCTTACGACCAAAGATCGCTGATTGGAAGGCCGTTGCGTTTTTCTCAGTATCAAAGACGTAGTTGATCCACTTGGTCCTGACGTCTTTCTCTTCAGGATCACCCCAATTCTGGCCGTGCAATCGTAGAAGTATCTCGCCTCCCGTCGGAGGAGGAATGGCGACCTTCTCTGGTTCGAAGAAAGAACAGTAAGGCACAGTTTCGGTAACGTCGGGAAGCTTCTGCTGGCAACGTAGTTCACCATCGTCTGAGATCGTCCATATAGCCGCGGCGATTCTCGTGCCGCCATTCTCGCGGTTTTCTCGCTTTCGGATCACGCACACGCGTGCGCCGTGGCACAAGGGGACCATTTCCGTGTCGAATCTTGGGTCTTCTGCGTTTGGGTCATGTTGCGCAAATTCCACGAGGGTACAACGAACATCGCAAAGAATGGCAGCGTTGCGAAAAAGCGCCTTCTCAAAAACTGGCGCGCCTGACGGGGATGAATGCTGACTTTTCTTTGTGCTGAGTCGTGTCGAGCTGGCGATAGATGAGTGTTTACTGGTATGCTCGGAAATGATAGACCCGACGGCGCTTCGTGGTGAATTGGTAGGTTCGCTGTTCGGGAGTCGACGCCCTGGGCTTGGCGGGCTTGGAGAGAACACGGAAGGTGGTGTAGCTGGTTGTTGTGTGCGGTATGCTGTGATTTTGGGAGACGGCGCAGGAGGTGGCAGTTCGTGGTCGCTCATCTTCGAATCCACTCTGCGTTTCATTTGAACCGATACTGGAAGTGAAGTTTCTCGGCGACCACCCTCACAGGTATCTTCCTCGGCTGTACCGGCAGGCAGATTCGGCAATGTCATCGATTCTCGACGAGGCGTGTTTGAGACATGATTCCAAGATTTGCGAGCGAGCGAAGTCGAGGGGTTCACTGAACTGCCAGCAAACCTATCGCCAATGTCAACTTCGCTGGTTGGAGGCGCACCGCTCTCAAAATCCCAGTCAATTCCCTTGTCCATGACGAGGCCGTTATCGGCACGGGGGTTACTATTTTGATAGCATGCGGAGTGCAGTCTCCATTGTTGTGCATATTCGGTCGAATGTGAAAGCGTGGAATTTCGCGATGCCTGACGGTTGAAGGGACGGTCAAGAATGTACGAATTTACTGGCACGTTAGGAGATCCAGTCAGGTAAGGACCATTGCTGATGGAACCCAGTGTCGAGATCGTGCCATCTGATGCACTGCTGTTTGCCCTTTGATGCATGAACTGTCCAGTGAGAGCTGGAGTTCCATTGGCGATAGCCATGATTATGCGGTGAACGTCGTCAATTTTGTGGATTCGATCGTGGATGCTTGCGACATTCTCCGCCATCGGCATGACGACTCTCTCGAGCCTCGCCAGTGATCGTGATTGGAGTGCTTGCATCGTCAAGTTGATGGTACTGGTATGCATGTTGAGCATATCGCGTAGAGCGGTGATGTCTCCGCCTTCGGTAGTCCATTTCAATGTTTTGTAATTAGCCAGGACGAGGTCAGACCAAGATCGTTCTCCTGTTTGCGATTTGATGATCCAGTATCGCGCAACAAAGCTCTCCAGATCACTCAGCGTACGTTGCGCACTGTCAAGAATAGTCGCTACGGCGAATTTGGTAGTGTCTTCGGCCTTGTCGAGAATGCTGCAGTCGGAGTTGAGGGTTTCCGCCACGAGTTGGAGAGCTTCGCTTAGTCCGTCGGCCTCTCGTTCGACCTCTGCAAACTCTGCAGGTGCGCTTTTCTTGCCCTGTGTGAAAGCTCTCCCGATCCTCCAAGCCGACTGCGACAGCATCAGGATGTCTCCTATCGAAGGAGTCATGGCCATGACGGCGGTAAATAAGCCGATATACGCCTTGCGAAATAGCTGCGGGACAACCTTCGGCGATGATGTGTGCTGTTGTCGTTTGTTCAGTTCACGAGGAGTTCAAGGATGCTTCATGACCGTCCGCACGACTTGATGGCATTCAAGAAGCATGAGTGACGCATGTAAGAGCTCAGCCACTCAAGGCACGTTGCAGGCTGTGCAGAGCAGGAGTAGCAGTCCCGCCAGCTCTTTCATCAACACCTGACAATCCAGGAAATCATCTCGCTTCTCAAGAAGCGTTCAGGCGACAAGCCAAGCGAGTTGTAGGGCTTTCAAGATGGTGGTAGTTACACGGCAAGTGCCATAAGAAGAGCTTGGCCCTGCAGTGTCAACACTGGGGAGAAGCGGCATGTGTGCAGACTGCGTCGACATACGGTTCAAGGATTGTTGTGCGCGTGTGTGAATCCCGCGACGCCATTGGCTTTCTTCCTCTGGAGAAATCGAGGCCGCCAGTTGACGAACTCGCCTAGCTCGACCAGATTCAGGAAACCCATCAGCTTCCAGCTGGAAGGATTGTCATTCCCATCAGTTCTGATCGCTACTGACAAAACCCATAATTAGAATGGGCAGTTCAAGCTTCTTCTCGACTGGCGTGGCAGATCTTCCACACGTGCGTGAAGCAAGTCATCGCCAACCTTTCACAAGGGTTCTTAAGTATTTGGCCAGAATTCTGACTCGGGACGTGTCGGTGGCATGTCCATGGATGAAACTTTGGGCGTGTTGTCTTGTCTGACGGAAGAAGTCTGATGAGCGGCGGTAAAGGCAATGACGGTCCGCAGGTCAAAATGAAGAATCGCCACGTCTGGCCGACCGTTACATAAACACATCTCTACGCGTCCGGGATAAAACAGTCTCTACCCAAGACAAGCGCGAACAACGAGTTTCTAACATTACACGTACCTATCAAGGGAACCAGTATCGACTCCACCCTCTCACCAATGAACAAGACAGCCCCAGTGCCCACCCTCTCCTCACTGCCTAATAGCAGCAATCTCACCCATGGCCGGAAACGCGCCCTCAATCCGCGCCAGCGACTGGCAGTTGCCTCTGAACCCAGCATTGAAACTCATGCCCAAGCAACCACTGACCATGTCGCAGTAGTCCGCACACCCATTGAACGAGCCGGTGAAAGTCCTAGCATCGATCTCGCGGCCTTCAAGAGAGCCCTCGGCTTCCGGGCTGGCATCGCGTTCGCCCAACGAGCCTGCTGCAAGAGCGGCCTCGCGCAGGTCGCTTTCGGCGTCGTTGTTGTTGTCTTCGTCGACATCTTGACCGTCGCGCTTGCGCTTGCCACTCGTCGTGATGATAATTCCGATCAGGTGGGTGTCGCAGAGCACGCCGTAAGCGCTGCCCATCTCGTCCGTGCAGACCTTGCCATTGAGATGCGGACACATGTCGTCTGAACAGCCTGGGACCGGAGCTGGAGTCTCAAAGGTTGGTTTGATGTAGCTGGCCGTTGCGGTCGTGACTGTGAAGTCGTAGGTGTACGAGACTGGCGCCAGGCCGCCGTTTGCTACTCCTGCTGGCGGTGGAGTGTAGGCGCTTTGAGGTGGGAGGGAGGATGTGTAGAGGTCTTCGACTGAGGCTAGGATTAGGTTAGGCTGGATCCTCGATGGTGGTGTTGACTTCATGCTGCGACGTACTGGTTTGGCCGTGTCCGAGGACAGCCAGGAAGGCTACACTAACGACTGCTAATACCAACATCGTGGGGCGAAGATCTTGACTTCTTTGTATGAAAATGAAGGTGTGTATGAAGACTATCGTTCATGGCAAGGCGAGTCTGATCTATCAAACCCTGCACCGAATGTTTGGGGGCGCCCTTCCAGCGCGTTGGAATGCAAAACACGGTCACACGTGCCGCCACCACCACCACCTTCACCACCACTCACAACCCATCGTCAGGAGACCAAACAGCACGCATCCACCTCGTGTCCAAAGGCGCGCCTTCTTCATAAAACCTCAAATCAGTCGACAACCTGATGCGACCCGCCGGGTCTTCATTCTTCGCAGCACCATGAAGCAAGTAAGGGTTGTGGAAAACAACATCACCAGCCTCGTAATTCCCAACGAGCCACTTGCGGGTGTTGCGGCCGTGGTAAGGAGCATTCTCGAGATCTTTCGTGTAGCTCTCGATGTTGTGCGTGAGCTGGCCGTCTCTCGCCATGTTCATGTTGAAGCCCGAGACCCGCTCGTCTGGCGGCAGGTCCATGTTCTTCTTCATGAACTCTGCTTCCATCTCGCGGCCAATGTCGTCCGAGTGCTCCAGGTACACCAGCCCTCCGCCAGTTGCTGGAACGTCTCCAATTGGAACCCACGCGGTGAGGAATTCGGCCTCGCCGGCTCGCAGGAAGAGCCTGTCGTAATGGACTCCCGTGGATAGACCATTGGGCACGTTGTGTCTTAGCATGGTCCGCTTGACCAGCACGTCCTTCTTCCAGCCCATGAAGTCTCGGACGAATTGCCTGAGATGTGGGTGCTCCAGGAAAGCCAAGTAGAAAGGGTGCTTGTGGGCCTCAGTGAGCTTATTCACCCTCTCGATGTCCTCGGGCAAGTCTCGTCCCCCAACACCATTGTGCACGATGGGATCTTCGCGCTCATCGAAGATCCCATCGCGAGGTGAGGTCCCAGGCTTGAGGATTCCAGTCGGAGCCATGAGCTCAAAGTACGACTGTCGCATGTCCAGCACATCCTCCCGCGGCATGACGTTCTTGACCCAGACATAGCCGTCTTCCTCGAAGCGGCGGCGCATTTCGGAGACGGGCGTGTCGATGGGCGTTTCGCGCATCCAGCCCACGTTGGCGTCTTGGAGATAGGCGCCATAGTTGGAGCGTAGCTTGGGTAGCTGTTCTGGCTCGTAGACCAGTTCGTGTGCGGGACGCGGAGCGGTTTGCACTGCAGTTGCCATTTTGTGGACGACAAAAGTTCTCTCGATCCGTTTGTTGTAGGAGAGTCGAGAGGGAAGGGAAAGGTTCGACTGCCTTCAAGCTAGGTATATAAGTGATGCTTTCTCTCTTCCAGGTTACTACATCGAGCCACATGATTTCTTGCTGATGTGACCATGATAGCTACATGCACAGCTCGAAATACATCTATAGCGAAAGAAGGTGGTAGACGGCATGAAGATCAGGCCCTGAACCATAGAAGGAAACTCATTCCGGACGTTGTCCGCTGCAAATTGCCACATCGAGCGTGAGGTTTTGTCTTGTATACAGCGAAAGCTGGTCCTTCGCGCATGAAGAGCCTGATTGGAGTTTGTCTCTCTCCGGTCTCCACTCCGTACCGTTTTAGTCGGGAACTCTTGCCTCCTTGGGATTGACTGGGAATACATACGCATAAGGCCGCTGCAACACACAACCTCACGTGTGTGTTTCCTGGGTAGAGCACACATACTCAAGACTTGAATCATCAGCCTAAAGTCGGACGACAGACAGGATACCAAGACACGACTCCGATGACTACGAGTCCACGACATGCTCATCGGCGATGCCTTCTACAGAAAGCAATGTTCATGACATCAAGGGCGGCGGTGACTTGAACTCCCTAAAAAAGAGTCCAGCTCGATGCGAATGAACCGCATGGGAATCGGATTCGATACCACCTGCTCTGTTAAACTACCCATCTTTTAACAGAGCTGTAAATGACTGAGGTCAGTTGTGCTCGAAGACAGATCATCCAATCAATAATCGTCACCTTACCACGATCAGTAATCAATTTGTCAGCTATCATCTCCCTAGCATCGAAGGATTCAAGACTTGCTCTATTGCTTGCCCACTACATGTAACATCACCTGGCAGTAGTGGGCGTGCTGCGCTTCTTCTTCATTCCTTCCAACCAACCATACGTCAATGCCAGCTATCGGTCGGTTGCTGACAAACTAAACGTTCGTTCTGAGGGCGATGATTGCAGCTCTTGATCCCAATGCCAATCCTACTGATCCTTCGATCAACGGATGACATTGGGGCTCTGGGGCTCTATTACGCCTCTAAAGAGAGTCATGATTGCAAATCAAAGCAGAAAGGACAGACACACACTCTTCCCGCTGATGGAGCATCACATTACATGAAGAGCCAGATCGAAGACAAGTATAAAACCCTCCTTTCCCATCCAGCCCAATCGATCCCCATATACACCACCGCAAACCCACTCGCCAGTCTCTTCTCTGCCCAAAACCAACTCCCCCTCAAAAAAAACCAGAAACCGAAACACAAAAACCATGCCCAACAACCAAGCCTGGCAAATCGCCTCCCCAGGCACCCTCACCCTAACCCCCACCACCAGCAACACCCCACCCCCAACCCCCGGCCCTCACGAAATCCTCATCCGCATCCACGCCTTCGCCCTCAACTACCGCGACATCCTCGTAACAGACCACAGCCCCTCCTACCCGCTCGTCGCCAAACCCTCCCTAACCCCCGGCTCCGACGGCGCCGGCACGATAGCCACCACCGGGCACGCAGTCACAGCGTGGAAACCCGGCGACGCCGTCGTCCTCTTCCCGCACACCTGGCTGCGCGGCTCGGCGCGCAACTACGTCTTCGAGCAGACGCTCGGCGGCGGCGACAGGGACGGCACGTTCCAGCGGTTCGTGCTTGTTGGCGAGGAGTACGCTGTGCGGGCGCCGGCGGGGATGGGGTTGGGGGAGGCTGCGACGCTTTTCACGGCGGGCGTGACGGCTTGGAATGCGTTGTGGTATGGTTGTGGCGGCCCTGGCGGGGAGGAGGAGGGGCGGGTTGGGCGTGGGAAGGTTGTGCTGACGCAGGGGACGGGCGGGGTGAGTTGTTATGCTATTCAGGTGGGTTTTGATGTTCTTTTTTCTTTTGTCTTTGGTTCTCTTCTTTCATTTTTTTCTAGTACTCACAGCCCCCACCAGATCGCCTCCGCCGCCGGCGCCACCGTAATCGCGACCTCGTCCTCCGACGAGAAACTCGAAATAGCGCGCCGTCTGGGCGCCACGCACACGATCAACTACCGCAAAACGCCCGACTGGTCGTCGGAGGCGTTGAGACTGACCAACGGAGCCGGCATAGACATCGTAGTCGACGTAGTGGGCGGCGCAGATCTCCTGCACTCGGTCGCCAGCCTGCGGTACGGAGGGCGCGTGGCGCTGCTGGGCCTGCTGGACAAGGAGGACGAGCCGGTGTCGTTGACGCAGCCGTTGCTTTATGGGGGGAAGACTAGTAAGTTGATTGAGAGCGGATCTTCAACTCTGTGAATGGGTCTGACTTTTTGGTTTTTTTGCAACAGTTCAGGGAAGATTGGGCGGTGGGAGTCGGGAGATGATGGAGGAACTCTGTGCTTTCGTTGAGAAGCATCAGTTGCACCCGCCGATTGCGCGGGTGTTTAAGTTTGAGGAGGCTGATAAGGCGTTGGATGCTCTGAGGGAGTTTACTGGGGTTGGGAAGATCGTTGTTGAAGTCTGATGTCGCTGAATTGGACGACGTGGGTCTCCGAGTGGTGTGCGTCGAGTCAGGTAGTAGTTCATGCTACAAAGCATCGGTATTTTTGGAAGAAGACTCTAGTCCATTGAGTCTTAGACCATTCCATACTTCCTCTCCTTGTCCTACGAGCGGGACAATAGGATTGATTATGCACCGTTGCCTTTTAGCGCATTCAATCCCAATCACATTCACTTACAGTTAGGTCTTTTCATAGTTGATGTGGTGAAGAAGTGAAGTCTCAAGATCTCGGGTAAGTTGGATGCGCATCGTCGGCACCGAACGTAGACTGTTTTGATTTTGAATGTTTTACAGGTTGAATCTCGTGCGCACCTTCTCGGCGTGTGCGCTCCATTCCCAATCTTGCCCACTTGCACGTTGGATACCCTTGTCAACGCGTCTGAGCTTCATTGTAAAGCGAGGGCCCAACTCTTGCAGACCAGCTCGAATCTCCTCGGCGCCCTTCATAGGCTTGCCATCCACGTCTTGGATGACCTTTTCTGTCGCGCGCTTGTCTCTGAAGATATATCGGTGTCGTCGGAAGAAGATGTAATCGCGCTGGTTGTGGAGGGTGATGACTTGACGGCCCTCGATCTCCGGCCGGGGAGGGAAGAGGGATTTGAAGAGATGCGCGGCTACGACACCCAGGGGTGTGCGGAAGCCGTTGAGGATGAGTTCTGGGAAATGGCTGGTGGCGTTGCCGTGGCCGGGCAGCTTTTTGCCAGGCACGAAGTTGGAGATGCTGAAGTGGAACATGGGCCCGTGGGGTAGGAAGACGATGTCGAGTCCTGAGGGCACCTTTTTGTGCAAAGCCTGGTTCAGGATGACCACGTGTGTGAAGTCTCGTGCGGCGGCGTACTTTGAGATTTCGCGGACCGAGTATTTGTAGGCGTGTGCGTGTGCTGAGCGGCGCACGTATTTGCTGTTGGGGAACAGCTCTGTGAGCATCTCGGCTTCGTCGTGGAGCATGCTGTTGATGCTCGTTGTGATGAGGACCTTGGGCTCGTAGTCTTCTGCTAAGTTGAACAGGCCCGGGAATCGTGCGCTCAGGTTTTCTGGCGTGAGACCAACGTCTGTCGCCATAGAAGGTGCTTCGCTGGGTGCACGCGCATCTCGCTCGTCGTCTTCACCGTCGTCCTCGCCGTCGTCTTTTTCGTTATCGTCGTCCGAGTCACCCAGCATACTGTCAACATCGTCGTCCTGTTCCTCGCCTTCCACCTGCTTCTTGACTGCAGCTTCATCTGGCTGGCTTTGCTCGACTTCAACCTTCCTGCGCTTCGGGTTGAGCACATCTATGCTGGCACCAAAGGCTCCGTCGCCTGCGTCCGGGTCTGCATCGTCCCACGTTCGCTTCGACTCTAATGTCTTGGGTACATTCTTTGCGACTCTCCGCGCACGCTCCTCGGGGTTCTTGTCTTCCTGGCGTCTTCGCTTGTGCTTCAGGTCTCTCTTCTCATTTTCTTTGATACTCTTCTGCTTGCGATGCTGCTCTCCTCGCTTGATTTTGTTCTGAATCCTGAAAGCGCCTGATCCGACCATTTTGACGGCGTGCAGAGTGCTGGGAGTGAGTTGTTAGAGACTGGTGGGTTTTGTCGCAAAGTCGATGGTTCGAGGCTCTGCTAGGATGCAACTTTCGTGAATTTCTGCCGCCCTCTTCACTTCTTCACACCGCCCGACGGATCGGCTTGGCTTGTCCGCATCTTCGCCGCAACACCGAGAGGGCGACGATGAATGCGCTGTGAAGCAACGACATAATCAGCTACCACCACCCACCACCACAATGGCCTCTCCAGCATATTACGAGTCTCTTTTGAGCTCAGCAAAGCGGTTGAGGGTATGTCATGTCGGTATCCACTCAACATGATACTCACATACTAACCAACGACATCCAGATATCCGCTCCCAAGACTTCCCTGAAGCGCAATGCCATCCAACAAAGATCCATAACCCAGCTCACATCCGCCTCCGAAACGCCCTCGCAACCCTCGCAACAATCGAAACGAAATGCATCAGAACTCGCGACCAAGGACGATGCGCTCCGACAAGAACTGCGCCAGATCCGTCTCCCGAAAGCCGTCCAGGCCACCTTCCTGACACCGCTGAAGCGCACACCCACATACGGCATCCCGGTCTGCGACCTGCAACTACGATCATACTCGGTTCGCAATCTCGAGGTCTTTGCCGACTTCTGCCTGCGTGCCGCATACTATCTCAACCTGCCCGCAAAGGGCCCCGTACCGCTTCCCAAAATCACCGAGCGCTGGACCGTTCCCCGCGGTAACTTCGTCCACAAGAAGAGCCAGGAGAACTTTGAGCGTATCACCATGCGCCGACTGGTGCAGATCCAGGACGGCCACCCAGACACAGTTGCGCTTTGGCTGGCATACATCCAGAAGAACAGGTACTACGGCGTGGGCATGAAGGCCAACGTCTTCGAGCACGGTGGTCTGGACGTCGCCAAGGACATGGATGCTGAGGCGGGTCAGATCTCAGATGCAGTCAGGGAGAAGCTCGAGTTGCTTGGTGGCGGCCGGGCGATTGGGTCTGTTCCTGCCGAGGAGCTCGAACAGATGATTCACGATGAGCCTTTTAAGGCTGGGTATGGTGCGTATGGCGCCATGAGCGAGGCCGAGAGCGTGCCCAACGCTTCGCAGAGATTCACCCAAGTCCCTGTGGACGTGAACGAGAAGAACTGAGGTCTGCGCATGCAGCTTGAGATAAGAAAAACTAAGGAGAGGGACATCTTGAGAAGTGTGCCGGAATGCATTGGTGGCCCGGCGAGACCGCCATGTGCGTCCGACTGGTCTGGAAAAAGAAAGAGGCTGGTTCGAGAAGCCAAGGTCTTCACTGCATGGGAAAGAATGGACGTAACGAGCAGAGCGGCAAGCATGTGATTCGTTTGTATTATATCGTCGAAGAGGGCATACATGTATTGATCAAATGACAAAATCCCAGTGCTGAACGAATTCATCGACAGCTCAATCCACCAGACCCTCTTCGTGTGCTTTGATCTGGAGCGCCAGGAACTTGGAATAGATCCGACACAGCGCCAGACTACCACCCATGAACCAAAGCTTAGGATGCCCTGAGGGACGCCACATCTGGATCTGTCAGTAACATTCCTCACGAGGACATCAAGGAATCTTCTCACCGTTCTGATCTCGCCTTCATCGTCAAGATCCCACACCTCCTTACAGCGATCAGCAATCTTATCACCCATGGCCTTTCGCAGCGTGGTATTCATGGAATCATAGCCAGTGGCGAGAACAACAACATCAGCTTCCAGCTCACGACCATCGGCAAGGATCAACGACTTCTCGCCGAACCCTTTGATCCCGTCAGGACTCTGCTCAAGCTTGATCTTGCCATCGATAAGAAGCTGACTAGCTCCAACATCGATATAGTACCCGCCACCGCGCGTGACGTACTTCCGGTAGATGCCAGAACCATCATGTCCAAAATCAAGCTTGAAGCCAATCTTCCTCAACCCGTCAAGGCTCTCCTTCTCAGCTGCGGCGATCCGCTCGGTACCGCCGACGTTCAGAGCGAACTGCACCGGAATCGGCAGACTCTGCCCAAACACATCCGCATCGTCCGTGTCTGGGCCGCCTTCTTCGTAAAGGCCTTCGTGGAGCATGAACAGCCCCGTTTTAGCCGAGATGACATAAGTCCCACTCCTCTGCAGCATAGTCACACTCGCGCCGTTCTCGTAGTAGTTCTGCGCGACGTCGTGGCCGGAGTTGCCCGTTCCCACGACAACGACTTTCTTGCCCGAGACGTCTCCTTGGAACGTGGCGTCTTTGTGCTGGCTGCCGTGATAGACTGTGCCGGCGAATGAGTCTTGGCCCGGGAAGGTTGGGACTCTAGGCTCGCCGGCGTGGCCGGTGCAGAAGACGACGTGGGACGGGGTCATCTTCCTCGTGGAGCCGTCGCCTCGCGTGATGTCGACGGACCATGTTTGTGTTTCGTCGGAGAAGTCGGCGGTTGCGATTGTCGATTGCAGCCAGATGTTCAGCTCCATGGCGCTGGCGTAGATTTCGAACCAGTCGGCTAGCTTGTCTTCGACTTGTTAGCTATGCGATTGGGAAACAGTCAGATCCATATCCCTTACCTTTCGCCGAAAAGATGGGCCAGTTACGAGGGAAATCCATAAAGGCCATGTGCGTGTACTGGACTGGGTCGTGGGTGACGAGAGTGCGGTAGCGATGCCTCCAATTATCGCCCACGCGCTCGTTCTTATCAACGATCAAGACCGAAAGTCCAAGCGCCTGCAGCCGGGCACCCAGGTTGAGCCCAGACTGCCCTGCGCCCACGATCAGAACAGCCGGCTGTTCGTCTAGGAACTCCTTCTGGCGCTCTCGCCTCTCGTACCAGTTGCCTTCGACAGCGCCTCCCTTGAGAGAGTTGTTGCCGCCATGAGGCCGGTTGTACCCGGCGATTTCTTTCGCGCAGTGCAGTTCCTGGAGCGCAGTGTAGATCATGTGCGCCATCCACGCACCGTTCGGCAGGCAGACCAGTCTGACCATACCTTTGCCGATGCCGACATTCGTCTCGAACGAGAACATCGACTCGACCCTTTCGAACAAAAAAGTCAGTACTTTTCCCTGGAAGACATCGGGATTCTCAATGGCGAAAGCTTACCATTCTAGGTCATCAATCGGCGTCTCCTTCTTCGGAGCAAACTGGCCAGTCTCGTACGCTCGGAAGTTACGGAAACCGACTTTACCAAGCCTGGGATCAAGCATGTCGACGATGTTCCTGATCCCTCGCTTGGTGTGGAACTCCCAACCGACGGCCAGCTGGTCGCGCCACCAGCCATCCTCGTGGATCAGACCACCGAGCTCGCTCGCTTTGCCGCTTGCGAGAGTGGACTCAAATGCCGAGAGCCATTTGGCGACGATGGCTGCAGAGGAAGAGACATTTTGCACGGAAACGGCTGCGCCTGTTTTGCAGAATCTGGGGAGTGAGATGTCGTGGATTGATGCGACTGCTGGGGCTGCCATTTTGGGTGGTTGAGAGATGGGTTGTGACTAGGTTGGTTGATTGAGGAGGAGTCACAGGCTGACCTTTTGGGTTCATATACCCGTTTTCTTGTTTGTGGAGCTCGTGGCGACATGACACCAGCTGTGCATCACACTCCATGTCGGTGCCTGAAGACCGAGAGTTGTTTGTCGGTCGTCAGGCCGTACGGCTTTGAACGCCGTTGTGCGGTGGTGGACGTGGTGTGGTGGTGTTCTGATGCGGTGGCCGGACACGTCTTCGGCGTGCACACGGCCCGGCGGGGACACAACCTGAAACACACACGTGAGGGGTCAACAGAGTGCAGATCCAGAGGATCGTTGGGGAACAAACATGGTGGCAGCGCCGAGGTCCGTTGGAGAGAACGCAATTGTCGACATTATTCACGGTGGCACGAACAGAGTCCACGTGGGTTCGAGCAAGGATGTGATCGGACCGTCGCTCATCTTGTCTTGCAATTTACACCTTTTGATCCCCTCTGTTGGCAAGTTTACAGTAAGATCGGGTCCACATTGTTCGCCATTGACCGTTGGCAATCAGGTCAGAATGGCCAGAACAATAACAGGTGAGGTTTTCCTCAAACGACTCGATGTCACACACGATCGTCCCATCGATCCTGAGCCGAGAGTGCAAACGAACTCGCCATCGACATGCCATCTGGAAAGTCACAATGATATTCACCTTGCAAAATAAATCGATACAACAGTGTCTTGCCCAGCACAGATCAGTTCAATCGGCATCTCCTCGACAACAAACACACGCATCACCAAGCGCAATGCCCGCCATCAGCTCTAACATCCGCCCCCGTAACATAGCTGCTCCCATCAGCTAGCAGGTAAACGATGCCGCTCAAATGTTCCCTCACTTCGCTCAATCGGCCTAACATGTTACCTCCTTCCCACAACTCCCTCAGACCCGGCACCGCCTCAACCGTAGGCATCGTGATCGGCGTCTGGATGTATCCCGGACTAACGGTGTTGACCCTGATGGGAGGATGCGCCCCATCGTTGCCCCATTCCGCGGCCAGATTGCGCGCCATCTGGAGCACGGCGGCTTTGCTAGAGTTGTAAGCAACGGTCTCGACGCCCTTGTTCGCCACGGTCCCGCTCATGGACGCGATGAGGACGATGCTTCCGGGCGTATTGGTCGCGTGCATGATCCTCGCGACTGCTTGCGCGCAGAGGAACGTTCCGGTGACGTTGACGTCGAGGATCCGCTTGAACGCTTCGTGGGAGTATTGGGTTGCGTGTTGTTTGCCGGATATGCCGGCGCACGTGACCAGGCCGCGGATTGGCTGAGTTGAGAGACGGGAGGCTTCTTGCATGGCGGCGGTCACGCTGGCTGGGTTTGTCACGTCCAACGAGATGTAGTGCAGCAATCGCCCCGTGGCAGCGGAGTTTTCGACGAGGTCGTCTTTGGGAAAGCATCAGCGAGAGATCATGGCTTTGGGGGGCATGGAGAGCGAACGCACCCCATATGTCCGCTGGTGGTTTGGGCGGCATGTCAGTGACTACGACATCCGCACCAGAATGAAGCAGCGCTCGAACGAGGCCAACACCGAGACCGCCCAGTCCTCCGGTCACTGCTCGAAGTCAGCATTGCCCAATCTATGGAAAGATCGGGTTGCGGCCCTACGAATGATTGTTCTTTTTTCCAGCCGAAACATCTTTGATAAATCGGTCTGGATTCCGGGCCCGTTGGCTCCAACAGAGATGTTCGACTCGTTTAAATGGCCGTCGGTGCCCACGCTCGTTCCGTTGTGGGCGTTGACGTTGCTGGTTCCGTTCATGATGTTGTGTATTGCAGTGATCAGCTATCGTAGACAAGATGGTCCAGAGGACACAAGTTGAACAACGTGTTTGCAACTCAGGTCGTATGTTGTTTTGCGGATCCGAACGAGCATCTCGCCGTTTCGGAATTGACACGGCCCGAACAGGGACACTGCGGTATGACCGTTCAAGCCTGCAGTGTCACCGTAGACCTTGGGCCATAACACATGGTGATGATGCTGTATTGTTGGCTGACATGTGATCACAGGCGCGATCATCGATTAAGAGAAATGTTTTCTCCAAGAGTCAGGGAATCTCACGTCTGGATACGGTTCATTGCATCTGGTTTGACAGGATCATTCCACACATTCCTAGCGCTGATCATAGTACATGCAGACTTATGTACTCATCACCTCCGTCCCAAACGCCGGTGATTCGCCTGGACTTAAGCTATCCGCCCATTGAGTGAGCTGATCAGCTATCTCGAAAGTGGAGAAAGTCAGGTCATAGAACTCGCGAGGCACTTTCGACAGAGCTATCGGCGTTCTGTAGTCCGCGACAGCGATCCGGATGACGTTCTCGTAGCTCCTCGCCAACTGCCATCGTTTGCCACTGACGTGCAGGGCGAAGGCAAGCGAGTGCAAATTCACGGGCACATCGGCGTCTAGCGCTTTGGAATGCACAATGTAGAAGCGAGCCGCCACGAATATCGAGAAGAGGAGATGTGGATTGCATGACAGCATCTCACTTTCTGTCATCTGGCGGACCTTGAACGCCATGTTTTCGCAGGCGTAGACACAGCGGTTGCTTGCAAAAGCCCAGCTGTCTGCGAGTGTGTCAATGCCTGAAGGACATGGAGCCCGTCTCTGGAGCAGCGTTATGACTGCAGTGTTGAGGACACAATTGGTCAGCACGAAGAAGGGATCCATCTCCGGGCGTTCGATGTTGGTCTTCTCGGCGTTGATGAGACGATAGACTCCCGCAACGAATTCGCCACGCCAGTTTGTAAGGCTTTCGTCGATCTTCTGCGCCTCGCTCTGCCAGGAATCACGTTCCTCATATACATCCATTGCCACTGGCTTTCGTACGAATGTTTGGACTGTCTGCAACTCACTCAGAGCAAGCATGACGCATAATGAAAACGCCGAAGAGTAATTTGATGGACGCAAAGGATGCTGCCCGATGACAGTGTCCGACTGCGACCAGACCCAGTCGCTACACGGTAACAAGGGATTGACAGGCGCCTGGAGGAATCCGAGTTGGTGCTTCGAGCCAATCGTCGATATGCTGTCTAGCATCTCAGTCATCCAGTATGCTCTGAGGAGTTCTTCATGCTCTATCGTGTTGTGTGCGACACTCGTCGATCTCTGCAAAGCTAGTGCATTCGGACTGGTACTCGTGGTGCCGGAATATGTTTCCACGACTTCTCGTAGCCCGAGGGATGTTCCAATCCTTGATTGTGGGTTAGTAACGAGCTCGACAGCTACGAATTGATCTCCATTTGACACTCACTTTCGGCACATTGCCAGCAGATTGCCGGCCTCCGCTGTACATCCATTACCGTACTGCATCATCGACAAGACCAGCAGTGCTTGTATAGAGTCCAGGCAAGGCGCATTGAGCGCCGCGATAATGGTAACGTTCTTCAATTCCGTCCCTTGAGCATGAGAGTCCTTCGGCGACCCATTGACATTGTCAACCGACCCAACGGTGGCTGCAGCTATAGCTTGCAAAACTAATGGTCGACCAGTATCCGCTATGTTGGTAAACGTCTTCAAGCATTGTAACAACGTCTGTTGATGCAAAAGTGGGAACCATGGATGATACTTCTCAAACCACGTACGGCAACTTTGTGAGATTCCTGGCTCCGCAAGCAGAGTTCTAGTAGACATGTTATTGGCCGTCGCCCGGAAAGACTCGTCGTTTGGAGTTTGACTAGCCAACGAGTAATGGCCAGTCACAGAATGTCCAGAGATGGAATGACTTCCAAGATATGAGCCATCGGAGAGCCGTGGGTCGACATCCGGGAGTGAAGACGCATCATAGGCCGGCTCCAGCGAGTGTGACCTTTGCCTCTGTCGCTGAGCGGTGTTGGGCGATGTGACGCACTCTACAGCAGTGACACGCTCCTCCAACATGATGAGCCTGGCTTCCAACTGTGCCACATAACCAGCACGGACTCCGGGCTGACGCTCGCTGCGATTGTATTCACACTTGAAGTTGGACCTCGAACATAGTCCGCACTTGGGCCTCCGTCGGTCGCACGCCACTTTTCTCTTGCGGCATATCGCGCAACTGTACGGTTGTCAGTGCTTGTGAGTGTCAGTTCCAGACATCAGTACCCACGCGATCCTTCGGTCACGGTCCGCCGCCGACGACGGTGAAGCCATGATGGGATGGTCAAGTCGATGTCAAGGGATTGGAGAAGAACAGTCAAGTCGGCGTATGTCTCGCCGCATGACGGACCGACACAGAGATGCTATCCAGGTGCTGTGTTCCAAGGTTGCCCTCATCGGCGGCCCGTGTCACGCCGCGTACTTCTCCGCACCAAACCCCAACCCCCCGCGCCCATGTCCACTCCAAGGCTCCAATCCTTCGGCCTTTCTTTCTTTCTCTTCACCACAGCCTCCCTGTCTCGTACCCGCCGCGATAGGACCTGGTCAATGTCACACGACACGGTGCCGTGGCGGCCGTCTCGAGTCACGGTCCTTGGATGTGGCGTCTGTCTTGTTTACCCTTGCTATTTCACTCCACAATCCTAACAGTTAGTTCGCGGGGTGTGCCATGGGGAAGAAGCAAAATGCAAATGCATAAATACCAATGGCAATGTCCGAAGAAATGGGTCTGTTGGTTGGATGTACTTGCACGGCCTGTCGAAATATCCATTTGAACGTGAATCACGATGTTGGAAGGCTATCCTCTCGAAATCACATTGACGACTGCTAATGCTGCTGCTCAGGCATGGTACGGCTACGAGCAAGTAAGTTCAATGAGGTCTAGTGTCGATTGGCCAGAACTGACAGTCTGCAGGGCATCATAGCCGGCATCCTCATCAGTCCACACTTCCTGGGAGCTTTCCCCCAACTATCACGCCCGAGTATCGAAGGAATCTTCATCAGCAGCTTTGCTCTAGGAAACCTTGTCGGTTGCATCTTGACTGCTTTCCTCGGTGACTGGCTTGGTAGGAGGAAAACATTATGGGTTGGAGCACTCATCTCGGCGACTGGCGGAATACTACAAGCGGCTGCATACTCATTTCCAATGCTGATGATTGGGCGGGTTGTCAGTGGACTTGGCAATGGTACTTGACCATCGACGCCATTTCACGATCAATGCAATCAACACTAACACTTGACCAGGAATGACTTCCGCTACATGCGGCGTATACCAAGCAGAAGCCACTCGCGGGTCCCGAAGAGGCAAGATGTCCGTCATCGTGGTCTTGCACAACGTAGTCTTCTACATGATCGGAAGCTGGCTCACACTCGCGACCTCATACATGCCCAACAGCGGACAATGGCGCGTGCCATTCGCACTGCAGCTATTCCCAGCATGCTTCCTGGGTCTTCTGGTCTTCACACCAGAATCACCACGCTGGCTCGTCCTTCGGGGCAGAGATGACGAAGCCATCGAGTCACTACGCAGGTACTTGGGCAAAGGCCTGAAGTCCAACGATCCCCTCGTTCAGGACGAATACAAATCGATCAAAGCTGCCGTCATGATAGAACGACAAGCCAACATTTCTCTGAAAGAAGTCGTCCTCTGTCGAGATCGATCCAGCCACTTGAAGCGCATGCTCCTCGGTATGGGAGGGCAGTTCATGCAACAGATGGGCGGAATTAATGCCCTAAATTACTACTTCAGTATAATACTGAAGGATAGTCTCGGCTTCTCCGACCTAATGGCCCGCATATTGACCGGGGTCAACGCAACCTCTTATTGCATTTCGACCGCCATGGCCTTCTGGATCATCGACCGTCGGGGCCGTCGATTCCTCATGCTGACAGGACTGCTCTTGCAAGGAGCCGCGTATGTCATGGTAGCCGTCGCTGTTGCAAAGTTATCATCTGCTCCTCAACAAGTAAGTTGCAATACTTATGGATGTGCATGTACTCATCACACTAACATTTACAGTGGGGAGCCGTCGCCATCACTTTCCTTTTCGCATACTACGCCTCTTTCGGTTGCACATGGGTATGGCCTCTCGAGAGTACCAATGCTTTCGACGTTCACTAACGTACTCGCAGTCAGTTCAGATGTTGTCGACGGTCACAGATTCACCGATTTCTCGAATGGGAGACAATTCGAGGATGACATGTGCTAATCCACGTCTACAGGGGCATGGTACCTTGGATCTACCAAGCAGAGATCAACTCTCTATCGATGCGAACCAGGTATGAAAAAATGCCATTGAAACATTTCTCAAATGAATAACAATAGCTAACCATCTCAATCTCATCTCAGAGGCGCCTCCGCCGCAGTCGCAACAAACTGGATCTTCGGCTTCGTCTGCACTCAATTCACGTCGGTCGGCATCCGCAACCTAGGCTACAAATTCTACATCAGTAAGCAATCAATACCTCTACCCAAGATACATACAGGCTCAAAGTGCTAATCTTCCATTGAACGAAGTGTTCGCCGTCTTCAACCTAGCCTTCGCGCCGCTAGTATTCTTCCTATACCCCGAGACCGCGAATCGCACCCTCGAGGACCTCGACGACTACTTCGACAGCACGACCTCGCCGCACCGCACCATCATCCCCATCGGAGACAGAGTCGCAAAACAGCATCGCCGACCGGCCGAAGCGATCGAAGCCGAGCGGCGGCGGGTGGAAGCCGCGGACTTTGCCGCCGCGGATGATGGTGGTGCTGTGGTTAAGGATGGGAAACGGTTTGTTGAGCATGTGGAGGTGGCGGGGGAGTAGTGAGTTTTGAGAGAGAGAGAGAAATATATATATTTATATATATATATATATATAAGAGGTAGAGAGGCGGTGTTGATGAGTGTATTGAGTATATTGAGTATATTAAATTAAAACAAGAACCCAAGACAAGACGCTCAACACTAAAAAAACAGAAGGAAATAAGATAAAATTAAACCAAAACTAATAAATGATTATGATTATGAACATTGTACTGTTTTGCCCTTTTTCCCATCCACAATCCACATCCACATCCACATTCACATCGAACCCTCCAATCGAATCCTCCAATCAATCGAATCAGAATCTAATGCTGCTTCTTCCAAAACTTAGTAACAATCCACTTAGCGCCGAAGCCCAACTTCTTCATCTTGTCACCACCACCACTGCTCTTGCCGCTCGACGTCCTAACGCGGAAGAACCAGTACAGCAGCGTAGCAGCGGCGATGTTGAAAAACACGTACACCCACATGAGGCCGAAGTTCCTCCACCTCTCGGACCAGAAGATGTTGCTGCCGTTGAGGTACTGGTCGGCGACGCTGAGGGCGCAGTAGCGGCAGTCAGCGGTAGCTTCTGGATTCTGGAGCGTCCCGGGGGCGAGGGCCAGGTAGGGGGCCAGGTACTGCTGGCAAGTCTGGCCGAGGTCGGGGGGGCTGAAGATGGAGACTTCGGCGGCGGCGCATTCGACGCCGCGGCCGTGCAACATTGCGGCGGAGATGCCAGCGACCCAGTAGGTGAGCGGGGAGACGCGGTACATGAAGATCCAAAAGCCGGGGAGGGCGTCGGGGGTTTGCATGACGCCGCAGAAGATGAGGGTCATGGAGAAGAGGAGGGTGACGATTGCGGAGGCGGTTTGGGCGTCGGGGAGGGCGGCGATGACGAGCTGGCCAAGGGTGCTGGCGTAGATCATGAAGACGACCATGAAGAGGAGGACGAGGCCTTGGCGTTCGGAGCTCTGGATGCCTACGACGGGGTAGTAGAAGGTCTGGGGGAGTCAGTCAGTGGGGGTCTTGGGACGAGGCGGTTTTGGTAATGCCGTGGAAGACTTACGGCGAAGATGAGGATGCCGGCGAAGATTTGGTAGGGGATCTCGACGATCACGTTGGCGATGAAGAAGGCCTTCCAGCTGTAGGCTTTGCTGGGTCTCTCGCGGACCTCGTAGAGCGAGCGTTGGCTGACGAAAAGCGGCATGATTTGGTTGACCAGCGTGGTGAAGATCGTAGTGACCATGAACACGGAGAAGAGCACGTTCTGCATGCCTTGTTGGGAAGTATCGGCATCGTAGAACGAGAATCCAATCTGTTGATGTTGTTAGTGAGAGCTCTTGAACGAGAAGCATGTGAGACAAAGGTTTAACTTACGAAAAGTCCAGCGGCGATGCTGAGCATGAACTTGGCAAGGATGTACGACGGCATGCGCCAGTACTGGCTAAAAGCCCGCTTAGTGACTTCAGTCAACTGCTGCGGGAAAGGCATGGCGAATTCCGAGTGGGCGTTCTCGTCAGTCTCCTCGTCCTCGTGGGAGTTCGCCTTTTCGCGTGCAATCTCATCGATACCGTGCTGGACCTCCTTGGCTTCTTCACTGCCTTTCCAAGTCTCAAACCAGTCGTGGTCCTTTTGTCCGGCGATCTCGAGCATGTACTCGGCGGGGTTTTCGTCATCGCCACACTTGCGAGCACCGTTGCTGGAGAAGTAGTTCAAGAGAGTTTCCGAGTTGGGTCCGATGTCGCCGAAGTAGACGGTCTCGCCTCCCTTGCGCAGGAAGAGAAGTCGGTCGAATTGTTGGAACAGAATGGCTGAAGGCTGGTGGATGGTGCAGAGGACGGCTTGTCCGTTGTCCGCAAGCTTGCGCAGGAAAGCGCAGATGGCCCAGGAACTTTGGGAATCCAGTCCACTGGTTGGCTCGTCGAGGAACAAGAGGAGTTTAGGCTTGGCTGCAAGTTCAACACCAATGGTGAGGAGCTTGCGTTGCTCGACGTTGAGACCCTCGCCAGGAACGCCAACCACGGCCTCGGCGAAGTCCTCCATGTTCAGCATTTTGATGACGTCCTCGACGTAGTCGTACTTTTCCTTCTTGCTGACGTTCTTCGGTTGTCTCAGCATGGCTGAGAAACGAAGGGATTCGCGAACAGTAGAAGTGGCCATGTGTAGATCTTGTTGCTGGACATATCCGGTCTTGCGTTGGAAGCTGGAATCGAGAGGCTTGCCATTGACAAGCATGTCGCCGGTGATCACGCCCATGGACGTGCGTTGAGCGAGTACATCGAGCAATGTGGTCTTGCCAGCTCCACTGGTTCCCATGAGAGCGGTCAGTGTGCCGGGCTTGACCCAGCCAGAAACGCCGTTGAGCAGTCTGCGGGGGTTGCCCTTGATTTCAATGTCGTACACCACGTCTCGCCAGGTGAAAATATCGGTTTGCGGCGGGATGACGTTGACGTCGTCCTCTCCTTCCTTCTCAGTACTCTCGGCAGCCTTTTCAGAAGCACCCATTTCGGAGTCACTTCCATCCTTCTTGTCTACATTCTTCAGGTGTGCGGGAACGTGACCACGGCGGAAGACCAAGACTTCAGCGGTTGACGAGGTGGACGAGTTGATCTCAACCGCGACAAAGTAGAGAGCCAGGAAAGCGAAGAGGAAGCCGAGAAGGATACCAAAGTTGCGCCAGACGTGCGAGTAGTAGTAGCCGTATTGTTCAGCGATGAAAGCATCGCCAGACACTGTTCGCTCTCCAGCCACTGCGCCACGGGTCGAGCAGATGAAAGAATCTCCGACCAAGGGGGTGTAAGCTGGGACGAATTCGGAACAGGTAAATCTTCTTCCATGAAACTCGTTTGCGACCATGATCTCAAAGGCGTAGTACAACGGGTTGATCCATCTAATCCAAGAGAACCAGGGATGCATGTAGCTGACTGGAAGCACGAAACCAGTGTAGATGACAATGGCAAGTACCAGAACACCAGAGAGCGCCATTGCCTGAGAAACGGTTTTCGTAACAGCCGCCATGGTTCGGAAGATGGCTGCCATCACGAATGTACTGACGTATGCAATGAGCTGCGAAAGTATCAGTAAGGCTCAGAAAGATAGGAGCCATTAGAAAAGCTACTCACGAAGAAAATGAAAAATTGATCGGGTGTTCGGCGAAGGCCAGCCATGAAGTAGATGATCAGGTTGAAGCACACTGCTTGCGCGAACTTCAACGGGATATCGACAACGATGCCAGCAATTGCCTGGATTTAGGTGTCAGCGAAGTCCAATTCGGAGTGAATGTAATATCTCTCAGGGGACAAATCGATCGGGACAGACTGCTGCCAGCGTTGACCTCGCCTGTCCGAGCTCATTTGCTCCCCAAGAGAACAAGTTGAGACTTACCTCAGTCGCAGGATGGTAAAAGGCGTATGACTTGTGCTTCTCCACGATCGGTCGCTGGGCGTACAAAGAGTTGATTTCAGAGATGGCACTCAAAGCATTGAGCAAGACTGCGAAGAAAAGGACTGATCCTTTGGCGAAGAAACCGGCGCTGGCGTTGGGGGTGCCGAAGAAGACGGAGCCGACGATCAATGCCATGATGATGTTACCAATGATGGGGGTAAAGGTAGATGCCTTATCGTTCCAGATGCGTTGAACGGCCCGCTTCATGTTCAGCTTGATCTGCATCGGGATGGAAACAACGTAGGGCGATTTGGGTCGGGTGTGATCCGCTTGAGAGTCAAGCTTCGAAGCACGGAACTCCTCGAGCTTACCGGCATCACCAACCGGGAATTCTTGCTCGTGGGCTTCGATTTCCTTTTGAAGGTGTGCAAAGTCGGGGCTTGCCCGCCAGTAAGCCTCGAAGTCGTCTGCTGTGCGTGGAACTTGCTTGTCGAAGCCTTCCCTAGCCTGCCTCTCGGACGGGTTGGTGACACTCGTCAAGAAATCGCCTGTCGTCTGGCGAGGAGGGCAGTACCATCCCATCTCTTCAAAGTACTCTTTAGCGCGGTGGGTTGAGCCAAAGAAGATTTGTCGCCCTTCGTACAGCACTACTGCCTTGTCGAACAAATCGTAGATAGCCTGACTTGCTTGGTAGATCGCGACAATGTGTGAGCTTCCTACTAGGTTTGCGGTTTGTCGAAGAGATTTGGTGAACGTCAAAGCCGTGGCAGAGTCAAGACCTCTGGTCGAGTTGTCCCACGCGGCGAATGGCGATCCCGAGAGTGCCATTTCTGCAATGGACACACGCTTCCGTTCGCCACCTGACACACCACGCACAAAGTCGTCACCGACCTTCGTGTTGTACGTGTGGCTCAAACCATACACAGCCATGATAACCTGTGTGATGTGTTTGACGAATTCTTGACGTGAGATGTCGTCAGCGCGGTGACTGGGTGCGCGAAGGGCCGCAGCGTGTTCGAGCGTTTCGCCGACAGTCAAATGTGGGAAGTGCTTGTCAACTTCTTGGTTGTACACGACCTCGCCTTTAAACTCCTTCATCATCTGTTGCTGGGGAATGCCGTTGTAATGGACTGTCGATTGTTCATCCACTTGAAGACCGTGCATCTCACCGGTCATGGTCTTCAACAAGGTGCTACAGCCAGAGCCTGGTCTTCCGAGGACAATGAGCATCTCGCCATTCTTCACCAGGATGTCAAAGTCGCGGATGATAGTCTTGGGGGTCTTCTTCCCGAAGCTGAAGTTCTCAGAGAATCGAAGTGGTGCCATCAGAACACTGCCGACGTTCTTCTGCAGGTTTAATGCAGAGCCGGTACCTCGAACAGTGACGTTCTTCATGGTGACTCCGGCACGAGCCAATTTCACATCGTCCTGTTGGTCTGTGTTAGATCTTGCCTTTTCTATCGTTATGGATGAAAAGTAGAGGGCTTTCCACTTACCTGGTCCACTGCGCGCATCACAAATCTGATCCACTTGTAAAGGTCGAATTTCGGGCTGTTGGGGTCGAGTTCATCTTTGCCGCGCTCAAGACCTTCCAGAGTGTTCGTGCGCTCAAGATCGGTATTTCCAGTTGTGCTCGCTCGTCGGGAGTAATATGACTGATTCCTGGAGACTTGCGAAGCCAGTCTGGTGAGGATGCCATCATCACCAGGGTTGATAGGCTCGAAGTAATCGCCAGTGGTGGCACCCCGGCTTTCCAGTGTGTCGATTGGGTCTTCAGCAGCTTCCTTGCCTTCGCTTGTGATGTACTGAGGTCCAGGAAACGCGCTCGGAGACTCGGTTTCGTTCAAAGTTCTGCTGGTGTCGCTAGAGAGAGCCTCACTGTCAACGCGGTGGGGCGCGTTGTCTTCAATGCCGACGCCATCGGGGAGGTATGTGTGACGGCCAGATTCGGTGCGGATGATGCCGCCCGTGGACGACATTGCGTCGAGAAGGCTATGGATCGGTGGAGTCGAGAGTGAGGGCGTGTAGTTGGGGAAAAGGAAGGGTTCACATGAGGGGGGACAACAAGGTATATGAAGAGACACAACACTGACCCAAAACGGCAAGCCAAACGCTCTTCTGCGGCTGTGGCAGAGCTATCGAACCAGTGGTAAGCTTCCTTGGGCTCAACGAGCATGACGACAGACCGATGCGTCGGATGCCATAATCATGCTGCCAGCCCGCAGGTAGTGCACAGTGTGGTACTCACCTCGGGCAGTGAAAGACTTCGCCAAGGCAGTGATTTGCGCCGCCATCGTGGTAAATGGTGCAATAGTGCAGTGAAGGCGGTAACAACAGGCCTCCGAGATCTGGTGTGCATCGGAGTCGGATAGACGCTATTGTGCAAACGGAGTATGTAGCTGGGCCAGGGCATCCGAGACTACAATGCACGCTTGACTCAAGGAGATAGGAAGCTTGAGGGTGATCTGGCGCGCAACGGCCATGGGATCCGCGGCATCTAAAAAAGCCTAAATTCACGGGAGTGATGGAAACAAGGCGCCTGCTGCGAATGTACTGTAGTAGTTGGTATGTAGTTTTTAGCTCTGCTTACATTGAGGTACAACCCTGAGTATTTGACGCATTGCAGGCATCAGTCAGCTCAGCGAGCATGGTGAGTGGTTATGAAATCTTGACTGCTGTCGCTTGCAGGCAGATGCATGTAGACAGACAGAGTATGTAGTCTCACGAGTACCGGTAACAAAAAGACGTCCATGTCGTCCAGTCCAGTGGGGTGACGTTGGTGGTAGACAGTGGTCAAAAGCTAGGATCTGGACGGATGGCGGGAAGAGCCAGAGTCCATTCTGGTGGCTGTTACAACGTGCGGCTTCCCTGGTCTTGGAGTTCTCGCCCGCACAAGCCAAGGCGCTGGGGGGAAACAGATTCGTCATCGTTTGTTGTTTGGTTTCGTTGACAGGGAGGACAGCACGCCGTGGACGATGCGGTAGTGCTGTCCTCGACTTTGACCAACCGGATGCGCGGGAGACGTTGTTTCCGACTGTCTATTTCCAGTGTGGGACCTACTACAGACGGCACATCTCTCTCCGCTCCTCCTCATCCTCGACGGCCTCTCCGCAAAACGTGGCCTGCCGACACCACGACGACGACGACGACGACGACGACGACGACGACAATGCCCTAGAACAAGTTCAAATTGTGAAGGGAACAAGCAAAGATGGCCGCGGAGACCGTTAGATCGCCTTCCCCCATCTTCAATCTGACGGAGAAATGAATAAGCCACGCCACGCATGCTTACTAAATCAAGTAGTCCTCTCCCTTCCTCATGCACATGCAATCTGCACAAGGCTGCCGTGGTGTGATGTACGCCGAGTCGCTTCCGTCCATCTGGAACAGTCGACATGATGATGTGTGATGGATAAGGTAGGGCTTGCATACATAGCACTAGGTACCTTACTCTTCTTCCCACGTTCTTGACTTCCACGTTTGACTTCCACTTGGCTTTGCACTGTGCGCCGCCGCCCCACCACCACCACAAAAGGGCTTGCATTAATGTTATCGCCCGTCTCAAGATCATCGCTGCATAAATCGGTTCATCCTTCCGTCCATTTCTTCCATCATTTGTTCCTAGACGGTGGTGGTTCTAGAAGCTCTAGACACCACCTCAACAGAAGTTCGGAGTTAAGAGACGTGCTGCGCCCCTACCTACATACGTTTAATATTAATTCCAAAACGAACCTGCCTACCGGTGTCCACTTCCATGTCCCTACAGACTCCTTCTCGATTCCCATACGATGCATGCATACATGGAAAAGAAAGTTCCCGTACAGATTATTATGTTTACTAATCAGTCTTTCCAGGTCCGAACGGACGCTTTCATATCAATAATCCGAGGCCGTCAGTGGTGCAGTCCCTTGGTCCGCCTACACTCGTTCCCGTTGTTGGGAACAACAACAAAGTCGATGATTCTGAACATCTTGTTCGTTTCTTGCGAGCGAAAGACCTACTATCCTGTACGTCGATCATATTTGAACGCTCTGCCTGGCTGCACAAAAGTGCGGCTTTGTAGGCCCTACATTTTCAGGCTTTTACTACTTTTAGCCACCACCGACTTCATAGAGCGATATGATAATATTCAGGCGCGAAAGGGACGGAGAGTAGTAATTACTATACTTGCGTCGACTCCACACATAGGCAAGAGACTTCTTCCATCGTGAATTCTTGACTGACGCGCTGCAAGTCCGAGACTCGCTATCAAGCCCAACAGCATCGAAATCCGTTATCCCATCCTCTTCGATCGCCAGAACGGTTCTCAATAACAAGACGCCAAATCCCTCGTATCCCTCACGTCATCATCAGCAAACTGCGCAAGCTACATCGCCCATCAGTACATGTATATATCCATCAACATCGCTAGATCGTCGAACGGGACACGCTGCAGTGATGGACCGATCTATACACTTGGATTAGGAGCGAACACCAACCCTAACCCTACATAAACAATCATCTCAAATAGATCGATCAACTCAGACCATGTACAAAGGATGAATGGATCACTCCGATCATGTCCAACAGCGTTTCTGCTTCCAAGAGTGTTGTAGGGCTTAGTCTAGGTTCGACTTGTTGCAGCTGCCGAGTTCCCCTAAGAACGTACTGTAGACAACGTCTTTCGATCCGATCGACAAAGCTCTATCTGCAAGTAGACAATCCAGACTATGAAACAATCAATCACCTCTTCAATTAAGCGCTCATATGAAGCAAAGCACAGCAGCCGCATCAGTAGAGCCACTGAACAACCCCTCGTACGACCGCGACCGTTGGTTCAAATCGCTTCGCGAAGTTTTAACCGCTTCGCGGGAGGAGTGTCGGAGGTGAGGAGGGTGGGTGGCGGTGGCACTTCGATCCCCGGGCATCGACACAAAGGCAACATACCCATCCCCAACTAACCCCACCCAACCCAACCCTACGCCCTCTCCCTAACAACAACCCCCCTAGCCCTCCTCCTCTCCTCCCCATCCAGCACCCACCCCACCCCCGTCACCCTCTCCAAGTCCCCCCCACCCAACCCCTCCACCTCCCCCCACTCATCCCCCTCCATATTCATAACCAACGTAATCTGCCCACAGCGCCTAAAAAGGTCCCTAAGCTCATACCTCCCGCCCCTCACAGCAGCAGCCACAATGCCCGCGACGTCGCGCTCGAGCCGCACGGCGCCCAGCTCGGTGACGCGGCCGTGGAGCGCCCAGAGGCGCTTTTCCAGCGCGCGGGCCAGGTGCGCAGCGGTGAGCGTGAGGAGTTTGTCGTAGTTGCGTGGCGTGAGGATGCGTTGGAGCGGGAGCGTGAAGGCTTGCCAGCCGCGGGAGAAGCGTTGGGGGACGAGGTCGGAGGGGTCGTTGTTGTTGCTGCCGTGATCTTCTCCGTTGTTGTTGTTGTTGTCGGGTGGCTCTTCCGCGTAGTCGACGTCGCGGAAGGTTTCGATCAGGACGGGGCGCAGGCGGGGCCGCATGACGTTTTTGAGCATGACTTCGATGGCTTCGGAGATGAGCTCGGAGGTTTTGGCTTCGAAGCTGGATTCGATGTTCTTGAGGGTTTTTTCGACGAAGAGGGCGTCGCTGCCGAAGGGGAATGTGTCTGCGAGGACGGAGGCGTCGGGGGATGGGTTGCTGGTGGTGTCTGATGGCTGGCCGAGGCAGGTTCTCACGATGCGGCGGACGTAGTCGGTGGCTAGGTCTAGGTTGTTGAGCAGCACCAGGAAGGATATGATCAGGTTCTCGGGGGGCAGGGCGCCCTGGATGGCGGCTTTGGGGTAGCTTTCGTCGCGCATTTTGCGCTGGATCATGCCGAAGAAATCGGATCCCAGTACTCTGCTGATGGCGGGCAGGACGCTGGCGACGACTGGACGCTGTGACGTGGATAATGTGCGCTGCAGTACCTGGTTGACGATGTACATGACGTCGTCGACGGCAGACGTGATGAATGGCGGATTCGCGCCCAGGGGCTTGTTAGGGTTGAGGGTCAAGTCTGAAGGCGCCTCGTCCAGCTGGAAGGACTTCTCGACAGAGCGTCTGAAGAAGAAACCTGCCATGGTGTTGAAGGGATCGACGAGCAGCTGCTGCATCTTCTTCTGTATGTTGCTCTGCACGAGGAAGGGCGGGATCGATAGTTTCGTGTCAGCCGCATCCTCGCCGCTGCCGCTGACTTTTGTTGCGAGGAATCGAGTGTACAAAGCCCACCGACCAAGCATGGTGGCACTCTCGTTCAGAAGAGCATCAATCTCCCTCATGTCTACACCCTCGTCCTCACTGGGCCGGCCTGAGCCCGGTGCCGGCGATCCAGTCCTCGATTGCAGGTTAGGCTTTTGCGAGGGCACAAAGCTCTGGACTAGGAAGTTGAAGGGATAGCTCTTGACCTCTGTGAGCTTGCGAGCGACCTTTCGCTCTTCTGACCACGTGTCCAGGATGATGCCACCTTGAACATCAGCTTCGACTTGGATGCGCTCAATCACTTTAGTCATGCTTCCAGGTCCGTAATGCCTCTCTACAAGAGGTTGGTGGCCTTCGACGATCTGGGCGATGTGCTCGAAAAGCTTCGTGAGTGTGCTGGCGTAGAACAGGCCATCCTGCCGCTGAGTGGAGCTCATGTTGCTGCGTGCTCTGGCCGCAATACCACCGCAAACGTACTTTCCATAGGCATCCAGACCGACATCCGACCTCCCGATCAAGGGGAAAAGCTTGAAGAAGCGAGTGACACCAGCGCCATTGCCGGCTTGCGCTGCCTTTTCAAACTCCCTCAAGAACAATCCACAAAGGCTTTCGGCGGCCGAGTTCAGGGTCTGACGTGGGAGATCGGGAACTTCAGCAGTCGGGACGATTTCTTCTGCAAAGGCTCCGTTGGTGACGGATTCGGGAATCTTTGATGCTTGATGCAGATAGTTGGCCGCAGTCTCCCAATCTTGCGGCGCACCCATAGAGCCCGTGACACCTAGAACGCATGACTTTAGCTCAGCCACTTGCTCTACGACGTCCAGGGTGGCTTTCACGGCGGCTTGTTCCCGATCAAGCTTCTTGACGGCCCCTGAAATGCGATGTGCGGTCGAGGCGGCGGACGAGAGCATGCCATTGCTGATGGACCTTGTGGCAACGACTTGAGATCCCAGCTGAGCTCTGGTCAGGTCCAGCCGGCTGAGTTGGCGATTGAGATCTTTCTGGGAGGCTAGCAGATCGTCCAGGCGAGCAGTCACGTGGGCCTCACGAGCTCCAAGTTCGGCGAGAGTAGCGCGGATCTCATCGACTGAGGCGGCATTGTAGATGTTGTTGCCAGCCGCCGTTACGGCAGCAGCATTTGACAAGCTGTCGTTGGCCATGGTATTGGAAGGTATATGTATCTTGCAGTTAGTCTATGCCTTGCCCACGAGGAGGCAGCCGAGATTCCACAGGCCGGAGAGAACACGGTGCGATGCGTTTCATGCACGTAATTGTTTCAGAAAAGAGTGGGGTAGCATCTCATGGCCGGCGCGTATCTTTAATGTATGTATATACGGGGGACGCGTTGCTTGGTTCACACTAGTATGGGGGGCTGGAACAAGGGAACGGCTTGCCCATCTGTGCGTCTTCACAAGTCGTCAGAGCAATCGGTGCGAGTGTGTTGTTATTTTGCTGTGCTGTGCTGTGTTGTGCTGTGCTTTACCGACTTTCCTTTTCGCTTATCCGATGAATGCCAGTGCTGCCAGAGCTTTGTACAGTACATACATACGACCTCTTGACTACGACGTGCAGGCGCCACAATCGGGCGGAGCAAGAACACATCGAGCCTGATTACTCTGTGCGACAAACATACAGATTCTCATCCACCCGTGCTCAACACTATCCGCACCATCGCAATAATCCTCCTGAGACACACCCGCGATCCTTTGCACTGGAGAGACATTTCTGGACTCGGCTTCCTTTGCGACAACCTCCACCCAACGAGCATTCATCCCCGCCGAGCCGTCTATCTACCGCCAGCTCCCTCCAGCCTGTCTCTCGCAGTCTGTCACGGCTACCTGCCGAATTGTACATACAGGCCGTGCGGATAGATCATAGTTGTATGACTGGCCCATACATGCCGCTCTCGACGTTCTGGACATAAACCATCTCGCTCGAACCACCCACATGGACGCTGCCGGTCATGCCGTCCTCGAGACTGCCAGCCTCTATGCGCGCTCTGGTGTAAGCAGCGGCTCTCCAGAAGAGCGCCCAGCTGTCTACAAAATCGTTGGCATCGTCCTAGCTGTCAGTTCCGGCCTGTTCATCGGAGTCAGCTTCGTAGTCAAGAAGATAGGCTTGCTCAAGGCCAACGTGAAATACGACGAAGAAGCCGGCGAAGGATACGGATACCTCAAGAATGGATACTGGTGGACTGGCATGATCCTGATGATCATCGGAGAGGTTTGCAACTTCGCCGCGTACATGTTTGTGGATGCCATCCTGGTCACCCCGCTAGGCGCCCTCTCCGTCGTCGTAACGACCATCTTGAGTGCCATCTTCCTGAAAGAACGACTCAGCTTTGTTGGGAAGATGTCTTGCGTGCTTGCAATCCTCGGCTCGGTCATCATTGCGCTCAATGCGCCTGAGCAGAGCGCCGTCTCCGACATTCAGTCCATGCAAAAGTTCGTCATCTCGCCTGGATTCCTTAGCTTTACCGGTGTGATCATACTTGGATGCGCTTTCACTGCCTTCTGGGTTGCGCCGCGCTACGGCAAGAAGACCATGATGGTCTATCTCACCATCTGTAGCTTGATCGGGGGATTGAGTGTTGTTGCTACGCAAGGCTTGGGTGCCGCGATCATTGCGCAAATCAACGGCAAAGCGCAGTTCAACCAGTGGTTCACATACGTACTCCTCGTCTTTGTGATCGGCACGCTTCTGACGGAAATAATATACCTCAACGTAAGCTTGGATCTGTTGGATACGATGGGACAACACTGACTTGCGGTAGAAAGCTCTCAATCTTTACAATGCTGCGCTGGTCACGCCGACTTATTACGTCTACTTCACGTCGGCTACGATCATCTCGTCTGCTGTACTGTTCCGCGGCTTCAAAGGCACAGCAATCTCGATCACCACGGTTGTCATGGGTTTCTTGGTGATCTGCGTCGGCGTAATCCTACTACAACTTGCAAAATCATCAAAAGAAGTCCCAGACACATCTGTCCTGAAGGGAGAATTCGACGAAGTACGCACCATCGCCGAGCAGAAGGAGCCCGAGTACGAACCTCGTGCAGATACAATCCGTGGAGGCGCCGCCATCATACGCGCTCTGAGCCGCACCCGCACGAAGCGCCAAGCAGAAGAGGTCCATCGCATACACGAGGAGCGCATGCAACCTATCGGAGAGGGCCAAACGGCAGAATGGGATGGTCTCAAGAGGCGGATGACCACTAGTACTGCTCCCGGCTCCATCAGAAGAGCCAACACCGTGCATCCTCCCCTCGGCATGACCCATGTCCCAGACGACGACAACGACAGCGAGCCAGATGAGGATATGCACCCGGGCTTCTTTGGCCGTCTGGGAAGGAAGATGACCACTGCCGCTGGCCACAGGAAACGATCCGACCACAGTCCAATGCCCATGGCCTCAGTCAACATCCACCCCAAAGGCCCAGCCGGCACCCGCTACGGCGACGACGACGACGACCACGACACATCCTACCACTCCCCAGACCAACAAAACCACCTCCGCTGGGCCGGCTCTCCCACCTCGCCAGACCACCGCGCCCCATCCGCAAGCGACAGCATCAGCATCAGCCTCCCACCCCGACCGCCCCCGCACATCCAATCAGGCTCCACCACCGGCTCCTCCGAAGCAAAACGCCAATTCTCCTTCCACAACGTGTTCGCCCGCAGCAGCCGCCCCGGCACCGGCACGGGCGACGAGGACAATAGACCCATGAGCCGCGGCGCCTTGAGCTTCGCTAGCGGTAGCCGCAAAGCTAATGTTGTCACTGAGGAAGAACGCCTTGGCCTTGTGCATGGCGATTCTTCTAAGAATATGTCGAGGTATTCTGAAGTTCCTGAAGGGCGCGAGAGCGACGAATGGCAAGTAACCTCAGGCGCGTCGTCGTCTTCGCCTGAGATGCTGGGCGCTAGTGGCGACTTGGGCCAGGGCAATACTACCACTACTACTGCTGCTGCTGCTGCTGCTGCTTCTTCGTCTCGCGGGAAGAGAGATCCGTACGACGATGGCGGGTACGACGACGACGACGATGACGATGGGCTGTATGATATGCCTTTGCGCGACCCTCGAGATAGTCAGGTCGGTAGAGGCGGTGGAGGAGGCGGGAGCGCTTTTGTTTAGTTGACGGTTTGGTGTGAAGGACACTCCACCCGCGAAGCGATTTAAACTAACGGTCGCGGTCGTACGAGGGGGCCGGTACGAGGGGGTCGGCGGTAGCGCTTTTCCATTGTTTAGTTGACGATCCGGTGTGAAGGACGGGTCTGAGTGGAATTTTGTTGCGTTTTGAGCGGGCGTTTTTGGATGTTTTTCGGGGCTGGTTCTTTGGTGCTGCGCGATTATGGGTGTATTTTATGTATAGATGAACCATGCATGGGAACGAGTATTGTATACGGTGTCGGTCGTACTGCTGGGCTGGCGGTCGTTCGCGGGATGTCGTATTTCACGGTTATAGGTGCTATGAATGAGTGTTCTGGCCTCCTGAGAACTTGAATGCAATAACGGACCGAGATATAAGCTGGCGGTCAAGGATTTTCACTTGACGATTGGGGGGAAGTAGCTCTGATCTGGACTTGTCTCGTCTGATCGATTACAGCCGTGATTGATGATTATCTCTAGACATGTCTGCTCAACTTCTCATCGGACGTCAAATCGATGCTAGGGTTAGGGTCATGCCAACGATAGGTACAAAGAGACTTCTCATCAGACACCTTGCATCGCGCTAACCTCCTCTCGTATTCAGAGACCCTACCACCGTGCGGGAGGATTGTTGGTGTGACCGAAGGACATGCAGGTGTCAAAGTACCGTCGACACTACATGACTTTAAGAATCTCACCAATCTCGCCACGCAAACATCCAATGTCTCCTCCAATCTTTGCTTGCCCGTCCACGAAACGCAGAATCAAATTCAAGGCACGATGACCGCCTCAAGACCTGCCACCACTGAAGGAAAGACGGCCTCCGATGATGCCAACCGCCAACGCCGAGCACACAAAAAGTCAAGACGAGGCTGTTCGGGCTGCAAACTGAGAAGAGTCAAGTGCGACGAAAGAAGACCGGCTTGTCATAGATGCAGAGACTTTGGAGTTGCTTGCACTTACGACGGCATTGGCAAGACCTCAGCATTGTCTTTTGCGGGCGAGAGCTCGTTTGACTTGAACGAACTGTCGGCGACACCACGCGAGAATGCATTCATTCCTACAACAAGAACCAACACGAAAGACCACCCTCTCGACACTGCGAACAGTCGGCAACTGTCGAGGTCACAGCGCTTGGGTGAATTGTCCACAATCCTCGCCCAGTTCACTGGCCTTCCGAGCCCGCCTGACTCGGACGAGGAGAACTCCAGTTATGCCTTTGGCAGGTCTGAGCTTGAGATCTTTCAGAGGTTTAACGAGCGGACGGTACTGTCGGTCGGCTCGTCGCAGGTATGCTCACGGTGAATTTTTCCATGTTACTGTTTGAGACATCCTCTCTATCGCTACTGCCGTCGATGTGATGCTGCTGCTACTGCTTGCTGATGACTCCTCATCGCAGACCGCGCAGATTTATCAGAGAGAGATATTCCAGCTCGCCTGTTCTGTAAGTAACCGACATCAAACGCCTACAGTGTTGTCAAGCGATGTGACTAGGGGTCTTGCGCGGAACCTTACATATCATCATCCGATTGGCATGTTAGCATCATACACCAATCGGATGATGATAGTTAAGGTTGCGCTACTCACCGCGTTTGACAACACTGCAAACAGGAAGCAAACAGCTCTGACCGCGGCGGCAGTATCCTTTTCTAGAACACATTGTGATAACCCTGACCTTACTGCACGACCGTCATCTGGCCGGGTCCACAGATGTCATAAGCCGCAAGACCCTGTCGCACTGGTACCACGGCACTGCCAAGTTCAAAGAGGTTCTCATGCGACCGGTCAAAGACGAAACTCGAGATGCTCTATGGGCCAGTGCTGCCCTGATGGGCGCAATACAATTCGCAACATTCGAGGCTCGCACACCCGAGGAAGCCTGGCCGCTGAAAACCTGCGACACCACGGATCTGGACTGGCTCAAAATGTCAGACGGCAAGAAAGCAGTCTTCGCAATAGCAGACCCAACACGAGCAGACAGCGTCTTCGCCCAGATGTCGACGGGCCACGCCAAACTCTGGCGACCTCTGCTCGGACCCGAAGATTGCCCCGACACAGCCGCCGTGGAGATGACGCGAGACTTCGTCGACATGTTCGGCCTAGGACCCACGGCAACAAGCGGCAACAACAACCCGTACTACAGACCCGCAATGGCCCTCGCACGCCTGCTACACGTCCCATGCGACAGGAACAACGTCGTCGAGTTCTTCGGCTTCATCGTCAACATCAACCCGGACCTGAAGCGCCTTCTAGACCAGAGAGACGCCAAAGCACTGCTGCTGGTGGTGCACTGGTACGCCAAGCTGTACCGAGCCCAGTGGTGGCTGCACCGCCGCGGGATGATCGAAGGCCGCGCCATCTGCTTGTATCTGGACAGGCACCATGGCGGCGATGCGAAACTGCAGCGTCTGCTAAGGTGGCCGAAGGCTGAGCTTGGTCTTGATACGTCTCCGTCATCGGAGGAGGGTTGGGCTTTGTCTGGTTGTTCTGCTGATGCGGCTGCTGTGCTTTGCGTGCTATGAACGTTTGTTTGATTGAAGACGAAGAGTCGGTTGATCGTTTAATGGTCTCGATTGTCTACTTGGGGATGGTGGGTGGGCTGTCGAAGCGCTTGTAACCACCCGCGAAGCGGTTAAAACCTCGCGAAGCGATTTGAACCAACGGTCGCGGTGGCGGTCGTACAAGGGGTCGGTTGGTAAGGAGAGGTATAAGAGAGGGAGATAGTAGCGGAGGAGGAGGGAGGGGGAAAGGGGGCGGTATGTTTCAAGATCCGTAGGGGGTAGGGGACATTTCAAAGAACTCAATTCGATGCTTGTTGCGAAGACTCAAAGTGAACGACATGGCATGGGTTAGGTTGAGGTTTAAAGAATCACATCAGGCTGGATCCAAATGTCTTTAAAAAGAGAAAACAGTAGAAATGATACAGTTCCATCTTGTCAGGACATCGGAATCACGCATACATACATACATGCATGCATGAAAATGTCTTCTGCAACAACGCATGTAACGCGGATAATCGGCCTAGATGTGTGTGTAAACCTCTGTCTCTCTCTCTGTCTTTTCGTTCAAGAAAAAGAGAATGATAATAATAAAATTTATACTGACGCCATTATTATTAATCGCCATGTAGCTCCATGTTGTATCATCAGATTACCCACCTATGAATCAATCGTAAGGCTCCCTGACACCTGAGATCGCCCACCCATCTCAATGATTACTTCCGACCGACCGCTGCCTAGTGTGTGAGCGCTTACTTACTGACTTACTTCTTACCCCTATTAGCCCATCCCCTCGCGTTCTTCCTCAGCCAGTCTTTGCCGGAAGAACTCGACTGTGTGCCAGCCTGCTGTTGCCCCTGTTGTTGTGGCGGCGCATGTTGCCCAGCCGTAGCAAGTGGGGTTTGGAGCTGTTGCTGAACCGGAGGAGGAGGAGGAGGTTGGGAGGTATTTTGTTGTTGGAAGGGCTGGTTTGGCTGTTGCTGAGGTTGCATCTGCGGCTGGAGTTGCTGTTGGGTCGGAGGCTGGGATTGAGGGGGCTGCCCTTGTTGCGGTGCTTGATGATTGATGGGCGGTAAGAAGTGCTGCGGATGTTGCTGCTGCTGCTGGAATTGTTGCTGGAGTGCGGGCGTTTGCACCATTTGCTGGGGGGGTTGTTGTTGGAATTGCTGGGCGGGTGAAATGGTTTGATGGGACGGGTTCCAATTCTGTGAGGGGGTTGGTGTCTGCAATGACTGGCTTTGCGGCGTGTATTGATGGTTGGGAGCCATGATGGGAGCCAGGACTTGTGCTTGTCTTTGATTGTCGAAGTTTACTATAGGTAGTGGAGTTTGAGGCTGGCTTTGCTGGCTTTGTGGCGTTTGATGGTTGTTGAAATTGGCTACTGGCAGGGCTTGGGTGCCTCCGTAGCCTGGATATGTTAGTTGTGGTTGTTGAGGCGCCATTGGAGGTGGCTGCTGCAACTGCTGCTGAGGAGGAGGGCTCTGCAGTTGATGTTGAGCGAATGGCTGTTGTGGCATGGGGCTCTGGACTTGTGTCTGAGTGGGAGTTCCAAGTGACGGACCCTGCATCCCCGATGTCATGGATGCAGTCGTTGTTGTGGTCGTGTTCGTGATCGTAGTATTAGCGTTTCTCTGCTGATATGGGCTGTTGACTTGAAGGGTTTGGTATGGATGCGGTTGCATCTGGGCCTGCGGTGGCGGAGATTGCGTCGTATATGACTGGATCGGTTGTTGCTGAGGTTGATGAGCATACACTGGCTGCTGGAATTCGACAGCAGGTGGCGACTGCACGCGTTGCTGTGAAGATTGAGTAGTAAATGAATGCTGATTCGGTTGATTCTGCTCCACTGATGGGGAATACATGGGCTGCTGTGCTTGGGTAGCAGGAGGCGATTGGGTGTATTGTTGAAACGGCTGAGACGTATATACCTGCTGCTGGACCTGTGGTTGAGGTGACTGAATCGACGGTTGTTGAGGAGGCGGATTGTTATACACAGGCTGCTGGATTGGAGTTGGAGGAACCCGGAATTGCTGTTGCTGTACAGGTTGCGGTTGCGGTGGAGGCTGCTGCTGAACAGCCACAGGCATAGGCGCTGGAGTCTGGATCTGCTGTTGCATAGGTGGCGCCTCTGTGGTCGCCTGCTGGGAGGTATTTGCCTGGAGAGCCTGCTGCGTAAGGAAATTTGTAACGAAAGGATCTCTTCTGCCTTCGCGGATCTCGTTGACCCTCGTTTGCGCTTGCTCAACAGTGAAACCCATGCTGTTAGTATTCAGCAGCGTCAAGAAGGCATTGGCAGTGTCGTATCTCTGTTGTTGAGTGACGCTGCTGGTCGTGGTCGTCGTGGTCGTAGTGCTGGTCTCTTCAATGACTTCCTGCACCCGACCATCTTCGCCAGCACCGAGGTCTTTGTTCATCTTTATGATTCGATCCGCAAGCTCCTTGATCTCTCTGCGACTCATATCGCCATGCTCCTGCTGTAGAAGACCTTCTAGCAAGCTCCATTGCTCGCTGTGCCCCATGCTCGAGCCACCGAGCATGTGTTGCCAGCCTTGCCAGATCATGTAGTCGCCTTGGTCCATCCAGTCCTGTGCAAGAAAGTCAGATTCGTTATGGCTGGAGACGGCATGGATGTACTGACCATATAACCCGCCCAATGGCTGTGGAAGCCGTGCCACCCGCGGTAGAAACCCAACGGTCGATGGTGATATCCAAAACCACCGCCATACCCGTAACCACCACCGCCATATACCATCGGGCCACCGTACACGGCGCCTCCAAATACCGGGCCGCTGACAAAACCACCGACGACAAACCCGCCTCGGCAGCCGCGACGCATAGTTGTTGAATAGATAGGGTTGGTCGTGATAAGAAAGGAGTCCTTGATGTACAACGAGATAAGAAAGAATGGTGTGTTGAGCTGATCAAAGTAATGTTACAAAATTGAGTTGTTAGGTGAAGTTTTAGGGCAGGAAGAGGGTGGTTAGAGAAACGGTAGAGATATATGACATTACGAGAGTCATCGCTAGGACAGCAAACGAGCGTAGTAGTCACCATGTAGCTAGATTTTGCGTTTGCGAACAGCGTACAATGGTGTGCGTAGATCAGTAACTGCAACCATATGTTAACAACTTGCCTTGTTGTAAATGGACCCTGCACATAATGAATATGCCGACCTGGCATGACCAGCTGAAGTGGGCTATCGTCCGTCAGATAGGACAGTCACCACGGTAGCAATTCTCGTCTCCTCTTATGAACTCCATCAGTGAAGTGCCTTTTAAGCCCGTAGTGACGCTGTTTCGCTTTGCAGCTCACAATGCTCGAGTTGGTGCATTGCCCTGACGAACATAGTGCAAGCGGGATGCATGTGTCCACGAGATAAGACTCTACGATTGCCGTTGGGTATTCTCTTGTAGACAGCAACAGCACAAGACGGGCCGCGATCTTAAGTCATCGGCCAGTGGGTATTCTGTCGGTTATGGTAACCGGACCAAAAATATCTTGGACGATCTAAACAGCCGATGAGTGGCGACGTAGGTGACACGAACGTTGGGGTTCGAAACAATGGAACTGCTCTCTCTGATTTTAGCTGCAGCAAAACCAGCCCCAATGCCAGTGCTTTTCTGCAGGGCCGCATGCAATAATGCCGCTTATTGGATCCGATGCAGGGAGTAGGAAGACTCCATGTTGGCTAGGTAGATGTGCAACATGTGGGTATTGCCAAACGGACGAAGATGGAAAACCTCACAGACAAACAGGCCGACGGCACGTGACTCTTGGGTGAGAAGGGAAGGCGTGTTTCGCGAGTGAAAGCAGACCCACGGACCTCCTGTTTGTGAGGGGCTGTAGAGTAAACGATCGAGGGGGTAGATGACAGTGTTGGCAAGATAGGCAGAGAGCAAGCGCAGTAAAAGCATGGTAGGTACATAGTAGCTTCACTTCAGGAGGCGAGTTGCAGGAGGCAGCCATGCAAAGATGAAACACTCGGGCGCCTCTGTCCGCGGGATACAAGGTAAGGTACTGTATCATTCACTAACAATACTTGGGTACCCAATCCACGAAACTCTCCTTGCACAGGACTGAGTGCGCGCAGCAGCAGCGGCGGCATTGGGAGTCGACGTTACAGCTATTCTTCTTCTTCTTCCAGCAGACGTCCTATCTTTCCTCTCTCTCTCTCTCCCTTCCTCGCCTCTTCTTACGAACATCGGCGTCTCCAAACAACTGGCATAACTTCTTTGTGCCGTCCCAGTCGCATCCACTTGCATCCAACAAATACATCATCATTCACCTCCTCTCCTCACCGCCCGCGCCAAATCCGCTTGCCCGTGCGCGCGCCCGTTGCAGAGACAGCACATTGCACATCACCACCAACTTCCACTCCGACCTCCATTGCTTGCTTGCTTGCTTGTCCACCCCTCGCCCTCGATCTACCTCCGCTACCAGCCAATCCCTGTCTCACCAACGCCCCGCGACAAGGAGGTCAATCACATCCACAAACACTCGACAACACCAACGACTACACTCACCATCACCTCACCCGCTCATATCATAACCTGAAGACGCGGGAGCGAGCGCATCCCCCAAGGCCGCCCGTCGGCAACTAAGAGTCGCTCGCTCATCCTCGCACCGCCGACAGCGCATCACATCGCCCACACGCGCGTGCGCTTGTAGCCATGGCGCAACCTCAGCAGAACACGTACGTGACACCCAGGATAATATCGGAAGAATGTGTTGTTGGCACACCCGTGCGTCATGCATGCGTTGTGTCGTCGACGGATGATGGACCTTCGCATCGGGCGCGAGCTTCCCGCATCTCAGCCTTCATTTGCTGACCTATTCGCGCTCCAGCATTTACCGACCGGACCAGTTCCTTGCAACACGAGAGGCGCCTCGCCCGCCGACCGACCGACCAAAGGTCTCGCTGACGCCGCAAGTTTACATGACTCCTGGCAACCCAAACCTCAACAACTTCGGATCTGCTGGTTCGGGCATCAACCGCTCGGAAACGAGCTTGGGCGGCGACAACCCAATCATCAAGGATGGCTTCGCCAAGGTCAAGGAAGAGGGCGCTGGCTTCATGAAGCAGTTCTGGAACGAGCGTTTCCTCATACTCCGCGAGAAGCAACTCGACTTTTACAAATCAAACACCACCACCAAAGTCTCTCTGACCGTCTTTCTGCGTGACATTCACAATGTGACGCGATCAGACAACTACCCTTTCAGCATCGAGCTGACCAAAGAAGGCAACAAACAATGGATCTTGAAGTTCGAAACGGACAACGACGTGTATGGCTGGCTGGACAACATCTACGACCGCTGTCCTAGCATGGGCGGCGTATCACACCCCACCGGCTTCTCGCACCGCGTCCATGTCGGTTTCGACCCTGTCACTGGAGGTTTCGTTGGCCTACCAGTCGAGTGGGAGCGGCTCTTGAAGGGCTCGGCGCTCACCAAAGATGACATGGCGAAGAACCCACAAGCCGTGATGGAAGTCTTGCAGTTTTACAGCGACAAACTCGCACCGAGAGCACAGGATCCACAGAGCTACCCGTCGCTTACACCAACTCCTCCTGTTGACGGTGGAAGAGAGAAGCAACTTGGCTACGCAGCAGGTACCAGCATTGCGCCGCCTCGACAGCAAACACCTAGTGGCGCTCAAAGACAAGACAGCTACGGTCCGGGCAAGACAGGAACACCCAACTCTCAATACGACAACGGATACGGTGCACCAAAGCGGGCGGACACCGCACCACAATACAACCAAGACCCTTCACGGTCAGAGCAAGAGCACAGGAGAAAGCAAGAAGACGACAGACGTCGCGCAGAATCTGAACGCCGGAACGCTGATGAAGAGCAGCAACGACGAGCTCGTCAGGAACAGGAAGACCGAGAATATAACGATTCTCTGCCTAAAACCCGCGTCCCACTGGCGAAGCAAGAAATCGGTGGTGGCGGTTACAACAGCAATGACAAATACACTGCAACAAGACCTGCACCGCCAGCGCCTACTGCTAGCAAAAACGGCCAAGCAGGATCTCAGCTGCCCATCCGTAGCTTACAAGCCCAAAGGCCCGCGCCCTCACCGCCTGGACAACAAAAGGATTCGCCTCAGAAGCTGGCCACATCTAATGGATCATCAGCATATGGAGCTAAGCAGCCATCTCCTGCCAACGGGCAAGCGGCACCACTCGCCCGCAAGCCTTCTGGTGCTGGTAACCACCAGAAGCAACTGTCTTCCAGCCAGGTCAAACCGCTCAATGTCGCCACCAAGCAGCCTACGGGAGCGCCCAAGGACCACCACAAGCAGACGGAGGCGGCCCTTACCAAGAAGGAGCCCACCGAGAAGTCGAAGGAGACCCGCATGAGCGCAATGTCTGATACCCAGGTCATGGAACGTCTGCGATCTGTCGTGAACCTCTCCAACCCATTGGAAAGCTACAACAAGCAAAAGAAGATTGGTCAAGGTGCTTCAGGATCAGTGTACGTTGCACGCATCCGCGAGGGTGCCCCAAGCCGGATTGCACAAGACATTATGCGCACGAACGGGCCTAGAGCGCAGGTTGCGATTAAGCAGATGGACTTGCGCAGCCAGCCAAGGAAGGAACTGATTGTCAATGAGATCATCGTCATGAAAGAGAGCAGACATGAGAACATTGTCAACTTCCTCGACGCTTTCTTGCAAGAAGAGACATTTGAGCTGTGGGTTGTGATGGAATTCATGGAGGGAGGTGCGTTGACTGATGTCATTGACAACAACGCATCGATCTCAGAGGATCAAATCGCGACGATTTGCTACGAGGTAAGCATATGTGCCGGATCTCTCCAATGCGTTTTACTGACCGCTGTTACAGACTTGCAAGGGTCTCATGCACCTACATGCACAGAACATCATTCACCGAGACATCAAATCCGACAACGTCCTCCTCTCATCCCGCGGCAACGTCAAGATCACCGATTTCGGCTTCTGCGCCAAGCTCACCGAACAACGCTCCAAGCGCGCCACCATGGTCGGCACGCCCTACTGGATGGCACCGGAAGTCGTCAAGCAGAAGGAGTACGGCTCCAAGGTCGACATCTGGTCGCTCGGCATCATGGCCATCGAAATGATCGAGTCCGAGCCACCATACCTGAACGAGGAACCACTCAAGGCCCTCTACCTCATCGCGACCAACGGCACTCCCAGGCTGAAGAAGCCCGAGCGCTTGTCCAAGGAGCTCAAGGCTTTCCTGAGCGTCTGCCTCTGCGTTGATGTCAAGAGCCGCGCCACTGCTGAAGAGCTCTGTAGGCACGACTTCTTGCAGCATGGTTGCAGTGTCGCTAGTCTCAGCGAGTTGTTGAAGTTCAGGAAGAGCGCGGCGCACTGATCTCAGCAGTTTGGGGAGGTGAACGAATGGGACTTGGTAGTAGACGAGCGTGAACCAATTTCGCACAAAAAATGATAACACGGCCGAGGGAACGAACGATGGACGAGTGGAACTATGAGCGCGAGAACCGTCCTGATGAAACAGGTCAGGTTAGAACAGTGGTAACCCAATCCGCGAGCGTGGCGGAGCAGTACCGTATTGCGAAAGCGTCCATCAACAGCGCATCGATGCACTCCGCTTGCGCTTTTCACACGAACTCGGGGATTAGGTATTTTGCCGCTACAAAACTCGCTCGGGTGCACACAGGCGTGCCTTTTTTTTTTCCCTCTCTCTTTAGTTATTTGTTTTCTTTTTTTTTTTCAGTTGATGTTGCTGAGGGCCTGCGGGTCCTTAACTTTTGATGATTGATACCTTCCATGAAAACGTTGGACGTTGACGCTGCTCGCTCGGCGGCTCGCTCGGTTTGGAGCCTTTTTTTAGGTTTTAATGGGATAGATGAGAAAGGAATAAAAATGTTATGAAATCGACTATTCTTTTCTGATTCTGACTTGACTTGGCTTGTTAGTCGCATTGTGGTTTTCGGGGTTTGTCTTTGTAGTGATTTAGTAGGTAGGTAACTAGAATCGATGGGTTTGAATGGTGTGCATTTTATACACTATGTAATGAGTCCTATAGGTAAGGTATTGTTAGGGTCTAAGCGCTGAGTTGATCGACGTCTGGGATTCATCACTTGCCTTTCACACCGTGTCTCCACCCTCGCACCCTTCCCTCGACATCTCGACATGTAAAAGCAACGACAGCGCAGACAAACTCCGTCGCTCCAAACAACAACAAAGACCAACAAAAAAAATCCCCCAATGCCATCCCCAAAAGACTCTCCACACCCTGACCTCCGCGCCCGCTGGAAACATCTCTACGCCACCCACCTCCCCGCCCTCGCCCTCGCCCGCGACCCAGTCCAGCCCCGCTGGCCCATCCATCTGGACCACTGCTTCGCGCGTATCATCCTCGACAATGCGATCGGGCTCGATAGGCCTTGGAACCAAGTCATCAAATCTCCCGCGGTGAGGAATATGACTGCCGAGCAATTGAGGTGTGCTTTGGAGCTCGGGGAACGGGTGGCGGGTGGAGAGGTCGATTTGGTGGAGCTGGATGGGAGGAGTTTAGAGTTGAGGGGGAAGGGAAAGGTGATTGGGAGGAAGGGAGGAGGGAGGGTGGTTGTAGGTGGGGATTGTTCGAAGTGTAAGACGGAAGAGAAGAGGAAGAAGGCGGCGGCGGGTGGGGAGATTTCGAAATATTTTGCGCCTGCTATCACTACTACTATGCCTGGAGAGTCGTTGGAATGTGATGAGTCGCCTGCCAATAATAATAAGCGGGTGAAGTTAGAAGAAGAAGAAGAAGAAGACCCAAAAGGAAGAAAAGAGGAGTCTGCCACTTTTGCTGATAATAACAGCCCGACGAACAAAAACGACGACGGCGGCAACAACAACAACGACAACAATTCCAACGCCAACGCAACCACATCAACCACCGCCGACGACAACACGAACACAACCGCCCAAATCGCCCGCATAGCCAGCGCCCCAACCCTCACGCCCTTCCGCAAACAAACCCTCACCCTCCTCTGCCAGATCCCGCGCGGCCGCTGGAGCACCTACCAAGCCCTGTCCGACCACATCTCCGCGACCTCGCACAAAACCTGCGCGCGAGCGGTCGGCAACGCCATGCGCAACAACCCTTTCGCACCCCTGGTGCCGTGTCATCGGATTCTGAGTTCCGATGGCTCCATTGGGGGCTTTGGGGGGCAGTGGGGTGCTAGAGGGGAATTTGCGGGTGAGAAGAGGGAGTTGTTGGGGAGGGAGGGGGTGGTTTTTGATTCTGGGGGCAAGGTCAGAGGGTTGCCGTTTAGGGAGTTTGGGGGGTGATGTTTGGAGGTTGTCTTGTGGGTTGCTGATGGATGTGAAGGGTGGTGTTGTTTTTGGTGGACTGGATTCAAACCAACATGAACGGCGGCTGCTGTCGTGTGATTATGGAGTGGTTTGGAGATTGCCACTTCACATTGTGATTATGGGTTGCTGAGCTCAGGACCGATTGTTAACACTACTAATGGCAGCAAACGATCCGAAGGTGAGATGAACCGGTTCACCAACGAAATCCAGCACAGATAACCTAACTGATCAGCAGCATGGCTGGACGACCAGTGGGGTTCGTATACGCTTTTCGGTACAAAGCTATGGCCTTCGGCATCGATTTCATCATATCCGACCCTACATTCTGGCTAGCAACTCTCAGCCCCCATCAACAAGCGCCAACAAGAGCGCAAGTGATGTTAGCAACATCTCCAGTGACCGGGTTGATCAGCGCGAGAACGTCCCTCAACGACCCTTCTCCAAGCGACAACCCCTCCGCCAAAACACTCGGGTTCGCCAACTCTAACTGCGTGATCATCGCGCCCAGACTGGGAAGGTTCGTTTCCCCCTTGGGCGGGGTCCTGTATGAGATTTTAGCACAGAAGGAATTGGATGTAGCAGAGCAGACAACGGCAACTCACCAGCCAAGCTCATACGGGAGCCTCTCCTTCTCTGTGCAATCTGTCAATAACCTGCGGACCAACAACAACATCAACGGACTAGCCGTGCGATCGACCGACTTACCGAAAAGACTCTTAACATACTTAACCGGCGCCACGCCAGTCACAGGATCGCCCATCGTGCTCAAATAAAGCGCAGTCTCGCCCGTGCTCAGCACAAGCTGCCGAACGCCATAAATAAACTCCGGGTTCGCCGCGCGGGCATTCTCAACACGATTGTACCGCGCCTTCGACGCAACCGGGATCGAAGTCTCCTCCATACCCTCGTAGTAAGCCAGAACCTGGTTGAAGACGTTCTGGTTGAACGCGTAGTCGTTTCCCATGAAGGCGTCTTCGCGCGAGAGACTGGCGTCGTGCTCGATGGGGAAGTTGTGCTGGTCCAGGTCGTTCAGGTCGAAGGTCGCGCCGAGCGGGTTGGGGGACGATTGCAGGCCTAGCAGGCCGATGCCGGTGGTGAAGTCGGCTCCGACGTTTAGGCCGTCTTTGAGGGCTTTGATGAGGAGGGGGACGGAGAGTTTCTTGCCGTCGTGGGGGAGGAAGCCTGTTATTGTTGTTAGGAAGGGTTCTCTTTTTTTTTTGCGAGATTGTTGCAAGATGGAGGGGGGGGGGTGTTGGTTTTACTGACCGTGATTTGCCAGGGAGTTGAGCCCGGGACCTGTGTTTGGGTTGTCAGTCATGTTGGTGGAGGCTGAGATGTTGGTGGAGGAACGATCAACTCACATGGGCTTCGCACTGTCGTTTCGAGTCAGCGCGGGTTCTTCTGGTATTGACCAATATCGTGGACGGGTCTCAATCACATACCTGCACCCTTACTAGGCGCCACATATTCATGGCCAGGAGGCGCGGACGCCGCTGCAACGAGCGTGGCAAACAATGCAACAACGAAGGACTGGGATAGAGGCATGGTTTCAGACAGTTCTGTTGATGTTCGAAACGATTGATTATTGCGTGATCCACGGTCCTAGATCAGAAACGAGAGAACGATGGTAGTTTGAAGAAACAGTAGTATGTAGTCAAGTGGCTAGTAGTCAGTACTTTACTATTAAACCAACGTTCAAGTCCCATCCCTCCACTCACGCACGTCCATAGGTCATCACATTCGCAAGACACACAATCGCTTGATGCTGAGTGGAGGCACCGAGGCGTGTGAGTTGGATCGGGTGGATGGATGGTAACGGGCCTCGGCGGATGGCGAACACACCTTCGTTAGTTGAAGAGAGGGTTGAACCTTAAGAGATAGGCACTGAGCCAGAACCCCAGAATGTGGAGCACTATGCGAGCCACTGCCATCATCGAGGATCGGCGAAGACGGTTGGCGATGCTGTAGGTCCAATCAAGCTAAGCAGCGTACAAGTATAAGCATGAGTCTAGTTCGTCAAGTGGCTCTGTGCCGTGTTGTTTATTTGGGAAGACACGAAGGTGGCTTGAGTGTTGAGTTGATGGCTTGGAAGCTTTGGCTGAGCCACCCTGACTTCCTCCTTGACGACAGTTTAGACGTCGGAGGTCAGACAAGACATCTTCAAAGCATCTGCACAACATCAGTTCGCAGGATCCGTACTTTTCGCCAACGACAAATCGGAAAAGCGTACTCAAGCTCGACTTCTCTTCCTTGGCAGGTGTCCGGTCTTTTCCAAGAGCTAGGTACAAGTTGGCAACCCAAGCTTCCAAATAGTCTTC
>Ga0265797_10000599_pt1 | contig 65602 bp, 68 predicted proteins | sample P2T30metagenome_FD_192433 | JGI IMG/M metagenome (GOLD analysis project Ga0265797, IMG submission 192433) | Plant litter microbial communities from East Loma Ridge, Irvine, California - P2 T30 | ecosystem: Environmental > Terrestrial > Plant litter > Unclassified | place: USA: California... | reverse complement strand
GAAGATGATCTGGACGAGGCCGAGCTTGCCGTTGTCGGCGGTCATGTAGAAGGTCTTGGTCTCGACGTTGGTGGAGTCCATGACCTCCCAGCGGAGGTCATCTTTGGTGAGCTCGGTGTAGGGAACGCCCTGCTGTGTGACGGATTGGATGGCCTCGGGGCCGTACTCGCGCTCAGTGATGCCGACGCTGTGGAGGAAGACATATTAGTAAAGTGCATTATAGTAGGTGGTGAGGCTCAGGTATATTGTGTTGTGGAGGGGTCGGTCAGTCGGTGGGGGTTAACGCAGATAACGTAAAGGTCGACGATGCGAGGGGGCCGACAGAGGCTCGTAGCCGTGACGGAGAGGATAGTAGAAAAACAGGGTACATACGCGTTCTTTGCCCAGTTAAACATGATTGCGGATGTGATTTAAAAAGGTATGGGTGTGGTGAATATAGGTAGGCGGGTTGCGATATGGCTTGCAGACAAACATCGTTTACCCTTTCTAGAAGGAATGATCGGTGACGCACAGCCGCCGACCGCCGCTAACCTTAAACTTTAAAGGGGGCTGTGCAAATTAAGGTATCGATTGAGCCCAACTTCTCAAGAGGCATCCTCAATATATATTCAAGCGTCATCGTCAAGTAAAGACTTGGAGTCTTGTCAAGATTAAGTCAGATCTCAGGAAGCCTGGAGACTAAGTTACCCTTGCTCGACATCGACATCGCCTTCAAAACTTCAAGAAAACATTAAGAGAATGCCATTGTTCCGAATTATCATAATCATACTAGTCGTCCATCCGTATACCATTAATAGTCCACAAGCAAGCCCAAAACCTCAGCTCGCAGGCCCGGAACCCCAATAGCGCCTCGCTGAAATACCTCATGTACCATAAAACATTTGTCCCCATTACCACGCCCAACTCCCTCCACTAGTGAAGCTCTCACTCCAAGATGTAGAACAAACAAATCAAAAGTCGCTCATTTCGACCAACCTCACTCCTGACGCCTCCTTCGCGCCGCCAGCTCCCTGAACCGCGCCAGCCTAGCCTCCGCTTGCCTAGCATCATGCTGATGCCTCATCATCTCGAGCTCGTGCATATTACGCGCCACGTTCGCCAGGTGGGGTGGATCAGCTTGGGCAAGCGGAACGTCGTCGCGAAGATCAAAGACCGGAGCCGCGTGAGGAGCGACGGGGGCGTTGTCGCGTGCGATTTGGAGGTAGTTTGGCATCATGGGCGGCTCGTCGATCATGTATGGGATTTCAAAGCCGTTGGGAACCGGGCCTCTCTGGAACGGCTGTTGTTGCGGCTGTTGTTGTGCGTTATTGGCGGGTGCTGCGGGCGGCATCATCATCGGCTGAGGCTGTTGTTGCTGTTGCATTTGTTGCGGGGCTTCGGCAAAATTAGCCACCGCATGGTACCCAGGGCGGAGCATGGCAATTCGTTCCGCGAGGAGTTGGTTATAATCGTTCGCTGCAGGTTGCTGTGCGAACAGCTGCTGTCGCTGCTGCTGCAGCAGCGGGAAAGGAGGAGCTAAGGGCACATATTGCTGCCTTCCGTTGACGGCCGCAGGAGGCGCCGCAGCTGGTTGCTGTGCTTGGCCGACATTGAGGAGGTCTCTAACCAAACGAGCGTTCTCGTTTTCCTGTCTGTCCTGCTGTGCCTGAAGCCGTTGCTCCACGAAACCCAAACGCATCCTCTGCATGTCTGCGTACTGTCTTGCTCGGCGAAGGCGGACCGCAACGTTATTTGGCGGCTCAGGCATCTCGTCATTCGGACCGTTCGCGCCTGGAACCGCGGGAGGATGGCGTACAGCTCGTCTGCGTATGCGAAGAAGTGCGAGCCTTCCGTTGTCATCATCATCGTTGTTGTTGCCGACATCGAAACCAGGGAAGACTGGCAGAAGATTATTCAAGGCCGCAGCTCTTGCCCCCCAACCCTGTGGACCACCACCCAGACCCTCCGGTCCTGCCCGGCGGATCCTCTGCTCAGTCGACTTCTTGACTGCGTCTGAAACTTTGATCTCGAGGTCCTCAGGCGCAACGTCCGGATTGTTCGCGATCACTTGCGCTCTGGCGGCTTCTTCCGCGGCCTTGACCTCACGCTCGTGTCGTTCCTCGAGATTATCGTAGAGTGGACATTTGCCGCCCGGACGAGGATCACCTTGCGGAGTCTGATCGAAGTGATCGTAGCCTTTCAGGGTCTCAGAGCAGACGTAACACTGCAGATTTCGGCAGCTTGGGCAAGTCATCTTGTTGCATCCGAATTCCTTGATGAACTGCTTCTTGCACTTGTTGCAAGATCGAATCAGTGCCGCAGTCATTGCTTCTTCGATAGTGTGACGGCTGTTGGCTTTCATCTCCTTGGCAAACTGCTCGCAAGAGATGGGGATGTGAGATGAGGCCTTGCAGCGCCTGCAGCTAACCTTCTCACACTCAGGGTTGGCACAGTGGAACTCAAAATTCTCCTCGATGGGTGGCATGATCGCCTTGTAGTCACAGAACGGACACTCTTCCAGGTCGTCCAGGTTGGCTTCGCGGATATCTTTCTCTTGCTGCAGATCAGCCAGCTTCTGCAAGAGCTGTTTATCAGAGATAAGGTTCAGCTGAGCAGGCTCAAAGCCAGCACCACAGCCAGCCGTGCACAGAACGCGACATCGAGAGTCGCCGATCTCAGACTTGATATAAGTCTCAATGCAAGAGAAGCAGGTGAAGTGAGGCTCATCCCCATGGCAATGGACCTGGCGATTCATGGGCAGCTCGTCGAAGCATGCTTGGCATTCGGCTGTGCGACCGTCAAGGATAGCAATTCGGAGGTTGTCTTCCTCTACTCGTTTCTTAATACGCTCTTCGTCACGCCTCTTGCAATCTTCATGTGCGCGTTTGCGCGCAGCAGCCAGCTCTTCTCTCAGTGGAGGCCAGCCCGAGTTAGTGATGATAGTGTCCGCGTTTGCGGCAATGGATGCCCGCCCGCGACGCGGGTTGATATCGGTATCCCTGAGGCTGGAGAGGCGAAGGTATGACTTGAAGAGGTACTTTTCCTCGGTGGCGATCTCGGCGATGGAAGCATGTGTGAATGTAGGAAACTCCGCCTTGAGTATGGAACGAATCGACCCAGCAAGAAAGCGGGGCATGATCTCCCTGTCGTCACCCTCCCATCGCTTGTATTCGTCGTCGATACTATCACGACGCTTCCGCTTAAGGTGTTGGGTGTCTTTCTTGCGTTTTGGGTAGGGCCCATCCGTGATCAGCTTCTCGATGATGCGGTCCAGGCGGATGGCTGCCGAGAGCTCGAAATCGGCGTCTGCGGCAACTTGGTCGTAGATGGTCAGGGTGTGTTCAGGACATACATCCGGGAACATTTCATAGACACGAGCCAGACAGTCGTCTTTTGTGAGGATGTGCTGTTGATCTTCTTCGAGGTTGCGAGCGATTTGCGCATCGAGCTCTTCCTGCTCGGCACCAGGCTGCTGCTCCGGCTCCTCGTCCAGATAGCCAAAGTCGTCGATGACTAGTGGCACATTTCGGAGATCACCCATGGCAGGGAGAGGAGGGCTTTGGAATTGTCCAGGCACGTGATAGTAATCATCAAAGACCTCGAGAGGATCAAGGGGATCGAGACCTTCAGGAGCATCACGCTGCTCTTCGGCGGGTTCTTCTAGCTGTACATCACGGTGGGCGATGGCAACAGCAATAGGCGCTGCAGCCTCATCGTCAGAGTCGAGAGTGAGATCGATGACCTCTGGTTGGGGAGGCATGCTTTAGAGTTGAGCGAAGGTGGTGAGCGATGTGCTGAGCTCCAGGCGGGAAGAGAAAGTAGATAAGCGGGAAAAGACAGTCGATTGCTCGGGCTGTCTCACTAGAGCAGCGCAAGTCAGGCCACGCTGAGACTGCAAGAAAAGAATGTGAAGAGATGGCGTCCAAAAAAATCCAGCGTCGGGGGCTTGAGCGGGAGCCAGTTATAAGTGACTGCTGGCGCTGGATCAGTGGTTAGCACGTGGGTGGTGAATTCGTATATCCTCACGGGCGGTACGAGGCCACGCGAGGGTGCGAGCGGTAGCAAATACCGGGAATACGGAATCAGTTGAGAGAGAGTGACGTGTAGGCACGGTGGGCAGACTGTAGAATGGTGTGCGTTTGCATGGATGGGAGTGTGCAGGCAGGTGGTCAAGGCGATAGTGTTTGAGGTTGTTCTTGACGCTTTTGCCGCTCAGTCGGGCCTGCCGAAGGTGACGGCAAGTTGAGGGATAGGTGCATGTGCCGGGCTTCTTGACGACACAGGATTCACAGGTCACGACGAGGCGGCATGGCGCAGAGATGCGACGCCTTGCGGGAGCGTGAAGACGGCGTGCGGTGGCCCGCGGCGGCTCAGTTTGCGAGCTGTCGCTCTCGTCAAGACTTCACCTGCGGTTGACGAGCTGGAGGTAAGCTCGAAGTATGGCACAGCTTGAATAAGGTATCGAGAGTTATGCTAGCGCGCGGAGAACCCGCAGCCCAGAATCCAAAGTGGGTCCAGACATTTATTACCTCGCTGACTTACTGTGGATGATCACGCCCTAGCAATGTCACCTCGGTCTCCGCCGGGGCCTTCTTATAAGACCACCGCCACTAAATCGAAGGTACCACTTGATCATTTCCTCGCACGTGTGAACTTACCACAGTCTTGTTCCCAAACACAACCTACTGCATCGGAAGAAAAAATGTCCGCCTCCCTTCCAGACCGTAACAGCCCTGAGATTTACTTGGCCGTAGCAACTCCCGAAGAGATCATCGCCCAACAACACGCCAACAGCGAAGAATGGCGCGGAGCACTTACCCTGCCCGCCTACCTCCGACGTGAGGAAATACTCGTCAACCAGACTCTGACGAAAGATGGTGGCCTCACAGCCTGGTCACTAGTCTACCAACCCGCCGGCAGCGACGAGAAAGACCGACAAGTCCTTTGCGGCTGCGAGACGATCAAGAAGAGAGCTCTGGTCGCTTCCGGCAATACGGTAGAAGCTGTGACGGCTCATGGCATCTGCAGCGTGTTCTGCCCGCCGAAGTACAGAGGCAAAGGCTATGCTGGCAGGATGATGGCCGATTTGGGCGAGAAGCTGAGGACTTGGCAGTCTAATGGCCAGGGCAATTTGTTCAGCGTGCTGTACTCTGATATTGGCAAGGTGAGACTATCAATAGCAGTCCATTGAATTGGACCTTCGCTCATCGCCGTGTAGGAGTTCTACGCTGCACGCGGATGGAAGCCCTTCCCGTCATCCCACATCTCCCTCAAAGCTCAAGCAGAAACTCCTTCTGGCCTTCCCGCTGTGCAGTTGCTGAAGTCTAGCGATCTGGCCTATCTCTGCGAAGCGGATGAGCACTCTTTGCTCTCACAGATCTCCAAGTCCGAGAAGCCCGCCGTAGCTATCGTTCCCGATCTAGCCACCATAACCTGGCACAATGCGCGCGAACAGTTCGTCGGAAACGAATTGTTTGGCCGCAGCCCTGACATCAAGGGCGCCATGGTGATTACTGAGTCCGGTCTTCAGGCCTGGTGCCTCTGGACGTGCATGTGGTCAGGGGCGAGCGACAAACACGGCCACACACTGCACATTCTGCGTCTTGTTGTTGAGGAAGGCGACGGTTCCGCCGTACACGACTTTAACCCTGCGACGGAAGAAGGTGTTGCTTCGGTCCTGCCTTCGCCTGCTGTGGAAGCCGTGACGGCGCTGTTTGCGGGCGCACAGAAGCATGCTGCCGAATGGGACATGCGTCAAGTCGAGTTCTGGAACCCTAACAATGTAGCTTTGGCCGCTGCGAAGAAGCTTGACGAAAGCGTTGTGGTGCAGGCTAGGGAGAAGGACAGCATTTGTAGTCTGAGATGGTATGGGAAGGGCGATGGATCTGATATCGACTGGGTTCTCAATCAGAAGTATGCCTGGTGCTAGAGGGGCTTAGGAAGAAGTACACTGCAATAGGCGTGGTGATAGACCGTGGGAGTGGTCTAGTTGGATATGATGAATCATGGGTACAACGATACACTACATGAACGGTAGCGCAACGTTCAACACAAGATACTGATAAATGATGATTAAATTATCGTTCTGCCGATTCAGAACTTCAGTTCGCAAAGTCAGCTCAAAGCAACATGGCGACAGACCACGGTCATGAGATTGTGGGCTTGTCTATCACTCTCGCCCACTGGGCCCCCGCTAACGAACCCAGCTCAATTGCTCTCACTCCTCCTAAAGAACAAATACGCAATATTATGTATCAAGAATCCGCTTAGTATCGATTGACGTAATATTGACCACTTTCATGGATGAGACTGCTGTCTGATCTCACCCTAAGCCGAACCCTCCACATCAATTCGCAGCCGGACGGATTCGATCGACTCAAATTCAAAGTGAACATCGACACTCTTGCAATACATGTAAGTTCCATGTTGGCGAGCATATATACAGTCAATCTTACAAAGCCTCAAGTATCATCTGTTGCTGGAGCGCTGCAATGCAAATTGTGCGTACTGTAGTCACGTTGGATTCGTACCACGGGTGATTTGTTCCGCGGCTGAATTCCACGAAGGATGAGGTGGAACACTAGAGATCGCATTGGGCCGGGCTGCATCAAACAAACGCACGACAGATATGCATATGTATTGCGATCTGCGCATCACGTTCCGGGTGATTGCGCTGCCCGCTCGCACGTGTGTTGCTTGATGCCCGTCAAGATTGGTAGTAAAGACTTGGCTGGCACTTGTCCTCGCATCTAATATAATTTGGATGATTATCATTAGCCAGTTATGTTCGTTATCCGGAGACATCCTCTGCCTTGTCATCAACAATGAGGAAGCCAAGGATTTCGGTGTGGGTCAAAACAGATCATTTTGATGAGCAGGACGTTGTGAAACGGCACATGAAGCTGCAAGTCTCATCACAAAACCGGGCAGCGGACTGGACTAGGCAAACAGAGTCTGTATGTTTCATGGAGGAGTCTCATCGGTGGTCACAGGAGGTGTTTGCGTACTGCCGTGTAGCTGTATGGAAAGGCTGAATTGCAGACGTGTTCGAAACCTTGAATACCTGATTGTAGGAGCAACGGAATCCCTCGGACGAGGGAGGGGTACGCGTAGGGCAGCTGGGGGTATTTGTCTGCATTGTATATGTAACTTTACATGCACGTATTCGTTGCGCACTGCAATTCCGCTGGAACGTGGCGGGTCGTCGAATATCAACATATCACCTCGATCTGGGCGGACTTGCGAATTGATTGATTCAAGTCTTTGGCAGCAAACTTCCAAGGTTCTCCGTCTCAGGTGGTTTCCTCTTTAACTTCCAAGTTTGTTGACGAAGGCGGGAAGCAGCAGGACAGCACTTACGTACCCTGCCTCGATCCAAGGCTCCTCGACCGCCCACTCGTGCCTGGGTCTAGGCCAGCTCAGCTCTTACTTTGCTTTCTGCTGCATCGCGGCCACGTTTACCTTGCCAGAGAGACGTGTATCAAGTCTTGTTTCTATTCCTCCTCCCGCCTCCTTGCGCCCGTCCAGCGCCGCTACCTCCGTACCCTTCTCCATCATCGACGCCCACACAGCCCACGCCCACCCGCCGAGAGCGTCCGAGCAATCATAAGCGGGGCTGCCTCGTCCACCACAACGGACCAAGGACATTCTAGTCCCAACCTCACAACCTCACTTGCACCAAACACGTGCCGCCTGCAACGAAACACCCACCGGCGCCTATCCCAGCCGGCCCTCCCACACACCCTTCAACGCCTCTATCCTTCATCGCCTCCCACGAAACCCTCCCACCATCGTAATTGCGGGTCCAACACATGCCGCCCGCTCCGCACTAGGCGACAAGCAACATCCACTCCAAACAATAACAACAACAGCAAGACTTGTTCAATAGTCCGCCAAACACGCCCGCGACCGTCTGCCCGGCAGACCACCCATCCACCGCCTCCCGCCACCCCGTGGCTCCGCCCACTACCTCCTCCACCATGAGCCATAACGATGAGGCCGCCGTCCAGGAGCTCATCCGCAAAATCGACCGCGAAAATGCCATTATCAACGCTGCCCGCCAGATGTCCCAGGCCACCAACAACCCCGCCGTGAGCTCGCGTGTCGACTCGCAAATCCGCGAAGCCACCCGCAACATCAACTACTTCGAGCAGACCCTGCGCGACATTCAGACTCGTCAGATGGGAAACTTGAGCGTAGGCGGTGGACCCGCGCCACCTCAACATGGCATGCCTCCAAACGGACAAAGTGGCCGAGGTTCGAACAACCAGAGTGGTTATGATACACAGCAAGCAGATTATGGAGCGCCAGGCCCTGGAGGTTACTCTGCGGGCGCTGGTGGCATGATGCCACCTAGAGCGCCATATGCGCCTCCTGGACCCGAGGAGAGGTCAACGAGGCAGCGTCCGAACTACAGCAAACTTGGTATGGTAAAGTGCGAGAGTGTTTGAGAAGGCGGTGTGCTGACTTGTAATTTCTAGACCTGATTAAAGCCGATACACAGCACCTCGGTCCCCGAATCCAGCTTATGTTATCGCAGCTCGAATTTAAGCTCAGTGTGGAAAAGCAGTACAAGGAAGGCATTGAGAAGATGGTGAAGCTGTACCAAATGGCGGGCGACCGGAGAAGCAGGGCGGACGCCGAAGGAAAGCGCGTGGAAAGCAACCAAAAAATCCAGCTTTTGAAGCTGGCGCTACGAAGATACGAAGATTTGCACGTTGTGGACGAACCTGACGCGCCCGACGACGACAGCACCGATATGCCGACTCAGCGAAAATCGATCAGTGGTCAGATCTCCGTGCGCATCAACGCAGTTGCCGATGTGGATCATGCATCTACGGGCAGATTCCAGAGAGGACCCGAGACCTTTGTGATAATGAAAGTGGAAGACATCTTCAAGGGCCGGACCAAGGCCACTCGCAACGACAGATGGCCTGACGAGGTTCACGATTTCGACGTGGATAAGGCGAACGAAATCGAATTTACCGTGTACGATCGCTCGGGCGACAATGCGGTGCCCATAGGATTGCTCTGGATTCGACTTCAAGATTTGGTGGACGAGCTCAGACGAAAGAGGGTCGAGACAGAATTTCAACAAGCGGGCTGGACGACTGCTGATAAAATGGCGGACGGCGGACCAAAGCCTGATTTGCAGTTCCAGCCTCCTCCTGGCTCCCAGGGTGGTGGTGGTCCGAACAGGACCGATACCGCAGCTGGTGGCTTCGGAGGCATGAACCCACAAACTGGCCCTGTGTTTGTTGACGCTTGGTTTACACTGGAGCCTGTTGGTCGCATTCAGCTCACAATCAGCTTCACGAGGCAAGCCCACGCAAAGACCAAGTTCGACGTTGGTCTTGGACGTAAAGGTGCCGTTCGCCAAAAGAAAGAGGACGTTGTGGAGCAATATGGCCACAAATTCTCTGTACAGACCTTCTACAACATCATGCGCTGCGCTTACTGTGGCGACTTCCTCAAATACACTGCTGGTATGCAGTGCGCGGACTGCAAATACACCTGTCACAAGAACTGTTTTTCGAAGGTTGTCACAAAGTGTATCAGCAAATCGAACGCAGAGACAGATCCTGACGAGGAGAGAATCAACCACCGCATTCCTCACCGCTTCGATGCTTTCAACAATATGGGCGCGAACTGGTGTTGCCACTGTGGTTACATGCTTCCACTGGGCAGGAGCAAGGCAAGGCGATGCACTGAGTGCAAGGAGACGTGCCACTCCGGCTGCGTTCACCTGGTTCCTGACTTCTGTGGCATGACTATGGTTAACGCCAACCAGATTCTGGCCGAATTGAAGGGCATGAAGGGCAGGATGATCAACAACAGTGCCAAGCTGAGACCACAATCAACGCCCAGCACTAGACCCACGCCACCTCAACAAAGCCAAAGTTTCGCACCTGCACCGGGTCACCAAGAGAAGCTACAGGCGGAAGATCGCTCCAACGACAGATTCTCGTACGGTAGTGGCAGCAAGGACCGCAACTCAGATCAATACGAGCAGCCTCCTCGGACAAGCTCGTATGGCCCATCGAGCGGAGTTTCATTGGACGCAGCGAAGGCTTCAATGTCTGCTGGCAGTGTTCCATCATCACCCGAGATGCAACAGCAAGCCCGTCCTCTTCCTGCGAGAGTGCAATCTTCACAGTCATCTGCTGCAGCCGCCGCTGCCTCTGCCGCACTTTCTGGCAAGCGCACGTCTGCGCAAGACCCGCGAAACGACCCCCGAACCAGTTACGGACGCATGTCTCCTGCAGACTACCAGCAAGGTCACCAGTCTAGGCAGTCTGGATCGTCCTATGCAGATGGCTACAAGGAGAGCAAGCAGATGCCGACACCACAACCACAGCAACCAACTTACGACCCATCAGCGTACGCTGCTGTCAGCGGATACCCTCAACACCAGCAACAGCAGCAGCAGCAATACGCGCCACCAACACCAGCGAAGTCACCGTACCAGCAACAAGTTCCTCCTCCGCCACAGGTGCAGGCGCCTCCGCCTCAGGCTCAGCAACAGCCACTCGTGCAACAAAGTCAGCCTTCGGTCACCATGCCGATTGTCGAGAAGCGCATCGCCGCGCCACCTGCGAACACACAAGGCACAGGCAAGCGTATTGGCCTCGATCACTTCAACTTCCTTGCCGTGCTCGGTAAGGGTAACTTCGGTAAGGTCATGCTGGCAGAGACCAAGACTGCCAAATCACTGTACGCCATCAAGGTCCTGAAGAAGGAATTCATCATTGAGAACGATGAAGTCGAGTCTACCCGCTCCGAGAAGCGTGTCTTCCTCATCGCCAACAAGGAGAAGCACCCCTTCTTGACCAACTTGCACGCCTGTTTCCAGACCGAAACTCGTGTGTACTTCGTCATGGAGTATGTGTCAGGTGGTGATTTGATGTTGCACATTCAACGTGGCCAGTTCGGTACCAAGCGTGCCCAATTCTACGCCGCTGAGGTCTGCCTCGCGCTCAAGTACTTCCACGAGAACGGTGTTATCTACCGTGACTTGAAGCTCGACAACATTCTTCTCACACTTGACGGCCACATCAAGATCGCTGATTACGGTCTCTGCAAGGAAGACATGTGGTACGGTAGCACCACCGGCACTTTCTGTGGTACGCCCGAATTCATGGCGCCCGAAATCTTGTTGGACAAGAAATACGGCCGTGCTGTCGACTGGTGGGCATTCGGCGTGCTCATCTACCAAATGCTACTCCAGCAATCACCTTTCCGCGGTGAAGACGAAGACGAGATCTACGACGCCATCCTGGCAGACGAGCCTTTGTACCCGATTCACATGCCGCGCGATAGCGTCTCGATTTTGCAAAAACTGCTCACGCGTGAGCCGGAGCTTAGGTTAGGCAGCGGACCTACTGATGCTCAGGAGATCATGAGCCACGCCTTCTTCAGAGGAGTAGACTGGGACGATGTCTACCACAAGCGCGTGCCCGCGCCCTTCATGCCGACGATCAAGAACAGAGCCGACACCAGCAACTTCGACAGCGAGTTCACGAGCGTAACGCCAGTGCTAACTCCGGTCCAGAGCGGTAGGTGTCTACTTAGTCCCACAACCATAGAATGCATGGCTAACAGCTTTTACAGTACTATCGCAGGCCATGCAAGAGGAATTCCGCGGGTTTTCATATTCTTGCGACTTCGTTTGAGGAGATCTCACACAGCGCCGATTGAAGAGATTTGTTGATGTGAGATCAAAATGAGATACCCAAGGTTCGCGGCAAAGAGCAAAGGCGAAAAGGCGAGCGGCTGTTGGTTCACCAATTTTTGGCGTGGATGGATAGGAAAGGGCGCAATGTGTGGAGGACCGCTCATTCTCTTCGCGTGAACACCGTATGCGAGGGAGGAACTACGCCAATGGGGACGCCGAGAGGGAGGTTGAAATGAAGATGACTGACGACGACGGGCGACGAGGATGAGTTGCATGCGAGCATGGTGAACGAATGGCGGACCGAGCATGAAGATACACAACGAGGACAGATGTGGTATTATTGTTATTGGTGGTTGGGACTGCTCTTTCCGCTTTCGGTGGGAATAGCAAGGACGGTCCCGAGATTCCCCTTCTCTTCTGACAGGATAGTTAGTGGGTTGCTTGCTCTATTTAGAGGGCGAAATAGATGACGGTCTTTACGTTGCGTTATCTTCCCAGCAATATCACATGTTCGACAATTCAGAAAGAGCTTTCGCGTGAAGCACAGCCGTTCTTGATTTAGTTATGTGCCAAGAAGCTTGCAAAGATCTACATCTTGTTTCGAAAGATCGAGCCGCAAAGTGGATCTTAGCATGAACGCCACAAACGATTGAAAGGCATTCATTAGGCGGACAGACGCCTCTCGCCAGCCACGCGGTAGGGACTGTCACATAATCGCGCAGTCCCGGACAGTCAGCCAGCCGCCGTCTCCACGAGATCCCACAAAAAGCACGACACTGCCAGAAACCCGCCTCGTCGGCTGCTGTTTCTTATGGCGAGTCATTTGGGTCTAGATTCTTGCCCCATTCTTACATTGGGAGTGGTTCATAAGCATGTGTGTTCTTTCATCGACCTGTTCTATCTGCCTGGTGGAAAGATCGTTGGTGCTTTTGAAGTATTAATGGATAGGCTGCAGCTCTTCGGTAGCGATGTATCTCAAAGCCTTGCGAACGTGGCGCTGCTATCTGCCGCCATGCCGCTGCATCTGCGAGGTCGAGAGCGTGTGACGGGCGATGCCAGTTTCTTCAGCCTTGCGGGCACAAGTAAAACAGAGCTGAGGATCTTTTTCCTCATATTTTCCTAACTTCGGCTCGCAGCAAATTACAATGGCCACTTTGCGAGACGAGCGTCATGTGAACAGCTCTACAGATGTTGAGCTCCAAGACATCGGCGCCTCAGTGTCGATGGCGAAACCTTTGCTCGATAACTCGCCACCTCACATCCACGGCTGGCCCACATTGCCGAGCAGTGTCAAGTCCAGCATTCTATCCACGATCACCGACATGGGAGTAGATGTTGTCCTTCTATTGCTGGCTTCCTCGTTCTTGGCTTTCGCCTTGACTGTCCATCATCACGACCAGGCTTCCGTCAAGGACCACCCGGAGACTACGAGAACGCTCCTGGATGCCACCAGATATGTGAGAGCCACAATGCATCATCCATTGTAGGCGTACACTGACTTGACATATACAGGGCCCAACTGTGTTTCCGATTCTCTTCGCCTGCGTGCTTGGTCGAGCCTCGCATTCTCTCCTCGTTTGGCGACTCGAAAGAGGAGAGCGCGTTGGAGTTCTAGACATCCTTGCCGGTAGTACCTCTCTTACAAGTGCTGTTACTTCTCAACTCAAACTACGGATGATCAGTATCTTTGGACTCTGCCTCGTCGCGATTTGGGCACTGTCGCCAGTGGGCGGCCAAGCATGTTTGCGGCAAATGTCACTAGGCCATACACTACAACGCATCCCGTTTCTTTCACGTACATGGTGCGAAAGAAGCATCTGGGCCGATTCGACACGACGGATCGCGTTTCACTGTATCCAGCCCTTAGCGCTGTCTTCAACGCAGCACTGCTGGGACCACCGGAAACCAAGGCCTCTCCACGCGATGCCTGGGGCAATTTAAAAATTTCCCAAGCTCGAGGACTACGAGGCTTCCGCTTCTGCAGACGATGAAGATTGGTACAGCACCAAAGACCACAATGCGACCTACACTTCGCTTGTGGGTATTCCGGTTGCCGGAATTGAGGACCTTGGTGCGATTGACTATACCACGAGCATGGAGGCCCAATATTCCAACCTCAACTGCCCTGAAGTTTGCATGAATGTCGACCCAGGTTCGGGACATGATCGGCCATCTTATGAGAACTTCACGGGCCATGGAGCTCAAATTTTCATGTGGGATGATACCAGAGCGAGGAACAGAACCGACGTCGGCGACCTGACACCACTCAGTTTCACCTACAGCGATCGAGGGGCAACGAGAACCTCACGATGCTCACTCACGACCACGTATATCGAGGCCAGAGTCTCTTGCGCAACTTCGAAAACGTGTCTTGTCGCAAGCATCCGCCGCTCGAAGCTGGACCATCCTCCAGCAGCGTATACTTTGCTCGATACTCCAACCGGCAGTTGGCAGAACTGGTATTACTTTGCCCAATGGTTTGTGAAAGCGATGGATGGCCACGACAGCGTATCCACCGCTGTCCAGGGATATCTTTTGGATCCAGACTATCCGGCGCTCACACCGTCAGTGCTGAAATCCAACATCACGCCGGAAATATTGCCGAACGAGCTCTATGCGACTAGGCTTGGCCAGCTAGTCAACACATACTGGGAATGCATGCAGGCCATATATGCCATTCCTGGCGGACTCAACGATAAGACCGCTGCCATGGGCGAAAATCTCACAGACGCAGACAGATACGGACTCGCATACACTGCAACATCACAAGGAACCAAGAGCACGGTCGACGATGTGATAGTAGCCCACGACGTTTGGATCGTAGCGCTGTTGCCTCTACGACAATGATCATTGCCAGCCTGGTGCCCCGGATTGTCCGACATTACCTCACGCGTGGTCCTGGTGTGATGCTGAATGTCTCAAGCCTGGCGACTCGCGATAGCCCCTTCGTGGCACTTCCAACCAGCGGGTCTTTTCTGGACGCAATGGAGAGGGCTCGACTCATGAAAGACCAGAAAGTGCGATTTGGCGATGTCAGCGCAGCTAGTGGTGTTGGCAGACTTGCCATTGGGACAATCGATGACACGGGTGCCTGCAATGTGGAGCCTGTTCGGAGGAAGCGTTTGTATATTTGAGCTTGGATCGGATGACTTGTCGGTGTGGCATTCGAGCAGATACATGAGCTTCTGCACATGCTATCCTCAAGCATAACGTGACTCTCATCGGAACGGACCCCGAAAGTCGAATTATATTACTCTACGCTGCCACAACGGGCTGTCTGATGAGAGAAGCACTCGGCTACTTGGTCGATGTGCGTTTAGAGAAAGATGCCTACATGTAGGCAGCCAAGCTCCAGCACTGCGGGTTACTACGGAGGCGCTGCCTGAGCAGTAAAATCTCTCCAGTATTCGGTACACTAGTACCATGAAGCGCAAGCAGACTTCCGGTCCACTCTGCCGTCGAGACGCTGCTCAAGCTGGAATCTTTCTTTAGCATTTAGTGTACTCGCACCGTCGAGTGCAGAAAGATGACCTACTTACCTGTACCACTGAGATGCCAACTAAACCATACTCTTCTTTAGCGTTGATTGCGCTGGTATCATCAAAGTTAGAACGATTATACATTTGCAGACTGTGACCCGAGGAACAGTGAATGTGGTGGCAATGATGTGTGTGTGTTCGGCTTGTGGCAGAAGGGTTCGTCCTCCGCGCCCGGCCAAGTCTCATCGTACTCGGCGTGCCAGAGGGTTGTTTCGTCTTTACAGAAGACGATACGGGAGTGGGCTTGGAGAGACATGTTGTCGTCTCGAGCAGGGCGTCCATACCGTTGCGAGCTTCAGGGAGGCTTACGATTCAGTCCATTGCGGCTGTATGGAAAGGAACAGTTTCCGTCTGAATTGGGTTCAGTTCTCCGTATGGCGCATGTTTGAGGGTTTGGTTCCTCTGGCAAGGGCTAGACGACCCTCTGGCACGCCGAATACGATGAGACTCGGCCGGGCGCGGAGGACGAACCGTCCAGTGGTGACTTGCCGCAACCACCGTGACGCTGTCTAAGCTGTACTTCTATTTAGCATCTTATTGAACTAGTACCATCAAAGGCGGAGCGATTGCATACTCACCCTCGCCTTTGAGATGCTGATAATCTCAGCCATATCAGTAGTGCTACGACCAGACACCAATGTTTGAGCGCTGTCGTTTCCGTAGAGATGCTTTGCGAGCTCTGTTTTCGTTGAGCATTTGTTGCGCTAGTATCGGCATGCACGAAACGAAAGGGCACCCAACCTAGCGATGGGGATACTATCTAAGCCGTGCTTTTCTCAATGACTATACTAATACCGTCAAGCGCATATCCACAATCCACTCGCCCTCCCGACTGAGATACCCAAAATGATGCTCTGTTGTTTCTCTAGATTGAAGCTAGTGCGATCTAGCATAGTACATGGAGTAATCTCGTTAACCACTGAGAAAAGTTACGTAGCTTCCAAAGCCTTCATTTGACACAGCGGTACTGCCTAAGAAGTTAGTTAGTGAAAGATTTGACAGCGTGTGCCACTGAGACACTGTCAGTGAGCTCTGGGAATTTCAACGACCGGTGCGCCTTTTCCATCAGTCCTGGGGAATATGTGGCCGTAATCGCCACTGAGATGAGCCTTATAGCGCATCATCTCACTGAATGGGATAGTCAAAGGTTTGCCCGTCTGCTTCGAGATACTTCTGTGAAACGTAAACCATCGCATAACTTTCAAATTCGCATGAACGTGCTTGTCTTGCAAGGCTGCGATCCTTCCAAGTTCGTGCACCACCGAATACTATTGTACACTTGGATTTGGCTATCATTTGTGACCGGCATGTTTTGCGATGAATCCACAATATACAAGCTACGACGTGATACCATTGCAAAGCCATTTCTTCCAGTACCAGTAGCCGAGAGCGAATGCACAATCCCAAAAAACGTGACCCGAACACTGATACAGCTGTACGGATATCTGAAGATCGCCATGTGTGAACTTGAGCCCAGACTTCCGGCGCTGAACATCAGCTCGAGTCAAAGGAAATCTGTGCCAGAAGCTCAATCATCTTCTGAATCATTTTCCGGACAATGATCGCTCTTGCAACCTTCACATAGCTCTCTCACATGTTGACGACCTCCAACGCGCCGCGGGAACGTGGGCGGTACTGCCACCAACCCAAGCCATTTCCCCAATCTGTACACAACCCTGTCGATGTAGGATTGCACATCCAACTTCAACCTTCCCATGCTCTTGCAGTTCTGACACCGCTGATGCCACACGACCGCGTTGTACAGCTCATCGTCAAAGAGTCTTATGCTGATCGCGACCTTTTTGCTTGTCCACCTCTTGGCCTGACATGATCGTTTAGGGCAGGTGAAAGCACCCATGATTCTCGTATCGTAATCACGGATTGAGTCTTCATATTGGCCTCCTTCGTGAAATTCAACCCAAAGTCCGTCTGCTTGAAGCTGCTGCGAGATCGCGTCGTGCAGGTCAGGATAAATGGACCATGAAATATCCTCCACACAGACCTGCGAACTGTCTTTGTGCATTTGCAAAGCGTTCTCGCTGTTGAAGAAGCGATCGCACCGAGGACACTGGAAGTTGGCGGATTTCCTGACCGAACCGTGCTGTTGACGAGTCGATTGGTTTTGCTGATTGACAGGCTGTTCTACCGGAACAGCCGCGTTTATGGTATGCATATGCACCCCGGGCAAAGTTCCTTGCAACGCACTATCTGTATGAGCAGGTGAATCTCGTTTGTGCTGTTGCAGAGCTTCAATACTGGCAAATGAACGGCCACAAGGTGCACATCTCGTAGTCACCTTCCCATCCGTAGAACGCTGTGTGCCATGTCGCAATGATCCCATAGCGTGGCCAGGCAAGTCCCTTTGATGCTGGAGCAAGGCAGTGTTGCTGCCAAAGTATCGTTCACAAGCTCCGCATTCCAGTCTCACCGCCGTGCTAGAAGTTCCAGGAGCTGGTTGTTGCAAAGTCTCTGCTGCGCCGTGAAGAGTATCTTTGGTGTGCTGTTGCAATGAATTGGTGGTGCGAAATCGGCGATCACATGCATTGCATACAAAGCTATCCGGAGGAGCATTGCGGTCTTGTAACTCTTGTTCCTCTTGCTGTTGCTGTTGTGCTCTCTTAGCATGTTTGAGTGAGTCTCTTTCGTGCTGCTGCTGAGCGTCTATGCTTTTGAAGCTTAAATCGCAAACGGCGCAGGAGCTCATGGTTTCTTTTATAACAGAAGACTGGATATGTCAGATAGTATAGCGAATAATGTAGTTCGGTTCAGTTTGGGCTGCTGAAGTATTTATGGTGGAAGCGTGCAGGCAGAGACCTCGGCGTTCGTTATGCGAACGCCTAGCTACGGGGCTGGTATCTCCAACAGAATGCTGCCCGCTTCATGCTGATAGCGTATAGCTGCATGGGCGCTGCAAGAGGAGGCGCTTAGCAGGCGACGTACGGATGCAGTGCTGATCCAGCAAACCAGAACTGGACACGCCTTCCTTGAGCTGTGCTGTGCCGCAGTGCCACAGTGCCGCATTCTGCTGCAACGTCGTCAGGTGGCGGCAAGGTAGACTTGCAGCTGTCGCAATTGGGCATCAAGGCCAATCGCAGCGTAGCGTTCAATAGTGTTATGTTTGTGTCTCTTGCCAGATGTTCTGCATTAATGTAAGCGCAGACATCCTTAAAAGTTCCTCTGAAGTCTTGTCACAAGATCTCTACCGACAACCCCACAGCCTGGGAGTTTAAGTATCTGATGTGGCGATAAGATTGATGGGTCGTGCATCTAGGAATGGATTAGAGTGTCGCTCTGACACTGCCCCACTGGTGATGATTCCCCATGGCGAGACTGGGATCTCTGATGTGGCTCATCGGTTCATGCTCATGCGCCGCGACCTGCGCCACCTGTTATTGTTATACCAAGGAAACAATACAGGGCTCAAGCAGAGGGCAGGGTCGCGTGGCATGAATCGAAACGCTGATCGAAACATGATTTGTCTGTTCTTGTCAACTTGCCCGAGTGCCCCAGATTTTCCAAGGCAACACTGGTGCAACCATTACATAGCGCATTGTCAAGCGTCCTCCGCGTAGTTAGTGAGAATTCTGCAGCATTGCTCTCGTACAACTCTGGCGTAGCGGGGAAGTGAATGTTGCATTATTCTCACTACGCGGAGGGTCGGCCGTCCTCATCCAGACGTCATTACTATATCGAACGTGGACAACTTTGCTACTCCCCTAAGCCACCTCATTCTAAGTCTGCATGCTGTGCCTGATTCGCGCAGCTGTGGCCTGCTCCACACGTACATCGACGGAAGGCATTAAATACATCGGAGGTTGGTTTAGCAAAAGTCTGAGCCTTACCGCTTTGTATCTAGCGGGATCACACGGTGGCAGCCGTATGGGACATCACTTACTGTAGAAAAGCTGTCGCAGATGAGCAAGCACAGCTTGCAGTCAGGACGTTCCTTGGTGTACGCATCAGATACGCGGGTGAGCCGCTCGTAGCTTATTTGAGAATCCGCCATGGCCTGACTCGGAGAACGCATCATGCCATCCGGGTAGGACACGTTGTAAAGGTAGTTTTATAGGTCGTGGCTGGCTATATAAGCACATGGGTTCATGCCGTCGGCACTGACACACTCAACCCTAATCCACCACTATGTGCTTGACCCGCGCGTTCCGGTAGTCTCGCAAGCACTTTTTTCTGGCGGAAACCTTGACAGGCCCGGGCATGGAGATCATTACCCTGGTCTTATCCACATTGTATAAATTCTTGTTACAGGGCGGTTGGGTCTCTTCTTGTGGAAGTTTAGCCCTTTGATTTACCAGACTGACGTTTCAGGTACCCAGGAATTCAAGGATCGTACACCACCTTCCCCTTCCTCACCATCATCTCAGCCTTCTCAACCTCATCGGCAATCCAATCGCGCAAGCTGTGCCAGATATCATCACCGCCACTCCAATTGACCCAGTGCCAATATGGGTATTCGCCTTCACCAAAGAGCGGCTGACCCTTGATGGAATATTTCCAATATGCCGGTGAGATTATGAAATGGACGAACTCGTCGCATTCTACTGCTGTCGGTAGTGAAACAACTTTGGAATAGATGTCCGGGTCCTCCAGGTCGCCAAAGTCAAACATGTACTGGTCGACCTCGTTCTCGTCAGCAATGTTGATTTCATCGATGCCGGCGAGGCCGCCGGCGAGGAAGTGCCAGCCTCCTTTGAACCTGAGATGGGTCAGCAGGTCGTATTTCCAGCACAAGTCGAATGAGCAGAGGGATCACTTACCCATTGGCAACTCGCACCATCTCCTTGAACTCCGGCGGAAGCTCACCAACTCTAGACTCGGCTTCTGTGATCGCCTCTTCCGTCGCTGGAGGGTGCAGGATATCCTCAGCGCAAGTGAGCCCATTCTTTGAATACTCCTTGTCATTCACGACCCAGGCGGCCCTTGCGAGTCTATCCAGCAACTCTTTCCAACCGACTTTGTCCGCTGCCAACGACCATTGGCGACCTTCTCGAGCACGTAGATCTAGGGCCGTCGTCACTTGTTCGACAATGGCAGCGGCTTTATCTTCCTCGATGAAGAAGGGGCTGCCTTCTTTTCCTCTCTCGGCGAGAAGAGGCAATACGCTGTAGATGCCTGGTATGTAGAGGTACCGATCGATGTCCCCTCCGTCGATATAGTTGAATCCATCAAGTGTCAATCCAAGGGACAGAACCTCAGTAGCTGATTCGAGGTCACCAACTCGAATCGCGAGCTCTACAACCAGTCTTCTGTAGAGTAGATACGAGTGTCTCCTGGTGGTCTGGCTACCATTCCTTTGCACGTTCCACTCCGTGATTGGAACTTGATGTTGCGTGTATAGCTTGTTTCCCGCGGCAAGGGCTTCTTGCAACCTTTCGAGACTTGGGTACTGACCCGGTGTCTTGTCCTTGGCGAGGAGGCGTGCGCACATTGCGATCATAGGCGCATCGTCTGTGTCCTGCCATACGTGAGGATTATCTGGTTCAGGTAGATTGCAATGCTCCTTCATCCAGCCGGTCAATGTAGTTTCGCGGTACTCGCGCCACTGACTTGCTGCGAGCCGTTCTTGTCGAGTTAAGGTTCCTGCCGATCCCACTTGTTGATCTGACGACTCCTCGGGCGAGACATATTGCGGAAACGATGCCCAAAAATTGGAGAATGGCCGGGTTGACAACTGAAGTGGTGATTGAGCATCCATCAAAGGGGGCGAGACCAGCTTATGATGCTCACACAGAGCGCAGATGAGTTTGTAGGCTTGGTCGATATTATTTGACAACAGTAGGAGCTGTGCCAGACGCTCAGCTTTGCGTAGGCCATCGGAATGGTCTACCGGTTCCAGGATTAAGGACACTAAGTCGGAGACGTGATGCTCGACGAAGTAGCCGACGTCTTCTGGGCCTGCATGATCGATGTACGTTGGCGAAGCCATTTTGATGTAGAATCGTGGCAATGATGAAAATGGCAACGCTAGGTAAATGTACGTTGGCGAAGAAACCTCAACTCAGAGTCGTGATAATGATGAAGACAACTTTACGTTAAAGTAACATCAAGAAAGAGTGACTACTGCATCCTCCAACACTCAGCCGCAACCGATCACGTGATGGGAAAAGCTCTGCAGAAGTGAGGCAGCATCTGAACCAACAAAGCATCGATCATTCTTTCACACGTGAGAGTTCTGGTGACTGAAGGTGTGTCCAGATCATCAAACAGCTTCACCGTAGGTATTCTGCCACGTATAGCAGGTGTCTGTTGGAAGTTGCATCGCTTCAGAAGCATTTGAGGAGTTCCACATCAGCGATCGATCTCCGAATTACATCCGCAGAAACCCTGCCTCCAATAATCTTCTGGAACTTCCATTTGCTATCTTGATCTGCAACAGCAAACCACAAATAGAAAAATGTCGATACGAAAGCGCAACGAGTTCCTGGACCTGGATGAGAGCGACAATGAGGCTTCTGACGGATACCAGTCAGACGCGCTCGAGGAGAGCAAAGGTGCACGCACGAAGAGGCGCAAAGTCGATCGCAGCGACGACGAAGACTCGGACGAGGATTTAGACGAACCCGCTAAGGCGCCTGCGACGAAAAAGACACAGCCCGATGCGCGCTTTGCGAAGCTACAGGAGTTTGAGGAGGACGGTGACGATGCGCCAGAAGCAGAAGACGACGAAGATGGCGCAGAAGATGCAGAGCACCAAGATCTCGCCGACCCTGCCGCAGCCATTGGACGAAATGCGCCCAAGAGCGTCCTCAGAGCTGAGAAGGCCGCACGGAAAAGCGGCGTCGTGTACATATCGCGAGTACCACCCTTCATGAAACCTCACACCCTCAAACACTTCCTCGAAGAGCACGCACCCAAAGGCCTAGGCCGAATTTTCCTCACACCGGAAGAACACACGCGCTACCTACAACGCAAGAAGTCGGGCGGAAACAAGAAGAAGAGCTTCACGGACGGCTGGGTGGAGTTTGTGTCGAAGAACGATGCGAAAGCCGCGGCTTCGATCTTGAACGGCAACATCATGGGCGGAAAGAAGGGAAACTACTACCACGATGATCTGTGGAATTTGAAGTACCTCAAGGGCTTCAAGTGGAGTCATCTGACGGAACAGATTGCGGCGGAGAATGCAGAGCGCGAGGCCAGGTTGAGGGAGGAGATCAGACGGACGAGGAAGGAGAACAAGGCGTTCGTTGAGGACATTGAGCGCGGAAAGGCGCTTGAGGGTATGGACAACAAGAGGAAGGCCAAGGGTAGCTCTACGACGACGAAGAGGCCTGAGAGGGAGTTCAAGCAGGCGAAGGCGCAGGGCTCTGGATCGCGAAGCAAAGAGGCGCAGCAGCCGGATGTGAAGAAGACGCTGAGCATGATCTTCTAGACCTTGTATAATGAATACTTCCTGATCCGCATTGCGCGGATGTCTCGATGCTGCGTTTCAGCCTGTTCGCTTGACGTCAAGACAATGGTCTTTTTAACCCATACTCAAGCTATCCACGTGCTGATCGATCGTCAAATATTTAATCTTTAGGTATACGAAAAATCAAGAACGCTGAGCTTTGAGAATCGAAACAACCATTGCTTGTCTCATTAGCGAGCTCGGTTTCTTCATAGGGGCAAGTCTTTGCCGGTCTGCCGACTTGATGGTGATGGTGTATTCGCCCGCGTCACGCCAGCCGCTTGACGGTCGCCAATGAGAATCCTCGCCACCAACCTCTCCTTTTGCCTCCGAAACATGGTCTAAGTCAACATCTTCTCAAAACCGTTAATCGATACCTATAGTCATTTATTATGACGCGGTGCCAGCCATTCAGCAAGCTGCATCGTCATGTCACACGTGAAGGCCGCCCTGAGCAGTGCGTCGTACGAAACGACTGGATCCGCGTTCTTTGTGCGATGGTGAACACGAAGGCGTCGCCTTTGCTTCACTATCCCTTTTCTTTGGGGGTATGACTGCATGATGTTTGCTTAAGTAGACTACCATCGCCCGGATAACCCAAAACGCTTGAGATTGACCACCATCCAACACAACACCACCAAACCAACCACAATCTCTCAACATGCTCCTCGCAACTCTCCTCCACGCCCTGACACTGCTCAGCATCGCAAGAGCCATCCCTCTGGTCCGCAAGCAAGCAACCTGCATCTCACCCGCCGACCTCATTACCATCGCACCAGACACCGCATCCTGCGATGGCGCTCCATTCCCCGAAGAATGCGCCCCAGCCAGCGTAGCCGCTCCAAGCATCGCTCAGTCCTTCACCTTGTTCAAGATCAACTCGTTCGGCGCCCAAGCAGCTCTGGTCGCCATCATGCTCTTCGAATCGGGCGACTTCAAGTACAAAATCAACCACTTCCCAGGCGTCGCTGGTCAGGGCACGCGCAATATGCAATCGCCTGCTTTCAATTCGAAGTACGCTGATTGGATTGTGGCGAATGGCCAGGACGATAGCATCACTCAGGGTAGTGTTGCTGCTGTGGCGAATGATCCTGCGGCTCTGTTGGACTTGATAAACACACATGAGTGGAGCTTTGCTAGCGCTGCTTGGTTTGTCTCGACGCAGTGTGACGGCCAGATTCAGGCGCTGGGAGATGGAAGTCAGGCTAGCTTTGAGGCGTATCTCACGGGTTGTGTTGGAACGACGGTCACCGAAGATCGCATCGTGGGTTGGGAGAAGGTCATCGGTCTGGGAGGATGGTCGTCGTGAAGGACTAGATATCTGCTTTTCGTACAGTGCTTTCGCCCAGCTCTCAGTATGTGTAGATTATATGCATATCCAATAACCAAGCGGCTTCATGCCTCTCAATATCCAAAACACACTCGTGCTAATATACAATATATGTTATATCCTGTACACATATCAAAAGTGCCTAGCAAACCAGACCGAGAGCCCAATCGCAGCCCACGCAATGCAATGCGCGTACGGCGACTCTGCGTGAGCATCCGCAATATGCCAAAAAGCATACCAAGTCAACACCGTGGCAATGACCCAGAACCAGTCCCTGTCGTACCTCAGATCTCCGGCGTCCACGCCTTCGACCAATCTCGTGAATTCGTGTACGTCCATCATGCCTGTATTATATCCCTGCTTCTGCTGCTGCTGTTGCGGTTTTCTAGCCGCTTCGTCGAAACTTCATGGGGATGTTGGCCTCGACGATCGGCATGCGGTCCATTTGTTCTTGCCTCTCTTGCTGCGCTTCCAGCTGCTCGTGCTTGCGGAAGTGCTCGATATCCTCCGGGTGCGTCAGGTCTTCCTCGCGCGTGTTCTCGTCGTGGTATTTCTCCCAGTGGTGGATTTCGTACTCGTACTCATCGTCGCCGTGGTGGCCGGGCCCATAGCCGAAGTCGGGCAGTTCGAGGCCCTTGGCGATTCCGATGGTGTACTCTGCGTATGAGATGGTGCCGCTGCGGTCCGCGTCGAAGAGCTCGAGGACTCTGTTCACGGCATCGTCTTTCGCTTTCGGGGAGATGGAGCGGGTGGACTCGTCTTTCAGGCCGTAGGTTTTGAGGATGTCGTCGCGCGACCACTGGTTGCTGCTGTCGTAGTCGTGCAGGTTGAAGAAGGCGCCGGCATCGAAGGAGGTGATGTGGTGTTCCTCTGGAATGCTGGGTCAGCCTGATCTGTCTGCGATAGCACCACGCCATTAAGGTTGTCTCCTCTCACCTGCCATGTGTCGGGTTGCCCAGTTTGCATCGGGCGCTATGGGCTGCTGATCGTGCCCTCCGTGCGCCTGAGTGTAGGCGACGAAGGCCAGAGCCAGTATACTAGATATCGCGTGCATTGCTGGTGTTTCTGATTATTCCACTCCTCGCTCTCTCTGGCGCATTCGTTGTTGAGCCTCCTGAAGGTCGTCTGTGCGTTCAAGGTCGGAGGGTTCAACAGCCGAGAGCGTCGACCACACCAAAGAACGCGGCGATCGAGGCTCTTCGACATCCACGACATGGATATTGCAACATAGCGACAGACGTCAATGTCAGAATGGCTTTACTGCGACAATAGCGTCTTGAGAAGATCAAAAGAGAGCACGAGATCTGATAGATTGCGACTCACCGGCAATCATCACCGCACTACTTTCCAGGACACAACATGATCCGGACTTCGTCGCGTCGCTCTTGTGGAACTTACTGCGAAGCCAATGGATGAGATTCCAAACACCATGCTTTAGGATCTGTTCATTGAAGTTACGAAGTTGATCTCCTGACCATCATGGCGATAGACGCGAATGGCGGGAGACTCTGCACCGTCGTCCTCCATGATGATCGTGTCTCCCAGGAGGATGTGCTTTGCGGCACCGACATCTTGCCAGAGGGCAAGGTTGGCATTTTGAAAGCCAAGAACGCGATGCCCATCCACGTGCTGTCTTCAAAGCGTGCTACAGCATCTCGCGAAATTTCCCTCCACGTCACTCTGGGCGAGCGATTCCTGTATGAGAATCGCATGTCTGCAACGCTCACGATCGTCAACGATATACACGAAGCCACAGCCAACCATGTCGAGTTCTTCTTCCGCGATATCTGTCTCTCGCGAGCAGACATGTGGCAAATGATACGGTCTATGGATGGTGGGATCATCTACAGAGACCAGGAGATCAAGTTTCTCGGATCCGACACTGCTATCGCTCGTACAATCTACATCAACGGACAGGAATCCGACTCTGCATTCGTGAGGCAGCCGACCACGAAGCCCATCTTTCGAAGTGGAAGTGCCAGGTTCACTCTGCTCATTCAAGTATCTCGAGAGATGCTTGAGCGTTGGGTCGACGGCCACTTGATGTATGAGAGCCTGATCGAAGGTTTCTTGACCGAGCTCTTCAAAAGATGGGACTCTCTGAAGATGCGACACCACTTCTCGGTCATCCTCTTTGGCAAAGGCGTTAACAGCACAGGAAGCTCTGATGCCAACGGAGAGGAGTCTTACGGCGAAGATGATTTCTTTCATGTGATATGCGAAGACGTACCAGGCTCCGACTGGTGCGCGGTTCTGCAAAAATTGAAACAAGCGTTTCATAGCTCGCGCTTGCCGAGACAGGTTTCCCTCGCACGACATGGTAACTTGCTTGAAGCAATCTACACGGCCGCTCTGGATGTTGTGAATGACAGCATGGATCCTCATCTTTCGAATACTGGAATTTCCATCATTGCAATAACGGCAGGGACGGGCTACTTTGATAGTGATCACAGTCTACTCAAGCAAACCACGAATCTTTTATTGGGCAACAGTATTGGCGTGGACGTTGTAGCATTATCGCCTAAGCCTCTACACCCTGTACCACTGTTTAAATACCAAATTGGACAGAACGTGGAGTACGCCTTACCACACTGGGCCGATGTATCGTACTGGCAGGAATCAGACCAGGACTGCAAATGGCTTTTCGGAGAGGCAGATAAGGTCCTGGATGTGTCTATCGCGCCACTCATCGCGCCTCCCCGGAGTTCACCATACACCTCAAGCACGAGCTTAATGAATGCGTTTGACAGCAGTCAGTTCTTGGGAGACGAGCCTCCGTCGAAACAAGACGTTGATGCAGAGTTGGAAGACGAGTTTGCTCCCGAGACGCTGAAAGCACTGAACATCAACACGCGAAGCAAGGCAGTATCATATGATCGATCCACCAGTGTTGGAAGCGCAAGGTCCATCGTGTCCAAGGCCAGTAGCACGTTCACAACACCCAAGAAAGAGAACACTATGCACCCACTCCTGAAGTCTAGCAGGAAGATCAGTCTTGGTCCGCGCGGTCTAGCGCCTGTCAGTGCTGTAGCCAGTACGACTTTATCTACAGAATATGCTAGCCACGGCAAAGATATCACGTCTACGCCCTTTACTCCCAATGAGTCTTCCAGTGGCCTTGCGAAGCAGATCAGGCAATCCTTGGCGAGGAAAAGCTCTCAGCAGAGTTTGGTTTCACAAGCTGGAACGGAGCCCAGTAGATCTACAAAGCCCATCGCCATCAACAACGGATCGATGTCCTCAATCAACGAGTCAAATCACGCCGGCGAGGACACAAGCGCTGAGCTCCAAAGCGAGATCTCTCCTTTAGCGGACCCACCGGCTGATCAGTTGTCCAAAACTCCCCGACCATTCGCTTCGCGTACCTCATTGCCCGAAATGGAAGCCAAAGAACTTGCACAGCAAGCGTTGACACCGTGGCTCACGCTTGTAAATCCATGCAATCCCAGAAGAGACAACATGCGCATCGCAAGTCAGTATCGGAAATGGCACCACGTCTTCCCCAAAGCGATCGACTCGGGCGCCTTCAAGTGGGACTCAATGGGCTCACCTGCTTCCCTACCACTATCTACCGACTTCGCGCCAACTGCAAGAGAGCTAGACAAACACTACGAGCACAAACTGCGCCGCTTGATATTATCGGGACTGACTGACAGCCCGGAAGAGTCAGCGGGCCTTATACACAAGCTTATCTCTCTGCGGCTGGCACGCGGCTTCCAGCTGGTGGCGAAATCTAGTAAAGCAAATACCGCCAATTTGAAGACACTGCAGGGCCCGATCTTGTTATCTGTCGGCACTCTCTACCACGAGATCGAGGTCGTGTCGAATCTCGAACTTCAAGTCATTGAATATCATCCAAAAACTCATGATGAGCTTGTTCCAGACACAGCAGATGGCGTGAAGCGAAAGTACAGCCCACGCTTGGGTGCATCCAGGACTAGCATTGACGTTCAAAGAGGCCTCGAGAATCTGGACTGGGCGTCACTTGATGAGGCTTTAGTCAGCGACACCGCAAACATGCCTGTAGCCGGTGCCTCGCAAATGAGGTTTGTGCTTTTGCCTGTCGACATCATCTCTCGCGCAGATACGGGAAGTAATACCATCAGATCTCGTGATCTGTCCGAAGAAGAGAAGCGGATAGACGGCATCCAGAAATTAACCCAGTTGTGGCAACGACATCGTCTGGTGACTTTCGAAGACAAGAGCCATCAGGCATCGCTGGCCAAGCCGACAGCTTTGAAGAATGTCAGCGATCGCGACCCAAATCCTTTGGCAATTGAGTACCAGACGAGAGACACCAGCGCCGTGCTCAACACACAAGACACAACTCTCACTGGCCATCTGGCGGACACAGAAGCTCCGATACCACTATTTGCAGAGTCGGAGATGTACCACAGCAGCAACTTCGACATTGTGAAGCTCGTCAAGCAAATGCAAGAGCCGCCACCGCTCGGTGTTGAGGTGAAAGATCGAAGGTGGTTCACTCGACTGCATTACAAATGTTTCCGCGGCGATGAGATGACCAATTGGTTGCTAGGTGTGTTCAAGAATATCACTACCCGCGAAGAAGCCGTCGAGATGGGAAACGAACTCATGAATCGCGGCATTTTCACGCACGTGCGACACAAGCACGAATTCCGTGACGGCAACTACTTCTATCAGATCGCGGGCATACACAGGACGACAGAATATCCTGACACTGCCGGCTTCTTCATGAAGTCTCTCGGCAGATCTGTACCTGCGACGCCCATGTCGGAGTCTCGTGGCTCACCACTTTCGAGACCCGTGATCTTTGAATCGGACTCTTCCTCTAGAGGAACGCCGCTGGTTCTGCCCATGGAGAAGAAACAAATCGCACTCAGCCAGATGCTACAGTACAATGTGGATCCCGCGTATAAGTCTATCCGCCCGGAGATCATTAATCTACACTACGGTATGTGTCGAGCGCCTCAGCATCCGTGCGCCACTAACATTCTGCAGATCGCATTCACAATCCCGAAAACTGCTACCACGTATACCTCGACTGGCTAGCCACGACACCCAGACTCATCCGCGAAGCCCTCAACCGATGGTCATCCCTGGCCGAAAGCCACGGCATGAAGCTCGTCCAGGTACCCATCGCAGAAGCAAGCAAACAGTACCTCGCCCACCCATTCGACAAACCTCAACACGTCCGACTCGCATCTAGACCTCCAGAAAGAGCTCCCGCCACGCCCTACCTCTCAGCGCACTCTCAGGTCTCTCGCAATTCACGCAACACCGAGGATCCAGCACATTACCACAAAGCACTCCTGCGCAAAGCTGGGTTCGTCCTAGATCTGGAATCCGCATCCAGCTTCTCGTCCAAGCTCGACATTACCTACTCCTGGGGCCGACCTGATTACGAGATGACCCAATTCATCCACAAATCCGGCCTTGCTCTCGCCCAGATCTCAAACGATCCCGACTACGACTTCCTGATTCTGCCGAACCGATTGGCGGTGCTTCGGTCTAGCCTGGCTGGAAAGCAGGCGGAGAATGTGTCGGCCGACGATGTTATCAAGGCTTTCAAGATGTTTTGCAGAGATGAGAAGGGTATCAAGATGGTTTACGATGAGGCAAGGAAGCCAAAGGCTCCGGCGCCCAGCCCGTTCGCGAGTGCTGCGCTGTCTGTTAACTCGGATGTGGATGTGCCGCCGATGCAGCTTCCGCCGCATGTACTTCATAGGATTCAGACGCTGGAGGATTGAAATCATTCACGTAATCAATGCCAAATCATATAATTTGTTTCGACTAATAATCCGCGAGCATTAATTGACCAGTCCATGACAAACCAATCTTCAAATGGACGCAAACCTAAAAATTGCCTACACTAAGATAGAAATCAAAGCAAATTAGCCCTGACTGATAGACAGCCGCTGTGCATAGGTTCACGTACGGCGATCTCAATAGCTACTGTTGTAACATCTACGAGCGGGGAGGTATGTCCGGCTCAGATCAGTAGTACTGTTATCTCAGCATAGACTATGCTGGCAATGCTAATAATGTTAATATTAACGCATACGAATCCAAAAATTGCCACGTCTGCCTCTGGGACGGCTCACAGAAGTGCCTAAGACCGTATGCAAATCTATACTCAGACACGATGACCAAAGACTTAGTCATGAATTGTAGCGGGGAATGAGATCATGAGATGTAGCTCAGGTAAGCCTCAAGTATAAACACCATTGGTCGTGCTCGTTTCTCTGTACGGGTCTACAACAATTCAACTCACCTTATGCTACGATCACTTCCTCGTCTCAATTTACTCCAGACTCAAATCATCCCCAAGATCAACTCCCGGACTCTCTCAACATCACCACCTGCAGCAGCAATGGACAAAGCTTCCGGAATCCTGTCTTGGGCCGACAAGAAGACAGGCACCTTCAACCGCCAGACATCGGTCTTCAGGAACTTCATCTCAAATGAGCCGAATGCACAATTCCCAGCAGAGAAGGGCCGCTATCACCTCTATGTGTCATATGCATGCCCATGGGGTACGAGTCTTTCATCCGTGAAACTCCGAGATACTCGACTAACAACATAACAGCACACCGAGCACTGATTGTGCGCAAGCTCAAGGGTCTCGAAGACATCATCCCATACACCTCAGTCCACTGGGAAATGCTCGAGAAGGGATGGCGATTTGCCACTTCCGAGGACAACGAGCCCGGCGAGCACGTCGAGCCGGACCCGATCCACAAGGGCTTCACCCATTTGCGCGATGTCTACTTTGACGTGAACAAGGACTACGAGGGCAGATTCACAGTTCCCACTCTTTACGACACGAAGCAGAAGACCATTGTCAGCAACGAGTCCAGCGAGATCATTCGCATGTTCTACACGGAGTTCGACCACTTGCTGGACGACAAGTACAAGAATGTGGTTCTGCTTCCTGAGGACTTGAAGCCTAAGATCGAGGAGACGAACGAGTGGACTTACAATGACATCAATAATGGTGTCTACAAGTCTGGATTTGCCAGGTACGGCCTACTAGACCATCACATTCCCAGTCTTTACTAACATGCTACAAGTACCCAAGAAGCCTACGAGAAGGCTGTCACCCAGCTCTTCAAGTCCCTGGATCGTGCGGAAGAGGACCTCGCCAAGTCCAGCGGTCCTTACTACTTCGGCGACCGCCTCACAGAGCAGGATGTCCGTCTTTTCACAACAATCATCCGCTTCGACGCCGTCTATGTGCAGCACTTCAAGTGCAACATCCGCGATATTCGCAGCGGATACCCTAACCTTCACAAGTAAGAAACCCTAGAATTACTCCACGTACTCCCATTACTGACTTTCTCCTTCAGGTGGCTGCGCAACCTCTACTGGAACCACGAGGCCTTCGGCAGCACAACCGAGTTCACTCACATCAAGAAGCACTACACCAAGAGTCACGGCCAGATCAACCCCTTCGCTATCACGCCTCTGGGTCCTGTGCCTGATATCTTGCCGTTGGACGAGGAGGTTCCTGCTGTGAAGGCTGCGGCGAAGGCATAAGTATGCAGTACATACGATGATACGAACGTCCGAACCACACTTGAATGGAGTTGACTGCATACGTACATACCATAGCAAGTTCATATTCCAGTATCAAACAATGCAAGTTCCAAAATATCCATCCAGACAGAACGCTCTCCTTCTGCAGTTTCTGCGAATGATTTCACGTACAGCGATCTCCATGGCCACGAAGCCACCTCTACGGCGTTATCAACAATTTTGGTCTCAAAACCTGTGAAGGACTGCCACTAAGATACCTTTCGAGTTCCCGTACATCCAAGTAACTAGTTCGCTAATACGATATCCTCTGAGTACAAAACGACTGCGTCCTGCTATTGAGATGCGGCCGATCAAACTTCACGTAGATCCATGCGCACAAGCCGTAGGAAGTTTCCGAGAGCCGCATGTCACAGCCTCAGAAAGCGATACCTCAACCTATCTTCTCTCGTCGTCATCTCCGGCGCAATAGTATGCTGTGAATGCCCCTCAGACAACTCGTGCAACCTCTCCATGACCCTTACCCGTACCGCATCGGCAGCAGGCAGCTGTCTGAACTGACGCACTTTCTGCTGGCACTACCATCATGTTAGCCTTCCACTGAGAACAGTGCTTCCAGGAATACAGGTACTCACCGCCCAGTCACTCACCGCCCTGTTAACTACCAACCAAACCAACACCGGATCCGAACTCCACACATTGAAAACCTCATCAACCTGCGTCCCACTCCTCAGAACGTCCTGCCCTCCCAATCCAAGTCCTGAATTCTCCAGCCGCCTCGCCATCCTCCTCAAGACACCGTGGCATGTAACATTCCCCTGTGGGTCATCCGGCAACGCCATATCCGCGCCGCACCATATCTCCGTGATCAGATTCCTTCTCTACGGCGGGAGGTGTTTCAGCCAGCGGAGGAGAGTGTCCCAATCTTCGACGTAGAAGGCGGTGGAGGCGTAGAGGAGGTCTGTGCTTTCGGCGTAGAGTTGTTTGCAGGTTAGGGGGAGGCCGGGGGTGTCGGTGGGGATTTTGAGGACGGTGGAGGTGTAGAGGTGTTGGTAGATTTGGTTGCGGAGTTCGGGGGAGAGGCAGAGGAAGAGGGAAGATGATGGTGGTGGTGGTGGGAGGGTGGTTGGTGAAAGTGTGAGGGCAGGTGGGTCTGGGATGGCGGGTGAGCTTTGGTGAGTGTGTTGAGAGGCGTTGGGTATCTCCATGGTGTGCTATACTTGGTGCCAGAGGTCGAAATATGTTGTATGCCGATGAGATATGGCGTAGGTTGACTGTCATTATATGAATGAGATAGCAAACTTGGGCATCAATGTGTTGTTATTCCCTGACGTACCTCCAGCACGACACAATCAGTACTACCCGAGGAATCCAATAGATACATCCTAGTGTTTCGCAAATCCCGGAGTTCTTGTTTTGGGATGCATTGGTTGGTTACCAAGTGGTTATGATATAAGAATACATTTTGGCAACAAGGAAGAGATCATGAGCGGCATTTCAAACGGCAGTTGCAACTTCCAGCCAATTTCGTTCGGTGCTACTGATGAGCGTGATGGAACCCCGTCATCAGACCACACACTACATACTCTCGGCTATCTTTCAAGTCACTAGATCTGCTACTGGCTCCGGCAGACTGCCCCATACTAGCGCTCGGTCACCCCATATATGAGGGTGGGGGCCCAAGAAAGTCACGCGTTTCTTCGTCTCGTCTACGTCTGCCACATACAAGAAGCCCATGACGGCACTATCTCTGATCTCCTTCTCGTCCACGTGAGTGCCAGGGCAAAACTTGATGGCGACCAGTGATGCCATCAGTGCGGTACTAGGCGTGATTTTCTCGAACAGTGCATTTGAGTCGTCCGCTGTGTTGTCGGGTTCGTAGTCGTCGTCTTCGTCGGCGGCGCCAGATTTGAAGGACTGCTCTTCGGATCCTGTGGCTGATTTGGCGCGGTAGATATCCAGTTTGCTGAAGGGCACAACGTGGCGATGTGGTACGAGAGGAGTGTGCGATAGCCCATCAAAGTATTGTCGTACTTGTTGTGCGCGTGCTTGTTTGAGGAATGCAGCGTCGCTCTCCACTGCACCTCCGGGCTTTGTTAGACGGAGGACTGGGATGGCGTTGTCGTCACCTCTGCTCTGGCTGAAGCGGCGGTTGAGGTCGTTATAAAGGCGTTCTGAGCCTACGGTCAGGATAAGCGTGATGCTGAACTCGCTGATGATGTGGCTGAGGATGTCATAGTTGCTCTTAGGATCGTTGAGCGAGCCCGGAGTGTCGATAAGCAGACCACTGCGCTTTGCGTCTTGGTTGGATTCAAGCTTGCCGGTCACATGTAGAGCAGCATGAGTGAGGAGAGCTTTGAAAGCATCTGGTTTCTCTGTAGGAGATGTATATGGCCAGCTGTATACGAGAGGCGTCTTCACAGGCGCTGCAGTGGGCCCAGACACAGGCGCCATACCGTAGCCTGTCTCAACTTCGGTCTGGATGCCCAAAGTCACAGCAGACAGACTACCAGCAGGTGCGAGCAGCCCAGCCCTTGGGTCCAGGTTCAATACTGTCGGTGTTCGTCCCACCCTCACTCCCCATGCCGCCAGGCTTCGCACCATGCTACTTTTACCCACTGAATCTGGTCCCACGACCAGCACTCGCGGTCCTTCGCCTTGTGTCCCAGCCGCCGTCGCCTGGTCGCGCAATGTCTCCAGCATGCCATGCACATTCAGCCATTCCACCGCGTACTCCGTCTCTTGTCCCAGGTACTCGCTCTCTGCCTCGCCGAGCACTTCAAGCGTGCAGCCCTGCCATGTGAAAATCGCGCCCTTGTAGCCAGAGAAGGTGTATGCTTGATTAGGCGCCAGTTCAGTGCCCCATAGCTCAGCATCGCCGCCAGTGAGTTTTATGGTGTACTGCTTTCCGAACGCGACTTCGAAGCGCCATTCTGTGCGCTCGCCGAGCTTTTCTGTGCGAGCGACCTGTGCCGCTACTGAGGGAGTGTCTGCTGAAGGCGCAGCGAAGGAAGTGTTATTGGAAAGGCCAAGACCTGGTAGTGAGAAGGCCATGTTTGTGGTTTTGTCGCGAGGTCGCAGGTGAGCTCGTCTGCGAAGTTGTGAGGCCGAGGTTGAAGCTTCACCAATTGAAGCAACAACAACATCAAGTTTCTCTCCTCAGCCATCTCTTCAACTTATTTCATCACATGCTACTTCACGTATATTGAAGACAAGAGCGCACATCTCAATATCTCAAACTTATTTGATCTTGCAATTGGGAAAAATACCGCCACACTGATGGCAATCCTACACAGGCGTGTCTACCATTCACAAGTATCTACTTGTTCGAACATCATCACGATAGCTGGCATTGCTATTCCAAATGCCTGGATACCCGCGCTAGAGCCATAGGTTTGCTCTCTCTTTGGTTTGTCCGGTCATTTGGGTCTTTTGTGTCTTTTCTGCCTTATGGAAGCTCAACTTACATGTAGATGCCTCAACAAACACCTGCTTAGAATCTTGACGCCTCTCTTTGTTCGCATCTCTGCGTTTACGATTTCGTTCGTGAACATATTTGTCCCGTTTGCTAAGCTGCCTGCAGGTGTCACTATTGCTAAATTTGTTCCTTAGTTCGATTGTGCTAGTAAGACATCCGAACAAGGAGCATAGGTGCATCAACAATCCTACAAACATACACACCCTAACATACTGCGTGATATGTCCAACAACATGGAAATCATATAAGTCCACCATGACTCAACTGTTCCTAACTATATCGATCACATCCACACAACATCTCATCCACATTACACCCTTCCTTCCGAAAACAACCATGCCTTCCAAACTAGACGACAGCTCCAACTTGCAATTCCTGTACGTCTGTCTGGAGTCAGGCCCGCAAAAGCGCATCGACTTCCAGGAAGTGGCGAAAGAGTTCGGTCTCACGGTACCCGCTGCTCGTATGAGATGGCGCCGCTTGCAGCTCTCTCTGGGCGGCAAGCAAGATGGCAAAGTGACGAAGCCCAAGTCTGCGGCGCTGAGCCGCAAGACTAAGCGAGTCGGGAAGAAGGGTGGTGCGAAGGAGGGACTGGAGGTAAACTGGAAAGGCGCGGAGGACGGCGACGACGATGACGAGGAAGAGATCACTGGTGGCAAAGTGGAGAGACGCCGTGGCGGAAACCTGAAGAAGGAGGAGAGTGATGATGATCAGGCGTGGAAGACGCTTCCTGAGGCTGTCGTCCCGGACGTTACTGGCGAGGTGCACGCCGAAGCCACGATGTTGCCACCACCCTTCGCAGCACCGTACCAGGACCCTCCGGAATTCCAGCCGCAGACACTGCTTCACCATGAGTCGCTGCCGGTACCGAGCACTGTCTCCTTCGAAGACAACGGGAACTTCTTGCTCATACCCGATGGGAACACGTGCTCTTCCGCGCACGCCGCCTTGCCGCAGGCGCACGACGGCCAGGCCTTGCTAGAGGACTACCAGCCATACTACCTTCAGTAAGAGCCTCAACAGCAAGTCTACCACGACTAATGGCTACCCGTTCCTAGTCTGGAAAAGACCAGTGGTAAGCCCAACATTTCGCTGTGGGCTCTGGAGACGTGTTTCAATATGGCTAGATGAATTTATGGGCAGCAGGTTTTCTCAGTGTTGGTGCAAGTTTTGGGGCCATCATCTACTACGATCTGCGTTTTGGCACCTCTGACGATCTCATTTGTTCTTCAGACCTACAACCTTCAGCACTTGGTGATGCAGAACTTTACGAATCAGTTTAGTATACTATGGAAAGAGGCAGACAGTGTCTTCATGAAGCGTGATTTTGAAACATTCAGTTCCTCTCAATGGGCTGCTGCTACCAGATCTGTATGAGAGCCACGGGAGCATCTCACGCTCTAGAAAAGCATGAGGCTCGCCTGTGCTGAGATCGTCTACAATTTGTTTGCCACAATCGGCTTTGGCCTGTCCACAGTCTTGATGTGCGTCGCCATGCTAGTCAACCACACATCCTCACCTCGGCGACTCGGTGTCTTTTGCCCCATGAACAAGAAGTTAAGTGGGAAGCCGATGTCGAAAGAATAAGCCTCGTCGATCTTCTCGATGTCTTCGCTGGAAAGCTGGAGAGACAGGGCGGCGATGTTGCCGTCAAGGTGCGACTTCTTGCGGCCTCCGATGATGGGGAAGACGTTGGGAGTTTTGTGGAGGACGTAAGCAAGTCTGAAGTCCGGTCAGTCAAAAAGATAACCTTCTGAATGTTGCGAGGGTGGATCACTTACGCAACCGACGTGATCAAGGTATCTTTCTCGTTAGCGATCGCCTCCAGCACCTTGCTCACTACGATATCAGTCTCAGGAACTCCCGGCAAGTTTCGACCTTCGCCACTCTGCCTCTGCTCTTCGGTCTTGTAGTTGCCTCCGCCAATCGCACCCCACGGTGCAATGCCCATGCCTTCCGCTTCGCACATGGGAATGATGTCGCGCTCGAAATCTCGGTTCGAAGCACTCCAGCGGCCTTGGTAGACCACAAATGGTCGGAGCCCGTGATCACGAGCGTACTGATTGGCCTTGGAAACGATCCAGGCTGGAGTGTCGGAGACGCCGAGGTAGAGGATCTTGCTTTGATCGGCGAGAGTGTTGAGGCTTCGCATTATTTCCTCAACTGGGGCGGTGTGGTCCCACCAGTGCAGGTACAGCTAAGTACCGTGTTAGGCTGTCTTCGTGCTAGAATGTTAGGGGAAAACGTACGATGTCAATGTAGCTTGTCTTGAGCTTCTTCAAGCTGGCCTCAACGCTGAGAAACATCGACTTTGTGTTGTTGCCGGTGAAGTTCGACTTGATCGTTTTCGGATCATCGCCAGAGTAGTAGTTGGTAGTGAACTATATATGTAAGCATGCTCCAAGTGCTAGTGAGAGTTATAAACCTACCTTAGTTGCAATGACCATCTGGTCACGCACGCCTCTTTCTTCCATCCACTCGCCAATCCATCTCTCGCTCTCACCATTCTGGTAGTTGTTCGCCGTGTCGATGAAGTTACCGCCGTTGTCGTAAAAGTGGTCAAGAATCCCAAAGGTAGTCTCCTTGTCGCATTCTCCCATGAATCCCTTCCACGCATCACCGAAGTTCATAGCTCCCAGACATAGTGGAGACACGCGAAGACCAGCACTCGGTGCGAGGATGCGATGGTAGCCGAGATTGGTCTTTGGTTTGGGAGCTTGGCTAGCCAAAGCCATGGTTGCAGTACTGGAATTAATTCTAGATTAAATATAGCTCTCGGGCTTTGGGTCTCTCACAAGGGCTGTTGGATGCTACAATGGTGCGTAAGATGGTGCATTACGGCTCCTTATATGTCCTGATCTAATGCACGGACCAAGAGACCATGGTGTTGATTCAGGCCTCAGCTTTCCACTTTTCCATACAACAATACACAATCTGTGCATGTACATCCATAATACGATCCTACATACCTCCAAGGCTTATTCTGATGCCAATTGAGCTCGCATTCGCGCAATTCTCCAGGCTCCGATGATTCCGGCGCACGCCTTGACGGCGAAGAGTTCGGCCGTCATCTGCAGCTCCTTGCGCGGCAAGTCAGGCTGCCGGCTTTGAACCAATGCTATGTCCGGTGCACATTACTACTGCCTGTTGTCCAGCCTCATGTCCGGAGTGGGGCGGTGCAGTCTGAAAGTCTAGCCTTCCTTCTTGTACATATGATCACAGCTCGTTATGCTGTGCACAGTGCACATCACACCACCGCGATGAAAGTGCTGGGCAAGGCGGTGATGCGGTATGAGACCTTCGATATTGAACTTCGATCTGTCTGCGGGGCTACTTGTATTCGTCAAAGACTTTGGAAGTCAGAAGACTCACTACAAGCCTTACTTCAATGGTTCACAAGATGGTAAGGATCAATCGTGGAGTGATCACCACCCAGATCCACCGCTGCAAGGTAGCACGGGAACCCATTTGATCTTCAACAACCCTCCCAGAATCTCCTCTTTATGCGCCTCCATCTCCTCCAAGTCCCAGTTAACACTGACCAGAGAGCCTTTCAGGTAGTCTCCGCGAGTTGAAGCCAGGTACAGACCGAGGACGCCGGTCAATTCACCCTCATCTTTGGCGAATGGAGTGAACGCATCATTGTCCGACAAGTCAGAAGGAACAATTCCTGGGAGCATGGTGAACGTTCGCAGCGTCGGATATTCTGGAAGCAGGTCAGTGGAGCCGTTGGGAGAATTGCAATGCATGACAAGCTATACTCACCGAGATCGAGAAACTCCATGTATCGATGAATCGCAATCTTGGAAGAGCCATAAGCAGAATTGCCGGGCATCAAGTACCCAGCAAGACCCGAATTGACATTGATGAAAGTTCCGACCGGCTTCCCAGGCTCAGGCTGGCTATTGATCCAAGACCTTGCAGTATTGTGAACACCCAAGACGTTGACTTCCTGCCCTGTGTTACTCTTTATGGCTCAGCCTTTGGTAACAAGAGATCTGAACTTACATAGACGCTCCACCATGTCTGCACAATCTCTTCCGCAGATGGTTTGAGCTCTGATACCCAGCCAGCATTGGCATATACGACATCTGCCGGGCGTCCGAAGGTTGTCTTGACATGCTCGAACAGGTTGTCGGTGTCTGTATCGATCTTGACATCTGTTTTGACGCCGATGACCTTGGTCATTCCTTTGTTGTACTGCTTGGTGCTGGCAATAACCTCGTCAAGCTTCTCTTGCCTACGGCCGGCGACCACAACACCCTCCGCTCCAGCCATGACCCATATGCGGGCTACTGCCTGACAGAGCACTCATAGTCAGTCTTGTCCTGGTATTTGGTATGGGCAAACTCACTGCTCCGATGCCCGAACCACCTCCGGTGATCACGACAATCTTGCCGCTGGCATTTAGATCTGGGTTATCGGGACGCAAGTTGTCTGGCACGGTTCGATGTATCTTCCTCGTCAGCTGGAAAGGCAGAGTGTAGGTCAACGCCGGATCGGATTTATCGAAAGACATTATGATGGCTTGGTGACTGGGTGCGTTTGTTGGAAGGTCAGTTCAGTAAAATATGGATTGACGGGATGAGGAATTGCGAGAGATTCGTATGTCGGGTTCAAACTTGGTACTATATATCTACGCGCATGAGAATTGACAACTCATATTCTGAAATCTGGCTTATTGCTAATGGTAGGTTAGCTTCAATAGCTTCAATCTCGGGGTTCACATTCCGTGTAGGCGCGAGATCCTGTCATTACAAAGAAAATGCTTGGCATACCGGAGCTCCGAAGGATGCCCTCGCAACAGGTTCACAATACCACCAGGGTCATGAGGGCTTTGTCTGCACATTGCTCCCGGCCCTTCAATTGATCATTCTGGTCTGAGTGACAACGAGTGGCCAGCTTTGTCAGCTAAGACGGAGATCCGAGATCATTTGATCGTGTTTTGATCCCGCCAAACGAGGTCATATTACTAAGTCCACATCGTTTTTATTAAAACCATGCCAAGCACATGTTCTGTTAATCGGTAGCTAACACTCTATTCAGCTGAACCATCGTGGTCATTACATTGGTGATGTTGAGCGATGGATTTTCCCGACCGAGCTCCCAATGCTACGATCTTACGTGAGCTACTCAAGAAGCCTTCGCGTTGACTCAACATCGCAACGTCATGATATTAGCGGTCGGCTTTCCACACACGCTCTCTGTCTGTTCATTGCCCTCCAACGTTCTGCGCCGAGTACCATCTGAGCGCCGCATGGTCAAAAAGCTCCCGACAATACTCTACCGAGAGCGTCAATTCACCATCGTCCACTTGCTGGGCAGCGAGCTCCAACGTGCGAAGAGCCGGTTCGTGAGATACTATTTCTGCAAGTTGTGCAACGTCTTGGCTTTCGTCCCCTGTCAATTCTGCGAGAGCGCTGATCACCGTGAACAGCGCTGCTAGCCATGCCCGGTTGATCGTCCTGTGATGAGACCAAGTTAGCTGGGTGTGCATCAAGGTGTCGCAAGACTGGATGAGCTTACCGATTCAGACTCAAGATTTCGAGCGGAGGCAGAGCAAGCAGAGATAACAGTTTGCAGGCTTGCTCGTACAAAGTGGACCGTTGTGAGTATTTTTGAGCTCTGAGTGCGATATGAGAGAACAGGTCATATCTGAACTTGACGACTCTGATGTTTTGAGCTGCCGTCAATTGATACATTGTTCGAAAGTATGATGCCTGGAGCGTGGCGAGGTGAAGTAGCTCAGAGCTTTGTAAGCCTTCTGCTGGGTCGATATGGCTGTCACTACGCCAGGCCTCAAGCTTCGTGATCAACGTTTGAAGTGCGAGATTATACTGAGCAGGTTGCAGGTTCGCTTTCGGAGAGAACACTTCCTCAAGCGCTTGAGCTTGGATAATCGCGAGCGTACAATGCAAGAAGAATAGGTTGGTCCCCGAAGGTCCATTCATCAGCTTGTCATCCCTTTGCGGGCGCATGCTCCACCAGTCATGGTCGTCGGAGCGCGGTGGCAAACCGATCAAGATTTCCGCATGCTTTTGCGTGTTTGGTCGCAAAGCGCACATGCTGAGATTGGCATCCATGGAGAAAGCAATCCAAAAAATATAGCTCGCCACTTTGCTTTCCGAGAGGCCAGCTTCGTTGTAGCCAAGCTCTTGGGCCATCCGCAATGCAATCGAAACGAAACTCGAGACACGATGAGATTTCGGCGAGTCTTGCAGCATGATAGCAATCCCAAGGAGACATTGAACAATCCTTTCGTTCGGTTCTTCCAGCAACACATTGGAGAAGCTGTTGAGGCATTTGTCCAAGTATTGCTCAGCCTTGGAAGTCTCATCGGCCCTGACAGTTGGATCTAACGCCCGGAGCCGATGTGCGATGCCGAGCACGAAGTATGTTAGAACCCAACTGGATGCGACTCCTTTCGCGGCACCGGAGTAGCAATCACGCATGTGAGATACAATAGCTTCTGGAGCCAGTAAAGGGATTTTGCTGTTGAAGTCGCGTAGATAGTCGGTCAGAAGGGCTTGACCTTCTTCCACCGGAGGAAGGGAGCAGCGTTTCGGAAGATCGCTCATGAGGCCCGATCGTGAAGATTGATCAGCTCGTGGGTTGTAGTTTGACGGTCCAGAATCCACAGGCTTGCCGACCGGACGATTCTCGTCGCTAGCGTTGCGTGCTGACAGTGGCAAGGCACTTTTAAGCTCTACCAGTAACTCCTCGATTTTGCCGATGCGTCGGTTCAATGCAGCTGTCTGTATTTGTGGCCCGTCAGTGCCTTCTGCACCCAACTCCTGCATGGAGCGAGTACGTCCGACTGGGAGTTCGCAGACTATTTGCCGTTGTATGCAACGTATGCAGCCATGGTGTGCGGTGATGTAGGAACATTTTGCCTTGTCTGCACGGCAACGGACGCATGACTTGCGAGGGGTTGGCATTTGTTTGGGCCTGTAATGAAAGTTTTCGAACACAAATCGTTAGCCTTTCGAATCGCGATATCCACAAGGGACTGCTTTGTCGCAAGGAGTACTTGATGACAAATGTAAGCCGATTACCAATCTGGCATGCATCCCCACCATCAGCTTGCCAGCGCGCATGTTGTCGTTGGACCTGACAGCGATTAGGGCAATACCGCAAAACTTCCTTTCCACACAGAATCAGGTCTATCTAGCCGCATTCATATATAGTTGTCGCAATGTCAGAGGAGCTCGCTGTCGTTTTCTCGGAAGGTGGATTCAGTTGCTGTTGTTGCAAACGACTACCTCCACAATCGCTTAGGTCCAACACTCGGGATACAGTAGAGCGGCTATTCAGGCATCACCTGCCAGGACGACCAATGATGGAAAGCAATGCCCTTGAAAGCCGAATGCTGCCTCAAAGTCTGCACCATGGCCTCCATGTCCCGCATCACCACCGCCTTCGAGTTCTTGCCGGCAGTATCCGCGTACGATACGTTCGTACCCACACCAGCACTCACTTCCATCGATCCGAACACACGCGGTCGCGACCCAGCGGGCAGGGTGGACGCATATGCCGCCTGCGCAGCGACACGGCCAGCGGCATTTGAAGGAGTAGTGTTGTAACTCATGATCACGTACTCATCGACCAGCGGCATCATGTATTTCATCACACCCTGGCGCTTGTCTGTGCTCTCCGGAAAGCTCACCCTTACTTCTTCGCCGCAGTAAGACTGGGTCCAGAATGGCATTGCAGCGCCGAAACACAGGCCCCGAGCGTGTAGCCTGTCTTGCGCTGCTTGATGGATAGTGATCCAGCTTCGCATGAGCATCTCGCGGTCCTGCGCTTGTGTATCTTGCCATTTGCCCGAAAACGACTTTGTGCTCAGTGTGCTGTCGGCAACCTCGTTGTGGAATGTCGTGTACGGACCGTGATCTTGCGGCTCAATATCTGCCTGGAGGCCAACAAAGCGCTCATCGACTTCGACGGAGCAGTTGTAGGCAATGAGGTTCTCGATACCAGTGAAGAAATCTGATGGACCCGCGGAGTCGTCCAAATATGCGCGGTCGCCATCAAGTCCCCAAACGCGTATACCGGTGGATGTGGCGCTGGAGATGAGGTTCCGAAGTGCGGATGCATATTGACCATAGAACGAAGGCGCCATGTACAAGTATATATCGCTTATTCCAACCTGCTGGGTGCCTGCGACTAGGTCACATATTTGGCTTGCAGAGCTCAGGATGGTAGTGGTGTTCCAGACCCAGATGCCACACGTGAGTCCATTGGCCGCCATTGCCGTGAGCAGTCTGTGAAAAGGTATTAATAAGATGAGATTCTGTATGAGCTGCCTTCTAGGTGGAAATTTTGAGTTGCGAGTATCAGGTTTGTCTTGTTTATCAGACAGTGTTGGTAAGTCGCAGTCAAGTGGAGGTGCCTTTAACATTGAAGTCGCAGTGGCGACTGTTGAGTGGGTCCGGAGCTCAACCACAACACTTCTTGTCGAATATATCTTCTTACTTCCATTTTGCACTAGACCTAGGAACACTATTATACTTTACCTTTGTCGTTTCTCCTCTGTTCTGACTCTTGGAAATATTGCTGGACCCGTTCCTTGTGACCTCGCCACCAGAAACTCACTACACGCCACCAAAACCTCTCACATTACCAACCACCACCACCAATGCCAACAATCCTCATAACAGGCGCAGCCTCCGGCCTAGGAGCCGCGTTCGTCAACGCATTCCAAGCCCAGCCCAATACCAAGATTTTCGCCCTCGACATCTCTCCCACCAAGACTTTGCATCCGAACGTGCACGCGCACACGTTAGATCTCACAAACGAGCAATCCGTCCTCTCGCTCGCCGCCCACCTCCAAACCGAGCCCATAGACCTCCTCCTCCACAGCGCCGGCATCCGCGGCCTTGTCCCCGCCCTCGAAGACCAACACCCCAACGACGTCGTCGCGTGCGAAACACTAGCCGGAATGGACCTCGAGACAATAACCCGAACTTTCCAAATCAACACCGTAGCGACATTCTCTCTTTTGAGAGCTCTACTACCAAACCTCCAATTAGCCAAACAGCCGAAAGTCATCGTGATGTCGTCCCGGATGGGCAGTTTAGCGAATAATGCTCTCCCGAATGCCGCGGCGGGTTCGGCGTACGCGTATCGGGCTAGTAAGGCTGCGTTGAATATGATTGTGAGGAGTTTTGCGGTGGATGTTCCTGGGGTGGTGTGGGTGCTTTGTCATCCGGGGAGGGTGGAGACAGGGTTGGTTAGGGGGAAGGAGAAGGGTGCTATCAGTGCGAATGAGAGTGTGAGGGGGATGGTGGAGTTGATCGAGCGGTGGGGAGAGAGCGATAGTGGGAAGTACTATGATCGGTTCGGAGTGGTGATTCGTTGGTGATCATGTGAGGGAGTATGAAATGGGAGAATGATGTGGGACGAAGGTTGTAGTATGATGAGACGATCTAGGACATGTATTTGTATGTATGCATTATATAGAAGAAAAGGAAATAGGACGGTCTCGTCCAAGAGCCAGACATGGCACATGCAAAAAGTTGGAATCATTAGGTTTAAAAGGAGTGATCAGAAGCGAAAATACTTCATCGCAAGCCCTTTGTTCTGTTTTCCCGGATCTTGCCGATTTTCATCACCACCTACTTAAGACAAGTTGGTGGTGTACACGATGATGCGAGAAGAGCCACCACAGCTCTCACTGCTGTTTCCCTTACAGGGGTAGTTGCAGCCAGCAGACAAGGGCTCTGAGCCCGCCAGGGTTGTTGCAGGAGCAGTGTTGCTGCCGTAGCACTCTGAGTAGTATTCGGCACCGCAGTAGGCGAAGCCTCTCGCCTTGCAAGCAGACATGCAGTTTGCAATGGTAGCGTTGGCACCGCCGCCGTAAGCGGCCAGCGAAACAGAGCTGGGAAGGCTACGCTTGGACGTGGAGTCGGTGTAGCAGCCCATCAAGTTGTAAGCACCAGAGTTCTGGGTTGCGAAGAAGGTCTGCTTCCAGCTATCGTCCGATACGACCGACAAGCGGCTTCCGGCACCACACTTCTGCGTGCTGTCGCCCTTGCAGGCCATGTTGCACTGCGATTCGGGTGCTGAAGAAGTAGGAGCTGCGTTACCGCACCAACACTCGTTGGCGTACTCTGTGCCAGAGTACTTGTAACCCTTGGCTTGGCAGCTCATGGCACACTGTTGCTGGGTCTGAGTAGTGGAAGCGCCGATCTGAACAGGTAGTGCGCGGTTGGAGGAGCTGTCGATGAAGCAGCCTGAGTATGAGAAGCCTGAGGGAAGCGATGCTGTGGAGCTGCTAACTGAGGAGGATGAGGCCGTAGTCGAGCTGCTGACGGCTGTGACAAGAGTTGTAGCGGAAGAAGAAGTCGTGACCGGCGTCGACGAACTGCTCGATGATGAAGAGCTGCTTGTGCTTGAAGCTGAAGTGGTCGACTCAGAAGTGCTGACAGGTGCCGACGAGGAGCTGCTCCATGAAGAAGAGGTGCTCGTGCTCGAGACCGAAGAAGTCGACTCAGAGGTGCTGACAGGGGTGGATGAGCTGCTCGATGACGACGACGACGAGCTTGTGCTCGAAATCGACGAGCTCAACTCAGCACTGCTGCTGCTGCTGCTACTGCTGCTGCTGCTAGATGAGGAAGAAGAGCTTGTGCTTGAAGCCGAGGTTGTCGATTCGGAGCTGCTGCTCGACGACGCAGACGTGGTTGACTGAGAAGTCGCCGACGAGAGGCTCTCAGACGAAGTGGATGAGCTGGAGGTTTGGCTCTGGGCGTCGCTGGTCGGGCTGGATTGAGATGTCGACGACGAGACCGAAGAGTCTGACGAAGCCGTGGTCGAGGATGAGGATGAGGACGAGGCTGAAGACTCAGAAGACGTAATCGAGGATGAAACTGATGATCCAGAAGACGTGGTCGAGGATGGGGATGAGAGGGAAGCCTCGGACGAAGTCGCGGACGAAGACGAGACCAAAGAGTCAGACGAAGTCATAGTCGACTGGCTAGAGCTGGACCCGGAGCTTGACGAAGTTGTGGTCGCCGCGGGAGCCGAAGACGAAGATGACGAGCTCGAGCTAGTCGAGGTCGTCACATCGCCAGTCGATGAAGAAAGACCGCTCGAAGAAGAAGCCGAAGCGCTCGCCGAGGACGAAGAAGAAGAAGAAGAAGAAGAAGCCGGGATCAGCTTCGCGCCCGAGACATAGCTGGCCTTAACAGCAGCGCCAACGGCATTCTTCATGTAGCACATGTCTCCAGACAAAGAGACGTCAACACATGAGGCAGTAGTGTCGCAAGCGGCGATGCACTCCACGAAGGACTTCACGGGCTTGCTTGTGAGGTCACCTCCTTGGTGGTCGATGCCGCACTCGATAAGGAATGAAGCGCCGGAAGCCAGAGTGATCGTCTTGCCATCTGACTCAGGGCAGGTCGCAGCGGTCGCAGTGGCAGAAGCGCTCGAGCTAACACTAGTCGACGACAGGGAAACGGTTGATGACACCGAAGATGAGCTGCTCGCAACGGAGCTGGAGCTCGTGGTGGATGCAGATGCACTGGATGACGAGCTCGATGAGACGGCAAGCCTGGCACCCCAAACGTAAGAAGCGCTGACAGCAGGTCCCAGGGCACTCTTAAGGTAGCAAGCAGATCCGGAGAGACTGACATCGACACAGCCAGTAGTCTGATCGCAAGCGTCGATGCATGCCTGGAAGTTGTCGACGTACTTGCTGCTCAAGTCACCACCCTGGTGGTCGATTCCACACTCGATGACAAAGCTGCGGCCGCTGGCGCCCACGTATGTGGTAGCGTCAGAGGATGGGCAGGCAATGTTTGAGGATGTAGATGTGGCACTGCTTGACGAGACAGTAGAGCTTCCTGATGAGCTCGAGGAAGAGACTGATGTGCCAGAGGAGGTCTGCGAGTTGGAAGATACGGTGGACGAGCTGACGGCTGAAGAAACGGTCGAAGAAGCGGAAGAAGAAGCGCCGCCAGTCATGAGCTTAGCGCCCCAAATCGACGGACTCTTGCCTGCAGCGCCGAGCGACTTCTTGAGGTAGCAAGCTGTACCCGACAAGCTGACATCAACACACTGGCTGTTAGAAGCACAGGCGTCAATGCACTCCTGGAAGCTCCCAACGTACTGAGAAGTCAGATCGCCGCCCGCGTGGTCGATACCACACTCGACAGTGAAGTTGAGCCCCTTGGAAGTCACGATGGCGCCATCAGACGACGGGCAAGATGGGCCAGTGCCGGCAGTAGCACCAGGAGTGCTCGAGGAACTGGTGGTGCTGCTTGCGGGCACATCAGCTGCGTCAGGGTTGACGTACAGGGTGAGGCGGTTGCCAGCACCACAGTACTGCAGAGTGTTGTTCGCGCAAGTGTAACTGCAATCGCTTGAGGTTGCAATTTGCGCAGGTGCGTTGATGGTGTTGCCGCAGTAGCATTCGGTCGAGTACTCGGTGCCGAAGTACTTGTAACCAGAGCAGTAGTCGGCACAGTAGTCCAGAGTCATGAAGTTGCCAGACGTGGATTTACCATTGAGGGTACGAGGGCTCGTGTCAGTGTAGCAGTTGGAGTAAGTGAACTTGCCAACAGTCTCAGGAGAGCTCGCAGGAGCCAAGACATATGGCGCACCGTTGGAGAAGATCGAAAGACGCTGGTTGTTGCCACAAATCTCCGAGCTGTTGCCAGCGCAAGCCGTAGTGCAAGAGTTCTCGATGACCTTCTGGGTTCCGTACTTCATCTCGTTGCCGCAGAAGCACTGAGATCCGAACTCCAGGCCAGCAATCTTGTAGCCCTTCGACACGCAAGTGTCCGTGCACATCTCGATGGTGTTGGCACTGTTGTCATAAGCCAAGATAGTAAGAGCGCGAGTGGAACCGGTGTCGGACCAACAGCCACCGTAGGTCATGTTGCCGGCATAGGTGTTGTTGTTGACCGAAGAGGTTGTCGAGTTGAGGCTGGGGTCTGGGAAAGGATCATCACCATTCTCGAGTCTAGGGTATCCGAAGTCGTAAGAACGGTTGCCGTTGCCGTAGAAGTTGTCCGTGAAAAGACGGGCGATACCAGCGGGAGCGGCCATCATTCCACCAGCGTCGTGGCCCATGTTGACCAAATCCACAGTATCACAATTTCTGGAGGTAGGGTCTGCGCAGCTCACTGGGAAGGCCTTGATGAAGTTGAAGAAACGCTCGTGACGGTTGCCACCAGTTGTGAAAGGCGCACAGCTAGATGAGTCGTCGCCCTTGTCCTGCGTACCACGAGCGTAGGCAATTTGCTTGCTCTGGTAGTTGGCGATGATAGCTTGACGTCCTGAGGAGACAAGGCTCTGGCCATAGGTCACTAGTTTGCAGTGTTAGTGGACAGCCTTGACCATTGCTGTGGTATGACTTACTGGGGTACTCAGTGAAGTTAGTGTAGCCATCGCGGTAGAAATCATATTCAGGGCAAGAAGTCGTGGACAAGGGACGGTTGGAGTCCAGCCAGACGTAAGAGTTGGGGTTTCCGACCCAGTAGGTGACTGGTGACTTCGTGCCGAGCTGGTTGCCAATGGCGGCATAACTAAGCTGAATCAGTATTTGAGGTCTAAAACGGGTAGCCTGCATATATGAAGGCAACCACAGTGTCCACGCTGTGCAATTACTCACCGTTGGACCGTCTGCGCGCCAAGAGAGTGTCCGGCAACCACGATCTGCTTCATGTTCGGGAAGAGAGTCCTGTCGTCGAAGTACTGCACAAGAGTATCCAGCACGGTGTAAGACGAGGTGCTCTGGGAGTAGTAAGGGTACTGGTTATTGGCACCGGCAGACCATTGCGAGGATTTCCAGACAAGGGCGCTCGTAGTTGAGCCACGCTGGGGCTTGAGGCCATCAGTCCATGGGTAGCCTTTGCCCTTGTCGTCACCTGCCTTCGTGTTAGCATTTGAAGCAACGAAGACACAGCACAAACATACCATTAGGGAAGTACGGCGCCATCACAGCAACAGAGTCCTTGTTGATGTTAGGGTCGCCTTTGACCTGGGCCAGCGCGCTCAGCATGTTCGACTCGTAGGTGCCCGGATCTCTGTTGAGACCATGAATGATGATCACGGCTCTCTGGACCTTGCTTCCAACCAAACGCTTGCCGTTGGATCCATAGGACATGTAGTTGATGAGGGTCAAGTTGGCGGACTTCTTGCTATTGCTGTCCTGGACACCCGGGATCTTGAAGTAGGCGATCTCGGCGCCGGGAACGTTGGGCAAGTTGGTGTCGATAACATCGCCAGCAAACTGCTGAGCTGAGGTGGTAGCGGCGAACAGAGCACCTAGTGCCGTGAGGACACTGGTGAACTGCATGATGGCGTATCGATCTCAAGGATAGGAAGGCGTGTCGATGTGTGTATGGTAGGTGAGGTGGGCGAAAGGGCAGATTAAAAGAAAGTGGATTATGAAAAGATGGGAAGTGGAAACTCTGTCTAGCGAACACAGCGAGGACAAAGGAATACACATCTACCTGGGGAGTCTGCGCTAATGTATGCGAGCGTGGAAGAAGCCTGGTATCCCAAAGCAGCGTTTGCAGTATGCGGTGCTGAGTCCATGTTCCAATGCATTCGCTTAATGGTATGCCTGTGGCGTCCATGAATCTCAAGGCCAGCCCAGAACACCTCAACAGCCCTCATGGTAGAACCTGAAGCATGGAAAAGACCGTCCGCCCACGTGGGGATGCCGCTGCGAGTGAATGTGATGGACTGTGGTGCCGAGATAAGACGCTTCAAAGTGCATATTTTCGGACACCTAGGTCGAGATCTTCCGCTTTGAGAAGATCAAACGTTCGTTAAAGCCAAATGTGGATACAAACGTCCATTCTGGCGCTGTCTTTTTGTGTATTAGCGAAAGCCATCAGGGGAAAGTGCAGCTGGCTGTAGATAGCGTGCATCTTATCGCAGTTAGTACTGCCACCATCTGCATACACTTTAAGCAGACAGACGGCACATACCTCGAAAGTGCCTGCACTCTGCCGAACTGCTTCAATTGCCTTTTTCGCTGCAGTGATCTGCGACCCAGGACGCTGCTTGTGTCGCTTATCTTGGTACAACCGTACAAGTACCTGCTGTATACTCACAACCTCACGCAAGTCATGGTCTGCGTCGTGCCGTGGCCGTCATGTACGACACGTGATGGTTTTGTTCTTTCACGCGTGAGGGCGATGTGCTGAAGTCTGGACAGCCGACAGACGCCACGCTGCTGGTACCCGACCTGGCTAAGTCCCGGGTCAAGGTGCGAGGCGCTTTTTTAGTGGCGGTGTCGCCGATGCCTTGCCAATAAGAAAATTGTCGCAAAATGCGAAAATTGACTGGACAGCGAGGAGGAACAGAGCGGCCTCTCTCGCCAGTCAGTGAGACGCTCCTTCGACGGGCTTCTTCACAGCCCCGTAGAATTGTTGGAGAACTTGGAAATGCCCATGTCCGCCCTGCCTTTGCAGGCTCAGATGATCGAGGCTTAGTTCGTATTTGGTTGTCGGCTAGCGGCGCAGGAACGGCATCCTCCAGTCGGGCTCAGCTATGGAGTATGGGCCAAGAAATGCCATGTGCCACTCGCAGCGGGAGGAGGCGAGGGCCGCGAGAGACGAAACAGCGACGCGTCTGCGAACAGGCGGATCCTACTGGCTCTTTGCAGTGCATGAACATCGGGCTCTGCGGCTCGCTAATTTCCGAGCAAAACCACAGGGAAGATGCAACTTTTCCCCCTAGAAGCACCGTCGATGCGCTCCATTCGAGCCCGTCCAATTTCCCGGGTAAGGCTGCCCCGGCGGCTGGCCCCCAAGCACCGAAACCACCACGGTCCCAGAGGTGCGGCCTCCGTTTCGACTTCCAATAATATTCGGCCTGCGAGCGAGCCTGTCAGCACCGCCTGACACACTCCTCCCGTCCTTTCGGCGGCCTCTGCCCTTGCATCGCCCTGCTGGGGTGCGCTCTTACGGACTGCGGCCCGTCCAAACACACGCCCAATGATGCTGGGCCACACCCGGGTGCCTGCGTAAGCTGCCCACGGCCTTGCTTGTGCAGTGCGCCGGCAGCAGGAACGCAAGACGCAGGTAATGCAGTACAGCAGTGACGTGCGTCGGCGAGGTCTGGTATTCGGCATCGAGCTTTTGCTCGAGCTTCCCGCTTGCGTTGCCATCCAACAACACTGGACACTGGACACGCTGAGTCACTGATCTCCATGTGCCAGTTGCCCGTCCGGTCCGTCCTTCGCCCTGCTGCTGGAGGTTTGCCTTGCGCTTTGGGCGTCGCTCAGCCTCCTCGTTGCCTGGAAAACGAGCGCGCCCAGCGGGACTACGTAGTCCTCGCCCATGCGCGCAGGCAAAGCGTTCGCCCTGGTGTTGGGCATTCGCGGGCGGTGCAAGAGCGTTACCTTACTACAAGGTAAAAGTGACCTCATGTCTGTCCCCTGGCGTCCTCATTCGTAACCAGTACATAATCCCTCACCTCCCTGTTGTAAACTTCCGTACCCACATCCAGTATCGACTATCCCAGGCCAAACATTCACTCCACAGACATCATACAAACCCTAGCGCCAAGCCCTGACCAACACTCTACTCTCGAGCTCCGCCTGCTGTCTTGTGCACACTATAAGAACGATCGGAACTCGCTGTCGTAAATCGAACTGTATCAGCAATACCAACACACCTGATCAACACTTCATCACCTCGGAGCCGGCCTCTGTATCATCAATTCATCTCTACCTCAACCCATCAATAAAGTCGCGCTGGCCAACCAATCCGACCAACCATCCAGCCCGCAACCCGACTCCTCCAGAACCAAGCCTTCTCCACCACCCACCACCGAGTCCAAGGATCACCTCACCACCATCCAACAAGATCAACTCCAACCTCCCTCCAACACCCCTCTCACCAACATCATGGGCAACACCAGAGAATCCCGCGCCGACTCCGGCGTCTCCGTCAACGGCAACAACGCCCCTCAAATCACGCCCAAGCCCAAGCCCAAAGTGCACAACAACGCTGGGCCGATGCCGAAGGAGGAGGTCTCGACTTCGCTCATGAACAAGGACAGGACTCGCTAGTCCTGGCCAGTCCACCTTGCTCGACCATGCACGCATAAACACTTGCGAATGCAGGTGAATAAGGAGAGAATTCTTTCTTTTGTATTGTGAACATCGAGAGGGCTCCACAGACCGGACCTTGACAAAACCAACAGCAAACAGTACTGTCGCTTACATCATCTTTGGGCTGGTTCCTTTTGGGTGTTGAGATACGCGTTCAGGGAATATAGAAAGGGGTGTTTTTGCCTTTTTGTCATTCAGTTTCTTTTGTTCGACGGAGTTCAGGAAGATGGGATACGGAAAGATACCAGACTGAGCCGCAAGGCCATTGCGTTTTGTAAGAATTTGATTTTAGATAGACTGTAGGAATGGGATGATTGGTTTCTTTTGTAAAACCTGTTTCTCATCCATGATTTGTGTACCTTTCGTCCAGAGTTCTCGATGCTTTCAATGTTTGCGGTGTCGTTTGATTTGCTTAGTCTCTTGGTGGACAGGGACAGCACTGACATTGACCGTCTACGCTACCACATCAATTGAAAGTGCGACCGATCATATGTCCTCATCATGCGAAACAGATGCACATCAATCGCCCAGGACGAGCAGAGAAGAAATCAGGGTGCATGTATAGGGTTCGGGTTGGGGTTCAAGTTTCTGGTCAAATCTGCTTCAGTCCACCAGTATCATGCCTTGATTACGTTTTTGAACTTATGAATCGAATAGAGCAGTGGAAAGTGCTACAAACTTGGTGCTAACACTGGAGTTGGGATGCGTACAGCAATTCTAGGAGGTAGTGTCCTCGATGTCTTCCACACAAATCACCGAGTAAAAGCACAAATGTAAAGAAAGCATTCAATCCACCGGAGCAGCGGGGAAGGATCACATGCATCGATGGGTTCGAATCAAACCGATAGTACTTAGACTACCAGTTTGTTCACAACGCCACATGTAGTTGTTTCCAAGATTACCATTCACTGCAAGACAAGTCGTGCTTCGATGAGTAGACACAGGTCCAAGGGTCCGTGCGCAGGCAGCGGCAGCCGCGATCACATGCAAATCTCAAGAGAGCAGTGACGGAGCTTCACTTCGCGACTCTTCACAACCACCCACCTACCACAACTTTCGCAACCAAATCCTCGAGGACCGCGACAACTACTGCAACTCTCCAGACAATACCCGCGACAAACACCACACTTGCGAGAATACACGACACCTCCTGCAGCCCTCCAAACGACCCACCCTCAGTACCCACCACCACAACCTCCCACCCTCATAACAATGGGCTCCGTCGTAATCCCCCACCTCGTAACCGGCTGGCACGTCGACCAAGCCATAATGTCCGAAGAAGACCGCCTAGTCGTCATCCGCTTCGGCCGCGACTGGGACCCCGACTGCATGCGCCAAGACGAAGTCCTCTACAAAATTGCCGACCGCGTGAAGAACTTCGCCGTCATCTACGTCTGCGACCTCGACCAAGTGCCCGACTTCAAGCAAATGTACGAACTGTACGACACGGTCACGATGATGTTTTTCTTCAGGAACAAGCACATGATGTGCGATTTTGGCACGGGAAATAATAATAAGTTGAATTGGGTGCTGGAGGATAAGCAGGAGTTGATTGATATTATTGAGACGATTTATAAGGGGGCGAAGAAGGGGAGGGGTCTGGTTGTGAGTCCGAAGGATTATTCGACGAGGTACCGCTACTGAGTGGGGAGGCGGAGGAAGGCTGTCAGCTACGGTTGGTGAGCTCGAGCTTTCGAGACGCTGGTACTGTTGGCTTGGACAAGACAGCAACAGGCGGTGACAAGCGAACAGTGTCTCCGGCGGAAATAATGCGATCACGAAATGGCGTTCTACAGGGCGAAATGCAGCCGAAACGGCAGCGGCGGAATGAGGTCCTGCTGCGATCGAGGGAGCGAGCGAGACGACGAGGTTGGTCTTCCCAGAGAGTGGACTTGAGAGATTGAGATGGCAATGAAGAACTTTTGGCTAATCATGTATTTCCCGATTCCTAAAGATTGCGTCTGCGTCTACCCTGCGACTATCACCAATGTGCGATGTAATCTGCAGCCCGGGCCTTGATCATGAGTGATTTCTACTGATTAAGGTAGCCTGCGCTCTGCCCGTACGTGACTGTGACTTCTGCAAGTTATATTGGAGTGGCTCCCACTTAATCGGCTCTTGATCGCGGTTATGGTGAGACCTGTTATGGATGCGAGCAGGCCTACCAAGCGCCATCTACGCAGAAGGTGCAAAATGTCATGCGACGTGTGAATGCACATCTTGCGGAAAAACGCCCATAACACGACAATGTTGGCCTGTGAACAAGGCCCGATAAAGCTCGGAACCAACACATATTGGGCAGAAAGCATGCATTCTTTCGCTTGCTCCACCTCAAAACTTCGCTAAAGTTACATGTACATAAAGATTATACAAGATCGACCCTTTTCTCCCTTTGAATAACAAGTCGTTAACCTCTCAATAAACCTTGCCACCATAGTAGACCTTCCTGACGTCTACCATCTTCTTGCCGCGCGCCTTTGCCACTTCCTCGGGCGTGCGCTGTGACATGAGGGCTTCGAAAGCGGCTTTGACGACGTTCATCTTGTTTCTTGAGCGCGGGGTGCGCGCGGCGAGATCTGAGATGCCGGCGGCGCGGGCGAGTTCGTAGATGAGGTGTTGGCAGCGGTTGCCGAAGCCTAGGGTGGTTATTAGTATTTGAGTACAGGTAATTTGTTCTGATGTTTGCATGGAGATCAACATACCTGGTGAGCGAGCAGAGAGCTGCACGACACTGGCGCCGACCTTCGCCTCGACATCGCCGTAGATTGTGCGCTCCTCGTACCTAGGCACGGGCTTCATGTTCCTGATAGCGTTCATCATCGCCTGCCTCCTGCCGTCCTCATCTTCCGCCGCTTTACCCTCGCCAATACCCAGCATGCCATTCTCATTCCCCGCAATCGTCAAAAAGTACAAGCTCTGGATCTTGCCCATGCGAGTCTGGTTGACGACACGGTGGTTCACCAGGTTCTTCACCCGCAGTCTCTTAATGTCCTTGGGGGTCAGCCCGGTCTGCTGGCTGAGGCGCATGATGCGCGGGTCCAGATCCTCCTCTTCGAGCTGGCGTTTGTCGTCTTGTGGGGGTTTGCGGCCTGTGGTGGGTGCGAATTTGGGCGCGGACTTGAGAAGCTCTTCCACAGACTCTTCCTGCGCGCCTTCGACGGGGAAATCAATCATGGGCCGCACTTTGCTGAAATCGTCGAAGTAGCTGATGCGCATCGGGTCCGTCCTAGGCCTTCCTTGGATCCGCAAGTCTTCGTCTCCGATCGAGGCTTCGCCGACCTCGATCGCTTCCATTTGGTCCGGGGTGTATTTCATGGCGAGCAATTCCTTCTCCCGCTTTGTGTAGGGGCGCACACGCGCATATGAGTGTTCGACTGCGGGCTCGGTCAGGCCGAGCTTGTCGGCGCAGACATTAGGGAAGGCAGATTTGCGGGCGGGTTTAGGGATTGTTGCGTGGAATTGGCGGCGGGCGATTTTGGGGGCGGTGACGGAGAGGTCCTTGAAGCGGCAGGAGAGGCATTGGTAGGAGCGTGAGGCACTCATGTTGGCGGTGGAGCTGGGCAAATGGCCTCGTCGCTTGAGGCCTGTGGCAGGAGTTCTTGATGTTCGAGGTGTCGGAGGTGGTCTGCGGCGAAAGCAACGCTCACCTCCATCGGGAAGCCAGAGACTTGGCGTTTGGATGGAAGTAGTAGAGATGCATCGTCCATTTTGAAGACAGTACATCGATACATCTGGATTATTATTCTCAATTATGGCTCTGGCAAATGCTGCGACAAGAGGGCTGGCATGCAATAACTGCCGGTCATGGGTGCTGCGATCCTTCATCACAAGCATGGGTGGCGGCAAAGTGCAGCCCATGGCCCAGAGGCGACCCTTCTCCAGGCCTGCCAGGAACTACAATGAAGCAAGAGATGCTTTCCGACTGAAGGACGAGCACGCTCTCAACGAGATCAACGAGCACGGGAGACCTGGACGAGATGCATTCGACATAGCAAGCCAGCAGGAGACTGAAATATCAGGCGAAGATGCAGAGAAACTGTTGGAGGCAGAGATATTGGCAGAGGAGAAGGAAGAAGCTCTGGAGTTACAAGAGGAGAGCGCAACAGAGACACACGTACCCTGGTATCTGCAAGAGCAACCACAAGAAGCAGTGGAACCCAGCCCAATCGCGCACCGACAACGACTGCCAGATCTTCCAGAATACTCACCAGAGTTATTGCAACCGCTGCTACAGCATGTGTCCGTCGAGCTTGGACTGGACAACCTCACATTACTGGATCTCCGCGCTTTAGATCCGCCACCAGCGCTCGGATCCAATCTCCTCATGATCATCGGCACTGCGCGTTCAGAGAAGCATTTGCACGTCAGCGCAGACAGGCTGTGCAGATGGTTGCGAACAGAGTATAAGATGAGCCCGTACGCGGACGGTCTACTTGGAAGGAACGAGCTGAAGCTCAAGATCCGAAGAAAGGTCAAGAGGGCGCGCCTCATGAGCGCAGTAGGATCAAAGGCAACTGGCAGCGGAGAACTCGACGATGGCATCAGGACGGGATGGGTGTGCGTCAACGTCGGCAGGGTTGAGGGCGGAGAGCTGCCGGAGGATCAAACCAAGCTGCAGCGTGTGGAGGGTATGGTTGGATTCGGCGCACACTCGAAAGGATCGAACATTGTGGTGCAGATGTTGACGGAGGAGAAGAGAGGCGAGGTTGATTTGGAGAAGCTGTGGTCGGGGATCATGAACAGGGCCCGGACGCAGAAGGAGAAGGAGATTGAAGAAGCTCGCATTGCGGCTTCGCCTGAGGAGAGTGCTCTTCGTGACGCGATGCCCCAAATCACGACCTACCGCCCCTCAGGTTAGGCAGTATCTTCGTTCAAGTTGCCGTCGATAACGATCTCTGGTAACTCTGGCCTGGGGTCATGACCGCATATGGCTCATACTTCGAAGTCCAGTACCACGACTCTGGCTTCTCAGGTCCCAGACAGTCATAAATCTTGGACTGCCAGCATCGTCAGCACTTGAGGGTCCTCAGAATTTATTCCGGAAAAAGCACGACATTGCTCTGTGGATGCATAATCATCAACACTCTCCGCAAGTACCGTTTTCACAACCTCCAATGAAGCACCTCTTGCAGGCCCCGGGTGCGGCGAGCGAGGCACGCTGTCTGAATTATGACTGCAGACATTGGGGTGCTACTGTTTGTGTGGTTCTACCGACGCAGGCGGCATTGCCACTCGTGCAGGGCCGGCCACGGAGGACGCTTTCATGCGAAAGCATATATACGGCAGACTCATCGGCTCGCACAAAATCACCACCTCTATGTAAAACTATCTGTACCATATTACGAAGCTCACTTTCGCGACCTGTGCCGATGAGGCATCTCTGAGAAACTGCACATCTCACCACTGACTATCTTGTACGGACGATCGCCCCTGGACCGATGCTGATGCTGTCATGCCATCGAGATACTGCAACCCCAAGTCTCATGCAACTAAGCACTTGGCATGCTCGTGCCGTCGACATGATCATGGTTGCAGAGCGCGTCCACCGTTGAGAGCAACTTACTGAACACCAGGCATCAACTCAGCTCTGACAGACCAGCCTATAGACGTACATCCCAACCCAACCTCACATACAGATAAACATCGTTGAGACCAAACCGCGCGATCAAGGCACAACAGCACGCACAACAACGATAATATAAAACGATTTCATTGATTCAACAAACTGTACTGTACTGTGTTCCCAAACGCATCATTGCACTCATTCTGTCATAAAATCATGTCCTAGCCTTTTGGCCTGGAGTTCTCGAACGCACTCGCAAAATTAGAAAGTTCGACGATTGTCTCTCGCTGTGAACTTCTGATCCGTTCCTCGTTTGTAATTCGTAAGTCTGGTTGTCGTTGAAGAAAGGCGTGTAGTCGGTTGTGTTTTGAAGATATGGTTTTTTTGTGGTTGTGGTTGGTTTTGTGTTGCTGTTGTGGACGTCCGAACGCCCGAAAAGAAAATAGAAACAGACACCGTTGATTTTAGTCGTTATGACCCTGTGGTCCAGTCCTGGTTCGCAAGTTTTGATTGATTGCGAAGGAAGACGAGTCGTCACGTGCATCTTTCGATGTGAAGATAGTTGTTGGTTTTGTCGTAACACGCGCGCGCGTAAGCGAAAGGAGAAAGTGAAGGGAAGAACAGGTCAGCGGGGCTGAACTCTTCTAATCCTCCTCCATGGCGTCGATCGCCTCGCCGTCGTCGTTGTCGTTGACAGCGTCGTCGCCAGACGGAGCGGGGGCCTTGGAGGTGGTGGAGCGCTTGGTCGGAGTAGACGGAGTAGACTACTTGTCGTCCGAGTCGTCGGGAGTTAAGGCGGGGTGAGGACGCATGGCGATGGTGTTGCCGTTGGACTCGCCAGCGTTGGTAGAGGTAGCGTCGACATTGGTGCTGGAGTTGCGGGCCCTCCTGTTGCCCATGGCAGGAGTCTGACCCTCGCCCTCCCCAGCCTGCTCCTCCACGCTCTCACCAGCCTTACGCTTGGTGCCCGCCGTCTTAGCCCTCTCAGCCCTGTTCGCGTTATTCCAGCAGTTGACCAACTTCCTCTTAATGAAAGCCTGCGGGTTCATGGCGATCTCGTCGACGTGCCACGCCTTCAGCACGTCCAGACGAACGAGAGCGTACTTCTCCAGAATGCCGACGATGCAAGCCAAGCGCTTCGAGCACTTCAACTTCGAAGCGTGCAAGTTGTTCCCCGCGTCCACGACACCCAGCTCGTGGGCCTTGAGGACGGCGGAGAGCAGGTGCCAGCAGCTCTTCTCGAGGTGGTCGGGGTCCTTAGCGTTGATGAGGGAGACGAGGGTGGCGTGGGCTTGCTTCTGCCAGCGGGCGAACCACTCCTTCTGGGCGAGAGAGTTCCTGCTGGAGTCTTCGGGGGTGGTCAAGTAGACGCGGGTGAAAGCGGTCATGAGTTCGGTGACCCAGGCGGTTTGGGCGTTGGGGTCGCGCTTGATGGACGCGACATCGTCGTTGTGGATGGTCATGGGGACGCGGCCCATGAGGCCGTCGCCGAGAGCGGCGTCGATAGTGGTAAAGTTGAGGTTGACGTTGGGGATGATGAGGCGCTTGGCGTCTTCGTTGTTGGTGGTGCGAGCGGTGACTGAAGCTCTCGTGTAGACGGTGACGGTGGTAGTGGGAACATTGTTGGTGTTGACGTTGAATGAAGAAGGGACAACCGCCTCGCCCGACTCGACTGAGTCTACGGATGAGTTGTCTGAGGACGAGTCCTTCTGGGCAGTAGAGGAGGTGACATCGCCCGACTCTGAGGACGAGTCCTTCTGGGCAGTGGAGGATGTGACATCGCCTGACTCTGAGGACGAATCCTTCTGGGCAGTGGAAGAGATGACATCGTCAGGCTCTGAGGACGAGTCCTTGTGGGCGACGGAGGAGGTGGTGTTGACCTTGTCAGGCTGGGCAGCCATGGTGTCGCCGTTCTCGGACTTGGGAGCCATGATGGCGATGTTGTTGAGGGTTCTCTTCGTGAAGCTGTCTCGAGAAGTCGTGCCGCGACAACTCGCTTGTTCTTCTCAGGCGGACCAACACGCGCCTCTGCGGTCTGTATCGATTGTAGCTGTAAGCTGTAGCGATTCCTCTTCTGATATTCAACCAAGCGCTCTCGTGCGGTGAAGATGCGTATCTCGCGTTGATGAATATGTCGGATTCGGAAGTTGGATGTTGGTGGTGGTGACCAAGAAAAGAACTTCTCGTCGTGACGCGAAGAAAATATAGCTTTCCGTTGACATAGAGACCGTGAAGTGGCTCTCCTGGTCACCAGACCAAGCTGCCGGGACAGATCCAGGGCGATGTAGTGCCTGAGCCGAGGGAAACCACGTGAACGCCAAGAGGTTGGTTTGGCTGAAGTGAAGGTGCTGGTGGCTTTCATTCAAGGCACCATGTTGTTCGGGAACGTGTGCTGATTAGGTCGGGTAGATAGATAGCCTTTCGGGATGGGAGACTTGCACGGGCTGGCTCTGTTGTAGTAGCATTGTTGGGAGGATCGTGATATCATACCTGAGGTATTTAGGAAGTTGTGCTGCTACGGACTATCAGTGACTCCAGCAACCATCTACGCTCATGCCTTCTGTCTTCAGGGCCACCGATTGTAACCGAAGCGTTGACCACTGCGTCAATTAAGGCATCGACCAAGGCATCAATCAACAACCGCCTACTGCAGGACAGCAAACGCGCTAGCATAGCTAACGCTACTGTCAGCGACTTTGCTCACCTCACTACTTCTTTCATACCTGACAAACTTGAAGAGGCCTTCACTGCCACCTTCACGCAGGCTCTCCAATCCCGCCATCACAACACCAATGGGATGCCGTCCACAAACGGTATTGCCCGTGTCGTGTAGGACGTCGAGCCAGTCTCGATGGCTGCCACTCTCGCAGGCACCCATACACTCGAAGTCGATGTTCTTGATCGACTCGTGGATCTCTGGATCTGTGGGAGCTTTCGAGCTCGCACGCAGTGATGTGGCAGCACCTGTGCTGGGCTGGTAGTGGGTGTATCGGAAGCGAAGACCCCAGTGCGCGAAATCAGAGCTCACAACAAACGCATTGGCTGAATCCGCGAGGTAGGGTGCAAGAACCTTGCCGAGAGACCGCTCGGTGGCGGCAGATGTGTTGCCGACCATTATAGGGACCAGAGGTGGGATGTCGTCGCCATGTGCTCTGTGAGGACGTCAGGAGGCTATATCGTGGCGACTGCGGACCCAATAACTCACTTTGAGAGCATCTTGTAAATATAAGGGATGTGCATCTCCAGGCTGTGCTCATCCTCGTCGACATCTTGGGACATCCAGTCGAATTGTCCAGTCTTGTGGAGCTCTGCTGTCGTAGCGGAGTCGATTGGAAGGTTGCCCAGCGGCGTGCCATAGTGCGTGCATTTTGTCAGAGCTGCCTTCTCAAGGTAGAAGTGGTGTGATGGGCCTAGAAGGAAGACACGCTTGCTGTGTCGAGTGTCAGCACAAGCGACCTGACTATCACTATCATGCGGCAAAATATCATCGAACATAACTCATGAGTCGAGGAAAGATGAATCAAGAAACAGTAACAGCAAACCACTCACGCCTTGCTTACATCCCAGGCCTTGTATGCGTATGCCGCGGGCGGGCCAGAGTACGAGTAGCCGGCATGTCTGACAATCTATATCAGCACAGCCGACACCATTATCGATCAAACATATATCTTACGGCCCGATGATGATCCTGGCGCCTGGTACAGGCAACTGGTCCACTTGCTGGCCTTCAGTGTGCGGTCCGATACATGTCACCGGCGTCTTCACGTCGTCGAGCCAGCCGTCGAGCTGAGCGTTCAACTGCGATTTGGAGGATGTGTACCATGAGCCGGCGTGGGAGGGATTACGGATGATCTGCTTGCTCGACATTTTGCTGGTGAGTGAGGTGAATCACAAGTTGGTGTATGAGATTGAAGGTGTGAGGGCAAGAGGTGGTGTTGTAGTAGAGAAGGCCCCACTGGCGGGGTTCGGTTTATCATGTCTTCTGAGACAAGACCAGCAGTATCGCCGTCGTCATACTTTCACGTGCAATTTGGCAACGCGTCGACGCAAACGCGTCTTCTATCTCATCACTTACACAATCGATAAGTATCGTATCTCGATACAACAACGGCAACATAGCATATCAGGAACATCTCAAAACCAGCATATCTTCGGCTCACAATGCTCCACAAGCGCAAACGCTCAACCACCACAATTCTCTCCTCCCCGACATCAGACCTCACGAGCGGAAGCACCGTCCAATCCTTTTACCCTCACACGAAACCCATCCTCTCGCCCTTCAACTCCTCTCCCTCAAAATCAGCCTCTTTTGACCCAGATACGCCCTCACACCTCAACATCCGCACGCGAAAACGACACCGCGATAATCGCCCTGATGCCGAAACCGTTCACGGTACGTCTTCTACTCGCTGGCTCGGCGCCGTTATTCAAATCGCTGACCCCTCTCGCAACACAGCTTCCACCATTCAGCGTCTATACCAAGCACAGCGTGAACACGCCGCGGCGGATCCGGGTGTAGCCCCGGGGCAGCAGTATCACCAAGACCAGGACCAGCAACACCAACAGCAGCAGCTAGTACCGCAGCCCCAAAAGAGCACCCTCCACAGCTTCTGGCGAATCGAACAGCCCGTACCAATCATGATACCACAAACACAACCTCCTTCTGCCGCCCAAGAGCCTCGATGCGAAGATTGCGATGGTCCGTTGAGAGACGAGGAAGCAATGGACGTGGACGAGGACTCAGCTGAGGATAAAGCTTGTGGGTCCTGTCGGAGGCCAGTCTGTAATAGCTGTGCGGTGTATGGCCGCGAGAGAGTCTGTGCTGGGTGCGCGGGCTGTGAGAGGGGGTGGTGAGCTGTGTACGTTTTGGAATATCGGACAAAATCAGATGGGATTGATTTGGGTCATAGTGAGGCGTTCGGGGACACGGGGTCATTTTTCGGTTGGTGCACACGTGCATTCACAGTCTTGGAGTCTTGGAATCTTGGATATCTAATTTGTATAACGATACATCAAAGGCCGAATAATCAACGGTATCCAGCAGCGACGACGGAGATGTTGAGATCTACTCTCCAAAAAGTAAGTGGTTGGAACAACGTTCCTCAATCATCACCCAACAAACTCAGCAAGCCTCGCAAACTCTTCGTCCTCCTTCATCGCCGCCATATCCATCTCACTCAAACAAACCACAAGCCCAACCTCGCCCTCCCTCGTCTTCGGCATCAAATACCCCAACCCCTCAGTAACATGACTCCTGCTCCTCCTCACAGCCTCCGCCCTCCCCAGCACGCCTCCAAAATCATACTCGTAAGCCCTCATCTTCACCCACGAGCTGAAAAACACATCGCTAGTACTTTTCAAAGATGCGGCGAAGCTAACGCAGGACTTGTCTGAGGAGTTTGTGAGGAGGGTGGCCAGGGCGCGCGTGTCGTGAGCGAGTGTTGAAGTCTTGGGATCGATTCTCGAGCGCAGACTAGCCGCTAGAACGCCCAGCGGCATCTCAAGCAATTCGCCGAAAGTAAAAGTATTGTAAACCATGTTCTGCACGAAACCCAGGTGCATGTCCGAGATGCCTAGCAACTGTCTGACGTCCACGGCGCGTGCGAAAGTAGATGGCGTAGCAGCGCTTAGCCGCGCGCTGCGGATGGAGGTTATGCGTTGCCAGACGAAAGCGCTGAGGGCGTCGTCGGTGGAGACGAAACTTCCTGGAGGACACGTTTGGGCTGCGAGAGACTTCAGGGCTTCTAGGGAGGGTTTGCTGAAGGAGAAGTACGCCCAGGAGCAAGGTGGCGGGTTGAGGCCGTAGGAGGATTGGAGGGTGACGAGTTGGTAGTTGGAGACTGTTGGGGGGATGTCGTGGGGGTTGTCTAGCAGGGGAATTGTGTTTTTGGAGGTGGTCAGGTTGCAGGTTGATAGCTCTTCGTCTGTGAAGGCTTCGTTTCGGCAGGCTTTGGAGAAGAGGCGGATGATGTGGTCTTGTCCGATGCCGTCCATGGCTTGGTGTTGGCCGAGGAATGTCAATATTAGCCCATCATTGATGAGCGTTGCCTGGATCAAAAGCACCTCGGGACCGTATGGATCGTCTGTGCCGACCTGTGTCTTTCGCGGCGCAACGATGTTCTCATCCAGAGCATTGATCGGAAACCGTGCCTGCCGAAGAGCTTCCATGGACGGGAATGAAGAGTCATCGCGGAGATCTTTGACTACTAAACGGGAAGGCTCTCCAACGGATTTGATTTTGAAGATTCCAGTGCTGGTTGCAGTAGCTCCTTCGTTGACGACTCGACCAGCTAGCCAAGGGAATTGTGTGTGGAGTTTGTCCAGAGCGGTTTCCAGAGTCAAGATCACGCCCGGATACGCTTGTGGATCATTGATTGGAAAGGTGAAGCAGATTTGAGTATATATGGGTAGAATTTGTTGGCCGAAACTGTCAAGGGTAATACCGCCATCGTCGCTGGTTGGTATTTCATTCATGGTCGGCCGGCAAGTCGGAACTGTGCTGACAGTTGTGATGAAGAAGAATAAGTCGATACTTCGAACTCTAAGACTGGTGTTAAACAGAGATCAGAGACAACGATTGTGTATATCTTCAATGCGATATTGGAGCCTATAGCCAAGAGACGATAGAGGCTTGAGTCACCTGCTCGGACTCAAATCAGTAGATGTGTTGCAAGGCGGACAACGATCCTTCCCACAAGTCTTTCGAACAAGCAAGTAAGCACTAGGCTGCCATCTTCGACTAATCTGCGGGGTAGCGAATAATCATCAGTCGTAAACGAGCATGCCAAGTGCCTTCAAGCTGGGCGTTGTTGATTAGAGCCAGGCAGCAAAGACCCACATGTCACGTGGCAGATATATAGTGAGTAGGACAAGATGATTACAAGAGGAAAATATTGATCCAGATTTTCAGACGGATACATACCTAGATACTAGCCTCAACTACTGCTCCCCGCACTAGTCTGACTCGTCCACATCCTATGATACCTTCCCCCTCTCCTCAACAGCTCATCATGCGTGCCCTGCTCCAATATACTCCCATCATGAATCACAAGAATCTGATCGGCCTTCACGATCGTTGATAGTCGGTGCGCAATAACAAGCGTAGTGCGTCCTGTCCTCAACCTATCCAACGCCATCTGCACAGCAGCTTCTGTCAGAGAGTCTACAGCACTAGTAGCCTCGTCGAGAATGAGAATGGGCGGGTCTTTCAGGAACACGCGCGCGATGGCCAGACGCTGGATCTCGCCGCCTGAAAGTTTGACACCTTGCTCGCCGACTTTGGTCTCGTAGCCGTCGGCGAAAGTGAGGATTTTGTCGTGGATGGCTGCTGCGCGGCAGGCTGCTTCGATTTCGGCGTCTGTGGCGGAGAGGCGGGCGTAGCGGAGGTTCTCGTGGATGGTTCCGTTGAAGAGCAAGGGAGCTTGAGGGACTACGCCGATGGCTGTACGGAGAGAGTCGAGAGTGATGTCGCGGATGTCGTGACCGTCGATCATGATGCGGCCTTCGTTGATATCGTAAAGGCGCAGAAGGAGCTTCATGATTGAGGACTTGCCGGCACCTGTCTCGCCAACCAAAGCCATGGTTTGGCCTGGTGATACTGCTAGGGAGACATCGTGGATTGTCGTCTGCTTCGACTCGTATGCGAAGCGCACATTCTCGAACTCGACACGGCCTTTGACGTGAAGGTCGATTGCGGTCTCCTTGTCCTTGATGCTCGGCTGGACCTGCAAAAGGTGAAGAAGTCGTTCGGCATCAACAAGATCAGACATCAGGAATCGACAATTGTGAGAAAGCATTGAGATTGGCCAGGTGAGGTTCTCCCAGTATTGCATCAAGAAGACAAAATCTCCAGGAGGGGCCCTACCAGTGTAGATCTCATGTATGACCAAACAAGCGAGCACGAAGAAAGTTGCTGGGAACAACGACTCAACCACAGCCTGCACCAACGCATCTCCAATACTCCACTTCTGTTTGGCAGCAAGTTGTTCCTGTACTGCTTGACCAAAACGGTGTCGCTCGTATCGAAACATATTGAAGAATGAGACTGT
>Ga0265797_10000598_pt1 | contig 65615 bp, 67 predicted proteins | sample P2T30metagenome_FD_192433 | JGI IMG/M metagenome (GOLD analysis project Ga0265797, IMG submission 192433) | Plant litter microbial communities from East Loma Ridge, Irvine, California - P2 T30 | ecosystem: Environmental > Terrestrial > Plant litter > Unclassified | place: USA: California... | reverse complement strand
GGTCACCAACATGCCCGCCCCCAGCACGCCGATGCCCAGCAGCCAGACCAGCAGCGTCAACTCGACCAGACGGCGGCGCAGGCCCGGCACCAGTTGCGCGTTGGCAGGCGTGTTCAGCTTGAGCGCGCCGGGCAGGTAGCCCAGCGCCCAGGCCAACAGCAAAAAGCCGGCCGGGGGGCACAGCGCCCAGCTCAGCCAGGCAGCGGAGCTGGCGCTGACGGCGGCAATCCCGGTCGATACCAGCGTCGTGAACACGGCCAGCAACAACAACAGGCGCGGCGAGAAGGCGCGGGTAAAGCCCAGCGCCGCGCGCCACAGCAGCCAGTATTGCGTCAGGCGCGGGCTCATCCGGTCACCTCGAGGAACAGCTGCTCAAGGCTGAGTGAATCGGTGCGCACCCCGCCCTGCGCCCCGTGCGCGCCTTCGAGCAGGTCGTCGAGCGGGCCTTGCAGCACGATCTTGCCGTCCTTCAGAAAGGCGACGTCGAGTGCTACCCGCTCGAGGTCGGTCAGGATATGGGTCGAGAACACGATCGTGGTGCCGCGCTCGACCACCTCATCGATCAGCTCGCCCAAGAAGGCGCGCCGGCCGGCCGGGTCGAGCGCCGACACCGGTTCGTCCAGCACCAGCAGCGCGGGATCATGCGCCAGGGCGCGGATGATCGACAGGCGCTGGCGCTCGCCGCCCGACAAGCGGCGGATCGGCTTGTTGAGATCGAGCACGTCGAAACCCCAGCGCGCCAGCAGCGTCGCCACCCGTTCGTCGTTCCAGCGCGGATACAGCGCCTTGAAGTAGGCCAGCATCTGCCGCGGCGTCATCCACTCGAACAGATCCGACTTCTGCGGCACGTAGCCGATGCGGGCGCGGTTGGCGTCCGACAGCGCGCCGAGTGGTTCACCGAACAGCGCGATGGCGCCGGCGTCGACTTCGCGCAGGCCCAGCATGCATTCCAGCAGGGTTGACTTGCCGGCGCCGTTGCGCCCCAGCAGACCGATCACCTGCCCTCTTCTGACCTCCCAGTCGATCCCGTCGAGCACGGTCTTGCCGCCGAAGCGCATGGCCACGCCACGCATCTGGATAAGGGATGAGGTCACGATTGTTCCTTGAGTATGTGGGTAAAAAGTGCGACGACGGTGTCGGCGTCGAGTTCGAGTTCGCGTGCCTCGCGCGCGGCGCGTTCGAGGATCGGGCGCAGCAGCCTGGCGCGCTCGGGGGCGTCGTGCTTGTCGCGCGGCTGGCCGGCGACTGTCATGCCGATGCCGCGCCGGCGCACCAATACGCCTTCGATCTCGAGCAGGCCGTAGGCCTTGGAGACCGTCATCGGGTTGACCGTGAGCTGCTGGGCCACGTCGCGTACCGACGGCACCGTTTCGCCCGGTGCCAGCTGGCCAGCGGCGACCAGGCGCCGCACCTGGTCGACCAGTTGGCGATAGATCGGATCGGACGAGCCGGGAGTGATCGAAAACAGGTAGTTGGGTAGCGTGGCCATTGCGTATTGGTGTATTAATTGGTTAATACACTACCTGCGCAGATGGCGGGTGTCAACGACCAGGATTCATTTCATGCGTGGCGGGTAGTGCGGAATGGATAATGCGGAAAGCCATTGCCGCGCGTGGCGGCAATGGCGGGTGCTGCTGACGACAAAAAGAAATTACAGATGCGCCGTAATCTGCGGCATCAGGTCGTCGAAGGTGCGGCCGTTGCCGTTCTCGCCGATTGCATGCATCTTCCACTCGCCGTTATGGCGATACAGCTTGGCCATGATCTGGGCCGAGTGCGAGCCCGTCACCGACAAGTTGAAGCGCGCCACCTCTTGCCCATTGGCGGCGTTGATCAGGCGGCAGTAGGCGTTCTCGACGCTCGAGAAATTCTGGCCGGTGAAGCTGTTCACCGTGAACACCAGCGCCTTGACGCCGGCCGGCACGCTGCCCAGGTCGACCGAGATCTGCTCGTCGTCGCCATCGCCGGCGCCGGTGCGGTTGTCGCCGCTGTGGACGATGCTGCCGTCATTGCTCTTGAGCTGGCGGAACCAGATGGTGTCGATCGCGCGGTTCGATTCGTCGAACATCACCACCGAGGCGTCCAGGTCGACCGCTTCGGTCTTGCCGCCGCCGAAGCCGAAGAAGCCCTTCGACTTGATTGCGTCCCAGCCCAGGCCCATCGTCACACGGCTCAGACCGCCGCCGGCTTCCTTGTCGAGGGAAATCTTCTGTCCCTTTTGCAGATTGACTGACATTGTCTTGCTCCTTATTTTGCAGGCTGCTGCATCCAGGCCTTGAAGGCAGCACGGTTGCGTGAACACACATACACTTTGCCGCGCCCCGAGAAGCGCAGCACCATGCCCTCGCCGCTGGTCTGGCTGTTGATCAGGTTACCCAGGAAGCCGCCGCTGGCGCCGGTGGTGATCGAGATCTCGTAGCGCAGCGTGCTGTCCCAGCAGACCACATGCGAGTTGTCGATGATGGCGTCCTTGCCCGGTTCGACGTCGAGCACCGACATCGAACCGAAACCCGACACCGCCACCTGGCCCTTGCCGCCGGTTTCGGTCACGAAGAAGCCGCCGCTCTGCGCGAACAGGGCGTTGCCGATGCTCTGGGTGCGCACCTTCAACTCGACACCGGACGACGCGGCGACGAACGCGCCATCGCTGATGATGTAGTTGTTCTGGCCGACATCGACGATCTGCATCGCGCCTGGCAAGGTTGGCGAGAGCAGGCAGTCGCCATCGCCGCGGACCGCTTCGATGTGCTGCTGAAAGAACGATTCGCCGTTGGCGAAGGTGCGCATCAGGGCGCTACCGATCCCGCCCTTCATCTTGCCCTTGAGGTCGAGGGTCGATTCCATCATCACCATCGCGTCGGATTCGCAATAGATGGTCTCGCCCTGCCGCATCGACACATGCAGGAACGGATCGACATCCCCGGTCACGGTAAAAACTGGCATTTGGCTTCCTTTGAATGGGACTGAGTGGACTGCGGCCCGACAAAACGGGCCGCAGTGTTCAATCCTGACGAGTAATTAAACGTTGACGCCGTAGTTGCGGGCCAGAGGGCCCAGACCGCCGGCGAAACCCTGGCCGATCGCGCGGAATTTCCAGTCCGCGCCGTTACGGTACACCTCACCGAAGATCATCGCCGCTTCGGTCGAGCCGTCTTCGGACAAGTCGTAGCGCGCCACTTCCTGGTTGCTGGCGTTGTTGACGCAGCGGATGAACGCCTTGCCGACCATGCCGAAGTTCTGACGGCGCGCTTCGGCGTCGTGGATGGTCACGCCCAGCACGATCTTGTCGACATCGGCCGGGACCTTGGTCAGGTCGATGGTGACGAATTCGTCGTCGCCGTCGCCGGCGCCGGTGGTGTTGTCACCCGAGTGGACGATCGAACCATCGGCCGACTTCAGGTTGTTGTAGAAGATGAAGTCGCCATCCGAGCGCACCTTGCCGGACGAATTGAGCAGGAACACTGCGCCGTCGAGGTCGAAGGCGGCGCCGTCGGTGGCGCGGATATCCCAGCCGAGGGCGACTTTCAGCGAAGTCAGGCCCGGGGCTTCTTTCGACAGGTTGACGTTGCCGCCTTTTTGCAGACTTATTGCCATGTTGAGATTCTCCTGAATTGAACTACATTGAACACCGGATTACCACACGCAGCGAGCTGGTGTTCTGCCACTCGCCGCGGATTCCTGCAACGCGCCGGCCTTAGGCTGGCAGCGCGGCCTGCTTTTTCTTGTACTGCAGCGAGCTCCACAGCGAAGCCAGGATGAAGGCCACGCCCACACCGCCGGTGATCAGCTCGGGCACGTGCCATTTCATGCTGGCCAGCATGATGATTGCCAGGATACCGATCGCGTAGTGCGCGCCGTGCTCGAGGTAGACGTATTCATCGAGCGTGCCCTTGCGCACCAGGAACACGGTCATCGAACGCACGAACATCGCGCCGATCGCCAGGCCCAGCATGATGATGACGACGTCGCTGGTGATCGCGAAGGCGCCGATCACGCCGTCGAAACTGAACGATGCATCGAGCACTTCCAGGTACAGGAAACCGCCGATACCGCCCTTCTTGACCGCGTCGCCGACGCTGCCGCCTTCGGCCTCGCCTTTTTCGAGCATGCTGCTGAGCATATCGACGCCAACATAGACCAAGATGCCCCACAGACCGGCGGTCAGCACGATCATCTTTTGCGCTTCATCAACGTAAGTCATGCTGAACAGCAAAGCTGCGATGGCGATCATCACGGCGATCGACGACACCTTGCCGAGTGCGCCGATCTTCTTCTCGACATTGCCCAGCCAGTGGGTTTCTTTTTCGTCGTCGAGCATGAAGTTGAGGAACACCAGCAGCAGGAACATGCCGCCGAATGCCGCCACTTCAGCGTGGTGGTTGGTCAGGTGGGTCGAGAACGCTTTCGGATCCGTCAGCGCCAGGTTCCAGACTTCGGCCATGCCGAGGTCGGCGGCCACGGCCACGATCACCAGCGGGAACACCAGGCGCATGCCGAACACGGCGATGATGATGCCGACGCCCAGGAACAGCTTGATCCAGAATTCGTCCCAGGTCTTGAGCACCGAGGCGTTGACGACCGCGTTATCGAACGACAGCGACACTTCCATGACTGCCAGGATGGCGGCGACGCCGAGCGCGGTGATCATGCCGGACGTGCCGCCATGGTCGTAACCCCACCAGCCGGCCAGGGCCAGGCAGACTGCGGTCACGATGAATGACCAGGTAAAGTACTTCATTGGTATTTCCCCTCTTATTGAATTATTGGCACCCAGCAGTATAGCGCCAGGCAAGATCTTGAAAAAGCGAAGATAATCGAAAGATTACTTCCGAAAAACCGAACCAAGAGCGATGCACCATGAGCAAGACACCGACCAATTTTCGCCACCTCTACTACTTCTGGGTGGTGGCCAAGGAAGGCAGCATCACGCGCGCCGCCGAACGCCTGGGTCTGGCGATCCAGACCGTCAGCACCCAGCTGACCCTATTAGAACAGGCATTCGGCAAAGCCCTGTTTACACAGCAAGGCCGGCGCCTGACGCTGACCGAAGCCGGGCGCCTGGCGATGTCGTATGCCGACCAGATCTTCCTGCTCGGCGAACAGATGCAGGAAGCGCTGGACGCCTCGGACAGCGCGCGCATCCGCCTGGCAGTCGGCATTTCGGATTCGCTGCCCAAGTTTATCGCGTACCGGCTGCTCGAAGTTACTACCCAACTCGACATTCCGGTGCGCCTGGTGTGCCACGAAGACCAGTACGAAGCGCTGCTCGGCGACCTCGCCCTGCACAAGCTGGACGTGGTGCTGACCGACCGCGCGGTGCCCACCGGCACTACTCTGCGCGTGTTCAGTCACTTGTTGAGCGAAAGCGAGATGGTGGTGGTGGGCGCGCCCAACCTGAGCAAGACCTACCGCAAGGAGTTTCCCGTCTCGCTCAAGAACGCGCCGTTCCTGCTTCCGACCCGCAACAACGCGCTGCGTCCCAAGATCGACGACTGGTTCGAGCGCCATGGGATCCGCCCCGACGTGGTCGGTGAATTCGAGGACAACGCCCTGCTCAACACCTTCGGGCGGCGTGGCTTGGGCCTGTTCTTCACACCGGCGGCGCCGGCGGCCGACATCAAAGTCCAGCTTGGCGCCGACGTCGTCGGACGGGTGCCCGAGGTGCGCGAACACTTCTATGCGATCTCGAACGAGCGCAAGATCAAGCATCCGGCAGTGGAAGCGATCCTGTCGGCGGTGCACAGCGGTGTGCTGGCGGACGGTTGAGCCGTCCGAGGGGCGGTACAATGGCCGCTGGCTTTGCCTTTTGTTAACATCATCAACCATGCAAAACGTTCTGTTCCTGGTTCTCGCCCTGTTCCTGGTGGCGTTGAACGGTTTCTTTGTCGCTGCCGAATTCAGTATCGTCACGCTGCGCAAGACGCGCGTGCGCGCCATCGCCAAGACCACCGGCATGCGTGGGCGCATCCTCGAAAAAGTCCACGGCCAGCTCGACGCCTACCTGTCGGCCTGCCAGCTCGGCATCACGCTCGCTTCGCTGGGCCTGGGCTGGGTCGGCGAGCCGGCCTTCGCCAGCCTGCTCGAACCGGTGTTCGCCTTTGCCGGCGTGACGTCGCAAGAAGTCATCCACGGCGTCTCGTTCGTGGTGGCGTTCTCGGTGATCTCGTTCCTGCACATCGTGGTCGGCGAACTGGCGCCCAAGTCGCTGGCGATCCGCCTGCCGGAAGCCGTGGCGCTGGCCTGCGCGCTGCCGCTGTACATGTTCTACTGGTCGATGTACCCGGCCATCGCCTTGCTCAATGCCAGCGCCAACACGGTGCTGCGCATGGCCGGCCTGGCCGGCGCCGGCGGGCACGACACCCATTACTCGCTCGACGAACTCAAGATGATCCTGCGCACCGGCACCCCGGGCGAAAAGATCACCCACGACGACCGCAACATCCTGGCCCAGTCGCTCGACTTCAGCCAGCTCGCGGTGTCCGACCTGATGCGCCCGATTAACGAGGTCAGCGGCCTGTACGCCAGCCGCTCGCTCGAACAGAACCTGGAAACGGTGCGCCGCAACCGCTTCTCGCGCTACCCCTATTTCGACGAGGATGGCGAAGAAGTGCTGGGCGTGATCCACCTGAAAGACCTGTACTTCGCGCTGCAGTCGGGCCGTCCGGTGGCCGACCTGACCCAGTTCTTGCGCCCGGTCGACACGATCTCGGCGCGCACGCCGGCGCAGGACATCTTCCGGCGCTTCCGCGGCGGCGCGCCGCACTTTGCCCTGATCGGCGAAAAAGGCAAGCGCCCGGTCGGCTTCGTTACGCTCGACAATCTGCTGGGCGCGATGGTGGGCGAGATCCGCGACGAATTCCGCATGAACGAAAACGACTGGCTCAAGCAGCCCGACGGCACCTATATCGGCAAGGCCAGCCTGCCGATCTTCTCGCTCGAACGCCTGCTCGGGATCGACATCGACAACGAGCAGATGGGCCTGGACGACGTCGAATCGGTCGGCGGCCTGTTGATGGAAAAGCTGGGCGACATCCCGAAACAGGGCCAGCGCATTGAATTCCCGCAGTTCGACGTGGTGGTGCGCAAGATGAACGGGCCGCGCATTTTGCTGGTCAAAGTGATTCCGCAACTGGAACGCGCAAGTGAAAACGAAGACCGAGACTAACAACCTGACTTGCATCAATGAATGGCTGACTTTGACGCAGAATGATGTTATTTTTCAGGTAGTTCGTTTTTACTGAATGAGAAGGCAGTAGATGTCCGTCAAGATCAGAAACAACGTCCAGGTCGCCGGCAATGGCGCCACCACGATCGTGTTCGTGCATGGTTTCGGCTGCGATCAGACCATGTGGCGCTTCATGGCGCCGACCTTCCAGCGGCGCTACCGCACCGTCACCTTCGACCTGGTCGGCAGCGGCGGCTCGGACCAGTGCGCATATGACCGCACCAAGTATGATTCGCTGCACGGCTATGCCGCCGACCTGCTCGAGATCGTCGAAGAATTCGCCGAAGGCCCGGTGATCGTGGTCGGCCACTCGGTCGGCGCCACGATCGCCATGCTGGCCACGATCGCCGCGCCGCAACGCTTCGCGGTCCAGGTGATGGTTGCGCCTTCGCCCTCGTACATCAACGATGGCGACTACATCGGCGGCTTCAGCCGCGAAGACATCCACGAACTGCTCGACACGATGGACGCCAACTACCTGGGCTGGGCCCAGAACCTGGCGCCGGCGATCATGGGCGCGCCGAACCGGCCCGACCTGCGCACCGAGCTGACCAACAGCTTTTGCCGTATCGATCCGAGCATCGCGCGCCACTTCGCCACCGTTACCTTCATGTCCGACCACCGCGCCGACGTGCCGAACTCGAACGTGCCAACCCTGATCCTGCAATGCAGCGACGACCTGATCGCCCCGCGCTCGGCCGGCGAATACCTGCACCGGCACCTGCCGCGCAGCACGCTGGCCCTGATCGAGAACGTCGGCCATTGCCCCCACATGAGCGCGCCGACCGCCAGTTCACGCGCGATCGACCTGTTCCTGGCGCAGACGCTGGCGCAAGCCCCGCACTGATCCGCGATGGATACTGTCCAGCCCGTAAGCGACCTGCTGTTCGAACAGGCCGCGTGCGGATTGCTGGCAACTGATGCACACGGCATGATCCTGTGCGCGAATGCCACCGCGCATGCCTGGCTCGGCTACGACAGCGAGCAACTGGCAGACAAGGTGTGCATGCTCGATCTGTTGTCGGTCGGCGCACGCCTGTTCCATCACACCCGCTGCCAGCCGCTGCTCGAGACCGAGGGCGCGGTGACCGAGGTCCAGCTCGACCTGGTCGCGCGCGGCGGCGTGCGCGTGCCGGTGTTGATCAACATCGTGCGCCGCCCAGATGGCGGCCGCAATGTCGACCACTGGGCCATCTTCAGGTCGTCCGACCGCCATGCCTACGAGCACGCCCTGCTCACCGCGCGCCGCACCGCCGAAGCGGCGCTCGAGGCGCGGCGCGAAGCGGAAGCGCAGTTGCACAAGCTCAATGCGCAGCTGTCGCAGGCAGACCGGCGCAAGGACGAGTTTTTGGCCACCTTGTCGCACGAGCTGCGCAATCCGCTGGCGCCGATGCGCAGCGCGCTCGATGTGCTGCGCATCAAGCATGGAAAAACCGACAGCGGCGCCGACGAACGCCTGATGCTGGCCTTCGACCGCCAGTTGCGCCACCTGACGCGGCTGGTGGACGACCTGATGGAAATCTCGCGCATCACCCAGAACCGCATGCAGCTGCGGCGTGCGCCGGTCGACCTGTGCGCGCTGGCGCGCGGCGCGGCGCACGACATGGCGCCGGTCATGGCGGCCAGCCGTCACACCCTGCGCTTGCGCATTCCCGAGACGCCGCTGGTGGTCGACGGCGACGCCACGCGGCTGGCCCAGGTGACGATCAACCTGCTGACCAATGCCGTCAAGTACACACCTGACGGCGGCCTGATCGAGCTCGAACTGGGCTGCGAAGACGGCCATGCCGAGCTGCGCGTGCGCGACAACGGCATCGGCATTGCGCCCGAGGCGCTGGCCACCGTGTTCGAGATGTTCTCGCAGCTGCAGCCGGCGCTGCAGCGTTCGCGCGGCGGTTTGGGCATCGGCCTGGCGCTGGCGCGCGGCATCGTCGACCTGCACGGCGGCGCGATCGGCGTCGCCAGCGACGGCCCCGGGCGCGGCAGCGAATTCCTGCTGCGTTTGCCGCTGGTGGAAGGCTGCGCCTCGCCGGCGGCCGAGCAGGCGCCCGGCGCCGTGCCGGCGGCGCTGCGGGTGCTGGTGGTCGACGACAACGTCGACGCTGCCGAGACGATGGTGATGGCGCTGGAACTGTTCGGCTGCGAAACGCGCACGGCGCATACCGCCGCCGCCGCGCTCGAGATGGCGCCCGGCTTCGCGCCGGACGTCGCCCTGCTCGACATCGGCCTGCCTGACATCAACGGCTACGAACTGGCGCGGCGCCTGCGCGCTGCTGAAAACAAGCGCGCCCTGATCCTGATCGCGGCCACCGGATGGGGCCAGGAAAACGACCGCAGAATGGCGTTCGACGCCGGCTTCGACCATCACCTGACCAAGCCGATCGATATCGAGAAGCTGCGCCTGCTGCTGGTGCGCTAGCCCTTACGCCTGCTGCTGGTGCGCTAGCCCTTACGCATGCTGCTGTTCTTGCGGATCACCAGCGTGCCCGCCATCTTGTCGTGCCAGCCCTGCTTGCGCGGGTCGATCCCGACCCAGATCAGGCCCAGACCGAGCGGGATAATCGAGACGTAATAGCCGAGGTAGCGGATCACGAACTGCAGCAAGCTTGGCTTGCCGCCGGTGCGGGCGTCGACGATGACGGCGCCGATCAGCATCTTGCCGGGCGTGCTCGACAACCACAGCCAGAGCGCGATCACCAGCACCACCGGCAGCACGTAGCTGATCGCGAATTCGACCCGGCTGGCGATGTGGGCCTGCTGTTCCCAGTCGCTGAGCGCATAGACCAGCCTGAGCAGCGGCACGGAAACGACCAGCAGCATGATGGTATCGAGGATGGCGGCGCCAACGCGTGCCCAGAATCCCACATAGTCGATGTCAGCATCCTGGTCCACGGTCGTTCTCCTCCGGTTGAAATTGCAGGTAAGCAAAACACACGATAGCATGGCAGTCTTCCCTCAACACCACCGCGCCATGAACAAATATTTTGCGGCAGGCCTGCTATGCCTGGCCACCCTGTGTTCCAGCGCCCTCGTGCACGCCTGCGAACGGCGCGATCCCGCAGCCAACGGCGACGACCGCACCCGCCACGTGCGCCTGTCGGCGGCAATGGACGATGGCGCCATCCTGCGCGCCCTGCGCCTGCAGCCAGACCGCGCCGACGTCACGCGTAGCGAAGCCAGGAACGGCGTGAGCATCAAGTATGTCTACTTTCACCGCGTGGTGACGGTCGTGCGCGCCACCAATGGCGACGTGCAGGTGGAGATGCTGGAACAGGACCGCAAGCCCTTATTGTGGAAGCTCGGCGCCTGCTGATCAATGGTCGCTAGCGCGCTCCGCTCTGGCCCTGCACGCGCGCCAGCTGGCGGTCCAGCGCATTGGCGAAGTTCTGGCGGTCGGCCTGGCTGAAGGCGGGCGGGCCGCCGGTATCGACGCCGCTGCCGCGCAGCTCTTCCATGAAGGCGCGCATCGTGAGTTGCTGGGCAATGGTGTCCTTGGTGTACCAGTCGCCGCGCGGATTGAGCGGCAGGCCGCCTTTTTCAAGCACCAGCGCGGCCAGCGGAATATCGCCGGTGACGACGATGTCGCCCGGGCTCACCCGCTCGACGATCTCGGCATCGGCCACGTCGGCCCCGGCCGGCACCTGCAGCGCGCGGATGAAACGCGAGCCGGGCACGCGCATCAACTGGTTGGCCACCAGCGTGAGGTTGATGTGGGTGCGCTCGGCCACCCGGAACAGGATGTCCTTGATGACGGCGGGACAGGCGTCGGCGTCGACCCAGATATGCATTCAAAAATCCGATCAGGCAAGAGGTTGGACAGGAAAGCCGGCGCGCGGGTTCACGGCGCACGCGGCGCCACGACGCCGACGCGCGCCGTCGAACGGCCATGGTCGGGCATTGAAAACACAAACGTCACCAGACCGTCGTTCGAGGTGACGTCCATGGCGCCGCCATGCGAACGCGCGATCTCGGCGACGATGTACAAGCCCAGCCCCAGACCTTCATGCGCGCCGCCGGCCTGGGCGCGCCAGAACGGCTTGAACAGCTGCGTCATGCGTTGCGGCGACAGTTCGGTACTCTGGTTGCTCACCGCAATCGTGAAACGCCCGTTGGCGGCGCCAGTCTCGACCCGGATCGGCGTCCCGGGAGTGCCATGGACGATCGCGTTTTTCAACAGGTTCGACAGCAACTGGCTCAGGCGCCCGGCATCGCACAGCAATTGAGAAACTGGTGCAATGCTGGCCACGATGCTGCGTTCCGGATGCAGTTCGCGCAACTCGTCGATGACCTGGCCGAGCGCCAGGGCCAGGCCGGTTTCATGGCGCATGTTGAGGGCGATGCCGCCGCCCATGCGGCCGCGCGTGAAGTCGACCACGTCGTCCACCAGCGCGCTCATGCGGCCGATGCTGCGGCGCATGCGCTGCAGCACGGGCAGGGACGCCGGATCGGGATGCTTCAGGCGCAGCAATTCGACCCCGTTCTGAAGCGCGCCCAGCGGCGTGCGCAGGTCGTGGCCCAGCACGGCGATGAACTGCTCGCGCAACTCGGACGTCTCGCGCTCGCTGAACAAATCGTCGCGCGCCGCCGCATGCAGCCGCTCGGTCTCGAGCTGGGTCGAGATCAGTTGCGCAAACAATTCGAGGGTCGACACCGTGGCCGGCGACGAGAGCGGCGCCGGCGCCGGATCGAGCCCGCACAGGGTGCCGAAATAACTGCCGTCGGTGCGCAACACGGGAATCGAAAAATAGCTCTGGAAACCGTAGATACGCGGCGTGTGGTGATCGCGGTAGTGCTCGCTCTCGCCCACATTGTCGATCACGATGTTGCTGGCGCTGACGCGCACCTCATCGCACAGCGTGGTCGACACGTCGAGCCCGTCGCCGACCTTGAGGCCGAATCCGAGCTTGTCGAGCACGGCGCAGGTGGTCCACGAATGGTCGGTCACGTGGGCAACCGCAACAAAGCCGAGGCCGGTGATCATCGACACCGTTTCCAGGATCTGCCCGATCGCGCCAATCGCCTGGATTTCGCGTACCGGAAGGGGAAGCTCGCTGAGGTTGGGGCTCGATAGCTGGTCTGACATACATGGATTCCTGCTGGTGTTTCCAAAAAAATACGGATTGCGGCGGCGCGCCGGGCGCTACCCGGCGCCCTGCTCTGCGTCGTCGTGACGCACGATCGGGTCGCGCGTTCCGGTCCAGTCGCTTATCAGCGAATAACCCACCGCCAGCAGCGTGGGCCCGATGAACATGCCCACGAAACCGAAGGCAATCAGGCCGCCCAGCACGCCCAGCAGGGTGAGCAGGAACGGCAGGCTGCTGCCGCGGCTGATCAGCATCGGACGCACCACGTTGTCGACGCCGCTGATCAACACCGCGCCCCAGACCACCATGAAGATCGACCAGCCGGTCTGGCCGTGCGCGAACAGCCACAGCGCCGCGCTGCCCCACACCAGGGGCGGGCCGAACGGAATCAGCGAGGTCAGGAACACCAGCACCGACAACAACGGCACCGCCGGCACGCCGGCAATGAAGAAGCCGATCGCGGCCACCAGCGCCTGTGCCAGCGCGGTGCCGAGCAGGCCGTACATCACGCCGCGCACGGTCTGGCTGACGGTCAGTTGAATCGATTCGGCGCCCTCGCCCATCACCTTGCGCATGGTCACCGCAATCACCCCCAGCAACGCATTGCCGTCACGGTACAGGAAGAAGCTGACGAAAGCAGCCAGGCTCATCTGCACGACGCCGGTACCGAGCATGATGCCGCCGGCCACCAGCCAGTGGCGCGCCGGCTCCAGCATGCGCTGGGCCAGCGCCAGCATCTGCTCGCGGCTGGCGATCAGCTCTTGCAGATAGGTTTCAATCGTGGCGCCGACCAGCGGAATCTCGCGGATCCAGGTCGGCGTCGCCAGTTCGCGCTGCTCGATCATGAAGCGCAGTTCGCTGAAACCGTGCGCCACGTCGTCGGCCAGGTTCCAGGCCACCATCGACAAGGGGATGATGAACAGCAGCGTCAGCGTCAAGGTCATGGTCAGCGCCGCGATCGTGCGCTGGCCGCGCATGCGGCCCAGCAGGCGCAGGTACAAGGGCCAGGTGGATATCGCGACGGCGGCGGCGAACAGGATCGCCGCCAGGAACGGGCGCAGGACATAGAGACAGCCGAGCGTCAGCAGGACGACAGTGGCGATACGGGTATAGTTCCTGCCGGGTCGTTGGTCCATGCCGTCCTGGGTGATTGAAGTTTAGACCAGAATCATAGCAGCTGGCGCAGGTCGTGGGCGATGATCGCCGGGCCCTGGTTATGACGAATAAACAGACGCAACTGGCCCTGGCGGTCGAACACGAAGCTGCCGGCGGTGTGGTCAACCGTGTAGCTGCCGGCGTCGGCGCCCGGCTGCTTGGCGTAGAACACCTTGAAGTCCTTGGCCACCTTGGCGGTCTGTTCGGCGTTGCCGTACAGGCCAATGAAACGCTGGTCGAACGCCGGCACATAATGCGACAGCAGTTCCTGGGTATCGCGCTCCGGGTCGACGGTCACGAACAGCACCTGCACGTCGGCCGCCGATGGGCCCAGTTCCTTCATCACGGCCGCCATCTCTGCCATCGTGGTCGGGCACACGTCGGGGCACTGGGTGTAGCCGAAGAACATCACGACCAGCTTGCCGCGGAAGTCTTCCAGCGTGCGCTGTTTGCCGGTGTGGTCGGTGAGCGTGAAGCCCTTGGCATAATCGACGCCGGTGACGTCGGTGTTATGGAACGCCAGCGGCTTGTCCTTGAGCTTGTCGCAGCCGGCGCCCAGCACGGCCAGCGCCGCGACCAGCGCCATGGTCATCAGTTTTTTCATGTCAGAACCTGAAGTAGTGGTCGACCAGCAGCGCCGCGAACAGCAGCGACAGGTACACGATCGACCAGGTGAAGGTCTTGCGCGCGGCCATGTCGCTGTAGTTGCGGTGCACGCGCCACGCGTGGCGCAAGAAGATGGCGTTGAGCGGGATCGCCGCCGCCAGGTACAGTAAACCACTCATGCCGACCGCGAACGGCAGCAGCGTGGTCGCGGCCAGACCGATGGTGTACAGCCACACCTGCAGGCCGGTGTACTTCATGCCGTGGGTGATCGGCAGCATCGGCAGGCCCGAGGCGGCATAGTCGTCGCGGCGGTACATCGCCAGCACCCAGAAGTGCGGCGGGGTCCACATGAAAATGATCAGCACCAGCAGCCAGGCCTGCATCGGCACCTCGCCTGCCACCGCGGCCCAGCCCAGCGCCGGCGGCATCGCCCCGGACAGGCCGCCGATCACGATGTTCTGCGAGGTGTTCGGCTTGAGCAGCATGGTGTAGATGAAGGCATAACCGACGAAGGTGACAAACGTCAGCCACATGGTCAGCGGATTGACCAGCGTGTACAGCACGTACATGCCAAGGCCGCCAATGGCGAGCGAGAACACGGCCGTTTGCGTAAAGCTCAGTTCGCCAGATGCGGTGGCGCGGCGCGCGGTGCGCGCCATGCGCGCGTCGACTTCGGCTTCGACCAGGCAATTGACCGCAAAGGCGGCGCCGGCCAGCAGCCAGATGCCGACCGTGCCGGCGATCAGCGGTTGCCAGCCGGGGAAGCCGTCGGTGGCGAGGAACATCCCGATCACGGCGCAGAACACCGCCAGCTGCGTCACGCGCGGCTTGGTCAGGGTCCAGTATTGCGAGAACCGGCTGGGGGACTTGTGGGTGGCTGTCTGGGTCGTCATTGGGTGTGTGCTGGCGTGGCCGCTTGTTGCGCTGGGGTAGCGCCGGCCACGTCGAGTTGGAACTTCACCCGGTAGTTTAACATGGTCACCAACAACACCAGCAGGGCCGCCCCGGCGTTATGCATGACGGCAATGGCAAGCGGAAAATCGAAGTACACGGTGGCGATCCCGGTGCACAGCTGCAGCACGATCACCAGCGCCAGCCGGCGCGCCGTCGCTTCCAGGCCCGGCACGCGCCAGGCGCGCGCCAGCGCCAGGCCGAGCACGATCACCAGCACCAGCGCAAAGGCGCGATGCACCCAGTGGATCGCGACCAGGGCCGAGAACGGCAGGTAGTGGCCGGCGGCGGTCTTGCCCAGTTCGCGCCACAGATGAAAACCATGCTCGAAGTCGAGTTCCGGCACCAGCTGGCCCTGGCACAGCGGGAAGGTGTCGCAGGCCATGGTGGCGTAGTTGGTGCTCACCCACCCGCCGAGGGCGATCTGGATGCCCAACGCCAGCGCCGCCAGCAAGGCCAACAGGCGCAGGCCGCGCAGGCGCCGCAGCAGTGCTTCGCCGCGCGGCGCGGCTGGCGGATGCATCAGGAAGTCTTCGCGCCCGCCCATCCAGGCCAGCATCGACAGCAGCGCCATGCCCAGCAGCAGGTGGGTGGTCACGATCGCCGGCTGCAGTTTCATGGTGACGGTCCAGGCGCCGAACGCGCCCTGGATCAGCACGAACACGAACAGCGCCAGCGGCATCGCCGGGTGATAGGCGAGGTTGCGGGTGCGCCGGTACTGAATGAACGACGTGAACAGCAAGGCCATGATCAGGGCGCCGATGCCCATCGCCAGGTAGCGGTGGATCATCTCGATCCAGGCCTTGGCCACCGTCACCGGCCCGGTCGGCATGGCCGCTTCGGCGGCGGCGATTTCGGTATGCGCCAGGAACGGGTTGGCTTCGCCGTAGCAGCCCGGCCAGTCGGGGCAGCCCAGGCCCGAATCGGTGAGGCGGGTAAAGCCGCCGAACACGATCAGGTCGAAGGTCAGGAACACCATGATCCAGACCAGCTTGCGGTATTTGTTGACGCTGGTGGACATCCAGACCATCGACAGCGGCAGGCTGGCGACCAGCAGGCCCATCAGGCCCAGGTGAAGCAGTGAAGACAGATCCATGCGTGATGCAGTTTCCGGTTAGGCGGTTATCCGATGGCCGAAGCCTTGAGCAGCTTGACGATGTCCTTGTACACCTTGCCCGGTTCCGGCTGGTTCGGGAAGCGCATCATGAGGTTGCCGAGCGGGTCGATCATGTAGATGTGGTCGCCCGCCGTGGCGCCAGGCTCGACCGGGAGCCATTTTGCCACCGTTGCAGCCGGCGCGCGCAGCATCTCGGTGCCATCGTATTCGCGCATCACCACGGTGTCGATCGGCGCGTTGTCGGTGATCAGCCAGACGCGCTCCATGCGGTCCATGTTCTTGCCCTGCATGATGCGCCACTGGCGCATCGCGTACAGCTGGCGCATGCATTCTTCGCTGCACTCGCCGCCGCCAACCCGCAGCATGATCCACTTGCCCTTGAGGTCATTGAGCGTGCGCGGCTGGCCGTCGAGCGTGGTGGTCATCATCGCCGGGATCGGATGCTGGCGCGGATCGAGGATGGTGCCGTAGTTGGTGCGCTCGGCCGGCTTGACGACGTAATAGGTGAAATACGAGGCCACGATCGGCGCCGCGCAGACCAGCAGCACCACCAGCAGTTTCCAGCGCCCGCGGCGGCGCGCGGTGTCAGGGTCGATCTGTTTTTCCAGGGCCACGTTGAAATCCCGTCATGACATAAAAAAGAACAGCCAGCGCCGCCAGTGCATACCACTGGACGGCGTAGCCGCGGTGTTTGTCGATACCGGCAGAAGGCAGCGGCCAGTCGCGCGCCATGCGGTCAGCGGCGCTCGTCGGCGCGGTTTGCTGCACCACGAACGGCTGCAGCTGCAAGCCGCTGGCCGTTGCCAGCTGGTGCGGCGTCAGGTTCTGGACCAGGGCGCCGGGCGCGGGATGCGGCGCCACGCCGAGTTCCATCACGCGCCCGGTCGAGGCCACCACCTGGCCTTCCAGCACCACCCGACCCGAGGGCGTGGCAAATGGCGGCAGCTTGCCGAATTCGGCCTGCCGCGGCAACCAGCCGCGCAGCACCAGCACATGGGTATTCGAACCCGCTATTTTAAACGGCATTGCCAGATAAAACCCGGAACCCGCCCCCATCGGCCGGTTGGCCAGAAAGATGGGCCAGCTGGCGACGAATTGGCCGTGCAGGCGGACGCGCCGAAATACCAGCTGGGCAACCGGCGTGATGGCGGGGCCAAGTTCGAGCGCCGGCTCGGCCGCGCGCGCCAGCTGCTGCTGTTGCAAGCGGGTTTTATAGGCGGCCCGGTCTTGCTGCCAGTTACCGAGCAGGATGCCGATGACGGCGACGACCAGCACCGCGATGAAAGGAATGGGACGAAACCGCAGGGCGAATCGCATTACAATGAAGCCTCGACCTTTCGCGGGTATGCCATGAAAATCTTCGTTGCCATCGCGTTCATCCTGATCCTGGCGAGCCTGGGATCGGCCCTGTTCTTCATGATGCGCGACAAGGGCCGCACCAACCGCACCGTCAATGCGCTGGCGCTGCGGGTCGGCCTGTCGATCGTCTTGTTCCTGTGCCTGCTGGCGGCGCACCAGATGGGCTGGATTGCGCCGACCGGATTGCGCTAGAGCGACCCGGCGTTACAGCCAGTACACCACCACATACAGGCCCAGCCACACCACGTCGACGAAGTGCCAGTACCAGGCCGCGCCTTCAAAGCCGAAGTGCTGCTCGGGCGTGAAGTGCCCTTTCATCACGCGGTACAGGATCACCGACAGCATGATCGCGCCCATCGTCACGTGAAATCCGTGGAACCCGGTCAGCATGAAGAACGTCGAACCATAAATGCCCGAGGTCAGCTTGAGGTTCAGGTCCTGGTAGGCGTGCATGTATTCGTACACCTGGAAGCCCATGAACACGGCGCCCAGCAGTATGGTGGCGGCCAGCCACACGGCGGTCTTGTGGCGATGGCCGGCGCGCAGGGCGTGGTGGGCAATCGTCAGCGTTACACCCGACGTGAGCAGCAGTGCGGTGTTGATGGTCGGGATCGGGAACGGGCCCATGGTACGGAAGCCGTCGACCACGCCGGCCGGGCCGGCGTTGCCCCAGTGGGCGGCAAAATCGGGCCACAATATCTTGTGATCAAGGTCGCCCAGCCACGGCATCGACACCACGCGCGCATAGAACAGCGCACCAAAGAACGCCCCGAAGAACATCACCTCAGAGAAAATAAACCAGCTCATCGACCAGCGGTAGGCGTAATCGATCCGTTTGCCGTACAGGCCCGATTCGGATTCTCGAATCGCTTCGCCGAACCAGAAGTAGAGCACGGTCAGCATGGCGGCGATGCCGGCCAGGCAGACAACGTTCGCCCACGGCACGCTGTTGACCCAGCCCGCAGCCCCGGCCATGGTGACCAGCATCGAGATGCCGGCGAACAAGGGCCAGCGCGATGGGCCGGGAACGTAGTAGTGCGGCGCTGCTTGTGACGCATTCATCGTGATCTCCTTGCTCGGTCGGTGAGCGTACTGCTGTCGAAAAACCTGTTCACTAATACTGTTCAACCCGCACAGGCGGGAACCATGTAAGAGCCGTTACGCCCGTAAGAGCCACCACTGCCCTGAAAGCCGTCATTCCCGCGGTGCGAGGTGTAACTATAAAACCGTGCAACTGTCCATTCATCAAGGTCCTGCTAAAACCGCGCATCCGAATATTCACCCGTTACGAAACCGCAAAACGCACCGCCAGCATCAACACGCCGATAAACAGCGCCACCCCGATCAAGGCCGCAACAATCACGTGCAGCGGATTCAGATTGGCCGCATCGCTCTCGTAATCCTTGCCCTTGCGCACCCCGAAAAACGACCACAGGACCGCCTTCATCGTGGCCAGGAAACTGCCCTTGCGCCGGTGCGGTTGCAGCGCCATCAGCCGCTCTTGCCGTCGCCCGGCGCGCGCGCCGCATTGAACGCCCCGCCAATCTCGAAGAAGGTGTACGACAAGGTGATGTTCTTCACTTCGCGCGGCAGCTTGGGATCGATGAAGAACACCACCGGCATCTGGCGCGCTTCATTGGCCTGCAGCGTCTGCTCCCTGAAACAGAAACAATCGACCTTCATGAAATGCGGCGTGGCCGATTGCGGCGCGTAGCTGGGAATCGCCTGCGCCTTGACCACCCTGGCCTGCGTGTTGACGACCTCGTACATCACCGTCGCCAGCTCGCCCGGATGCACGTCGATGCTGCGCGTGGTCGGCCGGAAACGCCACGGGCCCTGCGAATTGCCATCGAGCTCGACCGTGATGGTGCGCGTCTTGTCGACCTGCGAGTTGCGCGGCGCGGCCACGAATTCGTCAGGCTGGGTCAGCACATTGATGCCGAGTACCTCGCAGATCTGGCGGTACACCGGCACCAGCGCGTAGCCGAAACCGAACATGGCCACCGCCACCACCACCAGCTTGCCGAAGGTGCGGCGGTTCAGGCGCAGCAGTTTGCCGTTGCTCGTCATCTCAGCTCAGCCAGATGAACTTGACGAACACGCTGACAAAGAAGATCAGCGCCAGGCCGCCCAGCAGCAGCGCGGTCCTGAGGTTGTTCGGTTTGCGCGGATCCATCATTTCACCAGCGGCGGATGTTCGAAGGTGTGGAATGGCGCCGGGCTCGGCACGGTCCACTCCAGCCCTTCCGCGCCTTCCCATGGTTTGGCCGGCGCCTTGACGCCGCCGCGGATGGTCGGCAGCACCACCGCCAACAGGAAGTACACCTGCGACAGGCCGAAGCCGAATGCGCCGATCGAGACGATCATGTTGAAGTCGGTGAACTGGGTCGCGTAGTCGGCGTAGCGGCGCGGCATGCCGGCCAGGCCCAGGAAGTGCATCGGGAAGAAGGTGATGTTGAAACTGATGAGCGAGAGCCAGAAATGGATCTTGCCGCGCGTTTCAGGGTACATATGCCCGGTCCACTTCGGCGCCCAGTAGTAAAAGCCGGCGAACAGCGCGAACAGCGAGCCGGCCACCAGCACGTAATGGAAGTGCGCCACCACGTAATAGGTGTCGTGCACCTGGATGTCGATCGGCGTCACCGCCAGGATCAGCCCGGTGAAGCCGCCCATGGTAAACACGAAGATGAAGCCGACCGCGAACAGCATCGGCGTCTCGAACGTCATCGAACCCTTCCACATCGTGGCGACCCAGTTGAACACCTTGACGCCGGTCGGCACCGCGATGAGCATGGTGGCGTACATGAAGAACAGTTGCGAGGTCACCGGCATGCCGGTGGTGAACATGTGGTGGGCCCAGACGATGAACGACAAGATCGCAATCGAGCCGGTGGCGTACACCATCGAGGCGTAGCCAAACAGCGGTTTGCGCGCAAACGCCGGAATGATCTGCGAAACGATGCCGAAGCCCGGCAAGATCATGATGTAGACCTCGGGGTGGCCGAAGAACCAGAAGATGTGCTGGTACATCACCGGGTCGCCGCCGCCGGCGGCGTTGAAGAACGAGGTGCCGAAGTGGCGGTCGGTCAGGGTCATGGTGATGGCCCCGGCCAGCACCGGCATCACCGCGATCAGCAGGTAGGCCGTGATCAGCCAGGTCCAGCAGAACATCGGCATCTTCATCAGCGTCATGCCCGGCGCGCGCATGTTCAGGATGGTGACGATGATATTGATCGAGCCCATGATCGACGAGGCGCCCATGATGTGCATCGCGAAGATCGCCATGTCCATGCCGACGCCCATCTGGGTCGACAGCGGTGCATACAAGGTCCATCCGGCCGCGGTGGCGCCACCCGGCGCCAGGAACGAGCCGGCCAGCAGCAGCGCGGCCGGCGGCAACAGCCAGAACGAGAAATTGTTCATGCGCGCGAACGCCATGTCCGACGCCCCCACCTGCAGCGGCAGCATCCAGTTGGCGAAGCCGACGAAGGCCGGCATGATGGCGCCGAACACCATCACCAGGCCGTGCATGGTGGTCAGTTGATTGAAAAACTCGGGACGAAAGAATTGCAGGCCGGGCTGGAACAGTTCGGTGCGGATCATCAGCGCCAGCACGCCGCCCGAGAGCAGCATGATGAACGAGAACCACAGGTACAAGGTGCCGATGTCCTTGTGGTTGGTGGCATACAGCCAGCGGCGCCAGCCATGCGGATGGTCGTGGCCGTGGTCATGATCGTGTGCGTGATCGTGTTCGTGTGCTTGGTCGAGCGTGCTGGTAGTCATGTCGGTATCCCTGGAACGAACCTACAGCGTCATTGTTTGCGTGCAGCCAGAACCTCGGCCGGTTGGACGATATTTTCCGCAGCCTTGTTCGACCAGGTATTGCGGGTGTACGTGATCACGGCCGCGATCTCGGTATCCGACAACTGCTTCCAGGCCGGCATTTCGGTCGGGTACCTGCCAGTCTTCTGGCCATTGAGCAGCACCTCGATCTGGTGTCCCTTCGGGCCATTGACCACCGGCGAGCCGTCGAGCGCGGCGAACGCTGCCGGCACGCCCTTGCCATTGGCCTGGTGGCAGGCCACGCAGTTGGCAGCGTAGACTGCCTCGCCGCGGGTCTTGAGTTCGTCGATGGTCCAGGTCTTGGTCGGGTCGTCGGCCAGCGCCGCCATCGCTTTCTTCTTGCCGTCGACCCAGGCCGTGTAATCGGCGTCCGACACCACCCGCACCACGATCGGCATGAAGGCGTGGTCCTTGCCGCACAGCTCGACGCAATTGCCGCGATACACGCCGATCTTCTCGGCCTTGAACCAGCCGTCGCGCACGAAACCGGGAATCGCATCCTGCTTGATGGCAAACGCCGGAATGGTCCAGGCGTGGATCACGTCGTTGGCCGTGAACACCATGCGGATCTTCTTGCCAACCGGCACCACCATCTCGTTGTCGACTTCGAGCAGGTAGTTTTCGCCGCGCGCCTCGGTCGGGGCCACGCCCGGCTCGCCGATCTGGCTGCGTGGGGTCGACAGGTTCGACAGGAAGGAAATGCCCTCGCCCTCGCCTTTCAGGTAATCGTAGCCCCATTTCCACTGCATCCCGGTGGCCTTGATGGTGAGATCGGCGTTGGACGTGTCTTTCAGCGCCACCACGGTCTTGGTGGCGGGCAGCGCCATGCCGATCACGATCAGGAACGGGACGACCGTCCAGGCGATTTCGACAGCGGTGGATTCATGGAAGGTGGCCGGTTTGTGGCCGAGCGACTTGCGGTGCTTGAAGACCGAGTAGAACATCACGCCGAACACGGCGACAAAGATGATCAGGCACACGATCATCATCCAGTTGTGCAGCGAGTAGATGTCGGCGCCGACGGCGGTGACCGGGGTCTGCAGATTGAGCTGGTGCGGTAGCGGCCGGCCCGTGATCTCGGGCGCAGCCCACGCCGGCAGCGGTGCGCAAGCGTAGATGGCGCAGCTGGCCAGCACGGCCTGAAGTCGCGTTGCATATGTCATGTATGTCCCCAACCACCCTAAAAATAACGCTATTTTTAAACGGCCAGAAATTCCAAGAACGAACCGCGGCCGCTCCGAAACCTGTCGCAGAGGGTTGCCGGGCCATCGCAACGTGCCGTTGCGGACATGGCGACACCAGCTCGCCTCACCCGGCAATACGCTGCTGCCGGGTTGAAACGACTCTGCGGATACTGCACTTCATGACACTGCCCCGTACCGGAATGCCGCTTTTTTCAGCGATGTGCAAGGCCGGACGATCTAAATGGCAATTGATTATAGCTAAAGCACTAATTTTTATTCAAGGAAAATTCAGGCCCGACTTTTCGACCCCATGCAAGATGCATGATCAAGGCTTGCGCGGTTGGAAACGCACGATCGACTCACCCGTCGCCGTGGTCTTGGGCGCCGGCCGGAACGCGTGGCCGTAGATGACTTCGAAGCTCAAGCCGAGCTTGCCGTCGGGACGGCGCTTCGCTTCGAGTGCAGCGAGCATGCGCGCCCACGCCGCGCGGCCGATCAGGCCGCGGCGGCGGCTGTCGAGCGGGTCGCCACCCAGGGCGCGCACGTCGGCCAGCAGCGCCTGCGCGCTGTCGTAGGTGACGGTGATGCGTTCCATGTCCATCACCGGCGTCGAGAAGCCGGCCTCCACCAGTTGGTCGCCGAAATCGTGCATGTCGACGAAGGGCAACGCGTGCGTGTACAAGTCGAGTTCGGCAAACGCCGCGCGCAACTCGCTGAAGGTATCCGGGCCGAAGCTGGAGAACATCAGCAAACCATCGACGCGTAGCACGCGGCGCCACTCGGCGAACACGCGGTCTGGTTGCGGGTGCCAGTGCAGCGCCAGATTGGACCACAGCAGGTCGAGCGAGTTCGCGCCGAACGGCAGGTTGCCAAAGTCGCCGCAGACGGTATCGACGCCAGCCTTGGACGGCAGCAGGCGGCTGAGCATCTGGTTCAGCGAACGGGTCGACGCGGCCGGCTTGTTGGCGGCGCGCACCATCGCCTCGGCGCCGTCCAGGCCCACGATCTGGGCCGCCGGGTAGGTTTTTTGCAGCAGCGCCAGGTCGGCCCCGGCGCCGCAGCCGGCGTCGAGCACCTGCTTCGGCGCCAGTCTGACCAGACTCAATCGCTCGTGCATGCGGGCGGAGATTTCGCGGCGCAGGAAGTCGGACGGCGCCACGCGCGCCGGACGCGCGAACAGCTCGCGTACGCGCGCCAGGTCGATCGGCGCGCTCAGTGTTGACGAGGATTGAGGAGAGGCCATGGGTCACGAGCGGTCAAATGAGATAATGGCGGCAGTGTACCCGTTTGTGGAAAACCAAGCCGATGCAGCCCCCTCGACCATCCTGGCAACGCTGGCCGCATATCGGCCTGTCCCGGCTGCTGAACTCCCTGCTGCCCTCGACCTGCGCGCTCTGTGGCGGCTGCGCCGGCCCCAGCCTTGAAGCAGTGTGCGGCGCCTGCGAAGCGGCGTATGTCATCGCGCGCACCCGCTGTCCGTGCTGCGCCAATCCGCTCGGCGTTCTCGACGCCGGCCGGCGCTGCGGCGCCTGCCTGGCCAGCGCGCCGGCGTTCGACGCCACCGTCGCCGGCTGCGATTATGCGGCGCCGCTCGACGGCCTGGTGCTGCAGCTGAAGTTTGGCGCCGCGCTGGCGCTGGCGCCATGGATGGCGCGCGTGCTGCGCGACGCGATTCTTGCGGCGCCCGGGGCGGCCCTGCCCGACGTGCTGTGCCCGGTGCCGCTGGGGCCGCGCCGGCTGGTCGAACGCGGCTACAATCAGGCGCTTGAAGTAGCGCGCCCGCTGGCCGCCGCGATGGGCGTGGCGCTGGCGCCGCAGTTGCTCTTGCGTACGCGCGAGACGGCGCCGCAGTCCGGCGCAGCGCCGGGCGAGCGGCGCACGAATATACGCGGCGCATTCGGTGTCAATGCCGGCGCCGACGCTGCAGTGCGCGCACGCCACGTCGGCGTGGTCGACGATGTCATGTCGAGCGGACATACGCTCGACGAGGTCGCCGCCGTATTGAAAGACGCCGGCGCCGTGCGCATCACGAATATCGTGTTCGCGCGCACGCCACCGCATCCGTCATGAATCATCAAGGAGAATCAATTGTTTCACGTCGTACTGGTCGAACCAGAAATCCCGCCCAACACCGGCAATGTGATCCGCCTGTGCGCCAACACCGGGGTCCAGCTGCACCTGATCGAGCCGCTCGGCTTTCCGCTGGACGACGCCAAGATGCGCCGCGCCGGCCTGGATTACCACGACTATGCCAGCATGAAGGTGCACAAGAACTGGGACGCCTTCATGCTCGAGACCGCGCCCGACCCGGCGCGCATGTTCGCCATGACCACGCACGGCTCGGCGCCATTTTCCGCGTGCAGCTTCAAGCCGGGCGACGTGTTCGTGTTCGGCCCCGAGTCGCGTGGCCTGGCGCCGGCATTGCGCGAAACCTTCGCTGCCGCCCAGCGCATCCGGCTGCCGATGCGCCCCGACAACCGCAGCCTGAACCTGTCGAACACGGTGGCCGTGGTGGTCTACGAAGCCTGGCGCCAGAACGGTTACGCCGGCGGCGCCTGAGGGCTGCCCTCTGCTTCGTGCGCCAGCACCGTCAGCGCCGCCACCAGCCGGTCCAGCTCGCCCGTTTCGGTGCTGATCGCCACCGTGGCGCGCACCACGTCGCCATAACCCACGGATCGTTCGACCGTGAACACCTTGAAGCGCTCCAGCAGCGCCGCCTGCACCTGGCGCGCGCTCATGCCGTCCAGCGTGAAAGCGGCCAGCGCGCCGGCATCGTCGTCTGGCGTCAACAGCTGCAGGCCGGGTAAGCCGGCTACACGGCTGGTCCAGTAGCGCCGCAGCCAGTTCAGGCGCGCGCGCTTGACCCCGGCGCCGCCGAGGCGCGCATGGAAATCGAGCGCCACCGGCGTCGCCATGATCGCCGCGATCGGCGGCATGCCGGCATGCAGCCGGCTGCGGATATCGCTTTCCGGATAGTCTCGGTCGCCAAAGTGCGGTTCAATCTGCGCCAGGCGCGACGCACGGATATAGACGAAGCCCAGCCCCGGCGGCGCGCCGATCCATTTGTGCAGATTGAAGCCGGCGAAGTCGACGCCCATCTCCTGCACGTCGAGCGCCATCTGCCCCAGCGCGTGGGCGCTGTCGACCAGCACATCGACGCCGCGTTCACGCGCCATGGCGACGATCTCGCGCACCGGCACGATCTGGCCGGTGGCCGGATGCACCTGCGACAACAGCATCAGCTTCAGGCGCGGCGTGTCACGCAGCGCCGCCGCATAGCGCGCCAGCAGCTGCGCGCGCGTGATCGGCAAGCTCAGCTCGAGCGCCACCGGCGTCGCGCCGCGCCGCCCTTGCAGCCAAGCCATGGCGTAGCGCATCGCCGGATAATCCAGATTGCTCCACAACACCGCATCGCCCGGCTGCAGGTCGCGGTACTGGCCGATCAGGACCTGCATCGACTCACTGGCGCTGCGGGTCAGCAGGATTTCGTGCGGCTCGGCGTTGATCAGGGCCGCCAGCCGCGCCTGCAGCGTGGCGCCCGCCTGGCGCGCCCGTTCTCCCCGCAAGAACGGACTCAGGTGGGCATTGGCATACCGGACCGCGTCCTCGAACGCCGCCTGCACCGGCAGCGCCATCGGACTGAAGAAACCGTGTTCGAGATTGACGGTGTCGTCGGTCGAACGCGGATACAGGGCGGCGATCTCGCGCCAGCGGCCGGAATCGGGGGCAAGATCGGCGGCGGCGGGCATCGCATCGAACGGGTCTGGAAGCGCAGGCATGGACTCTCCGCAAAAGCGACTGATTCTAGCAGCAGCGGTCCGCGATCAAGACGCGCATAACCACCACAGTGTCAATCCGCTCGAGTTGTCAGATCCTGCGCGCCGAACACGCCGCCGGCAAAGACCAGCTCACTGAAACGTTCGCCGATCAGCCGCTGCGCCTGTTCGTCGGGATGCAATTCGTCCTGCAGCGGCAGGCGTGCATTGTCGTCCCCACCATACAACTGCCTGCCGTCGAGGTAGTGGATCGCGCCATCGGTCTGCGCCCGCTCCCCAACGATCGCCTTGAGCTGCTCCCGAATCACATTCAGCGTCAGCTTGCCTTGCCGCACTTCAGCCTCGCTGCCTGTGGTCCGATACCGCACCTGCCCCCGGCTCAAGGCCTTGCCATCGAACATGGTGGGGCCGGGCGTGTTTTCATGGATCGGACAATACACGGGCGAAATCACCAGCAACGGCGTCACGGGGTGCCCTTCCCTGATCGTGTCCAGGAAGCCGTGTACTGCCGGCCCGAACGCACGCAAGCGCATCAGGTCCAGGTTGACCAGGTTGATGCCGATCTTGACGCTGATCAGGTCAGCCTCGAGGTCGCGGATCGTGCGCGCCGTGAACGGATCCAGCAAAGCGCTGCCGCCAAAACCCAGATTCAGCAGATCGACCCCTGCGCGTCCCGCCGCCACCGCCGGCCAGATCCCGGTCGGGTGGGTGGCGTTCGATCCCTGACTGATCGAACTGCCGTGGTGCAGCCAGCGCCGTTTTCCTGACGGCGCCAGCGCTGCCAGCGGTGCGTCGGCGCGCAGCGCCACCAGCTCGGTGGTCTCGTCGTGCGGCAGCCAGATCTCGATCGTCTTCGCGCCGCCAGGCAGATCGGCAAAGCGCAGCGTTTGCGGCGCGCCTTGCTGCACGTTCACGGCGCCACTGACCAGATCGATGTCGAGCACCTTGCCGTGTGCCGCGCTGGCCTGCTGCACCAGGCGACCGTCGACCAGCAGATCGTAGACCCCGTCCGGGCGCGGCGGCATGTCGCGGTAACGGCGCTTGGTCGGCAAGGTGACCAGCTCAACGACGCTTGCGGTGGTGTGAAACGCCACCCGCACGCCGGATGGCTGCGACTGCGCCATCGCCAGCTGCGCATCGCGGCATTGGGTGCGGGTCCAGGCGGGCAAGCGGTGCGGCAGGATGCCAAGTTCAAGCTGCTCGAGCTCGACGGCGCCGTGGATCAGGTCCGGCGTGATGGGAGAGATGGAATACATCGACATGGCAATGCGCTTTCAGTGTTGTACGCACGCATTCTTGCTAACGGCGCCGGTTTCGTCAAACGCCGGCCCGGGCCAGCGGATGCATGAGCTGTTGACACGCCCGCCTTTGCCGAATAGCTTAGGCCGCTGGTTTGCTCGAACAAAGGAGTCGCGGTTTGACGTCAACGCATTCGATGCCGCCCCGGCGCCGCCTGGGGCTGGCGCTGGCCGCATTCAGCATTCCCTGCGCCGCGCGCCAGGCACTGGTCAACGATGCCAGCGGACTCAATCAGGTTGCCGTCGATCGGATCCTGGTTCCGCGCACGCTCGACCAGATCGTTGCCGCGCTGCGCTCGCATCCCGGCACGGTGTCGATCGGCGGTGCACGCTACAGCATGGGGGGCCAGATCGCTGCCGAGCGTTCGCTGCACCTCGACCTGCGCGGCTTTGACCGGGTACTGCGCTTCGTGCCTCACGAGCGCCGCATCACCGTCCAGCCCGGTATGACCTGGCGCCGCATCCAGGCCGTCATCGACCCGCATGGCCTGGCGCTGCAGGTGATGCAGTCGTATGCCGACTTCAGCGTGGGTGGCTCGCTCGGCGTGAACGCCCATGGCCGCTACGTCGGCCAGGGTCCGCTGGTCGGCAGCGTGGCATCGATCCGGCTGATACTGGCGGACGGTTCAGCCGTCGTCGCCAGCCCGACCCGCAACAGCGAACTGTTCTATGGCGCCATCGGTGGCTACGGCGGCGTGGGCGTGATCGTGGAAGCCACGCTCACGCTTACCGTCAACCAGCGGCTGGAACGGCGTACGCAGGTGATGCCACTGGCGGCGTACCGCCAATTCTTCATGCGCCGGGTCGGCGCCGATCCCGATGCCGTGCTGCACAGCGCAACCTTGTATCCCGACGATTACACACTGGTGCGCGCGGTGACCCATGCGCGTACGGGTCGCGCCCTCACGCAGCCGGCGCGCCTGGCGGCGACCGCTGACGACTACCGCACCGAGCATCAGGTGCAGGAACTGCTCGGCGCCACGCAATGGGGCAAGCAACTACGCCAGCGCATCCTCGACCCGCTGTTCTACGCCCAGGATCTGGTCGAATGGCGCAACCACCAGGCCAGCCTCGACGTGCGTTCGCTGGCGAGCGGCGCCCGCGATGGATCGATCTATGCCCTGCAAGAATATTTCGTGCCGGTCGCGGCGCTGGAACGCTTTGCCGGCGGCTTGCGCGCGGTGCTGCGCCGTCATCGTGTGAACGTGATCAATGTCTCGATCCGCCACGCGCGCAAGGACCCGGGCACCCTTCTGGCATGGGCGCGCACCGATGTCTTTGCCTTCGTGCTGTACTACCGGCAGCAGACAGATGCCGGCGAACGCGACGCGGTGCGTGCATGGACCCGCGAACTGATCGATGCTGCGCTGGCGCTGGACGGCAGTTTCTACCTGCCTTATCAAATCCACGCCAGCCCAAGCCAGTTCCACGCCGCCTACCCGAACGCCGGGCGCTTCTTTGCGCTCAAACGCCGGGTCGACCCCGGCAATCGGTTTCGCAACAAGCTGTGGGACGCGTACTACACTTAGCCGCGAATCTTCGCCACCAGCTTGGTGGTCGAGCGATCGTGCTCGAAGTCGATCGCCACCGCGCGCCCGCCATACGCCAGCACCGCCTTGCCCTCGGGGATCTGGTCCATGACGTAATCGCCGCCCTTGGCGTAGATGTCGGGCCGCCCTTCCTGCACCACTTCGAGCGCGGTGGCTTCGTCGAATGCAACCACCAGGCTCACCGCCTCGAGCGCGGCCAGCACCGCCATGCGGTCGGCACAGGTGTTGTGCGGCCGGTCGTCGCCCTTGCCGAGGCGCTTGACCGAGGCATCGGTATTCACCGCCACGATCAAGGAAGCGCCAAGCGCGCGCGCCTGCGCCAGATAGGTCACGTGGCCGCGGTGCAAAATATCGAATACGCCGTTGGTCAGCACCGTCGGCTTGGGCAGTTGGGCGATACGCGCAGCCAGTTCGGCGCGCGTGCAGATCTTGTTTTCAAATGAAGGCATGGGATTCAACTAAAGCGGATATTCAATGCGCGGATGTTCAATGCGCGGATGTTCAATGTTTGGGCGGCTCGGCGACGTCTTCTTCTTCGATCGCCATCGACAACCCGGCCGGCGCGCCGGCACCCGGCCCCGGTTCCTTGCGCTCGCCCGAAAGCTTGATCTGCAGCCGCAGGCCGTTGGCCGAATCGGCGTTGCGGATCGCTTCGTCGTAGCCGATCAGGCCCTTGTTGAACAGCTCGAACAAGGCCTGGTCGAAGGTGCACATGCCAAGCTCGCGCGACTTGTGCATGATTTCCTTGATGCTCTGGAAGTTCCCCTTGAGGATCATCTCGCCGATGGTCGGGGTGTTCAGCAGAATCTCGATCGCGGCCCGGCGTCCCTTGCCATCCTCGGTGCGCACCAGGCGCTGCGAGACGATCGCGCGCAGGTTCGACGACAGGTCCATCAGCAGCTGGTTGCGCCGCTCTTCCGGGAAGAAATTGATAATCCGGTCCATGGTCTGGTTGGCGTTGTTCGCGTGCAGCGTGCCCAGGCACAGGTGGCCGGTCTCGGCGAACGCGATCGCGTGCTCCATGGTTTCGGTGTCGCGGATTTCGCCGATCAGGATCACGTCCGGCGCCTGGCGCAGCGTGTTCTTGAGCGCGTTGTGCCACGACAGCGTGTCGACCCCGACCTCGCGGTGCGTGATCAGGCAATGTTTGTTCTTGTGGACGTACTCGACCGGGTCTTCGACCGTGATGATGTGACCGGCCGAGTGGCTGTTGCGGTAGTCGATCATCGCCGCCAGCGTGGTCGATTTGCCCGAACCGGTGCCGCCAACGACCAGCACCAGGCCGCGCTTGGTCATCACCACGTCTTTCAGCACCTCGGGCAGGTCGAGCTTCTCGAAGTTGGGGATTTCAGAGGCAATGGTGCGCACCACCATGCTCACGCTTTGCTGCTGCACGTACACGTTGACGCGGAAGCGGCACACGCCGGGCAGGGAAATGGCGAAGTTCGATTCCATCTCGAGTTCGAACTCGGCGCGCTGGCGCTCGTTCATGACCGACAGCGCGAGCGCGCGCGTGACCTCGCCGCTCAGGCGCTGCTCGCTGAGCGGCTTCATGGCGCCCTGGTGCTTCATGCTGGGCGGGAAGTCGGCCGAAATGAACAGATCGGAGCCGCCCTGGTGGTGCATTACCGTCAGCAGCTTGTGGATATAGGCCTGCGCTTGTGCCGGGCCGAAGGTCGAGGACATGCGGAGCCTTTCTGAAAAGATGGGGGCGTCCAGCCCTGCCCGGCAATTATATCGACTATCATTCTCGCTAAACTACTATTTCATGGCCGGATTGCGGCGCCTTCCAGGGGCGCAGTGTCCCTCGCGCGCCAATCAGAGACGATAACCATGACACTGACCGAATTGAAATACATCGTCGCCGTGGCCCGCGCCAAGCACTTCGGCCACGCGGCCGAGGCTTGTTTCGTGGCCCAGCCCACCTTGTCAGTCGCGATCAAGAAACTCGAGGACGAACTGGGCGTGACGCTGTTCGAGCGCGGCGGCTCGGAAGTATCGGTGACGCCGCTGGGCGCCCAGATCGTGGCGCAAGCCGAGCGCGTGTTGGAACAGACCGCCGCCATCAAGGAACTGGCCAAGCAGAACAAGGATCCGCTGGCCGGCCCGCTGCGCCTGGGCGTGATCTACACCATCGGCCCCTACCTGCTGCCGCCGCTGGTCAGGAACCTGATCGACAGCGTGCCGCAAATGCCGCTGGTGCTGCAAGAAAACTTTACCCACAAATTGCTCGAGCTGCTGCGCCAGGGCGAACTCGATGCCGCCATCATGGCGCTGCCGCTGCCGGATCACGGCATGTCGGTGCAGCCGCTGTACGACGAGCCATTCGTGGTGGCGATGCCGCGCAGCCACCCGTGGGCCAAGCGCAAGGAAATTTCAGCCGAAGATTTAAAGAGCGAAACCATGCTGCTGCTCGGCGCCGGCCACTGCTTCCGCGACCAGGTGCTCGAAGTGTGCCCGGAAATGGCGCGCTTCTCGGCGCCCTCGAGCGGCAACGGCATGCAGCGCACGTTCGAAGGTTCGTCGCTCGAGACCATCCGCCACATGGTTGCCAGCGGCATCGGCCTGACCGTGCTGCCGCGCGCCTCGGTGGCCGACATGAACGACCCCAACGGGCTGCTGGCGTATGTCCCGTTCATGGCGCCGGCGCCGTCGCGCCGCGTCGTGATCGCCTGGCGCAAGAGTTTCACGCGGCGCGCGGCGATCGACGCCGTGATCCGCGCGGTGGGCGAATGCCAGCTGGCCGGGGTCGAGATGGTGACGCTCGAAGTGGCGGCCTGAACGAAAAACCCGGCCGGACTGGCCGGCTTGATCAGGCGCGCTTGATCAAGCTGGTTTCCTTTGGCGCAGCATCTGGCGCGACTTCATTGACCTCGTTGCTGGCCTCGCCTGCGGCGCGCATACCGGCCACCGCTTCGAGCTGCCCGGGCGCAAACACGATGCTGCGGGTCTGGAACGCGAGCTTGATCTCAGCCGCCTCCAGGCGCTCGTAGATCGACAGATAAAGCGCCTCGCGGATAATGACCTGGGTATCGAATTCGGTGACATCGATATAGCTGAACACGTCGATATTGAAAGCCCGGTCGCTGATGCTGCCAAGTCGCGCCCGGTGTCCCTCGGCCATGTTCTTTTCATCGGCCAGCGCCTGCTGGATGATCGCCAGCGCTTCCTTGAGCTTGGCCGCCGAGGTTTCGGGATGGATGGCGATAGACGGGTTGAACAGGAAGCGTTCGCGCTTGGCGAAGTTTTCGATCTGGCGCGCCGACAAATCGCCGTTCGGAATCGTCACCACGGTGCGTTCGAGGGTGCGGATGCGGGTCGAACGGATGCCGACGTCGTCCACCGTGCCGATCACGTCGCCGACCTTGATGAAGTCGCCCACCTGCAACGGCCGATCGGCGATCACGGTAACGCTGCCGACCAGGTTTTCGACCGTTTTCTGGGCGCCCAGCGCCAGCGCGATACCGCCGATACCCAGTGCCGCGATGCCGGTGGTGACGTCGATGCCGAAGGTATCGAGAATGGCGATGCCGGAAAAAATCAGCAGCAGGATCTTGGCGCCGCGCCGCAGCAGCGTGATGACCGAGACCATCTGGCGCCGGCCAGTGCGCTGCATGCGCGCAACGACCAGTTGACCGACCGCGTCGACCAGACGCAGCCCGAACCAGACCATGGCGATGACGGTGACGATGCCGGTGTAGCGCAGCAGGGTCTGGCGCGCGACGATCGAAACCGGCAGCGTCTCGGCCCAGTTATAGAACACGAACACGGCAATCAACAGGCTCAGCGGAGGCAAGGCCGCTTCGAAGAACCGGTAAGGACCGCTGGCGGCCGGGTCCGGCGCCAGCTTGCGCATGACCAGCACCACCAGTGTCGACAGCAGCCACAGGCCGCCGAAGGTCATCACGGCCAGGCCCAGCAGCAGCCCCCAGTCCTTGAGCGGCGCGCCGGCCACCATCAGCTCGTTCTTCTGGTCCGCCGCTTCAGGCGGCGCCGGATTGCGCCTGGTAGTGGCCGCCACCTGGGCCATGGTATCGCGCGCAATGCGCCATACCTGCGCCTCGCCTTCGGCGCTGCGGATCAGCAGAATCGGCAGCACCTTGTCTTGCATGCGGATTTCGCCGATATGTTCTTGCTCGAGCGGCAGCCCGTCGTCGATCTTGCCGCTGGCGTCGTTGGACAGGCCGGCGAAGGGAGCGAGCTTGCCGCCACTGTCGAGCAAGTTCTGGAAGGCGCGCGCCTGTTCGGCCGGGGTTACGCGCTGGCGGCCCGTGGGTAACTCGAGAAATTCGGCGGCGCGCTCGAAGTCCTGGCGCCCCAGCGCTTCGATCAGGCCCGACACCGCCGAACGTGGCGTTTCGCGGCCAAGGGGATCGGCGGCCGGCGCCGCTGCCGGCGCTTCGGCAGCGTCTTGCGCCAGCACCGGGCCCAGCGGCATAAGCAGCGCCAGCAAAAATACGAACAATAGTCTGATGGATAAGTTTTTGCTCAAAATGACTCCTTTGACTTGCAGGAAGCGCGCTCGCTTTCACTGGCTGGGTGCAGGTCGTGACGACGTGACGACGTGTAACGGACGACGTGTAACGGACGCCGTGCAACGGATGCAGGCGCCATTCGGATGGCGCGCTTACGGCTGGGCGCGACGCAGTCGTTCGCACCATGAGACGGGTAAATACCTGATGGCGAAGTCTAGCATCTGGCTCCACGCGCGCCAACACGGTTGGGAGTGGCAATATAAGATCGGGAGAATCGGTAGCGCCGCACTATTTACGGGCGACCTACAATGTCGTCAATCAACTCATCAATAATAACTTTCGCCTGCTTCCATGTTCAAGTCTCCTACCCTTTGGCTCATCTTTATCAATGTTGGCGTTGCACTATTGATGCTGTTCACGGGAGTCGATCCAATTTCTCCCACACCGCATGATCTGCTCGGCTGGGGCGGTAATCTGGGGGCCTATACGCTCACCGGCGAATGGCAGCGCCTGCTGTACTCGATGTTCTTGCATGGCGGCGCGCTGCACCTGGCGCTGAACATGCTCTTGCTGTACCAGATCGGGCGCGTCTCCGAAGCGACCTGGGGCCGCATGCGCTTCCTGGCGATCTACCTGGTCACCGGCCTGTTTGGCGGCCTGGCCAGCGCATGGTGGAATGCGCTCGATGCCGTGCAGGCAAGCGCGGGTTCGCCGCTGCAGATGGCGCTCGGCCTGGTGCCGATGCCGAACATGGTGGTGAGCATCGGCGCTTCGGGCGCCCTGCTCGGCGCGGCCGGCGCCTTGCTGGTGCACGCAATGCGGCGCGGCGACCAGGCCCATGTCGACCGCAACGTCATCCTGCAGGTGGTGCTGCTCAATATCGGCATGGGGTTCCTGATCAGTGGCACCGACAACGCGGCCCACGTCGGCGGCGCACTGTCGGGCATCCTGATCGGCGCCTGCCTGATGACGCCGCGCGACGCCCCGCCGCGCATCAATCCAGTATTGCGCTCGGTCGCGGTGTTCGGCGTGATGCTGCTGGCCCTGGCCGGCCTGACGATCAAGGCCGCGCCAATCGGACTGGATCGGGTAGCGGCCCAGTTCAAGAAGGCCGATGCCGCAGCCGAGCGGCGCGCTGCACGCGCGGCCAGAAAACACCAGGCCGAGCAGATGCTGGAACAGGCGCGGCCGCCGTCACGTAACTCCCCGTGAGCGGACGACGCCACCAACCATGAAAAAAGCCGGCTCGCGCCGGCTTCGGTCAGCACTGATGCGCCGATCAGTTGCGCTTGCGACGACGCGCCGCAACCAGGCCTGCCAGCAACGGCAGCATCAGCGCCAGGCTGGCCGGTTCCGGCACCTGCGCCGTGATCGAGAACGTGTCGCCGGCCTGCATGCCTGTGGTGTCGAGCAGCCAGTCGAACTGGCCGGCGTTGCCGAGCGGATTACCGAAATAGAAATCGGCGGGCTCGCCGTTACTGAAGGCGATGTTGGCGTTCGTGGCGGTATTGCTGACGCTGCCAATCGTGCCGAAGCCGGCCGTCACGCTGCCGCTCGAGGCGTAGCTGATGCCCTGCAGGTCGAAGTTGAACTTCGGCAGCAACTGCAAAGTCATGTTCTTGATGATTGCGTTCAGGCTCAGCGGACCGGCCAGGTCGGCCTGTTCCAGCACGAAGTTCAGGCGCGCGCCGCTGAAGTTGATCAGCTCGAGGTCGAACGAGACCAGGCCGTCCCCGCTGTAGTTGGTGACGGTGTTGCCCGGCGCCCCGGTGCTGCTGACCAGCAGTGCGGCGCTGGCCGGGTTCGAGAAAGCGAATGCGGTCGCGGCCGCAGCAAACAGTTTGACGAAGTTCATGTGATTTTCCCGGTGATGGATTCGATGAGTTACAGCGGGCCCTTGCCCCATGGACCCGAGATGGCAAACGTGATGCCCGGGGTCTGGATATTGACGAACAGCTGACGGCCGCTCGGGTCGAAACAGGCGCCCGCGAATTCATTGCCGCGGGCGTCGCCGGCGAGCGAGGTCAGCTTGCCGGCGCCTTGCAGCTGGGCAGCACTCAGGTTGACGTTGTTCTTGGCGAAGATATAGCTGTCGCCGCCGCCGGTGATGCCCATCAGGCGCTGGCCGTAGCCGAACTCGTCGGTGATGGCGGTGGACGCGTCTTCGCAGATCAGGATCGCGTTACGCGGGCTGACCGTCAGGTTGTCGCCCATATTCCCGACCAGCGGGCTCGGGCTCGAGTAGATGCACTTCATGGTCTGGCGCGCCAGGTCCAGTTCCCAGATCGCGCCGCGGTTGACGGGGCCACCCGAGGTGTCCATCACGTACATCTTGCCCTGCGCATACCAGATGCCTTCGCCGCGGTTCATGCGCAGCGCGCCCTGCTGCCAGCCTTGCACGAACGGGCCGGCCGCGTTGCTGATGGCCTGGCCATTGAGGCCAACGGCGTCGCCGCGGTTGGCGTCCGGATTGGCGATCGGCACCCATTCCAGTTGGTAGGTGTCGTTCACCGACGCCACCGCCAGGTTGACGTTGTTGACGCCCTTGACCTTGGCCATCTCGAGCACGCCGCCCATCATCAGCGAACCCGGTGCGCCGCGTTTGACATCAGGCGAATAGCGGTAGAAGCCCGACTTGCCCGACAAATCCTCGGTCATGTAGACGGTGCTGTTGGTCGGGTCGACGGCAGCGGCTTCGTGGCCGAAGCGTCCCATGCCGACGATCGGCTGGCCGCTGGTCTGCTGCGGATCGGCCGTGACTTCAAACACGTAGCCGTGCTTCTTGCCGCCGGCGCTGACGGTGTCGGAACTGATCTCTTCGCAGGTAAGCCAGGTGCCCCACGGGGTGATGCCGCCGGCGCAGTTCTGCTGGGTGCCGCCCAGGCTCGGGGTCATGCTGACCCAGTCGCTGTCGCGGAACAGCAGGTTGGTGGTGCCGCCACAGGATTTGTTGGCTGAGGTAGCGCTGACGGTGCCGCTGTCGTAGACGCCGAAGGCGTTGATGAAATTGCCAGCCGAACTGCCGCTGATTTCATGATTGCGCACCAACACCATCTCGGTGCTGCGGCCGACCTTGCGCGTCTGGATCACGCCCATGCCGTCGTGGCCGCCAGGGCATGGCTGGCCGTTGGCCATCAGGTCGCCGCGCCAGCCGAAGCTCTTGTAGCTGAAGCCTGGCGGCAGTTGCAGCAGTGGCAGGCCGGTGGTCAGGTCGTTCACCGGCGCAATGGCGCCGTACGGGCTGGTGATGCGGGTGGTGGCGCCGTCGGCGGCCATGGCTTGCTGTGCCTGCATCGCGGCAAAGGCGCCGACGAAAGGCATCGCACCGGCACTGGCCATACCCTTGAGCAGGTTGCGTCGCGAGGACGAGATGTCGTTGTTGGTCATTGTGCTTCTCCAATCGATTTGGATCGCCGGTGGACCGGCATGTAATGTGATTGGTCGGCGCCATGCATCGGCCCGCCCGGTCCATACCACCCCCGGCACGGACTGATGCATTAAAACAAACGAACATGTCGTGCGCATGACAGCAAAACAGCAACATGGGTGGTTGTCGAACGCCCTGAAACCATGCTGCTGGCATGCGCTCTGGATTGTTCCTGCATTGGCGCGGCGCGGATAAGCCGGCGCTGCGCAAGGCGGTCAACGGAGTAGAATCGCTGTCTTCTGCTCAACAATTCTTGCAAGCCAAGACGCGACTTTCATGAACAAGCTGGCGCTGTATTTCCGCCTGATCCGGGCCGACAAGCCGATCGGGATTCTCTTGCTGTTGTGGCCGACGCTGTGGGCCTTGTGGATGGCGTCCGGCGGCGTGCCCGACTGGACCGTGCTGGTCATCTTCGTGCTCGGCACCGCGCTGATGCGCTCGAGCGGCTGCGCCATCAACGACTACGCCGACCGCGACATCGACCGCCACGTCAAGCGCACCGTCGACCGCCCCCTCACCAGCGGCAAGATCCGCGGCTGGGAAGCGGTCATGGTGGCGGCAGTGCTGGCGCTGGTGGCGTTCCTGCTGATCCTGCCCCTGAATACACTGACCAAACAGCTGTCGGTGCTGGCGGTGGTGATCGCCGCCAGCTACCCCTATTTCAAGCGCTTCTTCGCGATCCCGCAGGCCTACCTCGGCATCGCTTTTGGTTTCGGCATTCCGATGGCGTTCGCCGCCGTGCAGAACGGGGTGCCGGCCGTGGCTTGGTGGCTGCTGGTGGCCAATGTATTCTGGGCCGTGGCCTACGACACCGAATACGCGATGGTCGACCGCGACGACGACCTGAAGATCGGCATCCGCACCTCGGCGATTACATTCGGGCGCTTCGACGTGGCGGCCGTGATGCTGTGCTACGGCGCGGCGCTGGCGATCAACCTGCTGTGCGGCTGGCAGCTGGGACTGCGCTGGTATTTCGTGGCCGGGATCGCGGTTGCGGCCGGGATGGCGCTGTACCACTACTTTTTGATCCGCCATCGCGAGCGCATGGCCTGCTTCAAAGCGTTCCGCCACAACAACTGGCTGGGGGCCGCGATTTTCATTGGTGTCGCACTAGATTATGCATTGAGTTAATATTGTCGGAAATGCATTCATTGCCGGACGCACCCCAAGTGCGCCGTTTTATCGATAACTACCAAAGAGGCCCAGCATGATCCAGAAGATCCCTACCCAGACCGGCACCCGCGACCAACTGGTCAACGACCTGAAAACCGTGATCAGCGACGCCGAAACGTGGCTGCGCAACGGCGGCCAGCTGACCGGCGACGAACTGAAAGCGGCCAAGGCCAAGTTCGAGCAGACCATCACCACCGCCAAGACCAGCCTGATCGACATCGAAGAAACCGTGGTCGAGCGCGCCAAAGCGACCGCCAAGGCAACCGACGACTACGTGGCCGAAAATCCATGGAAATCGGTCGGCCTGGGCGCCGCCATCGGCGTCGTGATCGGCATGCTGATCGCCCGTAAATAAGGCATCGCGCGATGACCATCACCGCGACCATCGGCCGTATCGGGGCCAACCTGCTGGCCATGCTGCGCACGCGGCTCGAGCTGGCAGCCATCGAACTGCAGGAAGAAACGCACCGTCTGTTCGGCTACCTGGCCTGGGGCATTGCGGCCGCATTCTTTGCCGTGGTCGCGGTGCTGCTGGCCATCCTGTTCGTGCTGGTGCTGTTCTGGGACACGCACCGCCTGGCGGCAGTGGGCGGCATGACGCTGTTGTTCGCAGCTGGCAGCCTGTTCGCTGCGCTGACCGTGAAATCGAACCTGAAGAACCGTCCGCCGATGCTGGCCAACACGCTGGCCGAACTGCGCAAGGATGTGCAGGCCGTCAAGGGAGAACAGAATCCATGAACGTCAATCCTGAACAGCGCAGCGCGCGCATGAAGGCCTTGATCGCCGAGTGCGCCGCGCAACGTGGCGAGATGGCGCAAGAAGTAGCGCTGCTCAAGACGCCATCGGCAATGGGCGGCACCACCGGTTATGTGGCGCAGCACAAGGGCTGGATCATGGCGGCGGCCGGGCTTGGGCTCGGCTTTTTGGTGACCAAGCCGAAGTGGGTGGTGGGCGCGGCGACTGCCGGCTTATCTGCCTATAAACTGGCGCAGCAGCTGTTGCCGGTGCTGGGGTGGAGGAAGTTCGAGGTTCACTGAGATCGGGGTCCGCGGCCGGTGATTGCGGTGGCGGACTGCTGCTGAACTTGGGTTCCCGCGAAGGCGGGAACCCAAGTTCGCCTGCATCACCCTCAACCCACGCAATCAATCCCTGCCCAGCTCTTCACCCAGCTCGCGCCCGCGCGCCGCAGCCGCTTTCATGGCCGCGACAATCGCTTCGTGTACTCCCGCCGCTTGCATGCTGGTGATTGCCGCATGCGTGGTGCCGCCTTGCGACGTCACGCGCTGACGCAGCACGGCGACTTCTTCATCCGACTGCGCCGCCAGTTGCGCCGCGCCGGTAAACGTGGCCAGCGCCAGTTCCCTGCCCTGCGCCGCATCCAGGCCCAGCTCGCGCGCCGCCGCCTGCATCGCTTCCAAAAAGAAGAACACATAGGCCGGGCCGCTGCCGGATACCGCCGTCACCGCATCGATCTGGTCTTCGTCATCGAGCCACACGGTCTTGCCGACTGCACGCATGACGGCGTCGGCGGCCGCGCGTTGCGCCGCGCTCACGCCCGCTTGCGCCGCCATCCCGGTGATGCCCATGCCGATCAGCGCCGGCGTGTTCGGCATGGTGCGCACGATGGCCCCGTAACCGCCCAGCCAGCGCGCCAGGTCGGCGCTGCGGATGCCGGCTGCGATCGAGAGCACCAGTTGGTCCGTCAAATGCGGCGCCAGCGCGGCGGCGACGTCGCGCATCTGCTGCGGCTTGACGGCCAGCACCAGCACGTCGCTATCGTCGACGCCGGCGTCGATGGCGCCCGACGTGCTGGCGCCGTATTGCTGCGCCAGCCGCGCCAGCGCGTCGGCGTTGGGATCGATTACGTGGATCGTCATGCCGTCCTGCTTGACCAGGCCCGCGATCAGGGCGGACGCCATATTGCCGCCGCCGATGAATGCAATCTTCATGTCTCGTCTCTTATTCGTAGTTGCGGGCGCCGAAAATGGCGCTGCCGACGCGCACGATGGTGGCCCCTTCCGCGATCGCGGCAGCCATATCGCCCGACATGCCCATCGACAGCGTGTCGAGCGCCAGCCCGCCGGCGCGCAGCGCGTCGCTTAATTGACGCAGGCGCGCAAACGCGGCGCGCTGCTGCGCCGGCTCGCTCGACTGCTCGGGAATCGCCATCAGCCCGCGCAGGCGCAGGTTCGGCAATGCGGCCACCGCGCGCGCCAGTTCCGGCAGCTCGGCCTCGTTGGCGCCGCTCTTGCTCGCCTCGCCGCTGATATTGACCTGCAGGCAGATGTTGAGCGGACCGAGCTCGGGCGGACGCTGTTCGGACAGGCGCTGCGCGATCTTGAGCCGCTCGACCGTGTGCACCCAATCGAAACCGGTAGCGATCGGGCGCGTCTTGTTGCTCTGGATCGGGCCGATGAAATGCCACTCGACGCTCGCCTCGGGTTGCGCGCGCGCGACGTGTTCGATTTTTTCGAGCGCTTCCTGCAGATAGTTTTCACCGAACGCGCACTGCCCTGCGGCCATCGCCTCGAGCACCGCCTGCGCAGGGAAGGTCTTGGAAACGGCCAGCAATTGGACCTCGGTGCGCACCCTGCCGGCGGCCTGCGCGGCTGCCTCGATTGTCGCTTCGACAGCTTGCAAGTTGGCGGCGATTATGGACATAATGATTTTCTGTAAGGAAATATTTTCTAGACGAGCCGAAACGGCGTCAGAGTGGCGTGTGCGGCACAGGGATTATAAATGGACATTTCGGAACTACTCGCTTTCTCGGTCAAGAACAAGGCCTCGGACCTGCACCTGTCGGCCGGCCTGCCGCCGATGATCCGCGTGCATGGCGACGTGCGCCGCATTAACTTGCCGCCGCTCGAGCACAAGGATGTGCACAGCATGATCTATGACATCATGAACGACGGCCAGCGCAAGCAGTACGAGGAAGTGCTGGAGTGCGACTTTTCGTTTGCGATCCCCGGCCTGGCGCGCTTTCGCGTCAACGCCTTCAACCAGGAACGCGGCGCCGCCGCCGTGCTGCGCACGATCCCCTCGAAAATCCTGTCGCTTGAAGAACTGAACGCGCCCAAGATCTTCGCCGACCTGGCCCTCAAACCGCGCGGCCTGGTGCTGGTGACCGGCCCCACCGGCTCCGGCAAATCGACCACGCTGGCCGCGATGGTGAACCACCTGAATGAAACCGAATACGGCCACATCCTCACCATCGAGGACCCGATCGAATTCGTGCACGACTCCAAGAAGTGCCTGATCAACCAGCGCGAAGTCGGCCCGCACACGCTGTCGTTCAACAACGCGCTGCGCTCGGCGCTGCGCGAAGACCCGGATGCAATTTTGGTGGGCGAACTGCGCGACCTGGAAACCATCCGCCTGGCGCTGTCGGCCGCCGAAACCGGCCACCTGGTGTTCGGCACCCTGCACACCTCGTCGGCCGCCAAGACCATCGACCGTATCGTCGATGTGTTCCCGGCCGAGGAAAAAGAAATGGTGCGCGCGATGCTGTCCGAATCGCTGCAGGCCGTCATTTCGCAGACCCTGCTCAAGACCAAGGACGGCTCGGGCCGGGTGGCGGCGCACGAAATCATGATCGGCACCCCGGCGATTCGCAACCTGATCCGCGAAGCCAAGATCGCGCAGATGTATTCGAGCATCCAGACCGGCAGCAACGTCGGCATGCAGACACTCGACCAGAACCTGACCGACCTGGTACGGCGCAACGTGATCTCGACCGGCGCCGCGCGCGGCGCGGCCAAGATCCCGGAAAACTTCCTCGGCTAACGTCAAAGGCGCATCAAGATGGAACGCGACCAGGCATCCAAGTTCATGTTCGACCTGCTGCGCCTGATGGTGAGCAAGGGCGGATCGGATCTGTTCATCACGTCGGGCTTTCCGCCGGCGATCAAGATCGACGGGCGCATGACGCCGGTGTCGAACCAGGCCCTGACGGCCGGCCACACGGCCGACCTGGCGCGCGCCATCATGAACGACAAGCAGTCGGCCGGGTTCGAGCTGACGCGCGAAGCCAATTTCGCGATCACGCCGGGCGACCTGGGACGGTTCCGTGTCTCGGCCTTCATGCAGATGGGTTGCGTGGGCATGGTGCTGCGCGTGATCACCACCGCGATCCCCAGGTTCGAAGACCTCGACCTGCCGGACACGCTCAAGGAAGTCGTGATGACCAAGCGCGGCCTGGTGATCATGGTCGGCGCCACCGGTTCGGGCAAATCGACGACGCTGGCGGCGATGGTCGGCTATCGCAACGAGAACAGCTACGGCCATATCATCACGGTGGAAGACCCGGTCGAATTCGTCCACCCACACCGCAATTGCGTGATCACGCAGCGCGAAGTGGGCGTCGATACCGACAGCTTCGAAGCGGCGCTGAAGAATTCGCTGCGCCAGGCGCCAGACGTGATCCAGATCGGCGAAATCCGCGACCGCGAGACGATGGAACACGCGATCGCGTTTGCCGAAACCGGCCACCTGTGCCTGGCCACGCTGCACGCCAACAGCGCCAACCAGGCGCTCGACCGGATCATCAACTTCTTCCCCGAAGAACGGCGCCAGCAGTTGCTGATGGATTTGTCGCTGAACCTCAAAGGCCTGGTCTCGCAGCGCCTGATTCCGAAGAAGGACGCCAAGGGACGCGTGGTGGCGATCGAGATTTTGCTGAATTCGCCGCTGATTTCGGACCTGATCTTCAAGGGCGAAGTCCATGAGATCAAGGAAATCATGAAGAAGTCGCGCGAGCTGGGAATGCAGACCTTCGACCAGGCGCTGTTCGATCTGTACGAGGCCGACCGCATCACGTATGAAGATGCGCTGCGCAATGCCGATTCGGTAAATGACCTGCGCTTGAACATCAAGCTCAATAGCAAGCATGCGAAGAATCGGGATTTTTCGAGCGGGACCGAGACGCTTGGTTTGATTTGAACCGACGGGGCCAGACCTATTTGCTCTCGACTGCTGAAACCAGCAAACCAAAGCATTCGGCGAAACGGGACGATTCTGCTCGTTTTCGCATCCGGGAACTTGTTACAGCTAACATCTATCTTCGTCTCAATTCTTTACAGCAATTCAATAAGTCGCTAAAGTCAGGCTCGTTTCCGTCTGATGCCTTCTTCCATGTCCAAGCTGCAGTTTCCCGGTGCCATCACGCGCTGGCACGGTGAATTTGCTTCTGCCAGCATCGAATCGGCCTACCTGCGCGACCAGGGCGGCCTCATTCAGAACGAATCGGCTCGCTCGCTCGGGTTTTGCGGTATTTTTTTTCTGGCGTTCGGGCTTGCCGATGCGGCTCAACTTGGCTATACCAGCGATACATTGATACTGTTCCTGGCGCGCCTTGCCATCGCCGCTGTGGCATTAACGGGCATCGTGCTGACGCGCCGCAGTGCCAATCCGGCGCACACCGCCTATCGCGCAGCTACCATATTCACCAGCCTCACAATGCTGATGTTCTTGCTGGTCGCGTACTTGCGGGGCGATCTGCTACTTCACGGTATGTCGATGGCCATCATGCTGATCATTGTCTACCTGTTTATTCCGAACCGTCTGGTCAACGCAACCATCGTTGCACTGAGCGCGAGCGCTGCGTTCCTGATGTTTGTGCATGCTGTTGACATGGTCAGCCCGCGCCAGCTGGCGACCATGACGATGCTCCTGCTGCTCGCGAACCTGTTCGGCGCGATTGCCGCACGCCGCGACGCCCATTCATCACGCCGACAATACTGGACCCAGCAAGTTCTGATCAACCAATCTGTACGGGATCCACTCACGGGCGCCTTTAACCGTCGCCACCTGAACGCCGGCCTGCTCGAACAGGAAATCGATCGCGCCCGGGGCCAGGGTGCCTCGATTACCATCATCATGTGCGACCTGGACGGTTTCAAGGCCATCAACGATACCCATGGTCATCAGGCTGGGGACACGCTGCTGCAGGATTTCGCGCACTTGTTGCTGTCGATGACCCGTGACGGCATCGATACCGTCGTGCGCTACGGCGGCGAAGAATTCTTGCTGATCCTGCCTGACACCAAGCTGGCCGATGGTCATGTCCTGGCCGAGAGCATTCGCACGCGTCTGGCCGAAGCCAGCAGTGTGCACGGGCATGTCCGGATCCAGGCCACGGCAAGCTTTGGCGTGGTCGGCGCGCGCCTACTGCCCTGCCTGCCAGACATCGCCAGCCAGACCTTGATCGCGCATGCTGATGAACTGATGTACGCCGCCAAACGCAGTGGCCGCAACCGGGTTCATGTGGCCGAATGGAATGCCGTTAACTCGACCTAAGCCAAGAGCAAACGAGCCAGAGCGGTCCATCGGTGTAATGTGAATCAGGGGGCTATCGTGTTGCTGTTGAGTCCGGAAACGTTGGCAAGCACTTCCGTAATAAATTCAATGAAAACCAATGCACGCTGGGGCAGACGTCGTTCGGCTGAATAAAGAACATTGACGGGCACCCGTGGCGCTGCATGCCCGGTCAACAAAGCTGTAAGTTCCCCGCTCTGGAGTTCTTTGGTGAACGGACGGGTTGGGCTTCGCACGACTACAACCGGCGAAGACGGGACAGGCGGCATACCATCTGGCAATGCTGTTCAAGCTCTACATTTACGACTACCTCAACCGTATTCAATCGAGCCGGCGGCTTGAGCGCCCCCGCTGACGCCTGAGACTGTCCACACCGGTCGCGCTGGCTGGATCAACCCACCGCCGATGGAGAAAAAGGCTGCTCGAGACCTGAGATTCAGACGCTCACAGTTTTATTCAGGCGTTTCAAATTCATTGACACGTCCCGTACCCGCGACGTCAAAACGCGCGCAAGCGGGAACGGAACTCCCCTTCCGCCCATTCCATGAACACTTTGACGCGTGGCACGCGCTGGCGACCCTGCGGATGAAGCAAATAGACAGGAAGGGGTGGAGGCGCAAAGGCAGGCAGCACTTCGACAAGTGCACCGCTATGCAGCTCGGTCGCGACGCCATAACGGGGAACCTGCAGCAAACCCATGCCATGCGTTGCAAGACAGGCATAGCTGGCCGCCGCCGTCACACTCACCGAAAATGGCAAGGTCATCGATTCGATCCCTTCCTGTGTCGAAAATCGCAGCGGCATGGCTGCCTTGGTTGCCGACGATATGAAGCCGATCATCCGGTGGCCGGCGAGGTCGCCCGGCACCTGCGGCGTGCCGTGGCGCGCGAGGTATTCGGGACTGGCAAACGTGCCTTCCTCGAGTGCGCCAAGGCGACGTCCAATCAGTTCGCTGTCGGCTGGCTGTCCGACGCGGATCACGCAATCGCATCCTTCCTTGATCAAATCGACCAGCCGGTCCCCTTCGCCGATATGCAGCGTCACGCCCGGAAAGCGGGCCAGAAATGCCGGCACACCCGGCAGTAAAAAATGCCGCGCCCACGTTCCGTGTACATCGATTCGCAGCGGGCCAGCCGGGACGGCAGCACCACCAATGCTATCGGCCTCCTCGATCTGCGCCAGGATCGACAGGCAGCGCTGATAGTAATCATCGCCTTCCGTCGTCGGCGCCACCTGGCGCGTCGTGCGATCGAGCAGGCGCACGCCCAGCCGTCGCTCCAGCTGCTGCACGGCCTCCGACAGGCGTGAGCGCGGCAATGCCAGATCCTGGGCAGCCTGGATGAAACTGCGTCGTTCGACGATGCGTATAAATGCGCGCATGGCGTCCAGCGTATCCATAAATGTTCCTGAATTTCGGATGGTGCAGGCTGTTTTGGCCGACCAATAAAGTGGGATTTCCTGCCGTGCGCGATATCGGCTGAGGATACTATTTTCCCCACTTTAATTCACAGGAGAACAACTTGTCCATTGCCAACAATCCAGGCGCGCGTAGCGCCATCGTTACGGGTTCGTCACGCGGGATCGGCGCCGCAATTGTGCAGCGACTGGCACGCGACGGCGTCGCCGTCGTCGTCAATTATTCGGGCGATGCGGGCCCGGCCGACGACATTGTCGCCAGCATCAACCAGAATGGGGGACAAGCGATCGCATTCAAGGCCGATGTGTCCAATGCGCAGCAGGTCAGTGCCATGTTCGATGCCGCGGAAAGCGCCTTTGGCGGCGTCGACATCCTGGTCAACAGCGCCGGCATCATGAAGCTGGCGCCGTTGGCGGACAGCGATGACGCACTGATCGACCAACACATTGCGGTCAACCTGAAAGGCAGCATCAACGCCATGCGGGAAGCGGCGGCACGCCTGCGCGACGGTGGGCGCGTCATCAATTTCTCGTCCTCTGTCGTCGGCCTGTACCAGGAAACGTATGGCGTGTATGCCGCCACCAAGGCCGGCGTCGAAGCGCTGACACACATCTTTGCGAAGGAAATGCGCGGCCGTGACATCACTGTCAACGCGGTTGCTCCCGGCCCCACCGCGACGCACCTGTTCCTTGACGATAAAGACCAGGCGACAATCGACAAAATCGCCAACATGGCGCCGCTCGGACGTCTTGGCGAACCCGACGATATTGCGAATGTCGTCGCGTTCCTCGCCAGCGAAGAAGGCGGCTGGGTCAATGGACAAGTCGTCCGCATCAATGGAGGCCTGATCTGATGGACAAGCTGAACGCGCAAGCAAAGAAAATCATCCTCATCACCGGCGCCTCGAGTGGTTTTGGCCGCATGAGCGCCGAAGCGCTGGCGTCGGCCGGTCACACCGTCTATGGGTCGATGCGGGGAACGACAAAAAAGAACGCCGACAACGTCATCCAGATGGCGAAGTACGCCGATGAACAGCACGCCGATCTGCGCACGCTGGAACTGGACGTGGCGGACGAAGCGAGCATCGACGCGGCCGTGCAACAGCTTATCGCCGCGCATGGGCGCATCGACGTGGTGATGCACAACGCAGGTCACATGGTGTATGGCCCAAGCGAAGCGTTCACGCCGGAACAGCTGGCGCAACTGTTCGATACGAACGTGCTGGGCACGCAACGCCTGAACCGTGCGGTGCTGCCGCACATGCGTGCAGCCAGACGCGGCTTGTTGCTCTGGAATTCGTCGAGCAGCGTCGCCGGAGGAACGCCTCCGTGGCTGGGACCGTATTTCGCCGCCAAGGCGGCGATGGATGCACTGGCCATCATCTATGCGCGCGAACTCACGTTATGGGGTATCGAGACGACCATCCTCGCGCCCGGCGCGTTCACAAAAGGCACCAACCACTTCGCCAATGCAGGCCAGCCCGACGACCAGGCACGTGCAGCCGCCTACGACAATGGTCCGTATGCCGGCTATGCCGACAAGATCAAGGCAGCATTCGATGCCATCGTGCCGGACGACGCCGATCCCGCCGCAGTCGTGCGCGAAGTCGTCAGGATCGTTTCCATGCCGGATGGACAACGCCCGTTCCGTAGCGTGGTCGACCCGAGCCACGATGGCGCCGACGTCGGCTTTGCTGTTACCGACCGGCTGCGCGCAGAAATGCTGCATCGCACTGGCCTCGGTGAATTGCTCAAGACGGCAAGCGTGGACCGCTCTTGAGTTGACAGGGCAGCGTTTCCGCTGCCCTGCATAGCACTGGCCGATGGCGCAGGGTCAAAATAGAGGCAATGGTAACGTGGCCTCTGCACGCTTCAGCGCAGCCGCACTCAGAACCGCGACTCCAGCGTCACCCGCCCCATCGCATACCCTTCGCTGAAACTCGTCCGGCGCAAGGTCCCTGCCTCATCCACATACGTCGACTCGGACACGCCATCCGTGCGCAGCAGATTGCTGACCGCAAAGCGCAGCTGGTACTTGGGCGCCACCTTCCACAACGCATACACATCCAGGTCACGCCGCGCGCTCTGATAGCGCGACTGCTCCACGTTCACGCGCGTCGGCGTGCTGCTGTTGAAGACGAAGCTGGCGCCCGTGGTCAGCTTGCCGTCGCGGGTGCGGTAATCCAGGCCCATCGTCGCTGACAACGGCGTCTGCCGATCGAGCCGGTTATCCGGCCCCGGCACCGCGTCGACGCTCGACCAGTTGCGCGTCACGCTGGCGCGCAGATCCACCTCGGGCACGTCCTTTACCACCGCCGACAGCGGGAACTTGGCTTCCAGTTCGAGGCTGCGGGTCACGGCGTTACCGTCGTTGATCGGCGTCTGGATCCAGCGCCCATCTTCCAGCACCAGGCCCTGACGCGTGTAATCCTCGATGCGGCGCACCGACACGCTGGCCGACAGCAGCGCCTTCTCGGCCCAGTAATGCTCGTAGCCGGCGTCGATCCCGGTCGCCAGTTCAGGCTTCAGATCCGGGTTGCCGCGATAATCGGGATCGGTCTGGCTGTTGTTGGGCGTGGTGAAGCGGCGCGGGATCAGGTTGTTCGCGGCCGGCGCCTTGAAGGTGCGGGTCAGCGCCAGGCGCACCTGGTCACGACTGTTCGGCAGCTTGTACAGGGTCTGCATCAAGGGGCTGAACACGCTGGCGCGGTTGGTGGCGCTGTCGAAGGTGTTGCCCTCGGTGGTGGTCTGGATGCCTTCCCAGCGCAAGCCGGCGTACATCGACCACTCCTTGGTCACGTTCCACTCGTCCTGGATGAACAGCGCCAGGCGTTCGATGGTGGCCTCGGCGCGTTCGTCCGAATCGTTGCGCGTGGCGCGCAGCGGGAACAGTTCGTTCTCAAGACGGCCGTCGTCACGCTCGGTGTAGCCGGCGTCCCAGCCCAGCGCCAGCGCATGGTCCTTCTTCCAGGGTGTCGAGTACTTGCCGACACTGGTCACGCCACGTTCGTCGGTGTCGCTCAGCACCGTGGAGTCGCGCGCCAGTCGCTCGCTGTTGTAGTCGTACTCGCGCCAGGTGCCGCGATTGCGCGAGCCATTGACGCCGAGTTTCAGATCGAGCTTGGCGCCGTCTTCCAGGGTGCGCACCCAGTTCAAGTCCGAGCGCGCCAGGGCGCTGGTGCCGCGGCTGTTCATGTCGCGCACGTCGTAGGCAGGTGCGGCGCCCACCAGCGTCGCGGTGGCCGATTCGCCGTGATAGTTATTGCGGTTGAAGTTGAACAGCGTCTGCCAGCTGATCGTGTCGCCGTTCTCCAGTGTCCAGTTCAGGCGCGGCGTGAGGCTGATGCCATACGGGCTGCCGCTGTCGTTCTGCACGCTGCGGCGCAGCTGCGTCAACTGGCCTTGCGGATCGAGCTGGATGTCCTCAAAGGGCGACGGCCGGTCGAAGTGGTAGCGCCAGGTGCTGGCGCCGACCGTGTACGAGAGTTTACCGGCGCGGTCAGACAGCTGCACGCTGGCGGCCGGGTTGCTCGCTTCTTCGCTCTTGCCGTAGCCGACGCGCACTTCGCGCTGCGCCGTGCGCACGGTGCGCTTCAACACGATATTGATGGTGCCGGCGATCGACTGGGTCGAGAACTCGGCGCTGGCCGCGCGCAAAATTTCGATGCGCTCGATCACGTCGGGCGAGAGCTCGTCGATCGAGAAGCCGGCCGGCGCACGTTCGCCGTTGATCAGGATTTGCGTGTAGCCGGCGCCCAGGCCGCGCATGCGGATCTCGCCGCCGCCACGTCCGCCGCCGCCGGCGACGGTGATGCCGGGCAGGCGCTTGAACACGTCCAGCACCGAGGTGTCGCCGTAGCGCTTGATTTCCTCGTTCGAGACCACGATCTTGCTGGCGGTGTCGTCACGGCGCGGATCATAGGTGTTGGCGCCGCCCTTGACCTCGACCTTCTGCATCGTGTCGGTGGTGGTCTTGGGTTGGTCGGATGCAGGCGCCGGTGTGGTCTGGGCAAAGCCGGGCAAGGCGGCGGATAAAGCGAGTACGACGAGTGTTGGGCGGAGCATCGACAACCAGGAGGAAAACGAAGGTGCCGTATTCTGGCATAGCCCGATCGCGCGCGACTCGTGGTTGTTCAAATATTCTTACTGCATGGTGCGCAGCAGCCGGGCGGCTGCCGCGCAGTACGGCAAATGCGTATTTACCGCCCGCCCGGCCCCATGCCGCCGCCCGGCCCACCGAAGCCCGGACCGCCAGGCCCACGCGGACCGCGCCCACCGCCATTGCCGAAGCTGCCGAAGCGGTACGACAGGCCGACGTAGACCAGGCGCCCTTCCGGCCGGCGGATGCTGTATTCGCGCAGGCGGTCGGTTTCGGTGACGGTCTCGGACTTCTGCGAATCGAAGATGTCGTTAATGTTCATGACCAGGCTCAGGGCCTGGGTCAGGTTGCGGCGGTAACTGAGGTCGGCGCTGCGCGTGGCCTGGCGATAGCCTTCGCCGAACAGCGTCTTGCCCTGGGCATTGAGCACCAGTTGCAGGTTGTTGGTCGGGTTGATCTGGTAGCTGATGCGCGCGCGGCCGCTGAGCGACGTGGCGTCGCGCTTTTCGCTGCTGTTGGCCGTGCCCAGCACCGACTGCTCGGAGTAACCCAGGTTGCCGCTGGCGTTGAGGGTGAGCTTGGGCGTGGCGCGGCCACTGAAGGTGAATTCGAGGCCACCCGAGCGGCTGCTGCCGGCGTTCTCGCGCGTGGTGAGCAGCACGGTGTCGGAGATGAAGTAACGGCGCTCCGAAATAAGATCGCTGTCCTTGCGCGCGTACAGGCGCACATTGGTCTCCACGGTGCCCAGCTTGGTCTCGATTCCCAGCTCGATCGAGTCGGTGGCGGTGGGTTTCAAGTTCGGGTTGCCCGACGAGACATTCAGTTCATCGCGGTAGATCACGAAGGGATTCAAGTCACTCGCGCCGGGACGGCGGATGCGGTGTGCGTAGCTCAGGCGCAGCGCGGTCTTGTCCGACAGATCGTAGGTCAAAAAAGCGCTCGGGATCGCGTCGAGATAGTGGTTGCCGGCCTTGACGCCGGTGGTCACCTGGTCCAGATCGAGGTCGGTGTATTCGGCGCGCAGGCCACCCAGCACGCCCCACTTGTCGTTCAGGCGCATCTGCCAGGTGCCGTACAGCGCGATCGTGGTCTCATCGAGCTCGAAACGGTTGGTGCGCTGGGCGTTGACGGTTTCGCCCAGCGTGGCCGGGTCGACGTTCAAGAAGCGCGAATCGATCGTATTGCTGTTGCGCGCCATCTTATAGCCCAGTTTCAGCACGCCTGCTTCGAGCGGACGCTCGTAGTCGCCGGTGAAGTCGATCACGCGCGTTTCGTTCTCGTTGTCCTGGCGCGTGCGGGCGTCGAGCGCATTGGTCGGGCGCACCGTGTAGTCGTTCGCGTAGCGCACGTCGCTCTCGCCGGTGGTGCCAGACAGGCGCAGGTCGAGTTTCAGCAGTTCGCCGGGCGCCTCGCCCTTGTGGTCGAGCCGTCCACTGACGGCGTAGTTGCGGGTGTTCGCATCGCGCACGCTCGAGCGCAGGTATTGGCTGTCGACGATGCCGTCGGCGCCGGTGCTCAGATAGCGCTCGCCGGTCGCGCCGTCGTTCGACGTGGCCGAGAAGCTGGCGGTGGCGGCCAGCACGTCCTTCTCGCCCAGGTTGTAGCTGAACGAGCCGTTGAAGCCGGCGGCGTCGGTGTCGGTGTCGCTTTGCGACGATTGGGTGCTGTTGGCCACGGCGCCGGTGAGCGGGTCGATGCGTTCGCGCGTGGTCTCGCCGGTCGAACCGCGGCTGTCGCGGCGTCCATACAGGCTGCCCTGCACGCTCATGCGGCCGGTGGTGTAGCTGCCGAAGCTCGACGCATTGAAGCGCCCTTCGGTGCCCTTGTTGACGTTGACGGCGGCAAAGCCGCCCGGCGTGCGTTCGCGCCGCATCACCAGGTTGATGATCGGACCGCCCCCGCCTTCGTTGCCGAACTGCGCGCCCGGGTTGTTGATGACTTCCACCGATTCGAGGTCGGCCGCCGGCAGCGCACTCAGTGCCGCGGCGCGGTTCTCGCCCTGCATCATGGCCGACGGCTTGCCGTCGACCAGGATCTGCACGTTGCTGCGTCCGCGCAGGGTGACGTTGCCGTCGGCGTCGACCGCGACCGACGGCACCTTGTTGAGCGTATCGGCCACGGTGTCGTTGGTGGCGGCGGTGTCGCTCTTGACGTCGTAGGCCTGGCGGTCGATGCGGTTCGACGAGCGCGCGGCGCTGACCGAGACCGTGGATTCAACGGCAATGGCAGGCGCTTCGGTCGATACTGGCGCGGCCTGGGGCGCCGTGCTTGCGACCGTTGCAGCGCTCTGCTGCGTTGGCGCGGTGGAGACCTGCTGCGCGCCGGCGTCGCCTGGGGCGAGCAATGTACCGGCGAAGATTGGGGCGAGCAACAGGACGGACTGGCGAAGAAGTGGCATGGAGCGTGGTGATAGGTGGTCGTTTGAACGAGCGTGATTGTCGCACGCGTGCACCCCGAAAAATGTTAAGAAATGCTAAGAGCCAATAAATGCCACAGCTGTCCCGGGTTTGCATGGCATGCATATGTGTGCGTGCATACGTGTGGGCGGATGTTGTCGTAAACTCCACCTCCTATAACAATGGAGAGAGACAGATGGACGTATTCGATTTCAACGCGATCAGCCTGGACGGCCAAGCGGTCGACATGGAACGGTACCGCGGCAAGGTGCTGCTGTTCGTGAACACCGCAAGCGCCTGCGGCTTCACGCCGCAATATGCGGGGCTGGAAGAATTGCAGCGCCATTACGGCGATCGTGGCTTGATGGTGCTGGGCTTTCCGTGCAATCAGTTCGGGCATCAGGAACCGGGCACCGAAGCCGAGATCGGCGCGTTCTGCGAAAAGAACTACGGCGTCACGTTCCCGATGTTTGCCAAGATCGATGTCAATGGCGACGATGCGCATCCGCTGTTTCGCTTCCTGAAAGGCGAAGCGCCGGGCGTGCTGGGGACCGAGTCGATCAAATGGAACTTCACCAAGTTCCTGGTCAATAAGGATGGCGCCGTGTTCAAGCGCTATGCGCCGCAGACCACGCCGGAAGAAATGAGCCGCGATATCGAAATCCTGCTGGCGCGCTGATTCATCCTCATGCATAAGGCGGGATGGTCGCAACCATCTCCGCTTCAGCCCTCCTGCGTTACCTTATTCAGTATTGCCTGCATCTGGGCTTGCGCGATCGGGTCGCCTTTCGCGGCGGCGCGCGCGATCCACATCATGCCCAGATTATCGTCCTGCTCCACACCCTGTCCTTCTATATGGCAGCGCCCCATCAGGCGCATCGCCGCGGCGTGCTCCTGCTTGACGGCGGCCTCGAGCCAGGCGATGCCCTGCTTGAGTTTATGGTGCGAGATGAACAGCAGCGCCAGATCGGTCTGCGCTTCGGCGTCGCCGTTGTCGGCAGCCTGCACCAGTGAATAATCTTCCTGCCCTAGCGGGATCACGATGTGCGGCTTGATCGAGTCGAACTCCACCATTGATTTGCCGGCGGCGGCGCTGGTGTCGCGCTTGACCGAGCCATCGGCGAAGCGGCGCCAGAAGGTGCGCTCACTCCACCCGGTGAGTGTTGTTGCGGTAGCGATGTTGATGAACTGCATGGCACTCTCATTCTCTTGCCACATGGCAACGTGAATTGTCTGTCAAAAGTCTGGCAGGCTCAATAGCACTGACAGGTGGCAGGGGGTTTTCGGTGCCACATCGCCGAATGGGGCGAAATCATGTGCGTTTGATAATGGAAAACGGTGATTTCAGGCTGGCACGGCTATTGCTCTAAGTAAAGTACAGCCCAACTGGCTCACGAAACATAACCCACCGGAGAATCACCATGAAATTCGCACCAATGAAGCAGCAAGCACAAAAAGGTTTCACCCTGATCGAATTGATGATCGTTGTTGCGATTATCGGTATCTTGGCAGCAGTGGCGATTCCAGCTTACAGCGACTACACCGCGAAAGCAAAAGTCAGCGAAGCGTCGTCGATCTCGTCGCCTGCACGTCTGGCTGTCGCACAAGCGTTCAATGAAGGTTCGCTGGCTACGACCACGACCAACACCACGCTGAACCTGCCGGATGCAACCGCTATCACCAGCAAGTACGTCACTTCGGTTACCGCGGCTGGCACCTCTGCAACTGCAGGCACGGTGACTGTCGTGATGCAAGGCACCAACAACGCTGCGATCGATTCCAAGACCGTTGTCTATAACATCAGCTGCGTTGAAGGTGCTCAGTGCAAGACTGAATACCCTACGACCATCACCGCCGCGATGGTCCCATTGAAATACCTGCCTAAGCTGTAATCGTCTGATACTGGTTAGCGAATCGGTCTAAGCACCGATTCCCGATGGCCCGCTCGCAATCGCGACCGGGCCGTTTCTCATTTGGTCTTGCAACAAACAAGATCTACGGCGCGATCGCAATCACCTCATCACCCGGCAGCACCTTGCAGTCTGCCCCAAGCTGCTCCCACCCGCGATGCACCACGACCCGCCCCTCGTCGTGGCACAGCTCCACCCGCTGCGCCTGCGGCGCGTGACGCCGCACGAAATCCTCGATCGACGTCGGCACGCTCACCTGCAGCGACAACGCGTGCAGGTCGTCCACCGGATGGTCGGCCACATGCAGCAGCGGCACGAACTGCCCGGCGAACATCATCCAGTGCGACGGCACCTTCACCGGCCCTGCCGTGTAGCCCTGCGCGCGCAGCCAGGCCTGCGCATGCGCGCGTGTGTGTTGCTGCGCGCCCTTCAAATCATCAACGCCATCCCAGGCGCTGGCCATCAGCTCCGCCACCCACTGGTTGCAATTCTGGTAGCGCGTGCTGAACGCGTACGCGTTGGCGCTGTATTTCCCGGACAGCAGCGCCAGCGCCAGGCGCTTGTCGGCCACGGCGTGTTCGAGCAAGGCGCTTTCTGCCTCGGGCAGGAAGACGATCGATACGTGACCGCTCGATGGCGCCTCGGCGCCCAGCGTGAAGCCGGCCACGCCCTGGTCGAACAGCTGCGGCCGCGCATCGTCGCAGGCGTAGTAGAGCTGGCGCACGGCCCAGGCGCCGTCGGATTTGTCCTTGAGTGCGATGCCGGCATGCGAATACAGCAAGCCGAAGCGGCGCAGGTCGAGCCCCGCGCGCGACACCAGCGCCACGCGCGCGCCAGAGCGTTCCAGTTCCTGTTTCACCACGCCGGCGAAGCGCAGCACGCGGTCTTGCTCGGCGGCGGTGATCTTGCTGGAGCGTTCGCAGAAGTTGGGCATGCCGGCCCAGGCGCCGGCGCTCGCGCACAGGGAGAGCGCGGCGGCAATGAAACGCGATGCTTTCAAACCAGGATCAGATCGTGACCTTGCGCGAACCCAGGTCGTTCTGCCAGTCGTCTTGCAGCGCCAGGAAGAATGGACGGCGGGTGTCGGCGTAAGCGAATTCGTAGCCGTACACACGCTCGTTGACCTGCACCAGTTCACCGACGGCGACGCCGCGCTGCACCAGCGCGCGGTTCGGCAGGTCGAGGTGATAATCATGCGCGGCGCCGCCGGCGACTGCGCGCAGCGTCATGCGCAGGTGGTTCGGCTTGGCTGGCGCCTGCGCGATGTCGATCACGCGGTACTGGCCGGCAGCCATGCGGTCGTCGCCGCTCGAGCTGTTGCTCGAGCCGCTGATCGAATCCGAGATGCTGGCCGACGAGGCCGAGCCTGCGCTCGACGCCGACGAGGCGAAGCTGTCGGCGTGGACTGGCGCGCAGATCGCCGCGGCAAGGGCTGCTGCGCACAGGGTGCGGGCGAAGAGTGAAGTGGTCATGGTTACAAGTTCCGGTAGCGCTGAATACCCTTATGGTACAAGCACTTGCAGCTCACGACTACCTCTTCGTCGCAGCCGCGACACGGTTTGACGCGTCAGCGCGTGCGAATCCACGCCGCAGCGTGCATGGTGCAGGCGCGCGTGACGTTGTCGAGGAAGCGGATCGCCTCGTTCATCGACACCCCGGGCGGCAGCAATTGCTGCAGTCGGGCGTCGTCGATCAGGCGGTCCAGCCCATAAGCAATCGCGCGCGAGACGTCGCGCGCCGTTTGGCCATCGCTGTTGTTGAGGGCATCGTAGACGCCGGCCGCTTCCCAGACCGGGACCAGTCCGGGGCTGCTGCGGTCTTCGAAGACGACGGCGCTGGGAAAGCCCTCGTCGTCGCGTACGAGTTGGAAGGTAAAGCTCACGTAAATATAGGTGGTAGCGGGTTGGTCGATGTGTCGGCGCGATGCTACCACGTGTGCCGGATGGCTGCTGTTGGCGGTGGCGGTTCTTCAGATTGTTTTGCCCGCGCCTTCAAACTGTTCGACAGCTCATGAGCTCATAAGCTCATAAGCTCATAAGCTCATAAGCTCATTCAACCTTTACCCGCACCCTCAACCCGTCATTCCCGCGAAGGCGGGAACCTAAGTTCGTTGCGCACCCACTACGGCGAAGTTTGATGGCGGCGCGTGCACACTTGGGTTCCCGCCTTCGCGGGAATGACGGAGTTGGGGTGCGTTGCGAAAGCACGCGTCAACACATCAGCGCATCAACGCATCAGCGCTTCAGCCCATCAACGCATTCACGCATTCACGCGCCAACGCATCAACGCATCAACGCACCGTCATGCGATCCACCAATTCAATCCAGTGCATCACCGGCGCCGCAGTCCCCGACTGCAGATGCGAGATACAGCCGATATTGGCCGACACGATACTGCCGGCACCGGTGGCGCCCAGGCTGGCCAGCTTGCGATCGCGTAGTTCGTGCGCGATTTCGGGATGCAGCATGGCGTAGGTACCGGCCGAACCGCAGCACAGGTGATGATCGGCGCACAGCACCACATCCACGCCGGCCGCGCGCAGCACGCTTTCGACCTGGCCGCGGATCTGCTGGCCGTGTTGCAGCGTGCAGGGCGGGTGATACGCGACCCGCTGCCCACCCTTGCCTGGTAGGCGCGCCGCGAGCTGCTGCGCGAACGGCGCCAGGATGTCGGACAGGTCGAGTGTCAGCTCGGCGATACGGCGCGCGCGCTGGGCATAGCGTGGATCATGCGCCAGCAAGTGCCCATATTCCTTGACCGTCACCCCGCAGCCGGACGCCGTCATCACGATCGCTTCGGCCTCACCGCGCTCGATATACGGCCACCACGCGTCGACATTGCGGCGCATGTCGTCCAGCCCAGCATCCTGGTCATTCAGGTGATAACGCAGCGCGCCGCAGCAGCCGGCCCTGGGCGCCACGATCAGCTGCACGCCAAGCGCGTCGAGCACGCGCGCGGCGGCGGCGTTGATGTTGGGCGCCAGCGCCGGCTGCACGCAGCCATCGAGCAGCAGCATCTTGCGTGCGTGGACCCGCGTCGGCCAGCGGCCGGGATCGCGCACTGGCTGCAGTTTGTCCTGCAACTGCGGCGACAACAACGGGCGCAGCGCCTGCCCCAACTTGTAGGCAGGCTTGAACAGCGCCGCATGCGGCAGGACAGCCTTGAGCGTGGTGCGCCGGATGCGCTCCACCAGCGGACGCGCGACCCGTTCATCGACCAGCCTGCGCCCGATATCGAGCAGCCGCCCATACCGAACGCCCGACGGGCAGGTGCTCTCGCAGTTGCGGCAGGTAAGACAGCGGTCCAGGTGCAGCTGGGTCTTGCGGGTCGGCTGCGCGCCTTCGAGCACTTGCTTGATCAGGTAGATACGTCCGCGCGGGCCATCGAGTTCGTCGCCCAGCAGCTGGTAGGTGGGGCAAGTGGCGGTGCAAAAGCCGCAGTGGACGCAGGCGCGCAGGATGCTCTCGGCCTCGATGCCGTCGGCCGTGCCTTGCATGAAATCGGCGAGCGTGGTCTGCATGGTTCAAGCCCCTGATGGATACATGCGTGCGCGATTGAAGATGCGCTGCGGGTCGAACGCCAACTGCATGCGCGACTGGATCGTGCTCAGGGCCGGCGCCAGCGGATGAAACACGCCGACCGATTTATCGCCACCGCGAAACAGCGTCGCATGACCACCGCAGGCCGCCGCCGTGCGCCGGATCGCCTGCGCGCTCGCCGCATCGCTGCCCGAGCGCAGCCAGCGCTGCGCCCCACCCCACTCGATCGCCTGCGCGCCACCGAGCACGATTGCGCCGCTGGTGGACAGCAGCGACAGCCGCCACAGCGCCTCGTCGCCGGCAAAGAACGGCAGCCGCTGCTCACGCACGTTTACCCAGAACGCGGCAGCATCCGGCACCTCTTCGCCGCCCAGCAGACGCCGCGCCGCCAGCACCGCGGCCTCGGCGCCGGACAGGCGCAGCATCAACGCGCCGTCGCACCACCAGCTGCCCGACACCGGCAAGGGCTGGCCGCCCCATTCGTTGAGGCGCCGGATGGCCTCGATCTCGCCCACCTCGAAGCGCAGCGTGCTTTCGGCGAACGGCCGTGGCAGCACCTTGAGCGAGACTTCCAGGATCAGCCCGAGCGTGCCGAGCGAACCGGCCAGCAGGCGCGAGACGTCATACCCGGCCACGTTCTTCATCACCCGCCCGCCGAACGCGAGCACGTCGCCCTTGCCGTCCAGCAGCGTGGCGCCGAGCACGAAGTCGCGCGTGGCGCCGCTCGTTGCGCGGCGCGGGCCGGACAGGCCGCAGGCGACTGCGCCGCCCAGCGTGGCATGGGGGCCGAAGTGCGGCGGCTCGAAGGCCAGCATCTGGCGGCGTTCAGCCAGCGCGGCCTCGATCTCGGCCAGCGGCGTGCCGCAGCGCGCCGTGATCACCAGTTCGGTCGGTTCGTAGTCGACGATGCCGGCATGGCCGCGCGTGTCGAGGACCTCGCCTTCAAGCTGCTGCCCATACCAGTCCTTGCTGCCGCCGCCGCGGATGCGCAAGGGCCGCGCGCCAGCGGCGGCGTCCAGCACCTGCTGGCGCAGCGGTTCGATCGAAGCGGTGGCGGTATCCAAGGGCAGTCCGTTCAGAATCGCGGCAGGTCGGGAAACGGCAGCGCGCCGCGGTGCACGTGCAGCTTGCCGAATTCGGCGCAGCGGTGCGGCGTCGGAATCGCTTTATCCGGGTTGAGCAGCATGAATGGATCAAAGGCGCGCTTGACCGCGAAGAAGGCGTCGAGCTCTTCGCGCCGGAACTGGATGCACATCGAGCCGATCTTTTCTGCGCCCACGCCATGCTCGCCGGTGATGGTGCCGCCCACCTCGACGCACAGCGCCAGGATCGCCGCGCCGAAGGCTTCGGCGCGATCGAACTGGCCCGGCTGGCTGGCGTCGAACAGGATCAGCGGATGCATATTGCCGTCGCCCGCATGGAACACGTTCGAACAGCGCAGGCCATAGGTGAGTTCCATCTGCGCGATACCGGCCAGCACGCGCGCCAGCTGCTTGCGTGGAATCGTGCCGTCCATGCAGTAATAATCGGGCGAGATGCGGCCGGCCGCCGGGAACGCGTTCTTGCGCCCGGACCAAAAGCGCACCCGCTCTGCCTCGCTGTACGACACCGTGATCGCGCTGGCGCCGGCGGCAGCGAGCACGGCGCGCATGCGGGCGACGTCCTCGGCCACTTCGTCACCCGTGCCGTCGGCTTCGCACAGCAGGATCGCGGCGGCATCGAGGTCATAGCCGGCCTTGACGAACGGTTCGACCATGCGCACCGAGGTGCGGTCCATCATCTCGAGCCCGGCCGGGATGATGCCGGCCGCGATCACGGCGGCGACCGCGTCGCCGGCCGACACCACGTCTGGAAACGAGGCCATGATCACCTGCGCCACCTCCGGGCGCGGCACCAGCCTGACCGTGACTTCGAGCACGATGCCAAGCATGCCTTCGCAGCCGATGAACAGCGCCAGTAAATCGAGCCCCGGCGCGTCGAGCGCGGCGCCGCCCAGTTCGACAACGTCGCCTTCGATGGTGGCGACCCGCACCCGCAGCACGTTGTGCACGGTGAGCCCGTACTTGGGGCAGTGCACGCCGCCCGCGTTCTCGGCCACGTTGCCGCCGATGGTGCAGGCGATCTGCGACGACGGGTCGGGCGCATAGTACAAGCCATGCGGCGCGGCTGCCTCGGAGATCGCCAGGTTGCGCACGCCGGGCTGCACGACGGCCGTGCGTGCGTACGGATCGACGCGCACGATGCGGTGCATGCGCGCGGTGGACAGCACCACGCCGTCGGCAATCGGCAGCGCGCCGCCCGACAGGCCGGTGCCGGCGCCGCGCGGCACGATCGGCACGCGCAGTTCGCGGCACACGGCCAGGATCGCCAGCACCTGCGTTTCATCAAGCGGGAGCGTGACGATCAAGGGCAGTTGCCGGTAGGCGGCCAGGCCGTCGCATTCGTAGGGCCGCGTGTCTTCGGGGTCGGACAGTACGCAGCTCGCCGGCAGCCGTGCACGCAGCGCCGCGGCCACTTGCGCACGGCGCGCGGCAGTATCGAATGCCGGGTCTGTAACCATCTCTTGCATGGCTCGATTGTAAGCACAATTACCACGTTTTGGCGTATGCTCGACCCATCGTTTTTTTGACTACCGAATAAGGCAACAACACCATGGGCAATCGACTTTCTAAAATCGCGACCCGCACCGGCGACGACGGCAGCACCGGACTGGGCGACGGCAGCCGCACCGGCAAGGACAGCGCACGCATCGACGCGCTGGGCGAAGTCGACGAACTCAATAGCTTCGTCGGCCTGCTGCTGTGCGAAGACATGCCGCCAGATCTGCGCGAAGAGCTGGTCTCGATCCAGCACGACCTGTTCGACCTGGGCGGAGAACTCTGCATTCCCGGCTACCAGATGATCAAGGAAGAACACGTGCTGCGGCTCGACGCCCTGCTCGAAAAATACAACGCCACGCTGCCGGTGCTGAAGGAATTCATCCTGCCGGCCGGCTCGCGCGCAGCGTCCACCGCCCACGTGTGCCGCACCGTGTGCCGGCGCGCCGAACGCGCCATCGTGACGCTGTCCAATCAAGAACAAATCCACGCGCACCCGCGCGAATACGTCAACCGCCTGTCCGACCTGATGTTCGTGCTGGCGCGGGTGCTCAACCGCTTTGCCGGCGGCAGCGACGTGCTATGGCAGCACGAACGCAAGCGGGGCTGATGGATGACTGCAATGGACGACTTCATCGGCGTCTATGACGACGCGCTCAGCGCCGAACAGTGCGATGCAATCGTGGCGCGCTTCAACGCCAGCGACAAGGTGGTGCGCGGACGCACCGGCAACGGCGTCGACGTCAGCAAGAAGGACAGCTATGACATCACCGTCAACGGCCACCCTGAATGGGAAGACGTCAACCAGCTGCTGCTGGCATCGATGATGCGGCATCTGGTGCAGTACGTCGACCGCTACCGCATGATGCTGATGGGATCCCTGTCGCCGACCGTGGCGCATCCGGTCAGCGGCGCGCCGACCGTGCTGTCGATGGCCAACTTCGACGAAGTCGGCCGCCACTACATCGAGGAACTGGTGCGCGTGCTGTACCGCCCGGGCACCATCAATCTGCAGAAGTACGTGCAAGGCAGCGGCGGCTACCACCACTGGCATTCAGAGATCTATCCGCAAAACGCCAGCTGCGAGTCGCTGCACCGGGTGCTGCTGTGGATGTTCTACCTGAACGACGTGGATGAAGGCGGGGCGACCGAATTCATGTACCAGGGCCGCAGCATCGCACCCAAAAAAGGACGGCTGGTGATCGCGCCGGCCGGGTTCACCCACACCCACAGGGGCAATGTGGCCACCAGCGGCGACAAGTACATCGCCACCTCGTGGATTTTGTACCAGCGCGCCGAAGCGCTGTTCGGTCAGCCCGCCAACTGAACGTTTCTAGCGCTCGCCCGCGGCGTGCAGGAAAGCGTCCCACGGCGGCCGCTCACCCATCTTCTCGAGCAGGTAGTCGATGAAGACGCGCACCTTCTGCGGCAGGAAACGGTCGTGCAGATACACTGCCGCGACCTGAGTCCCGAACATGCCGAGCGGGCGCAGGCCGGGCAGTACGTGCACGGCGCGCCCGGCGCGGATGTCCTCGCCTACCACGAAGGTCGGCAGCAGCGCGATCCCGGCGCCGCCCAGCATCGCTTCGCGCAGCGGCGCACTGCTGTTGATCACCAGCGCGCTGGCCGGCTTGAACTGGACCAGCGCGCCTTCGCTTTCGAAGTGCCAGGTGGCGGCCGGTCCGCTGTCGCCGAACGTCAGGCAGCGGTGTCCGGCCAGCGCATCCAGGCTAACCGGCATGCCGTATCTGTCGATATACGCCGGCGCCGCCGCCAGCACGTAATGGAGCGGCGCGATGGGGCGCGCGACAGCGCTCATCAGGTCGATCTTCGGCGCCAGCCGCAGCGCTACGTCGATGCCTTCTTCGACCAGGTCGACATGGCGGTCGGTCAGGCCCAGCACCACCCGCACGTCGGGATAGCGCGCCATGAATTCGGGCAGCAGCGCGGCCAGCTGGCTGTTCCCGAACGCCATCGAGGTACTCACGCGCAGCGTGCCCGTGGGCCCGGTCTGCAGGCCGGCCACAGTCGCCTCGATCACCTTGCCCGCATCGACCATGCGCTGCGCATGCGGGTGGATCGCGCGCCCCGCCTCGCTCAGGGCGATACGGCGCGTGGAACGGTTCAGCAGCTTCACCTGCAGTGCGTGCTCGAGCCGCGCCACCGCCTTGCTGATGCTGGCCTTGGTCGACCCCGTCTGGCGCGCCGCCTCCGAAAAACTGCCGGTCTCGACGACGCGCACAAAGGCCCAGATGTCGGCAAAGTCGCGTGGCTGCAGTGGCGGCATCGTATCTCCAGGAGAAACAGTGTGTTGGCGAATCATCGTATTGTATCTGCCGATCGTAACTTGTAGTCTCTTCTTCATCACAACCGGAGAAGATGATGACGACACTGAACCTATCCAGAACCGCGGGCGTGGACGCGGCGCCCTTTGCACTGCCCCTGCTGTTCATCCTGATGTGGAGTTCGGGTTACGTGGCGGGCAAGATCGCCCTGCCCTATGCCGGGCCGTTCACGCTGCTGTTTTTGCGCTTCGGGACGGCGGCGCTGATCCTGCTGCTGGTGGCCCTGCTGACGCGGGCGCCGTGGCCGAGCGGGTGGAAGCAGTATGCGCACCTGGTCGTGGTCGGCCTGCTGATCCAGGCGCTGCAATTCTCGAGCCTGTACACGGGACTGAGATTGGGCGTGACGGCCGGCGTCGCGGCGCTGATCGTCGGCACCATGCCGCTGTTCACGGCGCTTGGGGCCAGCGCATTTCTCGGTGAACGCGTCAGCGCGCGGCAGTGGTGCGGCCTGCTAGGCGGCCTGCTGGGCGTGGTACTGGTGGTGTTTGACAAAGTCGGCGCCGGCAGCGCGGCCTGGGCCGGTTATGGCGCGCTGGTGCTGGCGCTGGCCGGCATCACGCTCGGCACGCTGTACCAGAAAAAATACTGCAGCGGCATGGACCTGCGCAGCGGCGGCTGCGTGCAACTCGGTGTCGCCAGCCTCGTCGCGCTGGCGCTGTCGCTCTGGGTCGAAGGGTTCCAGGTAAGGTGGACGCCGACGCTGCTGCTGGCGTCCGGCTGGCTGTCGATCGTCAACTCGATCGGCGCCATCAGCCTGCTGTTCGTCATGATGCGCAAGGGCGAAGCGAGCAAGGTGGCCAGCCTGTTCTATCTGATTCCGGGCGTGACGGCCCTGCTGGGCTTTGCGCTGCTGGGCGAGACCATGAGCGTGCTGGCGCTGGCGGGGTTTGTGGTGACTGCGGGCGCGGTGTATGTGTGCACGCGGTAGTGGGTGTGCGCGGTGTCACTTGGTTTTACCCACTGCGCCAGCGGCAGCACGCGAAAAAAAAGCGGCGCACCCGGCGCCGCTCTTGCATCACGATGAGGTCTGAACGCTTCAGCTGTTATTGACCACCAGCCGCGGTTCGCCCGACGCTTTCATGCGCGCGCGGATCGAGGCCGCGATGCCCTTGGCGTCGAGCCCCACCGACGCCAGCAGCGCGACCGGGTCGCCCTGGTCGATGAAGCTGTCGGGCAGGCCCAGGTTCAGGGTCGGCTTGGCGATGCCGGCGGCGGCCAGCGCTTCCATCACGGCGGCGCCGGCGCCGCCCATGATGCAGCCCTCTTCCACCGTTACCAGCAGATCGTGCTGCTCGGCCAGGCGCTTGACCAGCTCGACGTCGAGCGGCTTGACGAAGCGCATGTTGGCGACCGTGGCGTCGAGTTCCTCGCCGGCTTTCAGGCTTGGCGCCACCATCGAGCCGAAGGCGAGGATGGCGACACCCTTGCCGCTGCGGCGCAGTTCGCCCTTGCCGATCTCGATCGAGGTCAAGGCTTCGACGATCGGCGCACCGACGCCGGCGCCGCGCGGGTAGCGCACCGCTGCCGGGCCGGGATAGTGGTAGGCGGTGGTGAGCATCTGACGGCATTCGTTTTCGTCGGATGCGGCCATCACGACCATGTTCGGAATGCAGCGCAGGTAGGCCAGGTCGTAGTTGCCGGCGTGGGTGGCGCCGTCGGCGCCGACCAGGCCGGCGCGGTCGAGTGCGAACGTCACGTCCAGGTTCTGCAGCGCCACGTCGTGGATCAGTTGGTCGTAGCCGCGCTGCAAGAAGGTCGAGTAGATCGCCAGCACCGGCTTCACGCCTTCGGTCGCCATGCCGGCGGCGAAGGTCACCGAATGCTGCTCGGCGATGCCGACGTCGAAGTAGCGCTGCGGGTATTGCTGGTGGAAGCGCACCATGCCCGAGCCTTCGCGCATTGCCGGCGTGATGCCGACCAGGCGCTTGTCGGCGGCGGCCATATCGCACAGCCAGTTGCCGAACACTTCGGTGTAGGTGATCTTGCCCGGCGCGGCCGGCTTGATGCCTTCGAGGTGATTGAACTTGCCGGTGCCGTGGTACAGGATCGGCTCGGCCTCGGCCAGCTTGTAGCCCTGCCCCTTCTTGGTGACGACGTGCAGGAACTGCGGGCCCTTGAGCTTCTTGATGTTTTCCAGCGTCGGGATCAGCGAATCGAGGTCGTGGCCGTCGATCGGGCCGATGTAGTTGAAACCGAATTCCTCGAACATGGTGGCCGGAACCACCATGCCCTTGGCGTGTTCTTCGAGCTTGCGCGCCAGGTCGAGCACCGGCGCCGGCAGCACGCTCTTGCCCACGTTCTTGGCGGCGGCGTAGAACTGGCCCGACAGCAGGCGCGCCAGGTAGCGGTTCAGCGCGCCCACCGGCGGCGAGATCGACATGTCGTTGTCGTTCAGGATCACCAGCAGGTTGCAGTCTTCTTCGACGCCGGCGTTGTTGAGCGCTTCGAACGCCATGCCGGCGGTCATCGAGCCGTCGCCGATGACGGCGATGGCGTGGCGGTCTTCGCCCTTGATCTTGGCCGCGGCGGCCATGCCCAGCGCGGCCGAGATCGACGTCGAGGAGTGCGCGGTGCCGAAGGTGTCGTATTCGCTTTCGTCACGCTTCGGGAAGCCCGACAGGCCATTCAACTGGCGCAGCGTGGACATGCGTGCACGGCGGCCGGTGAGGATCTTGTGCGAATAGGTCTGGTGGCCGACGTCCCACACGATGCGGTCGCGCGGGGTGTCGAACACGTAGTGCAGCGCGATGGTCAGTTCGACCGTGCCCAGGTTCGACG
>Ga0265797_10000597_pt1 | contig 65646 bp, 63 predicted proteins | sample P2T30metagenome_FD_192433 | JGI IMG/M metagenome (GOLD analysis project Ga0265797, IMG submission 192433) | Plant litter microbial communities from East Loma Ridge, Irvine, California - P2 T30 | ecosystem: Environmental > Terrestrial > Plant litter > Unclassified | place: USA: California... | reverse complement strand
ACTTGATCAAGCCGGGCGCTATGGACGAGCGATACATCGCCATCATCATGCGCGAACTACTCCAAGGCTTGGACTACCTCCACTCCACCGGCAAGATTCACAGAGACATCAAGGCCGCCAACATCCTCCTCAGCGAAGATGGAAGAGTCAAGATTGCCGACTTTGGTGTCGCGGCACAACTCACCAACATCAAGAGTCAACGTTTGACTTTCGTCGGCACACCTTTTTGGATGGCGCCGGAGGTTATTCAAGAGGCGGGCTACGACTTCCATGCCGATATATGGTCGCTTGGTATCACTGCGATGGAGATGGCGTTGGGAGAACCACCAAGAAGTGACGTCCATCCCATGAAGGTCTTGTTCTTGATCCCCAAGGAGCCGCCACCAAGACTTGAGGGCGCCAAGTTCAGCAGAGAGCTGAAGGACTTTGTCGCGCTTTGCTTGAACAAGGATCCCGACAGCCGACCCACGGCAAAAGCATTGCTCAAACACTCGTTCATCCGAAGGGCTGGCAAGACGGAACAGTTACAAGAGTTAATCCAAAGAGCAAAGGCTTACGAGAAGGGAGGATGTAGGGAGAGGGATGTGAAATACTACGAGGAGACATTGAGAGATGTCAACCTGGAAGACGTGGAGGACGAGTGGTGTTTCAGCACAATCAAGCCGTCTGCCAGCATTCGCCAACAACCCTACGCCAGGAACACCATGAGGCGCCCCAAGCTCGATAGAATTCCTTCTGGCGACTCGCCTGACAGTGGCGCTGCGGTGTCACTGGAGAACATGAGCTTGAGGTCTTCGCCACTCGGCGACTACCCAACCTCGGGAGATAGCACGCCAACCAACGAGCCATCGACGATCCGGACTCCGAAGGTACGATCAAACAGTGTACGCAAGGTTTCGCAGGCCACAACACGGAAGGTCTCTGTCACTTCACCTACAGCTCGTCGTGGTAGCACTCGGCAAGCTTCTGGTACTGCAAGACGAGTGAGTGGCCAGCCTAAGCAGCCTCTGGGTCTCGACATGTCCTTCGGTAACAGCGCTTCAACCGTCCGCATGTTCAAGCGCGTCTCCTCCAGCGACGGCAGCGAGAACAACAAGATCCCTTCAGGCTACCTCTCACCACAGGACAGCATCTTCGACACAGATGCCGAAAATCGACCGCCTCAACAACAGAAACCCCACCTCCAATCACCACCTGTGGTAGCAGCAACCAAGGAATCCGTCCTCGGCCGCCGCATGTACGCAAAGTGCATCGAGCCCGCTTTCCAGGAAGCCCAAGCCACAACAGCCGACCGCTCCAAACGCGAAGCCCTTTCTCGCGCAGCAGAAGCATGGAGCCGCCTCGACGAGCTTGACCCCGAAGGCGAACTCCTCCTGATGAAAGGCCTGCTCGAGCGAATCTCCAACGATCCCAAACTCGCCGCCGCCCTGCTCCCACGAACCCAGCAACAACAAAGCCCCAGCAAGAAATCTAGCCTCGCCTCTTCCACTACCTCAACCTTGGTCAACGCCGACTCCTCCGACATGATGCTCCTCTCCCCACCCTCGCACAACAGCGGCAAATACTCCCTCGCCCGCCGCCACTCCGAAGCCCCGCCGGCCGTCTCGCCTTCCAAGCAACAACACGCACGGCCATTCACCCCCGTCACATCCTCGTCGCCCATCAAGTCGTACCACTCGCGTGAACCAAGCTCGCCCAGCAAGTTGGTTATGAACCCGCAGAACCCGCACCTGGCGAAGCACCGGCACAGCCAGCAAATGGCTTCGCCCGGGCGCGAGAAGGGCTTGCCCGGCGGGATGCAGGAACCAGGCATGGAGCATGTCGGGTACGTGGCCGAGGCGCTGTACGGACGGTGGGCTGAAGGACTGAGGGGACGGTGGGGCATGATGGGTTAGTGAACCTGAGTTCTCTGTTTGCTCTTCAAGGAGATACATTGAGAAGATGGAGAGGATGAAGGAGAAGAAGGAGGGGAGGAAGAAGAACCAACGCCACTTTTTTTTTTTTTCCCTTACGTATGGGAGCGAGCGAACGGCGTTTTTGTCCTTTCAATTTCGTTGTACAAACCTTTTCCTAAATACCTTTGCAGCGGGTTTTTCGACAGCATAGCGATGCATAGCGTGAAGGCACGGGGCAGATCAGCAGCTGGCCTGCTATACAGCAGCACAGGCGATTTTGCCATCCAAGAGGGAGAAGAAGAAGAATGGAGAGAGTACTTGTTCGTCCGAGCGTGGGAGTTTTCGAGGGGTTTTAGCATAGGATTGTGAAAAGTATGTAGTTATTCTTCAGAGAATCGACAGAGATTGGTTGATACCACACCTACTTGTCCCTCATTGAGACCTGGATTTTTGTGCCACCTTTGTTGGTTCTTCTCTGTTCTCTGTGTTTGCCTCCTCCCGTTTGCATCTGTCATCTCTAGGCCAAGCCATCGTTCGTTACCAATGCCTCAGCCGTCTGTATGGTCTCTTGGCTTTGCTTCCATTCTTTCAGTTTGAGCCATTTCGTGCGAAACGGGAACGAGTTCACTTTCATGGTAGTCCCTCGCCTTGCTACGAGCTCAACAATTCGCCTCTGCCACAAGCTCGCACATGAAAACAGAAACTTCATCTGAAAGCCTTCTGACCGCTTGCTTGCTGGTGCCCATGGCTCCAGCTCGGCATTGGCCGGTCAGTTTGCACATCAATCGCGCCACCCGTAACCCCACGCAAGATGGCGATGTACTCGGAGATGCTTTCGCTCAGATCTTGGGCATGTGAGTCATCCGCACCTTGGCCAGCAGTTTTTGCGGTTGTGGCAGTGGTGTAAGACTGAGCCAAGTCGCGGATCTTCTGGTGCGCTTGATCGAGACTCTTGAGAGCAGTGTCGGCGACCTCTCTCTCGCGCGCTCTCTTCCTCTCGGTCTGTTTCACGAGGTCAAGATTGGCCTTCACCCATTTGCTTACGCCTTGCGGGTCTTGAAGCTCTTTGCCACTCCCGTCCAGAAAAGTGTAGAGCGCTGAGTCGGCGTCGGATCGGGCTTTGTCGAGAATGACAGGCTGGCCGTTGTGGAAGGCGACATTGCGCCGGAAAGCCTTCACAGAGTCTGCGAGACCTTTCTTGCTCTGTTTGGTGTGCTGAGCTATGATGCCGCGAATTTTGAACGTGGCATGCTCGATGTTGCGCTTGTGCAAGAAAGCGGCACGCAGGGTTGCGTACTCCTCGTGCTTGTCAAAGAAGGTTAGGGCTTTCTTGAGATACTGCTCGCGCAATTCCTGGAGAATAGGGCGTGGTGGCGTCATTTGTGTGTCGCTGTCGTCGCTGGAGATAGCCTCATACGAGCGCTTCCTCGTCTTCAAATGGGCAGGCAGCCACTTCTCAAAGAAGTACGTGAACATGACCCTTTCCTTCTCCCTCTCAAGGTTCTTCTCCTCCCTGGTGATAGGCGCTGTTGCTTCACGCTTGAGGCTGTACTCGGAGACCATCTCGCATCCGCTCAACCACTGGAAGATCTCCTCGATCGACTTGAAACCGGCCTGATACCGTTTCACGTCGAGACCCAAGAAATTCAGGACCTCGATCGGGTTTTCCGTGAGTCTGATCCTGCCTTCAACCTGGGACGGATTGAAGTGCTCCCACTCCTTGAGGCGGCTGTCGTCGTACTCCTGCAGTCTCACACGCAGACCGCGGTCGTTGAGGATGAACCCGAAATTGGTGATTGCCATCCCGATGATGCCTACCAGATCGCCATACGAACTGGTGAACATGGTCCAGTCATAGGCTTGGGTTGTGAACTTGTTGAGGTCGATTTGTGCAAAGATCTCTTCATCGATGATCTCGGAAGGTTTGCGCTGCAGTGGGTCAGATTGACTGGTGAGGGTGTATTGCACAGGAGGCTTGGGGCTTTTCTCGCCATCCAAGCGCACGGCAAGCGAGCAGGCCGGCATATCGGCATTTCCTCTGTTGATGTAGGCGTAAGCACCGATGTGGGAGGCGACTGCGGCCCAGTCCACAGGGCCGTCGTCGAAGATGAGAATGTCAATGTCGCCGAAGTCCTTCTTTTCGGGTGCTTCAATCGCAGTCTCGATGCTCTTGGCGTTGGTGAAGTAGGAAGATAGTCGTTGGAAGTAGATCTGCTTGAGCTCGTTGTACTTCTCAAGCGGCATTCTTGGGGTCTGCAGGGTAGGTTGCCCATTTGCCGCGGCACTGTGGAAGACGTGGCCGCCCATGTTGCATGTTGGTATGGGTGGTGCGAAAGGGGTTTGAGATTGGTATAAAGGTGTGTTATGAGTCTCGATGAATGTACTGGATGAGGGTGGAGGTGGAGTCGTTTACTGAACAGCGCGCCTGGCGCTTTATATCAGCTCTCCAGTTTGCTCTTTGTCCCGTGATGAATGGATTGAGCATGTGCAATCAATTTTTTGTTTTATGCCGTGCATCTTGTTTCAAATGAAGAGGAATGGAAACCAGTCACATGGTAAAATGAGGACAAGACGGGAAGTAGAGGAAACACATCCTGAAAGACGCCCACCTGTTAATGGAGCAAATGTTGTTGTTTTTCTTCTACTTGCCGTCTGAAACCGATGTGTTGTTGACGCAAAATCGTTTGCTGTCCGATAAGCACAGATTGAGCGCGGCGATGCTAGGCGTAAGTGAAGACTGCGATGTAACAACATACCAGTGGAGGTCGATGGTGAGGCGAGACTCCTCGTGTCGTGCTTGCTTGAGGGCTCACCTCGGGACAAGCTTTCTTTAGCGCAGGACCTCTGGACCCTGCATGACGTACCAGGGCCATAACAAAAAATCGTCGAGTCCGCTGTCTGTAACGTAGTGGTGGGAGGGCAGACCAAGTAACCATTGGCGAGTTTTTGCTTACTCGCATAGCCTGTCTATAAATCTCTTCGCTTGTCTTTCGCGAGTCTCTATTCACAGTCTTTCTCCCACTTTACCTTTATACCCAATCATCGTATACCCGTTCCCTTTAGCCACAGATCACAACACCAGCCAAAATGTCTGAACAACCCGAGGAGCTTTCCCAGGTCACCTACGAGCAGCTTGCAGCTATCGAGGATGAGTTCGAGGACATTGACACCCAGATCAGTACGTCCGACCATTCTCTAGATTTTTGACTTACCGAGAGTCAAAACTGACAACCCCCTCCCAGTCAAGCAACAATACCAGCTCTCCAAACCCGCCTACGAAAAGCGCGCCGGCATCATATCCGACATCCCCAACTTCTGGGGTATCGTGCTCGAGACCTGCCCGCCCGAGATCGACCAGTTCATCCAGCCGCAAGACTCGCAGATCTTCGCCGAGTCGCTGAAATCCATCTCCGTGACCCGTCCCGAACTTGACGGCGGCAAGGACGGCAACCCACGCACCGTCGCTTTCCGCTTCGAATTCAAGCCCAACGACTTCTTCGCCGACACTGTCCTGGAGAAGACTTTCCACTGGCGCCGCGCGAGCGATGGGTTCACTGGTCTGGTCTCCGAGCCTGTGCCTGTGCAGTGGAAGAAGGGCAAGGATCTGAGCGAGGGCTTGAACGACATGGCTGTCAAGCTGTTTGAGGCCAGGAAGAAGGCGGGCGATTTCTTGAAAACCGATCTTCCCGAATTCGAGGCGCTGGCTGAGAAGCTCACTACTGCGAACGCAATTAACACTTCGTTCTTCACGTGGTTTGGCTTCGTCAGCGGCCGCCGCTACATCACCGCCGAAGAGAACGCAAAGGCTGAGGCTGAGTACAAGGAGAAGAAGGCCAAGGGCGAGAAGATTGCGCCTGAAGAGGAGGACGACGACGAGGATGAGGATGAATTTGACAAGAACGACGACTCTGTTGTTGAGGTCCACGAGGAGGGCGAGCAGCTCGCCATCTCTATCGCTGAGGACTTGTGGCCTGGCGCTATCAAGTACTTCACCCAGGCACAGGGCATGGATGACATGAGCGACATCGACTTTGAGGAGATGGACATGGAGGATGAGAGCGACGACGGCGAGGGCGAGCCCATTGATATCAAGGCTCTGATCGCCGGCAAGGGCGGCAAGGGCGACAGGAAGTCCAGCGGTAGTGGTGCGCCGGCTGCTAAGAAGCAGAAGCAGTAGATTTAAGCTTTGCGAAGCTTTTCACGAGACGATGATAGAGATACTCCCGCAGAAATGCGATTGCCAGGCACACATGTCGAGGCTACGTTGAACAAAAGTTAATGCAAGTGTTTTTCGTGTGCTTTGTCTGCAATAATTGCGTTATTATTACTCGTGTCCTTCTCCCGGTTCGGCCTGTCTCATACGAGAGTCATCATGCCGAAACCATTTTGAAAAAGTAAAGCGATCCCAATCTTTCAATTCTTCTATCATGCAATCAGTCATGCATACCATCCATGATGCGCACCTCCAAATGGGCCAAATTGCAATTTTTTCCCCCATTACCTCCCATGCTGCGTTGCGCCGTGAGAACAAATCCACCGCCAAACACGATAATTCCTCGCCCAAACTTACATGTGCTGGAACAGAATCACTGCACGCTAACCACCTCAATTTTTTCCCGATGGCTGAGTGAAGAGCCAGATGCGCGTCGCGATGCAGAGTTGAAAGTGATGCAAAAAAAAAAAAATCGATCGAAACAGAAGAAACACCTCCGTCCGTCCGTGCAAGCAAAACGCGGAAATTTTCAAAACTTTTTAGATGCTGCCAACGAAGAAATCGTCACCGAGGCCACCTTCTGGATGCGACTTTGGTGTATAGGCGCCGCTGAAGTGAAGTGGCATGGCAATGCCTCCAGGCGTGATTGGTCTCGAGCCAGGCACAGAAGGGATGAATTCACCATCCGCGTCGTCGTTGGCGCCCCAGCCTTGTGGCAACGTTCGTCCGTCTTCCATCCATCGGAGTCCGTTGGCGTACTCTTCGATGGGGAAGACTTCTCGCGCGTATTCCTCGATTCCGCGGTGGCCTTCCCAGATGCTGCGGGCTTCGCGCGGGTACTCTAGGGTAGGACCGAAGTAGGGTGCGCGCTTTTGGCCGAGGGTTTCTTGCATTACGTCCAGTTGTTCGCGGTAGCCGCTGGGGATGTTTACTTTGATCTGAATGGGTCCGTGAACGTAGCGGACGGGTCGGCCGACGCCTCGGGCGAAGCGCGCGCAGCATTGGAGTGGTGTGAGGCGTTCGAATGCCATTGTGACTCTATTGCATTTCTGTTAGCGGTTGATCGATATAGAAGTTTTCGTCCAAGCATACCTTTGGCCTTTCCAGTGGTTGGCACCCATCTTGAAAATCTGCAAGAGTGCTGGTCCAACATCATGCTCAGCATCAAGCCATGGCAGAGGGTCGTCTGGATGGAATGGTGCTTGCCAAACAAAGCTGCCGTCATTTTGGAGCTCCATCTGGAAGCAAGGGTACGGCAGTGAGGTGAAGTTGTTGTTGTAAATGCCAGTGTAGATGAATGTTGCGGGAATTCCAATCTGTCTCACGTAGTTTTCGATAGCAAACTTGGACGCCCATAAGGGAAGAGCTCGCCAGTCTTCGCCGTATACTGAGTGATCTGGCATGCTCGAGTAAACATAGTGGGCGATGTGTGCTTTTTTGGCAGCATCTGCACAAGCCTTTCCAATTGCGACTTCGTCTCCCCAGTGAGTGGTGTTGATGAAGGCGATTCGGGCTCCATCGAACAGTCGTTTGAGAAGTGGTTTGAGATCCGGACCTGTCAGGTCTCCTTCAATCAATTCGACATTTGGTAGCGACGCAAGCTCTTCGGCGACAAGCCCTTCGTTGGCTCGCACTTGTGCGCGAACATGCCAGCCGACAGCACTGGCGACGCGGATAAACGACGCACTTTGACGTCCAGTCGAGTTGATCGTTGCAATGATTTTTTTGGACATTACAAAAATCTCATCGGTAAAGACAGTGCCAGTGACGCAATGTTGCAGGCGACAAGGGTTTTCTTTCGGACGAGACTTCCAGTCGGAGTGCGGGGATTGAGTCGGCGGTGGTTGTTTGTGAATACAGTAGGTACCAGGAATCAACAATGCTGGCTGATGGTGGCGTAGATTGACTTGCGCAGGGCTTGCAAGCGAAGTAGTGAGATTTCGCAGCGTCGTCAATCGAGTAAGTCCCGGAAGTGTAAATGCAAGCAAGTGTTCGAGGAACGTGCTGGTAGGGTGCGAAGAGTCGTGGGTTGGAGAAAAGTACCTAGTGGCCTTCGGGTAGGGTTGAACTCTATCGGAGGAATGGCCGGGAGCAGAAGATCAGAGTACCTAAGGTAGAGGGGAGCAGGTGATGTGATGTAATGCCGAAATGGCTTGGGCGAGTGTGAAAAGAGACGGGTATAGCAGGTAAGTTAGGTAGATAGTGCGATGCGTGTTGGATGGTCGATACAAGCGCGCTACCTTTGAATGTTTAGAGGCGCGGGTGCAGACCCAGATGCTGGTCTCGTTGGCGGGCCTTTGGCACACTCGCCGTAAACCTTATGGACGAAAGCGCAGACGCTTGAGCACGCTGCCGCTAGACGGTGCCAGTGCGGAGAAGTGGGCGCGCGCACGGGAGTATGTACAGCATCGACCCTCGGACTAGACGAAGATGGAATGTGGATCGCCAGAGTGGTGGAGGAGGAATGAGAATCGTCCGTTGGTGGTGGAGGCACCGGAAGTTGTATGGTTGTTGTCGCATGTGTGAGCTTTGCCAGACGAACGACGCGAAAGACGTCGGCAGAATACATGCAGGCATACGTACATGCAGTACGGTACCTTACAACATGCCACTACATGTACTGTACTGTCTTTGCGGTGAGAGTTTGCAGTCGGCTGCATTACCTAATGGCTGGCGTGTTGGCGTCAGCGATGGCTTGAGCGGAGTCATGCGACATCGGTGGGGCTGGTGGCAGTGTTAGAGATCTTCGTAAGTTTGTGAGCAAAATTGTAGTGGTTGTTGGAGTTTGATCTGACAAATTTCTATCTTTGTGGCCCCGCTTTTTTTTGGACCCACGTGATCTGCTGCTTGTGAATTACTAAGTCACGTGCTATTCGGTGATGGTCGATCTTTCTATAAATCACACATTTTGCATCTGATTTTGAGGATTCAAAAGCGACTTTAATTAACGCTAGCTACTCGCCGTAAACCAGTGATATCTCATCTATATCAAGTGTATCGCAGGTCTTCGTGAGTAGAGGTTGGTGTTCAATGACACTAGCCTTACCGGTGTCGCATTTAGGGTTCTACTTGTAATTGAAGGTAGTACTTTGTTGCTATCATCGTTCTTGCCTGCGAGGCTACATGGCGGCAAGAGGCTTGTCAATGTTATCGTTGTCTTGGTGTCCCGACTTCTGTCTGTCAGTCTGTACATTATCGATTCCCAACCATATGCGTAAAGGGCAGCTGCCTCCGTCTCACTCATCTCAACAACAACCACCTTCGCTCGTCTCATCCTCTCAGCCATCCCAACAACCGACTGCATCAGGCTCGGAACGCCTCCTCCACCCACCAGCCGCTGAATCACTTCGATTTGACTGTCGCCAACGCCTCAGAATGCAGGGAGCACGCAATACGGCCGAATAATGCCTGCCGTACAGCAAGCGACATACCAGTCTCGTCCACGTTCGATTGACTTCCTGCCTATCCAGGACAAGTATCCCCATGTCCCCATGTCCTATTTGACGTCTGCCGCCAGACCTCGGGATCGCCTTCCGGAACCCCTACAAAGGGCTTGGCTGAGTTTCCCATAGACACCTTGTGTGAAGACTGCCATGCCCGACGTCCGTCGGCGGTGCTACTCTGGCACTACTTTACCTGTTACCCAACACCTTCTGCATAGCAAACGCCTTTTGCGGAACTTGCTCACCTCCAGCCCACCCCCCGCTATACCACCAGTTCATCGCCGTCCGACGGCGGCCGCGGAAGGCGCCAGAAATCTTCGCCCACTACCGTGACACACGAGTCGGCGAGCCCCGCCTGCGAATTTTGCTGTGAAGAATCTGGCTTTCGCCAAGCCTCGCTCTCGTAGGCTTACTGGATACCATTACCCCCTCGTAACTATTTCTCTTACCCCTTCGTAACACCACCGCAATTCAACATCTCCGGGCATCTCCAGGCACGGGACGACGTCAGGACCTTTCAGCCGCCAGTGCGACGCGTATTCGAACTCTGCACGCCCGTGGTGGAAACTTTCGTGTCATCGCCAGGCACCTGCAATCTTTTAGAGTTTTTCTTCCCATCTGGAGTCCGGCATTCCACTCGAACGTGCCGAAAGTCTGACGACTAAGTGGCTCGAGTGGCTGCGACCCTGCGGCACTTGGGTGTTCGTACAGTTCATAAGTCCATGAATGCGCACGTGGGCGTCTCGTCAACGCAGCCCGTACGTCAGCATGATTGCGATTGCCGTCGTTAAAGCACGCGAAGTACCAGCAGCGCATAGCCCAGCGTTGCGCCAATGACCATACACCACGTGCCATCAAGGTCATGAGGCATAGGCACAGACCCTCCGACTGCGGTGACCAGTCTTCAAAGCTGACTCCATCCGGATTTGCCGGACACCGTTCCGGATCGTGGTCAAATATTGAAGACACAGCACCTCATGTGAGAATGCGATGGCGTTTGCGACAGCAGCTGCAACACTGATGGAATTCATTATTGCGCAATCCGAAGCCCTAACGTGGCCATGCGGTGAAATATTCCGCCATCTGCGCTATTGTTAGCAAAAACACCTTAGTGCATGCAAGTATCTGAGGAGCTGACCACATGTGTCAAGTTGAATATGCGGAGAAGCGCTCTTACGCGAGTGAAGCTGCCTCTATAATCTTCCAGGATCAGCACCAAAGGACATTCTCGTGCTATTGCTGTACCCTATCTCGATCCGATCGAAAACCTGGTATCTCCATGGTGAATTTCGAGGACGGCGACATGGGGTATGCGACGATTCGAATTGTTCTTCGCAAGCGAAAATGAGTTCAGACTTCGAAACGAGGCTGCTCCTCTTGAGCATTTCACGAAGAAACGGTGAGTCGTGATTCTGGAAATCTCAGTATTCAACTACAACGTTCCAGTCCTTATCCGACTCGACGCAAGACCCGGCTCGTCTGATAGCCTGAGGGCTTAGATTGGAACTACTTGCATTATTCGCTGTAGGTGAAAGGCCTCTTATCTTCCCCGCACTTTACATATCAACAAGGGCTAGGTACTGGGCTACAACGGCATGTTCAGAAGCACTCTTTATGGATGCAGATTGGATGCAAAACGACACGGTCTCATCCTACGGCGATAGGACAGAGGCCTGCGAGGCTCGCACCGCACGTGAGCTGAGTACAGCAGGCTGCCTAATGACGGTCTCTCTTTATGGTACAGATGGGCAGACATCGCCTCTGCTTCGCTGGACTGATGATTGCTGTGCAACAATCGAGACTGGATCGGCTTGCTGCTGACTTGAGTCCGATCTTGGGAAGAGGCCGAGCACTTCTATCCTGTCCGAATCGGCGAGATCTTCAAGTCCAGATAAGTTACGAGGCCCTGGCTAAGTTTGGCTTTGGAATGCGCTCTACAGTCTGGCTTTGCAGAGGCCTCGAATATTCACACACCAGCATAGCCTCGGTCGTGTGTGGTCCACTGATGTAATTTGGCGCAAGTCACAATCTCTACTCGCTCTCAAAGTATGCACCCCCGAAAGAACCACTCACGAAACACAGGTCGCGCATCACCTTCGATCCCTCGACCCCGGCCTCTTCTATTGACTCCAATGCCTCAGAATCCCACTCGACGACTTCGAAGTCCACACTCCCTCTGGAAAGAAACATGCCGCCATGGTATTCACCCCATTATACCTGGGTCCAAAGTCCAAAACAATGGTGTTGCAAAGCAGTCTTAACCTTTGATTGCCTCGTATACGTCTTCAGGCCCTAGAGTAATGAACGTCGAAACTGTGGGACAAATGCAAGGAAGGAGTGGCACCATCAAGTAGAGGCAACAAAAGAAGGCCTAGATCATCCGGAAATAGAGCGGAAATGACTATAACAATGGAGAGTATGAGGGACCAATTGTGCGCAAGATCTCGAGTATTCGTTGTGGATAGATTCCCATTCTTCTATAGCTATATACAATACATACTAATAATCATTCCGCTAATCAACGGCGCATATCTTTCATTCTGGTATAACGCGCCAATGTATGTGTGTCCTCCACTTCCAAAGTCCCAACTGACAACAAGGAAAAGAAAAGTCAAAGAAAACTCCGGCCGGTTGACAGAAGGAAAATACACAAGGAAAGTATGCAGGCGCAAGAAAGGAGTAATCAAGCATTTTGGTCGCAGTCAACGCGTTCCCATTTGCTTGAGCTTTTCGTGAGTAGGTGGGTGGTAGAGTCGCTTACAAAGCGAAGGCGGCGATGGCGAGGGCGAAAGCAATCACGCTCGAAGCCATGATGCTAGAGGTAGATGCAGCTCCCTCGTACTCAGAGGGGAGGAGGGTGTTGTTGGACTGAGCAGAGCCGGAGCTGGCGGCTGCGTAGCCGCTGGTGGTGTTGGAGGCGCCGGTGGGGTAGAGAGGGGCGTTGGCCTTGGAGACGGATGCGGTGGCGAAGACGGTGCTTCCGGTGGAGGTGACTGAGCTCTTCTTCTTGTCATCCTCGGCGGTGGCGGTGGTAGTGTTGGCGAGCGGGTTGATCAAGATCTTGGGGTTGTCGCCCACGGATTCGTCGCGGAGGGGAGTGGTGGCGGCGGGCGCGACCGAGATGGAGGAGGTGATGTAGGCGGCGGTCTCCTGTTGCTGCTGCTGCTTGGCGGGAGCAGAGGTGTATGATGTTTGGAGGCTAGAGACGCTGGTTTGGACAGCAGAGAGGGCAGAGGGGGTAGAGTGGGAGAGCTCGGACTGGACAGAGGACGATGTCTGTTTGGCCTGGACCATGGAGACATAAGACGAAGACTGCTTGGCCTGGACCATGGAGACGGAGGACGGAGACTGCTCGGCGTTGACGACAGAGACAGAAGATGGAGACTGCATGGCGCGAGCCATGGAAATCGAAGAGCTGGGAATGACCGAGGCGTGGCTCTCAGCGATCATACCGAAAGACGGGATGGAAGAGGCAACGGCGGCGAAGGTCTCCTTGGGCTTGGAAGAGCAGGCAGCGGCGTGAGTGGTGGTGGTATCGGGGTATTGCTTCTCGAACTCGGCCTTTCCGTAACCTTCCTGGGCGTCACGGCGGTTGACAAAGAAGTTGGGGCGACCGTTGGCTCGCTTGTGCTTGTACGAATCAGCGACCTGGTTCTCCTGCTTAGGCTCCTCGTAAGTAGGTGCAACGACTGCAGGCTTGGGCTCCTCGTAGGTCTCGGGGGCAATGACTGCGGGCTTAGGCTCCTCGTAGGTGGGTGCGACAACTGCCGGCTTGGGCTCCTCGTAGGTCTCGGGGGCAACGACTTCGGGCTGGACGATTTCCGGCTTGGGCTCCTCGTAAGTAGGTGCAACATTCTCCTGCTTTGGTGCTTCGTAAGTCTCGGGGGCAACGTCTTGCTTAGGCTCCTCGACGTTGTATGGCTTAGGAACGACCTCGGCGTTCAGCTTTGGGTCCTCGTAAGTCTCAGGGGCGACATCTTGCTTGGGCTCCTCGTAAGCTTCAGGGACGACAGCAGCCTGTTTGGGCTCATCGTACGTATCGGGCTTTTGAGCCTCCTGGACCTCAGGCTTCGGCTCGTACGTCTCCGGGGCGATCTCAGCCTCCTGAACTTCAGGCTTCTGCTCATATGTGTCAGGGATCTGAGCCTCCTGGACCTCGGGCTTTTGCTCATAAGTGTCGGGGATTTCAGCCTGCTTGACTTCTGGCTTCTGCTCGTAAGTCTCAGGGGCGATTTCGGCCTCCTTGACCTCAGGCTCCTGTTCGTATGTGTCGGGGATTTCAGCCTCCTTGATGTCGGGCGTCTGGTAAGTGTCGGGGATTTCGGCTTCCTTAATCTCAGGCTCCTTCTCGTAAGTCATAGGCGCGATCTCGGCCTCCTGGACCTCAGGCTTCTTCTCCTCGTAAGTTTCGGGCTCCTGGGCCTCCTGGACCTCGGGTTTCTTCTCCTCGTAGGTCTCGGGTACCTGGGCCTCCTGGACCTCAGGCTTCTTCTCCTCGTATGTGTCAGGAATCTGAGCTTCCTGGACGACCTCGGGCTCCTTGGAGTAAGTCGCAAGTTCAGCGTTGGCAGTGGTGGTAGGAGCCTCCTCGTGGTAGGCGGGAGCCGTAGTGGCAGGGAGCTCCTGGAAAGCAGTAGTGGTGGGCTCATCCATCCACTTCATCCAATCGTCGTCATCCTCTTCAAGAGGCCTGTTGTAGGTGAGGGAGTCGTCCATGACCTCGGGTGTACGCCTGGCCAACCTAGCACCGGCACGGCCGGGCTGAGGGGCAGCAGCGGCCAGAGCCGTGAAGGCGAGCAGAAGGGACTTGTTCACCATGTTGTCGGAAGTTCGATGGTCGCTTGTCGATTGTCGATTGTCGTCGGTGTCGGGAGATCGACGATGGGAAAGAGGCCTTCTTGGTGTGAAAGAAGGGTCTTTCGAGTGATTAAAGAGTGACTTGAGTGAAAGTGATCTGAAACGAGTGTGATGATGAGAGGAAAACGTCGAGAATGGAATGAGATGAGACGATACTTATTGCTCAACTGTGACTGCGGCATCAACAGCAGCTCTTACCAGCCCTCAGCCTCCTGCACGCGGTAAAGCATTGGCGCGGTTGGTGGGAGAGTGCGATCGCTGGCCGGTGTTACTGGTAGCAAGGGGTGTGCAAGACACACAACGGCTGGGCTCTTTGCTCGTCTCAGTCGGCTTCCCTATGCCGCAGGCGGCAGGGCTGAAGTTGGGCTAAGTTGTTCTCCAGCCTGCGCGTTGTTGTGCTATAGTTGCGAGCAAGTATAGTCTTCCAGCCGCTAACGGACTAGCGCACCTATCTTTGCGCGTGCGAGGCGTGCAAGTATAGGAGACAGGAGGTAGAGTCTGTAAATGTGGAGTGAGACGGTTGTGATCCAATGCTGTCTTTGTTGCATACTGCCGTGACTTGCGTGACTGCATACATAGTAGTACTGTGGTGATAGTCGAGTCTGTGCAGGGTAACCGGGGCTATTGCACCATCATGCGAAGGCCCAGAATAGTAGCTCGACAGAGACTTGTGCTCTGGTCTTTGAGGTGCCGTCTGTTGCCACAGTTGGTAGCAAAGTCATGATGTTCGCGACATAGTCGTGGGCCTATTGTGAAAAATCCCTTGCCCTTCGACAGGCTGTTGGTCGCTTCAACGGCTTTACTTGCAAACACGGTACCGACCAGCCAAAACTCGATTTTGTCTCCTTCTGAAACGTAGTAGATCGTTCAAGTGGCGTTCGCACCACTGTCGTGACAGGAATGTATACAGAACTATCGCTCTTTGTGTGAGTCCGAAGTGGGTCTCGGACGCGGCGGACGGAAAGCCCGGTGTCCGTGTATGAGACAAACGGTATATCAGGCGGAATACCGACATCAGATCTGCGCCATCCAGAACACCCCGTCCCTGGTGTTTAGTTTATCGATTGGTATCGTTACACATATAGTCCTACATTCGAAACCTAACCATGCCGAAGCGCTGCGCGCTTGTTCATCAGTCCTCACGTCTTGTAGAAGCAGAATGCATGATAGAATGCCGCCGCCTCCATTTCCTCGTCGCCGACCAGACATCCGTTGTTCGGCGCACTGCGGTCGCGGCTACGCACTCCCATTCGCTCTGCAAGCATGCCCAGCTCTCGGTCTTCGCTCTCGTCCTCGTAGACCTCTCTGAACCCTTTCCGGTATAGCAATTCGAGGCCGTACTCTTCGGCCAGCGCACGGAATGCCTCAAACGGCACGATAAACTCGGGTGCATCGACGGCTTCCTGAAGACTGTAGTGGTAGCGCCAACCAAAGGGCGGACGGAAGATGCCATCGCGTGGCAGTGCTTTAGACACCAAAGGTTGGTGGCGTGGGAGTCGGACAGTGTACAATTCGTTTCCGAATTCAACTGGCGGTAGGGAGCTGGCGGGAGTAGCAGATGCTGGATCCTGGGCAGGTGTCATCTCTGGTGTAGGCCCGGCTTCCACCAATGGTGCAGTCTCTGATGGCGCGGCGATCGGCTCGGATGGCTTTTCAGGATCCCAATCGTCGTCGTCATCTTCAGCGGTGCCATTTGCAGGTGGCTGGGGCTCGCTGGGCTTCTCAGGATCCCAATCGTCGTCGTCGTCTCCGCCACCATTGGCTGCCGGCTGTGGCTCAGAGGGTCTCTCAGGGTCCCAGTCGTCTTCGTCGTCATCTTGCCTAGAGCTGTTCGCCTCGGGCGCTTTTGCTGGAGTGCTTTTGCCGTTCGGCGTCTTGCCAGGTGCTTCTTTTGCCAGCAAATCCTTCACCCTCTCGGTGATCACGTTCGAGTTCGGCATCACGCCAATGAATCTGCCACCCTTCTTCAATGCACCAGACACGTTCCTCAACATGCCTCGTGCAAGCGCTTCGCTCTCGAAACTGTAATGGAGAGCAAACATCATGCTGACCACGTCGAATCCTCCGCTAAACATCCTTCCCTGCACCACCTGTGGGCCAGGACCAGCATTGGGATCAAACCCTACCTGACGAACAATAGGAATATCGCCCAGCGATGTTCCAAATGTGTCTTGCACGTAGAATTGAGCCTCCATCGGTGGGGCCCGTCTGTTGCGGCCACCTCTCCGCATGTTCTCGTTGTATCTCGAGCGTGCCTGATCGATACTGACATCGGCAATGTCACAGCCAACGTAGAGAGATGGTGTTTGAGGTGCCTTCTCCCACTTTCCAAGATCGCCTCCCTTTCCGCAAGCCATGTCGAGGACCGTCATGTGCTCGACCGGCATCTCAGGGCGAGAGAACTTCTGAATTAATGTAGACTTGATCCAGTTGTTGAGGCTCCGAAGTCCTTTGATTTTGCTCTCAGTACTCCTCCACTCACGGCCGCGCTCCGGTACGGCGTTGTAATGTTGAGCAACCAATTCGGCTCCTGAAGCTTGTCGAGAGACAAGGTCTTTCCGTTGTTGTTCTTCCAATTGTCGCTGCATCTGTCCAACTTGATCACGTCCTACAGTGGCTCTCGCACCAGGACGCTTGAGCTTCCTGGGCGGAGAGCGATCACTATCGTCATCTTGTGGAGGTGCGGCATTACGTGGTGGCGATCTGCGGGCGAACGCATTCGGCGTGTTGCTCCTACTGGCCTTGTTCGCAGCCAAGCGCTGGGCTGGCGTCTCCCTCTTTCTCTTCGCGGCCTGGCGTCTGTTGCTGCTATCCCAGGGCTGGTCTTCGTGGTCTTGAGAGGCCATATTCTGCAAGTATTGAGATGCTGTGCTGTGTTGCGAGGATTGTTGATATGTTGTATGCTAGTGTCGGTATGAGCTCCAATGGGTTGGTAGATTCGAGGGTGATGCAGTCAATCTTCACGAGCCGTCTTCACACGAGACAGGCACGTGAAACGCGTATATGACGACCGATCTGAGTGTGCTCGTTTGGATGGTAATGAATGGCACGTGTCTCCCTCCAAGAGAAGAACAGAATACCGAACGGCAGAAAATGCAAGTGCAGCGTGTATGAGTGAGGTAATCCAAGAAGGCGACAGGAAGAGCGAGTTGGAGGCCCTCGGTAGGCAGGCCGAGAATAGCGCCTGCCCTCCGCGAAACCTTATTGCGGGACGCGGGAAGGCCGTCTTGCCGCAACTCTCGTCTCGGGCAGTTCGATCATCGAAACGCCGGCGGCGGCTTCCCAAGCCCAAGCCCAAGAGAGAGCTCCAATTCACTTACGTGCCAACACTCATTCTCGCCATCTGCACCACTATCGCATCGCCAACACAACAACCCTCGATTCCCACTAGACTTGCATCACCGTCTCCGCCATGGGTGAACCACAGTACCTCAAATATCCCATTCTCCCTCTTGCGCAGTCGGTCTTCGGTCTCGCCTCTCCAACCACCGACACAGCTACCAAGAAGACGTCATTGAAGACTCTCCAAGATGCCATCCGCGAGCACAAGATGGCACCGTTGTACGCCCACCTGGCGCATCCTCAGACCGGCAAACTGAACGCATCTGGAGAAGGCGGCTCGCTTTCACCCTCCGTTTCCCGCTCAAACACAAACGCCAGCTCGCCATCACCCTACAATCTGCTGAGACGGACGAGCAGTATCAACGCTCCCTCCATTGTCGGCGTGCTTGGTGGCAAGACGGACAAGAGTGTGGATCTGCCGTGGGACGAGGCCCTCTACAACGAACTGCTGGCAGACAACGAGAAGGAGCTAGAGACGATTCAGAAGGAGGAGGACGATGCGGTTGGAAACGCTGGTGACACTGAGGTTGCAACCGCGCAAGGCAAGCGTGCGGAGTTCTACGCAAAGATTGGTGACAAGGAGAAGTCGTTGGAAGAGTTCGAGAAGCTATTTGAGAAGACTAGCATCCTGGGCACCAAGATTGACATTGTCCTGGCCATCATCAGGATAGGACTGTTTTTCGATGACAAGCTCCTCGTCAAGAAGAACATCGACCGCGCACAGCAGCTTGTGGAGTCTGGTGGTGACTGGGACCGCCGCAACAGGCTGAAGGCCTACACCGGTCTGCACCTGCTTACCATCCGCTCACATGGCCTCGCGGCTGCACCACTTCTCGACTCGCTATCCACATTCACCTCCACCGAGCTTTGCCCTTACAGCTCTCTCGTAGTCTACGCCACCTTGGCTGGCGCAGTGGCTCTTCCCCGCCGCGACTTCAAGTCAAAGGTGGTGGACGCACCCGAGATTCGTGCCGTCTTTGGTGCTTCTTCAGGCGAAGAGCGTCTCGCTGCTCTTGGTGGTGCTCCTGATGAGTCTATGGAGACCGACTCCGAATCGAAAAAGCCCGCCACTACCACCCCCAAACCCACGGTCATCAACCTCACCACCCTCGGTTCTGGCTCCGCACCTGAGGCTGAGCCGGAGATCGACTTCGGCCCTCTCGCCACGATGGTGTCATCGCTTTACAACGGCAACTACAGCTCCTTCTTCACTTCGCTCGCAGCCGTCGAAACGAACTTCCTGTCGCAAGACCGATACCTGTTTGAGCACAAGAACTGGTTTGTGCGTGAAATGAGACTGCGTGCGTACGCGCAGCTTCTGCAAAGTTACAAGGTCGTTGGCCTGGAGAGCATGGCCGGCTCGTTCGGTGTCAGCGTCGCGTGGCTCGACAAGGACTTGGCGCCTTTCATTGCCAGCCAAAGACTCCCCTGCACTATCGATCGCGTGAAGGGCGTGATCGAGACACAAAGGCCGGACGACAAGAACAAGCAGTGAGTAGTAATCCAGTCATCACAGGAAACATCCATACTAACAACACATCCCAGGTATAATGACGTCGTCAAGCAAGGTGACCAGCTCATCACCAAGCTGCAGAAGTACGGCCAAGTCGTCCGTCTTCGCGGCAGTGAGCGAAGCTAGAGGGAGATGCGGGTTAGAGGTCATTATGATAGGCTTTTCACTTTCACCCACGGTCTTCGAGCCTGGCGACCAGCAAGCATAGAGTAGACAGCCAAGCACGAACAAATGAATCAAGTGTATAATTACAATTTCCCACGTATCAATATACATGTAGATCAATCCGTTTATAGGTTCACGGACGTGATCTCTTACTAAGAGTGATGCATGTGCCCGCCGTGCATCCGTTGATCGTCGCTTGTGTGATGGTATTGCTTCTGCTCGTTCGTTGAAGACGCGTCGTGCGGCTAGATTAACTCGTCGTACGTCCGATTTGGAAATGTCATGGCGATTGTGGTGCGAGTCGCGTGGCTCATGTTGTCATTTCTACAACTCGATCTGTGTAACCAGGTGAAACTCGTGTCAAGAGACCAACCGTCCACGTACGACGCCTGAGACCCGATACAGGCACTAGTCTATTGATTGTGATAGTTGTTAGATCATCTGGCGAACCGACATTGCAATAATACTGACGATTGATGTCGTTGATGTCGGACAATGATGTCCGGGCAAACCCCAACCCTAACCCTGACACTGATGTGAATTTGGGCATACTCTCATCGATCATAAAATGCATCATATATTAACACCATCACAGCAGTTGGTTAATTCTTTGGTTGAATTCGCTCGAACCATTGCAACTGGTATTCAGAGCTGGATTTGATGTTGGTATTTAATTATGTTGAAATAGCGACATGCTTTTCGCTAAGGTTTTTTCTTTTTTGGAGGACCTCGAACAACTCCGCAAGTCACTCGGCCATTTTCTTGATGGCCAGGATGATGAGGAATGATAGACGTCACGGTCGCTCTACATGATGATTTCGTTTTGCACGTCCTGTTGAGAATTGAAATGATTAGCATATGGATTCATTCCACGTAAAGACTTTCAACAACAACTCACCCTCTTCAGCTCCTTGTACGGAAGGCAGACGCAGTTCTGCACTCGCACTTCGTCCGCCACTGCGCACTCCTTGCCAAGAATTGTGATGCTCTGCACTTTGACACCGTTCTTGACCACGCTGGTGCTGAGCTCGCGCACAGGGGTGGGTGTACCCTCGACTCGCGCCCAGGCACCGACACGGCTGCTCCATCCGATGATCGCGTACAGTACGCAGGCGTCGTGCTTGATCTCGGCGTCTTCCAACACGATGGCCTCCTTGATACGGGCCCCGGCACCGATCACAGCACGCGGGCCGATAGAAACGTTGGGACCCAGCTTTGCCGTTGGGTCTACCTGGGCAGTCGGGTGGATGAACACGGGAGGGAGAATGGTCGCGGAGGGCTTCGCGAGCTCTTCGCTTTGTTGTTGGAATGCCTTCATGAGGTACAAGGCGTTGGCGGGCACGGCGGAGCCAGCGGTCTTGATCTGGCGCCAGAAGTCCTTGGTCTCGAGGACGAAGAATTGGCGGCTGTCGGCAAGGTCGGAGAGAATGTCTTGCTCCAGGCGGATGACTTCGCTGATCTCGCCATCATCGTCGTCGTCTGGTGTGGCGCGAGGCAAGTACGCGGAGTCGAGTGCGTCCGAGGAGGGGTATGAGACCAGACGAGGGCGGTCGGCGCGACGCTTAATCGCGGACTTGATGCTGGGGAAAATAGCCTCGGTGGCGAAGAGGTAAACGCCGCAGTTGATCAGATTGGAAATGTATGATTCGGGCTTCTCGACGTAGTGCAGCACGCGCTTTGTGTGTGAGTCGCTGACGATGCAGCCGAAGTTATTCGCGGCGTCGTTGGGCACGCGGGTTCCCAAGATGACGGCCTCGCCATCCTTCTCCTCGAAGAGACGCAGCATTTGCTCCAGCGGGAAGGAGCAGCAGACATCGGCGTTGAGGACGAAAAAACGGTCAGGGCGGCCCTTCAAGATGGCGTCGCGGAAGTGGTAGAGACCACCAGCCGTTCCGAGAGCCTGGTACTCGCGCAGGTATTTGATGGAGATTTGGGGGTGAGTGCGGCCACAGTCCTTGATGAAGTCGCGGAAGACTGCCTCATCGTAGTAACCGACAATGAAGACCTCGCGAATCTCAGGAAGTTTGGTAATGGCAGCGAAGCAGTGTGAGATGATGGGGTGGCCGGCGACTTCGAAGAGGGGCTACATCCCGTCAGCCAGAGTCAGAACACGTTCTGTAGCTTCCCTGATCGATCCATACCTTGGGAAGATCGAGAGAAAGAGGACGGAAGCGGGTTCCTCTTGATGGTCCACCGACCTGCTCACTTCAGCCTTTATTCATATAACATTGATTTTCCCAATCGTTCCCTACCAGGATAACGGCCTTTGTGACTGGCGCACCACCTCTTGCGCCTCGCACGGGCACCTGCAGATTCGCCATGTTTTGTGTTGTTTCGTTTGTGAAGTTGTCCCGCGGTGGTCGGAGGGGTTCGCGCGGTATACGTGGACTCGTTTGGGTGGGAGAGTGGGATGAGAGGAGTCGCGGTACTTATTCGACGTCAGTAGGATCCATGCGAAAGAGAGTAACCAGAGACATACCAAAGGAAGTGTTTTTGTTTAGACAAATCGAGTGTCAGGGTTGTCGTTGCAACCTGTCTCCTCGCAGCTCCTCCCTCGTCAAACAGCAAGGGTCCCAGCACAAGTCCACGCGGCGATCTCTCGCCCCGCAAATGCACAGATCAACACGAGCTTGACGAATACGGGTGTGTCTTCACACTTCACTTCCATCTGCCGTGACGAGATTCGAAAGCATATCCACGAGGTGAATACCTGATACCACTTGCAAGTGGCCAGACTTGCATGGTCTTCCTTCGACATGCTCTTGTTCCATCAGATCCGTGACAATGGCTGGCTGGAATGTCTCCTCTACCTCATCGTCCAGTCTACATCACTCGTGAGAGTCTGTGAAGTAAGCGCCCTTCAATTACCAACATTGAACAGGCCACATACATGGTACCGTGAGCCAATAGATGTTGAGTCTCCAGGAACCTGCATCACACAAACAACGCCAAAGACGCGTGTTCTCGTCTCTTGCAGTCCCTTCCACGTCCTTTCAACATCTTTCACACTGATCTTTGCAGGACAGCATCGTGAAGCTAAAGTCCTGCAACATGCCGCTCGTGTGTCTCAAAGTACGGTGCAAGCCATGCAACCTACCGGGTCTTGAGCATAGCCCCGATCAGCACACAGATCGACGTCCCTTTGTGGACCTCCTGGTGAGCTTGCCACCGAAAGACAACACGCTCAACGTGGAGAGTTGTGCGGATTGAAGTTCTCAATGGATTTCCGATGTGATCCACGGTTGAACTGGGTATCGATGTCCACTTCTTCTCTGTCAACATACTGGACTCGCTTCACCCTGCCATGGACGCCTGTCGAGGTTAAAAGGGCATTCCTAGTCCTCTCATCTGAAGTTCTCTCCACCACTTTCGTCAAACATCGCATTCAGATTTCCCTTCAATCTGTATGAGTCGTTGCTTTCACCTTGGACACTTCAGCGATTTCTCCGTCAAGTACTTCTGCAACTCTAGTCGCGACAGGCGTCGACAACTCTCGAAGTGAGTGAGATTCTATGCATCCACTTGGCAGTGGAAGTGACGCCACCGGGAGCGCTTCTGACCTTGACACCTCCCGAACTTCACTCTCACTGCAAGTCTTGGCACGCTAGTCGCATCTTCCTCTCTAGACGCTTCTGCCCAAACAATCCGCCACCAGCCAACCTCCGCTTCACTCTCCGCTGACCGCGCATAGCATGTCAACCCGCCACATCAAACAAGAGCTCGCCGATCCACGCTCATCTCCAACCATCCCAAACACCAGCAGCCGCGCCCAGACCATCAGCTCCACGGCTGAAACTCCAATCGCGCGAGACTCTCCCGCCGCGCGCGACTCTTCTACCGCCCGCGAAACTTCCATCGATCACGATACTCCCATGGAGACCCACGGCGCTTCACCGGATTCGCAGGCCACCATGGCAAACGGCAGCCAGCAGGGCCACGATCAGCACGAAGCTCTCAAGTCTCTCGGTGCCCACACTCATCGCCTTATCCAAGGTATCGAGAACCTCAAGCAGCTCGACATCAGCGCCACCCTGAAGTCGCTTCCCAAATTCATTGTTGTGGGCGACCAATCTGCGGGTAAAAGCTCAATCGTAGAAGCACTGTGCAACATTCAGCTTCCTCGGAGCATAGGAACATGCACTCGGTAAGCAAATCAAAAGCATGTACTTCCCCTCGATACATATCACTAACGCTAGACTTAGCTGCCCATTTTCCATCACTACTTCCGCCCATGGTCCATCCAGGAACGATGGAGCGTGGAGCTGCAAAATCTCCATCCAGAAGAACTCCTTCTTTCAAAACGGCTCTTTCCAGCCGCTCGGAGGCCCTGGTGAAAAGATCCCCTTTGCCCTCGTTACCAACAAGGAGCATCTTGAGCCCATGTTGCGCCGTGCACAGTTGGCCGTTCTGAATCCAGGATCGGAGGCTGTGCAGTTCGTTGACATCGACCTCGATGGAGCTCGAGCAACTCGCCAGGTCGCGTTCTCCCCAAATATCGTCTGTCTGGAAATTCAGGGCCCGGATCTTCCAGAACTTTCGTTCGTCGATCTGCCTGGAACCATCACCAACACTGGAGAAGAGGATGATCCTAGGGACAAGGACCTCGTGCAAAGAATTGAGAAGCTGGTTACTGCCTACCTCGATGACAAAAAGTCACTGGTGCTACTTGCATGCGGTAGGTCAATTGCCGTGCTTGAAAGCTGGGCACTGCTAACAATGGAATAGGCGCTGACAATGATGTTGAAACGTCGAGAACTCTCAGTTTCATCAAACTCTGCGAAGCCACACCGCGCTGCGTCGGAGTACTCACCAAAGCCGACCTCATGCCGCCAGAAAAGAGTCAATATGTTCAGAGTATTCTCGACGGAAGGAAGTTCGTGCTTGGCAAAGGCTGGTTCATAACAAAGCAGCTCTCCCAGGAACAAATCAACCAAGGAACAACTCATGCAGCCGCCAGGGAGTTGGAGGCTGCCTTCTTCAACTCGCCACTGTGGGCGCAGGGCGGCCGTTGCGGTATACCGCAACTCCAAGAGTCGATATCTCGCTTCCTTACAGAGCACATCCAAGGAGAGTGAGTCGCCATATTTTACAACGCATGATTACCCTCCATTGAACAATAGCATGCTAATATTGAAATCAGGCTTCCCGAAATACTGGGCCGCGTCGAAAGCAGACTCAGTGAGATCGCTGACGAACTTGCGTTGTACCCCGAGCGCCCGATCCATCCGACCCTCATTGTAAGAGATGAGATCGATCAGATGGCTAATGTCATCTCCAGTCATGTCAAGGGTGGTGCAAAGTGCAATACATTCCGCCACGCCATGAGAGCCGTCATCACGAGTTTTAAGAAAAACCTCTTCGATGCCAGGCCAAGTTTGGACTACAAGACGCCAGGGTGGAAAGCACCGCCGATATCAGTGATGGAGTCAGACGACGAATCAGAGACACCAACTCCGACACGCATGACAATGCCAGTCCGTCCGTCGGCCACGCCATCTTCGTCGCGCAAGCGCCCAGCAGCGGATACCCCGTCAGGTCGCCCGCAGCAGCAGCGCAATAAACGCGACCCTGCGGGACCAGCAATCGAAAAGACAGTCTACACGCTGGACTTCATCCGTGACACATACAAAGAGGGCAACACCAGCGGATTGCCTGGCAGCATCAGCCCCGAAGTAACCGACTCACTCATTCTCTCAGCACTGGAAGGCTGGAACGCAGCCGTTGCCCACTTGATCGACAACGCTAAAAAAGAAGTGCTCAACACCGTCCAGCAAATCGTCAACTCCCAGCTGAACAAGCGCAGTTCCACCCAACTATACACCAAATCGCACGAAATCATGAACCAATTCGTTCGGTACCACATTGAGCAAGCACAAGACCGCATCGCTTGGCTGTGCGAATGCGAGCAACAAAAGCCGACCACCCTCACCGATCTGGAAGAAACGGAAAAAAAGTGCAAGGTCAAGCTTGATCTGGCCCGCACCATCCAACGCGCCAACGAGCACTTTGAGACCCGCGAGGCCGCCAGCAACATCAAATCGACCCCGCGCGAGAAGCGAGTGGAGAAGGCGAGCGACCCTGCCTGGGTGAAGAACAATCTGCCCATCGACGAATGGGACAAGGAAGTCGGCGCCGTCGCGCACATCTTCGCATACTACCAGACCGCCTCGACGTGCTTTGTTGACACGGCGGCCAAGTGCTTCGAACTCGTCATCATGGTGCCGCTGCGCGATCAAGTGAAAGAGGCTCTGATGGTAAGTCTGCGCGCCGAAGATGCTGCCGATTGTGCGCAGTTACTTGCTGAGGACCCGGAGCGTGAGAGGCAGCGCGTGAAGTTGCTGGCCGAGCAGACTAAGCTGGTAGAGGCGATGGTTGAGTTGAAGGGACTGCAAGGTTGAGATACCGGAGAGTCTGGCCGTCAGCTTGGATATGTGGATATCGTAGAGCAGCTTTTGGACGGATGTAGTGCTGGAGAACTGCTGAATAAATCGCTTGGTAGGGTTTCTGAGGCTACAGGGGACGCGAGGGCTTGGACACGAGACATCGCAGTTGAAGTGTGCCTACGAGGTCATTGAGAGAGCGAGAGATGGAGAGGAGTTTGTCTGTGCGACAGAGTGATAATTGATTTATTGCAGTAACCAGATTGGAATCAGAGCAACTCTACATGTACCATCACGCCTGCATTCCCTATCAATTCACTATGATCGTGCCACTGCTACTTCGTGCTGGGAAAGTCTCAAGAGGAAAAAGTTCCATTCTCATTCTTACATTTGATGCTATCTTGTGGGTATTTGCAAATCGACTGGATCAATCCCTCTCCTGCACTGCCTCCTCTATCGGACAGACACATCGCTAATTTGCTCTACTTCTCTTAGCCTCATCCCACAACTCCTCAGAGCTCGATCAAGCTCTCTTCCTTAGGCACAGCAGGAGCGTGCTGTGGCGCCGTCGGGAAACTCTCCTGTCCGTAACCTGCGCCCGCAGCGGGAGCTTGTGGCCAGTTGTGCTGGGGTTGAGGTTGGTTCAGCTGAGGGTACCCGCCTTGCTGTTGCGGCTGTGTTGGCTGGGACTGTTGGTAGTAGGACTGCGACTGCTGACGTTGCAGAGGCGGCTGCTGCTGTGGAGTTTCCTGCGGCGGATATGGTGTTGTCTGTTGGTAAGGCTGGTGCTGCTGAGGTGGCTGTTGCGCGTAGAGTTCCGGGCTAGATGCCTGTGGGATTGATGGCTGCTGCTGTTGCTGCTCGGCGTAGTAGAACGATGCTTGGTCGGCGGGCGGCGGCGATGAGATGGCTGGGTTCGAGTTCTGCGAGGCCTGCGACGGCGCGTATTGGTGTGAGGATTGACGACGTTGGGGAGGCATCTGGGAAGCGTGCTGTCCTTGCTGAGGTTCGTAGTATTGTTGTTGCGGGTATTGTTGGGTTGGGTTTTGTGGATAAGGAGCTTCCGGTGCTTGCTGACTGTACTGCGACATCCTGTTCATGTCTGGGTACGGTTCCGCGTACTGTGGCTGTGCGCCTTGGGGTTGAGGGTAGCCTGGGTATCCGCCATGGGATTGCTGTGGTGGTGGACCGTAGTTGTCGAATTGTGGTGCATTGCCAGAGTAGTAGCTTTCCATGCCACCTTGGTGATTCATAGGCGCAGCGTTAATATTGGGGTACATGCTCGAGCGGTTGAGTGCTCCAAAGCGGCCACCGTGATATGTGTTACTGAGTCTCTCTTCCAGCATCCGGTCGTAGTAACGAACAACAGTCGAGAGCTTCGAATGTAAATCTAGGAGAGTGTCGTGTTTGCTCATCGTTTCACCGTACGTGCGGGCCAGTTTCGGTCTCAGCGAGCCAATGCTCTCATACAGCTCCTGAATCTGCGGTTCGCGAAGGATCGTGCCTGGCGGCTGGTGCTGGAGCCTGTCCACAAGTGTAGAGAACAAGTTGATGTTTTCCATCTCCACGGGCGTCAACTCGTGCTGATTGTTCGGTTTATACTGAGCGGGTGCTGCACTCGAAGAAGTTTGCTCCTTCAATTGTTTGGCGTGTACCTTCTTCTGCTCTTCCATGTCCTGCATGCTGGCAGCGATCGCCGCCTTCAGATCCGCATCTTCCTCATCCTCGTTCTGCGGTCCATTGCTACTTGCAACAGGAGGCTTCGGCTTCGACTGTTGAGGTACTTGGGGCTGCGGCACGTATCCCGCACCAGAGTGGCCCTTGGAGTCTTCTAAGCTCATCTCCAGCGCGCGCTTCAAGTCGGCATCGAAGCTATCGTCCACTCTCGCCCCACGAGGTTGCATCCTCTCGGCGCTTGAATTGGATCCCTGCCATAGTGTCTTCCTGCTTGCGCCAGGGCTTTGAGGTCCTGGAGTTCCACGGCTCTTGTCGCTCAACTTGGCGTAACATCCATCGTCTACTCGTACAGGCTGCATGATTCCGAGGTGAGGCAGCGGTATGTTCTTCGAACTGCAAGCACCACAAAACACATTTCCACAGTTTCTGCAGTGGTGTTTGCGGTTGGTGAAGGTAAACTTCTCGCGACATCTCATGCACACATCCGAGTCGGCCCACTCTGGAGGTGCGGAGCTGTCGAACATGCTGCTGGCGACTTCTTGCCGGGGTGGGAAGTCGAACCTCTCATGTTGTAGCGTCCTGTAGCACTCTTGCAGGTAGTTCAGGCTGTCTTTTCCTTGCGCACCAACAGCCCAATTCTGAATCAATTCCAGCATCTTACGTCTGACTTCGTCATTCAGGCCGACTGGCGCCTTCAGCAGGCTGACCAGGTTGTCCATGAACTCCCTGCTAGCAATCTCTTGCATGAAATGGCTGCCTCCATTCTTGACACAAGTATCCGTGAGGTTGAGGGTGGCCAGTTGGATGTTTGGGTTCTTGTTGCCTATGCGGCGCTTCAAGCTTCGCATAGCTTCCTTGGGCTGGACCGTCTTGCTACGGATGATGTCGGAGATCTCCAGGTTAAGTGCGATATCTTCAAGAGAGCTGGCAGTTGCGCGCTCGATTTGAGCGTCCAGCTCGGTATTGCTCGAGCCGCCGAACCAGGACGCCATGGTTGCTTGCGGTGTTGCCTGCTGTGATGGTCGCTGTGTTGTGGCCTTGCCTATGTGATTCGATGGGGTTGAGCAGTTAGGAGTGTTGGTGGATGTTCCTCTCAGAGCTTGCCCATTGATATTAGTAAGATGGGAGTGAGGTGGCTACATATGTATAGTCGAGTGTAAGTGAATGCAAGTACAGCCTCCAGTAGCTCCAGCCAGGCGTGCTGATCGGCCTTCGCGCACAGCCACATGCTGCTGCGTCACGACCGCCACTCTTCTTCTCCAGGTTCCATGTGGAGTCGGCCGCGACATGAGGTCGAGTGCTGAATGAACAACTCGACGCCTCTCTTTGCTTTGTTCTTTGTTATACCTATTCAACTCACAAACATCTAAACCGGAAACACTCACGACGTAACGACCATTCAGCCACACGCTCCCCGGACAGACTGCCTGTAGCCGACCCTTTATTCGCTGCCTCATACCGCTCCGATACCCGCATACGACAGAGAGGCAACATCTACCAATTGCCGACAATCCATTTCCGCCCAACAATCGCACTCGCGCGATGAGCATATAGCGACTCTCTCAGAGCGTACAAAATGAGTGCGGCGGCATCGCTGCCGAGTCCGCCGTCTGGTCCTCCAGGTCACAGCAATGGCTCGAGGACACACACTTTCAACAGCGGTACTGGAAGAGCATACGACCACATCCAAGATCTCCAAGCACGAGCTCAGGATGGCTATAGTGAACAAGACCCGCCGGCGAAGCTACTGCACACTGCGGCAACCTCTCTGCAGCGCGCGGAGATGCTTCTGGGCAGCAGGCGACCGGATTTGGCTTTCGTCGAGTACTTGCGCGCATATGAAATCGCGATCGACATCATCCCACGGAGCGGAAAAGTGCTTGACATGGATATGGATCAGGGCTGGGACAGGCAGTACAAGTCTGTGAAGAACACCCTCGTGAAGTGGAACAATCAGTACATGGGTATCAAGACCATTATCGAGAACGACAACAAGCGGAGTGGAGTGGTGCCTAGGGGATATCAGGCCGCAATGAGCCACTCGCGATCACAGTCGGAAAGCCAGCAAAATTATGCGACAAAGGCACCCTACCCGCAATCAAATGCCGAATATCAGTCGCCCGAAAGGCAAGGGCCGCGCAAAGTCAAACCCTCCGTCTCGCCAAAACCCGAATCTCTTCACGGACGGGCTCTATCCCAGGGAGGTGCTGCTTTAAACGGTTATCAGCGGAATGGCACGGGTGATGTACTCAACGATCGATTCGCTCGCCTGAGAATGCCATCGTCGAGCGGGATCGAGCCAGCAAGACCAGACTCACGGGGCTCCACTACATCTGTGCATAGTTCTCCTATACTGATGCCTTCTGCGACGGACTGGAATGGAAGCTACTCGTTTGATTCGCCTGCGAAGTCAAATGGTCTGAACGGCAAGCCTTTGGGACCTCGTGGCATGCCTACTGGAGGACCTTTATTGCCGGCCAAGTTGCCCCTAGACACTGCTTTCGCAGCGGCAATGCCCAAAGCGCCTAGCCCAACATACAGTCCCGCGCGCAACATGCATACAACAGGCAACATTGCGCCACCCCGACATAGCGCACGGAGTTTGGCCTCGAGCGAGTACCGGCGATCATCCACAGCATCATCGGTAGCCTCACTACGAGCACCCAACGGACTACGAGACAACGGAGATTACTTCCCTCAGACTGGTCTCGAAGAAGGAACGGCCGAAGCAACGACAGCACCAAGATCAGCACAAAATGTCAAAGAAACACGATGTAGCACAGAACGACTGTTCGACTATCTTCCTCGGTTCTCCGTGCTGTTGATCGACGTCCGACCTCGAGCCGAGTTCGATCAGGGTCACATATATTCGCAGAATGTCATGTGTATCGAGCCAATGAGTCTACAACCAGGGATGAGCGCTGAGCAGCTGTTGGAATCTCTAATTCTTTCACCCGACAACGAGCAAGAGATGTTTGACAATCGCCATCTCTTTGACCTCGTCGTCTACTACGACGCCGACATGCAATCGGACAGATACCTTTCCAGTCCGAGGAATGATCGGGAAACAAAACTCAAATATCTTCACGAAGCTCTGCATGACTTCAACCAGGAGAAGCCACTCCGGCAACCTCCCATGCTCTTGATCGGCGGAATCGATGCATGGGTCGATCTCGTCGGGCAGCAGGCGCTCGCAACTTCAACAACTCTCGCGAGAGCTAAAGTCGGGCGGCCAATCTCGCGCCGGCCCATGGCGACTTCGGGCGGAAGTCAACTTCGCTTGCCAAAACGACGCGTGCAAGACTTTGCTCCACTCGACCAAGATGAGGAGCAAGCTTGGTTGGCTCAAGCAAGACAAGAAAGCGTCAACGTACCTCAGCAACCACTTGTTGAAGAGGGCGAAGACGAAGAGGACCAAGATGATGCAGAGCGTGAAAGACTTAGCCGGGCTGCAATCGACGACTTTAATCAACGATACCCTGATGCTAGTGCGATCGATAGCCAGCCAGGTTTCATGGGATCGCAAATGCCATCGAGAAGACCACCAGCTCCGCCCGCCAAAATACCCGACTACCCTGCCGCGCCACCACCATCGCAATATGCCCAAGCACCTACACGACCGGCACCTGCAGCGCCTCGAATGAGTTATACTGGCGTAAGCGAAAGAGCAGCCTCCCAGAGCAGCCTTGCTGGAAGATCCGATGGACTTATGCCATATGTGCCACCAAAGCTTCGATCTTCAACCATGACATTGCCAAAGACTGGTCTGATCAACTTTGGTGTTACATGCTACATGAACTCTACAATCCAAGCACTGTCGGCGACAACACCCTTAAGCATCTTGTTCTTGAGCGATGAGTTCAAACGAGCGGTGCAGCGGAATTGGAAGGGTAGCAAAGGCGTTATGCCCGAGCTCTACAGCAACCTCATCCGAAGCTTGTGGAAAGGTGATGTTTCGAGCATCAAGCCCACAACTTTCCGAAACTTCTGCGGCCGTCTGAACGGCGACTGGAAGAACGACGTGCAACAAGACGCGAAGCAGTTCCTAGAGTTCATGATCGAAACACTACACGAAGACTTGAACGCCAACTTCAACCGCACCATCCTCCAGAACCTCACTCCCCAGCAAGAAGAGTTCCGCGAAAAGCTTCCGAAGTACCTCGCCTCCAAACGCGAGTGGCAGCGCCATTCCCACCGTGAGCTGTCCCCAATCTACGACCTCTTCGGCGGCCAAACCATGTCGCGCCTCCGCTGCAAAACCTGCCACTTCGTCAGCACAACCTGGGAGTTCTTCTCCAGCATCAGCGTCGAAATCCCCCACAGCGGCTCCGCCACCCTCGACCAGTGTCTCGCCCAATTCTGCCGCGATGAAGGCTTGCGCGGCGAAGAGAGCTGGAACTGCCCCCACTGCAAGTGCACCCGCGAAGCCACCAAGAAAATCACCTTCACTCGCCTGCCGCAGTACCTCATCGTGCACCTCAAGCGCTTCCGCAACGACGACTACGGCCGCGTCGCCCGCAAGGTCCACACCGTGATCGACTTCCCCCTGCGAGGTCTCGACATGTCGCCCTACACTCTGCCGCCACCTGATGCGGCGGACCAGCAGCGCATCGCGCAGCTCGCGGCGCCGCCGGAAAGGGTCCCCGATCCCGCCATGACTCCGCCGTATTTCTACGATGCGTATGCGGTTTTGCAGCACATCGGGAATGATCTGACGCACGGGCATTATACTACTGTTGTGCGCGATCGGATGAAGAAGGTGTGGCGCAAGTATAATGATACTGTTGTTAGGGATGTTGAGCCTGTGGGTTTACAAAATCGGGAGGCGTATATTCTGTTCTATGAGCGGACGACTCCTGTCGATGGCGGCAGACTATGATCTTCGATGTACGATGGCGGGATTTGGATCTGAGTCATTTTCTTTGTTGGGAAAGCACTTGATTGATGATGACAATTGAAGGAAGATGGGGAAGGGCAAGGGGTGGTTTGATTGTTTTCTTCTTGCTTTGATGCTCCTTAGCGGTTTGTTGCATTCTTTCTTTCTATACATGATCTGCACGATGAGAATGCCAACTTGCATGAAGGGAAGCTTGTTCCCTCTGGTCGTCGTCACAGCCCTGCCCTTCCTCCGGATGTCTCCAATCCGTGTACGTCCTCTCTTTTTGGCCTACTCGCTGGTGAATGAACCTGGAAACGTAAAAATTGATAAGAGTCTTGGACTTGGTTTTTTCCATTCATTTAATCGTCTCTCAAGGTTTCACCCTTAGGCCTTGAGGGCAATCATCTCCTCCCCAGCACCTGACTTCTCGTCTAACACGCCCGCCTTCCTCAGGATCTTCACCACGTCATCCACAACACTCGTCTTAACGCCCCTCACGTCTTGCGAGAACTTCACAGTCCCCATCCACTCCTTCGCGTCTTCTCGCGAGTACTCCATCGTGCTCGTAATATGGCTCACCGACTCGTCCTCGCTCTTCATGTAATGCTGAACACCCTCATTCAGCTTCTCCAACAAAGCTCCGACCGCACTGTCCGACGGATCTCTGGCGGCGATCATCCAGCTCGGCCACGGCGTGTATATCTCACCGATCCGTTTCAGTTCGCCGTTGTCCCAGTAGGCTTTTGTAGTGAAGTGCTCCCACATGAAGAAGTCGGCGGTTGTGGGTTGTTCGCGGACGGCTCGGCGCAGAGCGGCGAAGTCGCCTGAGGGGACGATGCTGAATGGCTCTTCTCTCTTGCTGCTGTCGAGCCAGTTGTGTTGGTCGGCGAGGACGTAGGCCATCACGTAGGAGCCGCTGTTTTGTGAGGTTGGTCAGCCTCCCGTATCATGCAGTCTCCCGATACCTCCAATGTGATCGAAGCATCTTTCCTTCCTCAAGGTGATTGAACTCACCTCCCAATCCGACTCACTCCAACCTTACTTCCCTTCAACCCTTCCACATCCTTCACATCTTCCCTCTCTTTGCCTGTTGAGATCGCCCATCGCAGCGGCGAATCGACATATGTTCCCACAAGCCCGTAAGCCGAAGTCTCTCCTGCAGCTCTGCTCTTTCCCAAATCTGCGACGAAGCCTTCGGTCAAGCCAATGGCGACGTCGAGACGCTGGCTTTCGTCTGAAGTTTTGAGTCGTTTGGTCAGGTCGCCAGTGCCAGTGGGGACGGGGATGAGATCCGCATTGAGATTGAAGTGTTGCTGTGCGAAATGGAGGGGAGTAGAGAAGTGTTCTGTTGACTGAGAGTCAGTTCGAGTGCACGCAGGTTGTCGTATTGGGAGGGGTGCCGATAGCATTAAACCTCTCGTCTCACTGACCAGGAATGTAACCAATGCGGAGCTTTGTTTGGGCCATTTTGACGGCTGTTTGTCTGAACATGAGAGGTTTGGGATAAGTAGAAGTGTTTAGAAGGAAAGCAGATGATCGTAGTAGGGGAAAGTGTGTTCTTGCATGTGAGAGAGGGCGGGGGCGATCAACAAAGGTTACGTCAGCATTCGATTGGGGGTGGGGCTCCGTCTGGTTGCCGAAACTAGGTATCTATCTACTACCTACATGTGCTCAGATTGTTGCATGCAACTCGTTTATGATGTATACAACTTTATTGTGAATGTAAGCTTTTTCCTATAGGGTTTAGCCTAGTGCCGAAGGTGGCCCAGTTTGCGACCATTACGACAGGATGGGAAGATACCGAGGTCTTAAACAAATACAATACGTGTGTCAACTAATAGGAAATTGCATGATCATTTCTAAAAAACCTATCTACGACTAACCCCTCCCGAAAGTATAGGACGGTATGTCCTTAGTCAATCTGACCCGGAACAAATGCACAACTTAGAAAAATCGACCTCTCTTGAGTAACAACCATTATTGTCTCCCTCAATACCCATCATCGCGTCTGTCAAAGTCCCTAACCTCACGAGCCGTAGGTCTAGACTTGACAAAGGTGCTTAAAGGAGGTTGGCCCTCCAATCTTTCGAGCTTGAATTGCTCATATAATCCACCGCTCGCATTGGTCTTCAATTGCATGCCGACAACACGGTATAGCCCATCGTATCGAATGCCGACGGTAGGCCTCAGAGTAGCAGCACAGCTTTTGCTAGAGCCAAACCCAGCAGCGCGCAAGACCCGCACCGGCTTGCCTAGACGCTGCGAAGCCTTGAGCGCCAGAGTCGCGTTACTGGACGGGAACGGCTTCTTTGGATCCTTATTGTCGTGACTGCGCGAGCCAGAGTAGAACAATACATCGCCCTTGTCCTGATCGAGATCTTCATACGGCCCTCCGGCTGTGACCACGCTATAGGCGCCAGTCTCAGCATTGCCAGCAATGCCGCCCATTCTGGCACCGTGAGCGCCGTTGAAGAGGGCGAGAAGTTGCATTGGCCACCAGTCGCCGACTTGCAAGTCGTTGTGGCCATATACTTTTGCATCTCGCTTGGGGTAACGCGAATCTAAGATGTAGTCATTTCGGCGGGGACCAATCTTCAACGCCACGCCGTGCATGATACCGTCGACGCCAAAAATTGGATGGGTGCGAGGTGGCGGGCGGACGGTCATCACTGCGAGCTCGCTGACCGGGTTGCGCTTTGCGGATGTGTCGGCCGTTGACGTGGACGACTTGCGCCTTTTAGATTCACCCACTGTGTTATCGTCGCCGGAGGCGGCGTCGCCGTCATCATCGCTGCTTTCTTCGAGTACTTCCCCCTTGCCCCAATTCTGGCTCTGCCATTTTTGATAGAGCGCGCGGGCTCGGTCGCGAGTAGACTCCTGGAAATGAAATCCAGGTCTGTCGAACATCAACTGCAACATTTGATCGATCTTTGTGCGCTGCGTGAGGTCTGGTGATATCTCGACGTTGGTCTCGAGCCATCGCAGGAAGAGTTCAAGACGGAGTAGTCGTGTCTTGACCTCAGTCGACGCGGTTTTGGGGTCTGGTACGCCATGTTTGGAGTCCACACAAAGCCTGCTCACAATCATCCTTTCCGCATTGATGAATTTGACGCGTGCTTCCAGATTGTTGGGTATGTCAAGGACCTGGTTCTGCGGATCAGTGGTGTCGTCATTGCTCAGCGCGTCAGAAGATCTCTTCTTGGATTCGGCCATGTTGTCGTGGATGTTGACGCGTTTAGTGTTTCGCTGATTGATAGGCTGTACAGTTGTGATGATGCCGTGGATCGAGATGGCTTGAATGTTGGTATTATGTTGCCGTGAGAAGAAGTGAGGAGTAATGCCGATGTGAGGACTACAAGAAGAACGAGGTCAGTAAATCATTCACATGTTGAAGCAGTGACATGGCCATCGTACCTGCTGCCTGGCTTCAATTAAGCCGTTATAGTGAGCTGCTGATGTTGGTAACAGCACGGGATAGTTGAAGATTTACAGCACAACGTAGAGTCTGAGTTCTGGCAAGTGTGCGGTCGTATAAACTTATTTATTATTTTTATTATTTTTATTATTTATTCCATCTGACGATGGAATGGTAATCGATCTGATAGATCTGTATAAACTCAATGTGAGATGTCTCTTAAAATGTAATGTTGATCTGCAGTTGTAGCAGACACGATGGAGTCGGAGGTGTAGTCGAGAAGGTCTGGTAAGGTCTGGTAAGGGACGATGGTAGGTATCGCAGTGTAGTGAAGGAATCTGAGTGAATCTGAGCGAAACGGAGACATTATGTACCTTTGCGGAGAGCGCTAGACTCTTATTGGTACATGTATACCTTGGCAGACCTGTATTATAACAACTAATCGTGCACTGTGTAGGTGTATGCCATGAGCATGCCATCGACATGTCCATTACTATCCGTTCGACATAATGACTTGAACGCAAAACGCAGCAAAAGAAACGACACCCAACGGTATACAATGCCAGGAAATGCGCTTCCCATTGGACCGATATCGTCCCCAAGCGAACGCGAAGCGAATGCGAGGGGATGACGTGAAGACTCCTCCACAGGATTCCATCACATGATCTCGTGTTGTTAGCAGATCAGGCCAGCAACACGTCTTCCGGAGTTCCTCAAGCGTATATGCATGTTGGTTTTCTCGCACTATGGACAGCACGACGCCACCTCAATACATCAGAAACGACTCGTGTCAGAGCCGGAGCGATCGCAGCGATGATGGTCTCGCCGCGCAGAAACGGCGCCGCATCAAGAGCCATCGCAAGTCTCGCGGAGGCTGCTTGATGTGCAAGACACGCAAAGTGAAAGTGAGAAATTGTGACATGATAGCGTTGCAAACACGTCCTTACGATCCTGCAGTGTTGCGAAAAGAAGCCGCGATGCGCCAACTGCGTCAAGATGGGCGACGAATGTGTCTACGGCGCGGCACCGGAGAGGCAACAATCGCTCGTACGACTACAGTCGCCACAGCTTAGTAACACCGGATTTACATTGCGAGATCTTCGGTTCTTTCACTCATTCATTACGGCCTCATATCCTTCGTTCCCATTCGAGACTGATCGCGCTTGGACGTGCGAGATTCCCATTATCGCGCAGCAGGTATGTCTGGCAGCGACAAGGTCCCAGGGACAACACCGTAATGTGGCGTTACTAACCGGATGACAGTACGGATTCCTCAACGATGCCATATTGGCGCTAGGTGCAGGTCACTTGCATGCGACCACGAACCTTGATATAGCGGACACGGTGCAGAAGTACCGCTCATCAGCAATAAGAGGAATCAACTCAGAAGACAACTTTGATCTACCCGGCGCAAAGGACATATCTGCCAGCGATCGTGCCACAGCGGTGCTCGCAGCGATCTATGCCTTGGCCTTCACCTCACTACACATGGGAGACCCCATCGGCCACTTCATGGTACTGGTACGAGGGTGCTCTTCTGTCACGCGTCGGATTGTGGAAGCAGGACTCTCATCACCGTTTTTCCCACAAGACCTGGATCATTTGTCACCGCGACCACACATGGATGTCATGCGAAAACGTCTCGGCAATGCATCGCCTCTGCCGGCCGAAGTGACAGAAGCAGCTCGGCAATCACTAGCTCTCGTAGAGATATCGTGTGAATTTTTGCCTTTTGAGCTGGATTTCTTGCATCGCATGCAGAACGTTGTAGCAATCACTAGCGGTCCGATCGAAGGTGAGTTTGACAGCCGGCTAACAGCGATTTTTGTAACGATGCTGATCTGATCAATCAGCTTTCAATCACTACACCGAGCTGTGGAATCTCATCATCGACATGGACCCTGACCAGTTCGAATACTTCAACGGCTCAGTCAGGATACCACTCCTAGTGTTACAAGCGCATTTCCTGGCCTTTGAAATTGTGCTCCGACCCTTCCTGCAAGCCTCTGGCGCTTTCGTCAATGGAGACAGCAAGCTTTTGAGAAACGTGCTGAAACAGTTCCCGCGGGAAGACTCGAACATCGATGCCGAGTTGTCTATGCAATTGATCAGCTGGCCCGCCATGCTGCTGGAATACACGTCGAAAATGGCCGAAGCAGACTTGCGGCGGAGCGTGTTTTCTGAGGATTCGACTCCGCAGCACTCACCAGGAAGCGATACGCGAAGAAGGACGAGTCTTGGCAGCTACAACTCCCTTCCGCTCAGAGTTTCACCCTAGGCAATGTCTCTAGAAGCCTTTGGACTCGTGAATCAACTCGCCAAGTTTGAACTGAGGGCCTTGATAAGCGATCAAGCTAGGTACGGCTGGCTCACGTCCGCACGCGGCATTTCCTCTGTCTCCACTCAGAAGGATTTGTTCAAGCGACCCACACGGGCTTTACGCCGACTCTTGACATCCCCTGATCTTTGAAGCGTGTAATGTTGCATCAAGCCCGGTCCAAGACCAGACCGAATTGCGAGCTGAATAATCAACAATTCTCATAGCTTGGGGCAGCTTACAAAGCGGGGAGAATCCTACATGTACGGCTGAGCGATTTGCAAACGAGGAAGCTGGCCGTCAACATCCGTGTATGTAGCTTTTCAGCCGGAGGATCTGTTAGTTGCGCTTTGCGACAAGATAGTGGCGCTCCTTAGGAGAAGGAATAGGCAATGGTCTGCGCTGGCGACGTAATTTCTGCGGGAGGGTCGCTGCAGCACGCATCGCATTCGTATGCATATGCACGTTGCAACGGTACATCGGTACACCCATGATTGTTCCGCTCCCGTCTCTGGCGCATGTGGTATATATGTAGGCAGTCGTTTGCTTCCTGATCAGCTTCCTCTTCTCCAATACCAATAAAAAAAAACAGCGAAACGCAACAGCATTGACTCAAGACCCATTTGAATAAGGATACTCATCATGTCCCCACCTGTCAAGATCGTCTTCGGCACTGGCTCCATCGGCGACCGCATCACCGGCGCCTCAACCAAAGAAGCATTCGACCTGTTCCGCAAGCACGGGCATGTCGAAATCGACACCGCCGCCGCGTACCCGCCACCCAACCCCGGAGCCAGCGAAACTGAGATCGGGAGGGTGCAACCGGACTTGCAGGTCAGCACGAAAGTCATGCCAGGTGTTGAAAGAGCCAACTCGCGCGAGAAAATGCAGCAGAGCCTCGCAAGTAGCTTGGAGAAGTTGAGTGGATTGGATGTCGACGTGTACTACTTCCATACACCGGATGCGACGACTCCGATGGAGGAACAGGCTGCTGCGATGGATGAGGCGCATAAGGCGGGAAAGTTTAAAAGGTTCGGCATTAGCAACTTCTCGCCACAGCAGGTGGAGGAGTTGATGGAGATTGCCGAGAAGAAAGGTGAGTGACATATCGTTTGACTTTGACTTTGACTTGTCTTGATTGGTTTGCCTCGGGCGAGATGCTGACTTTCGACAGGGTACGTCAAGCCAAGCGTGCTTCAGGGACAGTACAACTTGCTGGCCAGAAGGAGTGAGGACGACCTGTTGCCTGTTCTGCGCAAGCACGGCATTGCGTATTACGCCTACTCGTGAGTGATGGACCTAGATGAAACGTTCGAAGCGAGATCCTGACATGGAGTGGCATGTAGTCCGGCGGCCGCAGGAATGTTGACCGGCAAAGTCAGCCGTGAGAACGCAAAGGACTCAAGCAGTCGTTGGTCCACCGAGAGCATGGGAGGTCAGATATATTCTGCCAGTAAGTTGGGCCTGCCAGAAGATAGGTATGCTTTCAGCAGCTTGCTGACACGTGATGTCAGGCTATCACAAAGACGCTATCTTCGAAGCATCACAAAAGATACAAGATGTGGCCAAGAAGCACGGCCTTACTGGGCATGCCACTGCTTTGCGATGGGCCATCCACCACTCGGCCTTGTCGGGCGAGCACGGTGATGCCGTCATCATTGGCGCCAGCAGCATCGCCCAGCTGAAGGACAATTTGGAGATTTGCGAGGCAGGACCACTGCCCGAGGAGGTCGTGCAGATGATCAAAGGGGTTTGGCCGTCTGTCAAGGAAATCGCGCCGTGGGCCTACTTTGCTCATCTCTAGGTATCGACGCCTGAGAGCCTGAGACGGAGTGCCCAGAACCAGTCATGAAGAGGGGAGCAATCGCGAGCCCTCAGTAGCCTCTTGCTGTTCGCTGCGCACTGATAGGTCTCCACGTCGAAACCATGACTTCACAGTCCTTCTTGCCCACAAGCGTTCGCTCATGCTACCATCATCATGAATCTCGATCTCCCACCCGTGGCGCGCTCCAGTCCCATAAACTTGATTCACAGATCGAACGCACTTGACGATCGCGTACATAATCAGAAGCGCCAGAAAGGTGCTGACCACCGCGATAATCAAGCTGAGGAAAGTTGCGGTTGAACAGCCGCAGCCAAGGGTTTTAGTACGCAATTCGAAACGCTCCTGCGCGAGCGGACATGAGTTCGCTTTTTTGAACACGGGGTCCAGAAGACTGGTCGCCGGCACGCATGTGGCGCTCTACGCGTGAGAGTCAGCCTTTGCAAAGCTGAGTTGATAATTGCGAGTATTGGCGATACGGCTCATCGTTGGTACGGCGTGGTGACACCACAGACACCACCACATGTCGCCAGGAACAACGCAAGACCCACCTCGGAACACCATCCACAGCCGATTCTCAAGCAAGATGCGCAATCCTGGACCCTCCAACAAGCCTCCAACCGTTCGAGCGGCACGTGGATGGTGGTGGCCATGACAATGAGTTGAGGATTGCGTAGGTGGGCAGAGATAAGGTGTTGTAGTTCCTGACTACCAGCCTGAAACTGCGGAGTTTGTCGCAGATGACTTCGCTTCGAGAGCAACGGCCAACGCGAAAAGCTTGGCTCGACCTCTGCCAAGCATCTCAGCACCTGACTTCAATCTATCTGACAACGCCTCTCTGCTTAGAACACTCACTAATCTATGCGATTGCCCTCAACCATGCCATTCGACCTTCTGGCCTGTCGCAGCTATGCTTCATGTCCGTCCGCCTGCACGCGAACTCGGTGGGTCAGCGAAAAATCGGCCGTTGCCTTCACGGACGGCACGCTGCAACCGCTGAGACATAGACTTATATACGACGCCCGGCTCGTTGCTCTGTACGGTGAGACTCCAAACGCTCTTTGCCTCTCTTTTCTCTATATCTCAGCTCTTTGACAGAGCGTCCATTCGTTCTTTCGCTTCTCATCCATCGTTTCTGCATTACATCCTCCCGGCGAGGCAAAAATGCAGCTCATTACTCTTCTCCCCGCTATTTCACTTCTTCTTCCCCGGGCTCTTGCACAGGGTACCGCCTATACCGACTCCAACGACATCGAATTCTGGAACACGGAGCTCTCTACCGATGTCGGCACCGGAGACGCGCAGTTCGGCATGGTGCTTCCACCTGCGGATGCGGCCGACCTCACGACCGAGTACATCGGACGTCTTGTTGTCCCCATTCCGGAACCTGGAACCTGGTTCGGTGTAACGCACAAGAGTGGAATGACTGGCAATCTGATCCTCATGGCCTGGCCAAGCGGTGAGGATGTCGTCACTGACTTCCGCTACGCCACCGGCTACACGTCTCCTGCGCGCTACACTGGAAACGCTACATTGACCCAGATTTCAAGCTCAGTCAACGAGACCCACTTCGAACTCGCCTACCGCTGCCAGGACTGTTGGGCCTGGGACCACGAAGGAACTGAAGGAAACCAGATCCCTGGCACTGAGGAGACCAGCCGTCAAATCATGGGTTGGGCACAGGGCGCTGCGGCACCTACCGATCCTGAGGATGCTGGTAGTGCCATCACCCAGCACGCCTCAGCCAACATGTTCTACGTCGTCGCTTCTTCTGCCCGTAACGATGCCTACACCGATTACGCGGCGCTGGCGACACCTGGATCTGAGACTGAGGCACCTGCTCCCACTGCTACATCTGGCGGAAACTCTACGACTTCTGCCATCCCCGAGGCCACGGCTGTTGCTACTGGTGCTGCTTGCCCTTCTGGAGGTAACATGAACGCCAACCAAACCTTTGACTTCATTATTGTTGGTTCCGGCGCTGGAGGCATTCCTGCTGCCGCGAAGCTCGCCGAGTCTGGTAAGAAAGTCCTCCTCATTGAACGTGGCCCCGCTTCATCTGGTCGCCACGGTGGCACCATGAAGCCTGATTGGCTCTCTGGCACTAACCTCACGCGCTTCGACGTCCCTGGTCTTGACAACGAGATCTGGGTCAACTCGGAGGGTGTTGCCTGTACTGACTACTCCGTCATGGCTGGATGCGTTCTCGGTGGCGGTACTGCCGTGAACGCTGGCCTCTGGTGGAACCCTGACCCCCTTGACTTTGACGAAGGCTTCCCCGAAGGCTGGAAACATGCAGATATCGAGCCGGCTATTAGCCGTGCATTTGAGAAGATCCCATACAACGAGCGCCCCTCGAAGGATGGTGAATTATACAAGGCTCAGGGCTACAACATTGTTGGTTCGTATCCCTCTCCCGTCTGCCTGCTATTTCGAAATGCTGACTCTTTCTAGCTGGTGCGCTCGAGGCTGCCGGCTGGCAAAACGTCTCCGCCGGTGCTCAGCCTGCCGAGAAGAACCGAAGCTACTCCCACCCCAACCACATGTTCTCTAACGGTGAGCGTGGTGGACCCATGGCCACTTACCTCGTCGAGGCCAAGGAGCAGCCCAACTTCACCCTTATGGTCAACACCACCGTCAACCGTGTCATCCGTGATGGCAGTGAAGCTACAGGTGTTGAAGTCGAGGCTTTCCTCCCCGGTGGTCAATGTGGTGACATCAACCTCGCGTCTGGTGGCAAGGTCATCCTCTCTGCTGGTACTTTCGGCACTCCCAAGATCCTCTTCCGTTCTGGTATTGGTCCCCAGGATCAACTCGAGATTGTGAAGAAGGCTGAGTCTGACAAGATGGTCGACGAGGCTGACTTCATCAATCTCCCCGTTGGAGAGAACCTTGACGACCATGCCAACACTGAGATTGTCATCACCCACCCGAACGTGGAATTCTACGACTTCTACGAGGCTTACACCGACCCCATTCCTTCGGACTCTCAGAAGTATCTTGATGCGCGCTCCGGCATACTCGCACAGTCCGCCCCCAACCTCGCCGTCGTCTTCTGGCATAACCAGGTTGGTCCTGATGGCATCACGCGTTCCAATCAATGGACTGCTCGCGTCGAATCCAGCCACGGTGTCAAGAGCAACAAATCCATCAGCTTGTCGCACTACCTTGGCCGTGGTAAGACCTCCAGAGGTCGTACTACCATCACCTCTGGCCTGAACATGGTCGTCTCCGACACCCCTTACGTCAACAATGAGAACGATCTTGCTGCCACCAAAGACTCCATTCGCATGGTCATTGAGGCCTTGTCCTTTGACAAACAGATCGACGTGGTTTTCCCCTCCAAGAACACTACTCTTGACGCTTACCTCGAGGATTACGCCCAGACTACTGGATCCCGCAGTGCCAATCACTGGATGGGCTCTTGCAAGATGGGTGTTGACTCTGGTCTTGAGAACGGCACCTCCGTCGTCGACACCAACACCAAGGTGTACGGCATGGACAACCTTTTCATCGTTGATGCCTCCATCTTCCCCGAGATGGTTACAACCAACCCAAGCGCTCTGATCGTTTCCGTTGCTGAGCACGCCGTCGAGAAGATCCTCGCTCTGTCTGGCACCGCATCCGACACCGAAACAGAAGTCTCCCCCTCGGCCGGCAACAGCACCACCAGCGCTGTCACGTCAGCCCTGCCGGACGCCACGCCCGCCACTACCGTCATCTCAGCAGAATCCACCGCTCCGGCGGCGAACAACACCACCAGTGCCGTCTCAGCGCCATCCAGCACCGCCGCACAGGAACCAGCTGTCTCCAGCGCTCCCGCGTCGTCCGCCTCTGCTGCCAGCTCTTCCGCCGCCGCTCCCACTGCTTCAAGCATAAGCGGCAGCACAGGAGGAAATGGCACCGCCGCCGATTCCGGCACCGCCACCGTAGCAGCCGTCTGGGCTCGCTGCGGCGGCGGCGACTCCAAGAAGCAAGAGTGCGCCGACGGCTCGACCTGCAAGCAATGGAGCGACTACTACTACCAGTGCGTGCCGCCTAACCTCCAGTAAAGCGGCTGGCGGGCTGGCTGGCATGATCTGTGACGAACTTTTGCATCTGCATTGCATTGCTGCGCTTGTTGTTTGATGACCGACATTGGCATCCTGGTTGCATTTATAACCAATACCCTTTTCTTCTTCTTGGATTCTTGACGTGTAGTTTTACTTGAGCGGAGCGCTTTACACACCCTTCTGCATGATTGCATTGCATATACGGGCGAGTGGGATGGTCGTCGGCGGCGACAGGAGGGGATTCGTTCTGCCAAAGAGCTTGTCGGACAATCTTTTGCTGTCTCGTTGTGGCACTCGCCCTTCATTTTATTTCGGAGATGGTCATGGATCATTCTTCTGGACAACAAATCAAAAAATTTAACATTCTGAACATGGTTTCACTGATTCTCTATGCGACGTGATATTCGTATCTTTCCCCTTGTGCTCTCTACCTCTTACTTATAGTTTTGAGTCGACTTGACGGGAAAATGTGATGAGATGAATCAGACATCGCGTTTCCGAAAGCCGCCTGCGATGCTGCCAACTTGATAGGTCAAAGTTGCGCAAGTTGGCCTTTTGTTCTCATGTACGGTAGAACTTCTCCATCGCTCGTACGGCTGATTGAAAAGTGAGGGAAAGGGGGAAAGGAAGGAAACCAGTATGGGTTCTGTTGGGCATCTCTCATTGTTTTCTATGAATTGTGCTGCTTCACTGCCATCCACTCCAACTTCTCCGCTAGAACTTCCAGTAACACTTCCCCACTGGCTCTGCCGATGCTGCGCACGCCCGTCGTGATGAAGCTTAGTGAGCTGGCCAGATCCTTCCGCATATTCCGGAGGGTGCGCTCGTAAGTCTGCGCGCTGCTAGTGTTACTGCTACTGACACTGGTGACCGCCTCCCACAAAGGCACAAATTGCTCGCAAAGAGTGAGGGTAGAGAGGACCGCTTCTTGGATCGGTCTGAGGTTTGGTGAAAGCAGGAGAGCGGTTTCGAGGCGCTGCTTGTATGCTGCGTAAGCCGTTACTATACCATCAATGTCAGGCGCCGATAGCATTGCTGCGTGGACTTGGTTGCGAGTGACGTAGGCTGATGTCGTGATGTGGGCTCGGAAGGTGGCTGTGAGGACGAGAAGGGTTTGGCGGATGTGCAAAGCTGTGCTGAGCATGGGTGTGAGAGCGGTGGCATGCATTGCGCACAGTTGAGGAGTCTGGGCTTGCAGGCTGTGATACGCGTGAGATATCTGGAGGAGGAAGTTGAATGCTCTGGCGTGAGTTTTGGGTGTTGCTTCGCGCGTAATATTCTGGAGGGCCCACGGGATGTGATAGGTTGTGTTGATGGCTTGGAGGGCTTGCATGATGCCAGCACTTCTGAGTATGTCGCCGGTCGTAATTGACAATGACTCTGGATTGACGTCTCGAGCGTCCCCTAGCGTCTCCCTGGCCAGTTCGGTGAGGAGGAAATTATTGGACCAGCCTGCTGGCGATCGCGCGATGCGTCCAAAGAGACTATCGGTGAAGTCTTGGAATAGGGCGCCGTTTGCCGAGGTGTAGATTGAGTCCATTGCTGACAGTAGGTGGAGAAGACCATGCTGATTCAGCAATAAGCCCTTCAACCTCGGAGCGACATCTGTGCTGATGTTTTGTGTCCAGGCTTGCAGAGTCGTATCGAAAAGCTCGGAAAAGGACGTCAAAGGATTGCTTTCCACCTCTAGGTGGAGAGACACGAAGTCGGGGCTTGGTAAGGTGTGTGTCATAGCCTCGGGTACATTCGATCCGTGAACGAGGTGGTCGAGAAACATCTTTGCCTTCCCCTTTGCGAAAATGTCACCTGCGATATTTTGCATAAACCGAGGAGTATGTGGCGAACCGTCGGATGATTGTCGCAGTGTGTATTTTGAGTGCCACAAATCTCCAGGCTCGCAATCTTCGGCGGACTGTTCCACGAAGAAGTCTTGAAGGTTATCTGCGATAATTCCATTGGATATCCAAATTGCGACTGGCCTGATGTAGGTCTGCACGCCCTCGAAGAAGATCGAACCGAGGACTTTGAAGGCCTCGTCGTCCCCTGTCAACTGTGCTGTGCACACACGGTCGAAAAGCTCGTCCAACAGAGTGAAAGGCAAGTCAGATGGCAAATCTGTGATCATGTTGGCTATGGACACGATATGCCGCGCGAGGCTCTGCGTTTCGGAAAGTACCTGTATCGTGCTTACGACAGTGTCGACGAACCTGCCAACATAGCGCTTTTCAAGTGCAGCCAAGTTGCTGCCGAAGTCTGCTAGCAGTCGCTCGGTGATCGCTTGGCAAGTACGTGCATACGGCAAAGACTGTGCGCTTCGTACCCACTGTCGCACTTGTCGCAAAGAGTTTCCGAGCGCAGCAAATTGCAGCAGGCCATCACTAATGACTCGTCGCGATGCAGTCATAGTGGTAGTATCTGGTCTTGCTTTGATACTTCCGGTAGTGTTCATCTCATAGAGGTCTGTAGGCAGACCACGGAGCATGGAAAGTGAATCGCGGACGACAGCCAGCTCCGAGACATGCAAGACTTGATCTCCGTCTGAGAGCTCGGCTGCAGATCGTGAGTGCTTTACTGACTCAAGCGCCTCGACGTTTGGTTGGGTTACCAGGAGTTCAGCCAGAGCTCCAGTATCGTGTTCGTTGACAGTGGATGCCTTGGTCGACGTTGTGGGTTCAGATCCGGAGTCTTCATCCTGCCCAAAGCCAGTCTCGTCACCGCTAGAGTGATAGCCACGTTCAATGTCATCCCAGATGCCTGGTTCGTCCAGAGGATCGTCGGCGATGATTTCTTCCCAGGTGAGCTGCTCGTCTGGGTGTTCTGCTGCGTGTAGCTTGGCTAGAGCATCAGCCGCCGTCTTCTCCACTGGGCGGTCTGATAGTGACAGAAATAAAGCCAAGATCTCGGGTAGCCATTTGCCTTTGGCGGGCAACTCTTCTAACCGCTCCTGCAGCGCGTCGGATAGATCGTCGCGATCAAGAACGGCGAACTTCTCGACCAGACCTTCAAACCTGGACGCTACTTCGAACTGGTTCGTCCGCCCATGACTGTTGTCGCGGAGACCCCTTGCGACTGCGTTACGCGTTTGGCCTATGATGGGGTCATCTTTGTCGATGGCGAGAAGACTCGCGACTAGGTTGTCTGCCAACGCGCTGACTCTTGCAGCATGAGCCATGCTGTGCGCTTCATGTCGTCTTAGAAGCTGATGTGCAGACCAGAAGGTGTCGTGTTGTATTGATGGAGCGCCTTCTCTATCGAATAGGATTGGGGTGGCTTGGCAGTATGGTGTGTACGCCTAGATGATCACATATCCGCAGGGCTCCTAGACTTCACTCATCACGCGTCTCACTCTCACCATTATGTCTTGCTCTCATCCGTCTTGCCCATCACCATCGACAATTTCAATCACTTCGATCCCCAAGGAGATTCATGAGTCAGCATCTGGTATTGAATAGCGCAATTCCAGCAAAGAACGCCTCGTAGGTGATTTGCGACCGAAAGTCCGTGTTCACGACCGAAAGTCCGCACCAGCTCAACGAGGACCGACCGCTTTCTCAGATCACAGTCAAGATTGAACCAGGTCGCACTGCAGTTTGGAGCTTGCTACTACCGCCGATACGGCGGATACGCGCAGTCTACGTAAGCTAGGTTCTCAAAAGTATATGAAGCTGACACGGCGTAACGGGACGCCTCAAGACTTCGAACGTATCGCTCTCCGCGGACACTGTTATCTAACGCTGGCTTTTCGATACTATGGATCAGATGCTGATGCTATTGCCTCTTTGCAGCACCATGGTTGACCAAAAACGTACCTTGCCGCTCGATGTGCACATGGGTACCACCTAGAAGAACAGTCTCAAGTGCCAAGATCCCGTGCAATCTATCGGACTGAAAAGTAGTCTAAGTCTCTGTAAACTGACACTCTAAAGGAACCTCGTTCATTGTAGAAACTACTGTATGGACTACGGTTAAAGACTGTCGAAGAATCCTGGCTCTCCTACTACCTTGGACCAAAGTTAGAAAGCGATCTAAACCCATACACCGCTGCCAGAGAGTCCCAAATAAGTGAGATTGCGTATTGGGAAGACTAGGTACTAATCACGCACACAAACCCCATCGTTCCGTTTGAATTCACCTCAATCGGACTCTCGGACTCAATCGCTATTCCGCAATGTGTGCCGAAGCTCAATGAGTTGACCACGAAATACTCATACAAGTAGGAGGCGCACTCCTGCCAGTCGATCGATCCTTCCATCAGACACCAATCAGCTATACACCACTCTTCGACACTCTCACACAACAGACCAAAATCCCAAAATGAAGGACATTCTGCTTCTTTCGGCACTTGCAGCCTCTGCCTATGCTCAGTACTGGGTATGGTCATTTGTTCCCACCCGCCCCGACCTAGCTGAACGCCCTGCAGAACTGCGTGCTACCGAGTGAACAGTTCCAATTTGGCGCTTGCCGCTACAGCGGAGACTCTTCTACCGACAGGCAGTGCTCAGAGGTCAGTATACCCCCGGCTGTCTGTCTAACCCACGAGTGGAACTGAGTATCCGGTTTAGGAACATGCATGCCATACGCTTGGGCAAGGATGCACCCCATACGACCAGGACGGCTTCCTCTACGGATTCTGTTCGTAGAATTGATCCAGGTCTTGGTGTGTGGAGTTGTTCTGGGTCTGACTTGCAAAGGCTTGCTGTGAAATGATTCATTGTTTCGCGTCGTGGCTGCTATCCGGGGATATAGGACGACCCACAGATATACAGTCCTTACCTTAGCTACAACCAGAAATAGATCGGAGCTTGTGCAGAGACACGGAAGGGTCGTCAGTCCCCTCATTACATGTGTCGAAAGCGTGCCAGCAAGTTGCGCATGAGGTTTGAAGCGTGTCAATGTAGCGAGCCGCTCAAAAGGCCCTGTATCTCCACAGACGTATTCCTGATCTAGACGCGGCTCGATTGCATCCTCTCTTCTCAATCGTCAGGTCCACCACCCTGAACACCGGCTGCAATCACCACTGCACCGTGACGGGGGATATCGATGGAGTCACCCCTGACAGCAAGAATGTAACAAAGATCGCTTTTCTGCGCAATCGAGCAGACCGGCAGTCTTGCCCTAAGTTCAATGAGGTCAGGGTGACCAACGTTTCCAAGAGGCTTTTCATAGTAGAAGATTGAGGCAGACAATGACGGAGACATGAGATTTAGATCAGATCCTCAATCACACATCTGTAGATTTAGCGGAAATCAGGCAGGCTACCTGATCAAGTATGCCCCTGAGAGCTGAATTGAGAAACAACCCCTAGAAAACTTCAGTTTCGACTCTCAATGGTATCCCGGCGGACCTTCATTCCTAGCTTCGAAGACAATCTGTAAGGATACATGGACACCACGGCGGCAGCGCATCTCAACGCAACCAAGGCGCCTCCTCACATAAAGTCTCTTGCTCCTGTCGGCACCACTGCATGGATTACATGAAGATGCGAGTTCTGCGTTTGATGACAATCTCGCTGTATACCGTACGATGATACTTCGGTAAAGTTATTTGCGTTGCTGCTAATAGTATTCGCAAGACCGCTGAGCGCGTCGCGGGAAAGGAAGGGGTATCGTGACAACAACAACAACAACAACCATGACATATGTTCAGCTCACATCAGTTGAAGACACTCCCAGTGCCCCAGCTGTTTCCAATCAACCCCGGGCTGTTTCTCCCTTTCTGGTATAGCCACTTGCTGTTCAGGCCCACGCTCGTCCGCCCACTCTTGGCACCAGGGCTGTTCATCTGATCGAAATCGCCTCCCATGGGACTTCCGCGTGAAGATCCGAGACTCCCTCTCCTTCCCAGTTCGGAGGTGTTGAACATCTTGTCTTTCAGTGGCGAGGCGGAGAATGGGCTGCCGCTGCCCGATGCTCGTCGTGTGTCCCCGAACGGAGAGCCAATGCTGCTGTTCAGATTCGGGCTGCCGCGGCCAGAGAGAGGTGAGGCTCGGGCTTGGACGCGCATGGAGTCGGCGAAACTACCTGCAGAGCCAAAGGAGGAGCGTGGCGTGGCGCTGCGGGAATAACGGGGAGGCGTTACGTATTGTGCTTCCTCTTGGGGTGTCGCAGGCCGGCTCATGGGTGGGAGGCCAAGGGCATGTCGTTGTTGCGGTGTGAGAGGGATATCTTCACAAGTGTCAGGGCGGCGGAAGATGGGAGCCAGAGTTATGGCCATGTTGGTGAGTAGAAGAAGCTGGATTGCATGCAGGATGTAGGCTGTGTAAGGCGTGTTGCGAATGGCTTGAATGGGGATACTGGGATGTGGTGTTAGCTTGGACGGGAGACGAGGGAGAAACGATTGGCACGTACGAAGAGAGGTATGGCTGGGCGATGAAGATGAAAAGGATAGTGGCGCCATTGAGGATCACTATGCGCGAGTCGCCGGGGTTGAAGCAGCTGGAGTTCTGGCGACGAACAATCTCATCCATGCGAGGGTGCTGCCACCGGCCAGGCGTCAAGGCGGCAGGAGATGCATTCTGTGAGCCTGGGGTAGTTGCGCCCTTTTGAGGTGTGAGGGCGGAGACGGCAGCGCTCTTGATCTTGCTCGCCGGCGACTGTGATTGCGAGTGTCCGAAGAGTTGTGACTGCGACGAGTTCGAGGTCGAGCGGGTGAGGGTGTTGGCGTTGTTGGACTGCACCAGCAGTGAGGTCGAAGACATAGTCGTGTGATGTGAGTTGGGTGATATTCTCGACCGACGCGTGGTATACCTATGGGTTAGTAAAATTGGTCTTGTCAGTGGTTGTCGAGGTGGTCCAGCAGCCGGTCGCAGGTCGTTGTCGCGTTCAAGTTGATCTGCACGAACTTGAGTTGCTACGGCATTGGAAGGAGCTAAGGGCGAAGGGTTGTACCCTGACTGGTTCAAAACGTTGGCAATTTCCATTCACTTACTACCTAAGGTACCTACTGCACACCTATATATCGAAACGTAGCGTTCGTAAGATTTGATCATAATCCGGCCGCGAAGATATCGCGCTGTCTACGCAAGTACCAAAGTAGACAGGCACCCAGAAGCGAGTCCGACAGATGCAAAGGATTGTGAGATACTGCACACTGTAATTGGCTGCAAGCTCGGCCGAATTCCCCGACCGACCATCAAGAGCTACACCTTGAACAACCACGACCATTCGCTCAAGCCGGTCGAACATGCGCGATGTCGTACAGGTAATGCCGTTTTGCCGTCCTCGAAGAAAGAATAAGTATCGCAACCATACCCTCCTACTTGCTCTTGATAGTCAATCCCATCCTTGCACCAGAACATAAACCCCTCCCAAAATGGCACCACTCAACATCCTCATCATCGGAGGCGGCGTAGCAGGCAACGCCCTCGCCACTCTACTTCTACTCTTTCCACTTTCTGTCAACGACTTACCGCACATCACCATCCTCGAGCGCTCGGCCGCCGGTCTCTCACACGGGCAAAACATCGACGTCCGCGGCACTGGAATAGACATCCTGCGCAAATTGGGAGTCGAAGACCGTGTTCGAGCCGCTCTTACGGGGGAAGAGGGAGCGCGGATCGTAGACGCGAAGAATCAGATCTGGTGTGAGATGCCGGCTGATAAGACTGGCAAGGTGCAGACTGGCACCAGCGATGTTGAGATTCTGAGAGGCAGGTTGACGCAGATTCTCACTGACAGGAGTCGGGAGGTAAGCAAGGAGGTGGAACGGCTTGGAGGGCAAGGCATCCGATTCATTGTCCGGGACTGGCTCGCGAGTCTTGAGCAGCAAGGCGACAGGGTAAAAGTGGTGTATGCTAACAGTAGCGAGGAAGAGAGTTTCGATCTTGTTGTTGGAGCGGATGGATTGCAGAGTTCGACTCGACAGCTGGCTTGGGGGTTGCGAGGAGAGGAGGAGAGGGTGAAGCGGCTTGGTGCTTATTGTGGCTTCTTCTCCATGCCTAAGGGAGAGACGGACAGCCTCTGGCGGAGATGGTACCATGCGCCCGGAAGCAAGTCAATCATGGTCCGACCGAGTGATCAGCCTGGAAGGTCGACGGTCTTGATGATTCTGGTCAAGGACGACGATCACAGGTTGAGAGAGGTGGCGAAAGTCGGCAGGGAGAATGTCTCTCGACAAAAGGCATTGCTGGGCGAGTACTTCGGCAGCTCAGGCTGGGAAAGCGAGAGACTGGTAACCGAGATGCATGCTTCTGACGACTTCTACTACGATGCCGTGGCGCAGGTCAAGATGGATGCGTGGAGCAAAGGAAGAGTCGTTCTGCTGGGAGATGCCGGGTAAGCCTCAATAGCAAGCAAGCTACGGTTGATGATTGCTAATTCACCAAACAGATATTGTGCCAGCCCATTCTCCGGCATGGGCACCACTCTCGCACTCAACGGAGCGTACAATCTTGCTGGTGCCATTTTACAGCACACGTCTGATGGGAGCTTCGACTACACCTCTGCCTCTGCTCAGTACGAGACTAAGACGCGGCCTCTTGTCGAGAGGGCACAGAGGTTACCTCCTGGTGTTCCGCACCTCATCCATCCCGAGACGGCATGGGGAGTCTGGGTGCTTCACTTGATCTGTTTCGCCATCCAGTGGTCACATATAGGATACCTGCTAGCAGCTTTTGCTGGGCCACCGGCCAGGGCTACGTTAGTAGAAGAGTATGGTATTGGGCGAGAGGTGGCGAATGGCGTTCGGCGAAGTTGAAGGCAGGTCCGTGTGGTCAATTTGGTGTCAATCGTGTATGGAGATTCTGTCATGTCTGTGTGGCCAGAGTCAACACTGAGCGTTTGATGGATCCTCCGTAGACGGTAGTGGTATGAACCCTATGCTCGGTCTCTGTCTCTGTCTCTCTCCTCTGGGCTCATGTGTAAGGAATTGAGCCGGACAGTTCTCAGATCGTACTCCCCTGAACAGAGCATTGATCTGATGCCGTCGAGAGCAATTTTTGCAGGTAGACGCCTCTGTCGAACGTTACATGTACTGTCTCGACTGTTTGGAGAGACCGAGTCGAATCTCAGCTTTCACGCCGGAGAAGCGTCCCGGTTTCCCTTCTACCAAGGAGGCGACACACCAGTGGCCATGAACACAACAGCACTAACGGATGACCAAACTCAGTCGCGAGTCGTGGCAATTGAATGACATGTAGCTTTGACGATTCCAACGTTATCAGGTGGATGCTATAGGGCCTAGAAGAATAAATTGTCATTAACGGGTCATACCTTCAGTCTTTGAACTATCGTCGAGACATTTGTCCGCAACACCAACACTAACCCTGGCCCCGCGGCCGTTCCAATGGTCGACTTGTTAGGCGTTGTATATGACGGCATCGGCGATGGAAACGGAGTGGAAGTGGAGCGGACCAGGTTGTTTTGACCGAGAATAGGTTAGTTCGCAGCTGTGGCTTTCTGTCGGGCTGCAGCGGTCGCGTGGAGTTTGGCGAATTTTGCAGTGCTGACAGTGGCCGGCCAACTGCTGCAGAATTCGCCTCAAAAAGTGCTGTGTCACAAACAGGTCTGTTTTGTTGGTGACAACACTCTGGTCGACGACCTCACTTACATCTTCTGCAACCTCACTTACACTGCGCCGTCAGGTGATCAGTCGCTCGGCACACGACCGATTTCCGCAAGCGCGCTGACTCGGAAGGAAGCCACGCCGATCTCCAGCACTCTTCAACTTCTTCTTCCTCACACTCGACTTCCACCCCGACGACACTTTCTGCTGGATTGTCAATGACATCTCCCTCTGACCTATAACTCTCAACACTACCAGCAACACCCCACCCGATACTTACACCGGGTATCGGAGCCACCATTCCGCCCTTCAGAGCATAGTCGGCACCATTCCTCGTCGCAAGAGCTCTTTTATTCCCCTCTCTGCTCGTCCTCCTTAACGTCCTCTACGGCGTTTCCTCCAAAAAACCGATTGCTGCTGGCGCCAGCCAGCCTCCACGAACCAGAACCCACCAGTGGGCCTATTCTCCTCCAGCGGACGCCGCCAGTTCGCTCGTGCAGCAGATAGCGCTCCACTCCGCAAAGGAAGAGCCTGTACATATCTATACCGAGGGGTGAAAGGAAAAGCTGCTCCTGCAGGAACAAGCTCCAAGAAGAGAGCTTTGAGATGGTCACCGCTGGAATCCCAGACCACTACACTGGTTCGCCATCTTCGTTTGCTGGCACGCCGCATCTGACTATCAATCGTGAGGTCACCGCAGACCTCGACTCTACCAATGCCTTTGAGGGTCCCGAAAAGCTCCTAGAAGTATGGTTCTGTCCATCCGAGAAGGCGCTGCCCGCGTCTGCCTCCCCGTTGGGCTTGAAGGCCGTCTCCCAGGACTCCTGGAAGGAGATGCTGGATTTGGTCAACTGTCAGGTCCTGTCTGTCATTGAGTCTCGCAATGTCGACGCCTACCTGCTCTCCGAGTCCAGCATGTTTGTCTTCCCGCACAAGCTGGTCCTCAAGACCTGCGGCACCACTACTCTGCTCTGCGGTCTCCCGCGCATGCTCGAAATCGCTGCCCTTGAGGCTGGCTTCCCGCACCAGCAGGCCAACTTGGTCCAGGGTATCCCCGCCGCTGCCACGCCGCACCGCGTTTTCTACAGCCGCAAGAACTTCCTGTACCCCAACCAGCAGCGTGGACCGCACCGCAGCTGGCGTGATGAGGTGCGTTTCCTGGACGACAAGTTCCGTGGCGGCAGTGCCTACATGATTGGCAAGATGAACGGCGAGCACTGGTACTTGTACATCACCGGACCTGGAACGCAGCTTACGCCGCCCGCAACTCCCAACGAGGAGCGTTACTCGACCACTACGAAGCAGATGGACTTGCCGGAGAAGTTGGCTGCCATCACTGTCGAGGATGACTTTGACGAGTCTGGCGACGAGACTCTTGAAGTCCTGATGACTGATCTTGACGAGAAGAATGCTCGCCAGTTCTACCTGGAACACGCCAGCCAGATTGCGCACGACAATGTTCGTGCTGCCCATGCCGCCCGCAAGGACGCCATTGAGCACCTGGGCGTTATCTCCAGCGCCAATGGTTCCGACCCAAGCATCTCAGGCAACACTCTTGTTAACGGCCAGGGCAGAGAGGAGAGCGCAGGCTTCGATGTCTTCGCGCAGACCTCCACCGACCACTCCGGCTTTAACTCTGACGCCGAGGACGACCCATTGACCTTCTCTGCTGAACTCAGCACAGAAGGCCACACTCTCGGCACGGTCGTGTCCGAGTCCTGCGGTCTCTCCGACGTGTACGCGCAGGCCAAATACCCCGACGCCCGCGTCGACGCCTACCTCTTCACTCCCTGCGGCTTCTCCGCCAACGGTGTTGTGCCGAAGCCGGGCGACCCGGAGACCACCAACTACTGGACCGTCCATGTCACGCCCGAGCCGCAGTGCTCGTACGCCAGCTTCGAGACCAACGTCCCGACCCGCCAGACTGGCCGCGAGACTGTCGAGGTGGTCGAGGAGGTCGTCAACGTTTTCAAGCCGGGCCGCTTCAGCGTCACGCTCTTCGAAGCCAAGAACAGCGACGACAGCGCCATGGCCAAGAAGGACAAGCGCATGGACACCATCAAGGGCTACCGCCGCGTCGACCGTGTGGTCCACGACTTGGAAGGCTACGAGCTCGTCTTTAGGTACTTTGAGCGTCTTGACTGGAGGGGTGGTGCGCCGAGGATCGGCGAGCAGGGGTGGTAGAGGGGTGATGTACTCCCCTGCCTGGGTTCTCGAGATTCCCTGGGGTTCTTATGCTGAAGACTTACGTAACGGCCGTTTCCTTGTTTAGTTTCTTCCCTCGTTTCCTGTTTTGACGCGAAGCTTTTGTTTATATAACTTTGTACCTAGTTTTGTTCATCAATTGTTTCACCCTGCGAATACGTCTCGTTCTCTTCATTGAATTTGTTTCGGCCTTATTCATCGGGCGTCATCTTAGTTAGCTAATCAATCAACCCTCCTCGAGACGATTCGGACATAAAGTCCGAGCAAAGAAACGGTCATCTTTCGTTGTAGTTATGGCATACACCTCTATAGCGGGTACAGTAACCTCCTAGTAATGACACCAAGGACAGCAGGTCATACGCCCACCCCTCCCTTCCTACAATTACACCTTCCTCCTCGCAAACCCCATTACAACTGACCACACTCTCTCTGTGATCCCTGAACCTCTCAATCAAACCTCCCTCGCTCCACCCGCTCCACCAGCACCAGCATTTCCACCTCCAGAATTGTTATTGCCCCCGCCAAACCCAAAACTCCCAATCCTCCTCGCGAGCGAATCCCCCACAGCATCGACCGCCCCCTTCGGACTCCTCAGACTGATCTCCCCCTGTCGATTCGCAATGTTGAAGAGTTTGATGCTCGTGCCGGCCCACAGGCCGTTGCTGCCGCGGTTGTTCTGCGCGTCTTGCGCGAAGATGAAACCCCACAGCATCGACATGTACCAGCCGAGGGCGAGGGAGGACCAGGTGAAAGTTTGGAGGCGAATGGGCGGGGGTGGTGGGTCTGTGAAAACTGTTAGAGGGGGTTGTCTTGATTTGGAGGGAGTTTGGGGAGGGGAGGAGCGATGCCGATTTACATTCTGTGGTTGGTGAGGGGGCGGTGGTGCTGTCCTCTTTGGATGTGCTTCCGGCGGGCGGTTGTTGGCCTCGGGGTCTGGAGGTTCCGCTTTTGCCTTCTTCTATTACTTGCAGGATGGTGTGCAGGGGCATGTGAGGCAGCCAGCTTTCTAACCACTCGGCGGTGGGTGTGAACTGCGTGCTGGTGGTCAAGGGGTGCGGTGTCTGCGTCTGCAGGCTTGCCAGGCTTGTGTTTGATGTGTTGCGGGAGGCAGATCTCGAGAAGGCCGACTGACCCACGGGTTGCTTGCCGCGTGCCTTTTCTGACATGGAGCGTGTCTGAACCGGAACGGCGTCTTCCATCGACGTCGAGGCGTTGCTGTGAGATCGAGAGTGTGGGTTGTTGATAGGTGTCTCAAGATCTTCGTCATCGTCTTCATCATCGCCAATGGCAAACGCGCCATGCTCGGGGACGTTGCCTAGTGATGGGGAGCGACTTGATGCAGGACTGCGTATGCTGTCTATGGATGCGCCTCTTGTCGGGCTGGTGATTTCCGAGATACTGCCATTTCGGTCTTTGCGCTCCTGATTAATGCGGTCAACTTCGGACAGAGCACCGTCTACGGTGAAGTCTCGCAGTGCTTCGAATCGTTTGTGTGTGCGGCAGACAATGTCGACAAATCGCCTGTTGGCACCGTGCTGGTGATCTAGCACTGCAGACATGGCTTCGAGGAGCGAAAGAAGGAGGGTGTGGTTGGTTTCATTTGCCAGCAAGAACGCAGGCGATGAGAACGAGATGAAGAGGTCGAGCAGTTTTGTGGAAGTTGCTCGCTGCAGATCCTGCACGTATGGCGCGATGTTATTAACGATAGCCAGGAGTGCCGGATAAATAGACTCAAGACGGCCTTTGGTGGTGGTCAAAATTGTGTGGAGGCTCGTGATTAGGTAGTCGGCATATGTGCCGTGGAAGTTGGGGATGCGAAGTGTCGAAGGGAGTGAGTCTTGGCCTACAAATGGCTTGTTGAGACGTCGCCCGAAAGTTGGCTCGACGCTGAGTGTCTGCAGGATGAAGACACACATACGAACGATGCCTTGTCTTGCTGGATCATCCTTGGCATCCATAGCGTAGTACAAGACGAGCACAATGAAGTCGTGTGCTCTGTCTGTGTCGATTATGAAGCTGCGGAAGCGCTTGTTGCATTGGAGCAGTTCCCATGAAAGGACCAGCATCTCGGGGGCCCATGGCAGTGCCCTTGATACGGTTGGCACGTACGAAGCAACGCCTGATACCGGCTGTGTCAAGACTAACGTGATGCCTTGTTGGATGAATTGAAAGTCCTCGACGCGATGAAGGCGACTAAGCGACTTGCGGAAGGCGTTTGGCTGATCGTTGGGTGGCGAGTAGATGATTAGCACCAGAATCAGTTGAAGAGAGTATGTCACAAGAAGCTGTTTCGGATCTCGAGTGACTGCAGTCAGATCCAGTGGGACTCGCCAGGATGCTGGATTGTATTTGAGGACCTTGCAGACGTGTCAGTTTGAGGCTGTCGACAAGGTTTTGCGAACGTTTGACTCACGGTGTTCAAGAGTGAGCAGATCAAGCTTAGTACAGCTTGGCGACTGCATTGTGTGGTGATATAAGTGAGCGCCTTGATGTCGATCTGGGCCACCATATCTGTATCGGTCAGCACTGGTTCGCATACTTGGAAATTCACTTCCAAGACAAAACTCACTCGACGGCAGGTACATCATGCGACTCGAAAGAGCCAGCAAGAGCCTCAACACCTCCATTGCGTTCTTCTCATTCTCCCTGGACATTCCCTGGCTCTGCTTGCATCCAATACCGCTCTGCCAAATCGAGTACGATACGTGCAAGTCTGGGTTGCCGTTCGCATCGAGCTTCTTCGGCAGAGCGAATCCGGGCAAAAACAGGTAGTTGATGAGCAGATCAATAAGACGCTCGCCGAGCGGTCGATCGATCTCGTCGTTGTCCGTGCCATCAGGCAGTTTCTTGCTCGGGTTCAAGCCGTCAAACAGCGGACCACGACGGTTGTACTTCTTATCCCACACCCATGTTGCTTTTCTGGGCTCCCAAAAGAACCTCGTCTCCCAACCAGTCAAGTGATCGGCCTCGTAGATATACGGCAGAAGTCTTGTCAGGATTCGAACGCAGTTGAGCACCTCGGGCGCGATCGGAGTATGAGGATCCTCGTGGACCTGGCGCGTCTGCAAGGCTTCCAGACGGGCGACGGCGATATAGATGAGTGTCTCGGCGTTTTTCTTAGGGCTGCTGTTGGTGGTCTCGGCGTTGTTCGTGAGATGTCGCAAGTCGTTGGGCGACCACAGGGCGAAGACGTCTTCGGCGGATTCGGGGAGTTGGTAGAATCGCGACCACCATGGGCTGTCTGCAGGGATGTCCGGTTCGCCAGACAGGCGAAAGATGTCCTCTTTGAAGGCTAATTTACTTTCTGACGCGCCCATTCTGATCTCATGCTCTTGCTGTAGTGGTGTTGCTGAGTTCGTGGTCCAGTAAGCGAGGAAGTCGACTGCGGCCTGCTATCTGCTGAGTCCTGGCACAGACACGCAAGTGAAGGTATTCACTGTGCAGGCCACGTGCACACGAGGTATAGTCGGGTAAAGAGTATGTATAGAGGATAGTTCTTCAAGAACTACAGTATCCACTACAGGCAACGTCATAAGAGGAGGCAACGAGAGGGTCCAAATGTCTGGCCGAGGAAACGGAATAGGAATGGTTGAAATGCTTTCGTGCCTGATCTAAACCATCTCTGGCCAGATAAGAGGGTCGATCAAACCCCTTTGAACTATGACATAGGCCATGGCGATTTGACGGTATAGAAGACTCAGGTTTGTGATGCATCAGAAATACTTACGTGCATCTGGACACCTTGATGACCTAGTGGGACATACAAGACAAAAACACGAAGGAGATGTGTAGCGGCTTGGCTTGAAACTGAAGCCATCGCGATCAGTCATGGGATCTCTACCACCCAATCAGAGACCCAGTCTCTGTTATACCTCCGTAGCATATTCCTTTGCCAACATTCATCGAATCCTTCAAACCAAGAAAGATGCATCGGAAATGCCTACATGTACTCGGGAAGCCCTCCCCCAGCTGACTCCATCATTTTTCATTCTTTTCATTTATTTGCAAGCTATCGCTCCCGGATCAGTACTTTCCACGACTCGGAATCTCCAATATATCAACTGGCCTTCAGATCGGTCCTCACAAAAGACCAAGCTAGAGTCCTCTACCGTCGCGAACCATGGCCACGGAATTCCTCTGTCAACCGAACGGCGGTGTGACCGATTTACCCGGGCTCGACTCGGGTTCCTTATACTGCATAACCCCGAATACGATCAACTCAACGGCCATCTCAAACGTAGTGCAGACATGCTGCGCTGACAACGTCCTGCAAAAGATGGAAGGATGCGACTACTGCGTGATAGACCAGCCGACGTACTGGTCCAATCAGTCCGACGCTGATAGCGTTGGGTTGAACTTCGCTCAATGCTTGTCGCTGCAGTCGACCTATTTCAATGTCTCGCAGAAACGGGCTTCCACTTGTCACGTTCCCGACAGTTCGAGCAAGGCGGCTTTTATCGTGAATCCGGGTTGGGCAGTTTGGTCGGTGGTGGCGCTTGTTGGATTTGGTCGCATCTTGGAATTTGTGCTTTGAGCGTTGTTGATCTCGAGCAGTTCGGTTTGTCTGGTAGCCAACGACTTCCGGTCTTAAAAGGGAAGGCGAAAGTTTGACAAGAGAAGTTCGACGAACTGAGGCAAGAATGAGGCATCAGCAAAACGTGACAACCTTATCTCGGACCTCACATTGATAAGGAACAGTACTAAATTCATAGCGTCTCAAATTGGGGCTGATGCCATCCTTCCAACACAGCATTGACACAGTCTGCCACCTCTAACCCTACTAGAGGGAATCGGCACATTCCTTCGCTAACAATGGATACGATATGAGCCCTCCAGCCTAAGAGGGAGACATGTCGATGCCTATATATACTGACATGAGGGCGATGTTAACTGCAGCCTCTCATCCTCAACAACACATCATCACAGTCGACGACGACAAACCCAGCCAACAGCAACTTGACATTCCCGACAATGTCTACGGAAAACCTCTGCCGACCATACGGCGTCCCGGCCACACTACCCGGTCTTGATTCAAACTCGCTCTACTGTCTGACGCCAAATACGATCGACTCGACAGCCGTCACGAACATGGTGCAGGCGTGTTGCTCCTCCAACCCATTACAGAAGATGGGAGGCTGCGACTACTGTGTGATCGAGCAGGAGCCGGCTTACTGGTTTGACAACTCGGCGACCGGGGGCGCCGCCGACCACAGCAGGCAATGGGCCTCGTGCTTGTCGCGACAATCGCGCACCTTCAATGTCTCGGGGGGTCGGGCTTCCGCCTGCAATGTTCCGAGTGCGGCGGCTGTCACTGCTGGAAGGCCAGGGTGGGCATTGTGGTCAGTGGTTGCGCTTGTGGGACTTGGTTCGATTTCGGGGGCATTACTTTGAGCGATGTTCTCGAGCGATTTTGGTCGAGGTGTGTGGTACTGATGCCTCATGGATAGAAGGCGGGAGGATGTCTTATGTTCTGATGTTCGGCCCTGCCTCTGCACACGGAGAAGATTTCGTTTTCCAGATTTTCGACACATGGCTGCCTTACTAAGACTACAACCTCTATGTGGAATAGTAAGTGTACACGACACCAACAGTCTAGCGCCTTGGCTTGGGGCTGAAGTCATCCTTCCGACACAGGTGGCAGCACCGTGATATCATCTGCCACTTATGACCCAATCATACGAAAAATGGCACATTCCAGTTACCTTCGCCTAACATGGAGGATGGATGCAACGATGCCTTCAACTCAAAGTGAGCCACCTTCATGTCCCTATATAATAATGGTAGGAAATTCCCTTCAACCCGGCTGACTCTGCTATCTATCCTGTCAACAATTGCAACCTCTCACGCGACAACAACAACATCCGGCTGAATCGAACAACCATCCACGACTATGTCCAATGAAACCTACTGCACCCCGGCCGGCGGCGTTGATAGCCTCCCGGGCCTCGACAATTCACTCTACTGCGTCACCCCCAACACACTCAACGCACCCTCATTCACAAACATGACCACGGTCTGCTGCGACACCAATGCCCTCCAGAAAATGGGCGGCTGCGATTACTGCATCCTCGAACAATCCACGCCGTGGTACAACGCCTCGGACGCCAACGGCGACGACCCAGGCACCGGCTGGAGTAGCTGTTTGTCGAGGCAGGCGAATGTGTTCCAGACCAATCAGTCTCTGCGCTTTTCCTACTGCCACGTTCCGAGCGAGTCGAGTGCCGCTGCATCAATTTTTGCTACATCTGCTGGGGGGCGAATGGGATGGGCGGTTTGGGGGTTGGTTGTGATGGTCGGGGTTGGGACTGTTTCGGGCTCTTTCCTTTAGACCATCCGGGGCCACAAACGAGTGTCTATCATGGCCCATGAGACTTAGCATTTGATGTCACAAGGTGGTCGTGAGGCACCGAAACTACTCCCACCCGGGGTATGGCAAAATAGTAACATTGACACGACTCGGATAGCGCCTTGGCTTGAGGCTGAGCTTGTTGTACGCTTTCCAATATTTCCAATTCGATCCAATCACAAACCTGGTTTCTATACCGCACGTTCCTTCGCTAAACATCCTTCGGATCCCCCAAATCCTTCCAATCTAACAGGAAGCGATTGATGATTATTTATACATACACAAAACAAGTGAATCGTTTAGCACCGCCACCACCACCTGATCTCGCTTTATCATCTATCGAAACTCCTGCAAGACTGTGTAAGCAACTTTTCCAATCTTCAACTCTTCAACTATCGACCCATCAAAATCCAATCAAATCGGTAACAGCCAGCCCAACGCCATCCAAGCCCAAACAAAACACAAAAACACCATCACCAATCAACCACGACTTCGCCAACCATGTCTATCGAACCCCATTGCAACGCAACCTACACCCCCAACACTCTCCCCGGCCTCTCCTCAGACTCCTTCTACTGTCTCACCGCCAACACCGCCAACCTCCCCTCTTTCACAAACATGTCCACCGCCTGCTGCGGCCCCAATTCTCTGCAGAAAATCGGCGGCTGCGACTACTGCGTCATCGAAACCGCGACCGACTGGTCCAACAGCAGCAGGGACGTTGGTGTTTCCGACGAGCATATACGCCTCGGTATGTTGTGGGATGACTGCTTGATGCGACGGGGTCGCGAGTTTGGGACGAACCAGACGCGGATTTCGAGTTCGTGCCATTTTCCGGGGGAGGAGAGTGGGGCGAGTGTTGCTGCTGCTGTCGGGGGGAGGGCGGGGTGGACTGTTTGGGGGTTGGTGATGGTCATGGGGGTTGGGTGGGTTGAGGGGTTGGTGTTTTGAATGTCATCTTCATTCGATCCTTGTCTTTCTGGAATTTCTCGGCAGTCATGGCTCGGGAAAAGGAGAACGAAAGGGTGGGCAGTTTGCCAGAGATTGGTTTTTCGATCCGTTCTTCATGTCTGTTCAACAGTTGTATTATCGCACAGAGACAACTTTTTTTGTTTCCATGATTCTGTCAGGATTGGATCCCGGTGCGCTTTGGTAGCTAGATAGCTATCGTCTCATCATTTCGGGATCGGGAAAGACGCGATCTACCACCCATCCCAGAAAGCTTCTCAAAGACGAATTCATTCAAGTCGATTTACTCGCATCTGTTGACGAGGATCTCGTAAGACTTGAAGTCCTTGTTGTGTTCCCCGACAGTGCCATTGGCAGCCTTGCAGTTCTCCTTGAAAGCAGCGACATCCTTGTTTAGCATGACGCAGTAGTTGACGAACTGCGCTTGGTGTCTAAGTTGACTTGTCGAGGAACTAAGCCAACTACACCTCAAGTGGGCAGTCCGCAAGTACGGCATGATCACGGGCTCGATACAATCCAATATCGTGTAAAGTGGGTCTGCGCATCTTATCTAATTCTGCAAGTGCTTAGTCCAATGGGCTTGCCCTGCGTATCTATATCAGCAAGCCATATTACTATTTGACGAGAACCGTGCTCGAATTCGCGAAAAGCCTATGCATACCGTCAATTGCCAGTACCACGCTTACATACACGAATCAAGGTTTCCATTGGGATTCTGCTGTATCTGGAGCTCAAATGAAGACGATCGTTCGCAGACCACTTTCGACAACCTACGGCATTCGATCAACAACTTTCACATCGATACTCTGCTTCACAAACCATCCGCTGTGGGTCGTCCACTCCTGTTCGTCCGCGGGGAGGAAGTCAAACCGCCTCACAAGCGAGGGTACAAGCTTCGTCATTTCGAGCAGCGAGATGTTCTTGCCAATGCAAGATCTCGAACCAGCTCCAAACTGTTTCACGAATCAGTGACTCGAGCGTCAAGTGGGTGGCTGTGATACATACCGCAAGCAGATTGTGCTCCATGGAGCTCAGCTGTGCTGGATCAGCTTCCAGCCAGCGCTCAGGGCGGAATTCTTGGATGTCTGCGCCCCAGATGGTCGGGTCGTTGTGGATCACCCAGGCGTTGACGCCGACTACGGTCTGGAAATGGAAGGCCGTGTTAGCATCTCAAGAGGTGGGATCGTGGGTTCTTGATGGCGTGACTTACGCCTGGTGGGAAGAATCTGCCTGCCAGCTCTGCTCCGCCTTCGGGGACAATTCTGGCAAGCATCTGGCCTACAGCCGGATGCAAGCGAAGTGCCTCTTTGATGGTCGCTTGTAGATAATGAAGCTGCTGTCCTTCCTTGAACGTCAAGGGGCTGGAAAGGCGGCCTTCCTCTTCAGCGGTCTCAATTTCTGATCGGAGCTTTCGGAGACACTCTGGGTTTTTTGTCAGGTAGTAGATGACTGCCGTAAGAGTGATGCCCGTGGTGTCAGATCCAGCGCCAATGTTTGCACCGATAACATTGAACATCGTGGGGTGATCCAGTTTCCCGGCTTTCTTCAACTCGGTGCACTTTTCGAGAAAGTCTTGACGGTCGCTGAAGCTCTCTCCCTGGTTTCTCTTGGCGATTTCTCCGCCGATTGCACCTTGAACGGTTTTCCAGGGAGACGAAAAGGGAAGGACGTCTTGGAGCCAGATTATCAAGGGATGGAGTTCGGGAACCAGCCCAGCGTGCGATGCATATGTTATTCCAGTCACATGGATGGCGTGCAGTAGCCCATTCTTGTCGTGGCCGGCGTCGATGAGGCCGAATGAGCCGCCGATGGTTATCTCGCCAATCACATCGAAGGCGTAGAATTGCATCCAGGTGAATAAGTCGAAGGTCTGCTCCGTTTTCGCGAGCCTGGCGATTGCGGCCATGAATGCGGTGTTGACCTTGTCGACAAATGGCTCGTACATGACCAAGGAGCTCATTGAGTACAGGTTGGCGGTCTGTCTGCGTTGCAGGGCATGTTTCGCATTGCTGCGCTCGGAGAAGAGATCCTTGTGTGCGTCATCTGGTGAGCCGAAAGGGCGATAGAAGTCGGACTTTGCAAATTTGGAACCGGGGCCGTAGATGGTACGGATGACTGTTGGATCGCTGATGCTGTAGCGATTTGGGGCTAGGCGGACGATGGGGCCTTGGGGGTGTCAGTGTGATGTGGGTGTTCGAGTGAACAGGGCGAGCTAACCATGTCGCTTGTGCAGTGCTATCATCACATGCTCGAGCTGTCCCTGCCAGTTCTTATACAACTCCCACAGACGAGTGAACCTCGCGAGTGGTGGACCTGGGAGGTCTCGTAGTGGGCTAGCAAGAGCCCTTATGATGTAACGAGCGAACACGAGAGCGCTCACGGCAACGATGAGGGTGCCGGAGGCGGAGTAAAGGTCGATTTGGTGGAGAAGCATTTTTAGGAATTCGTTCAGATCCTGATAGTTGGTATGAAGGGATGAAACAGGAAGGATCGAGCATCAGTTGTAATCGAAACATCTTTGTAGTTTCGAGATGCATTGGGCGTCATGGTCGTATGTGAACGGATGCACGGATGCCATAGACCCGATGTGGATGATGAGTTGACGTGGTCGGCGTGATGTTTGAAAATCCCAAGAAGGTTTACGTTGTTGACGGA